>Ga0315540_10002270_pt1 | contig 10845 bp, 8 predicted proteins | sample SalMarSW160110MG_FD_203677 | JGI IMG/M metagenome (GOLD analysis project Ga0315540, IMG submission 203677) | Salt marsh sediment microbial communities from the Plum Island Ecosystem LTER, Massachusetts, United States - Salt Marsh Sediment SW1601-10 ... | reverse complement strand
GCCTTTGTCATCGCGCAGGGCTACAACGTCGGACTCGCGGGCCGGATGGGCCCGGGCTATTTCCCGCTGATCGCAGGCAGCCTGCTCACACTGCTGGGGCTTGCCACGATCGCGCGCGGCGCCGTGCTCGACCGAACCGAAGTCGGGAAGTTTTACTTCCGCCAGATGCTGCTGATCGTCGGCGCGGTGATCGCGTTCGCCCTGCTGCTCGACCCGGCGGGCCTTATCATTTCGACACTGGTCCTCGTCGTGATCGCTCGGCTGGCCGGACATGAGTTCCGCATCCGGGAAGTCCTGATCAGCTATGTGCTGCTGGTGGCGGCCGCCTGGATGGTCTTCATCTACTGGCTGGGATTGCCGATCAACCTGTTGCCGTTCAGCCTGTCGCCTTAGCAGCCGCGCCACCCGTCGGTCATTTTCGCGCAGCGACAGCCGGTGCGGCCGATTCTGTCCGCGTCAACCAGCTGCGCAGGTGATCGACCGCCGCCGAACGGGTGCCAATCCACACGTCGTCCGCCGCCTTGGCGATTTCGATGATACGCTCGTAGGCGGCCGCGCCCAATGGGCGGCCGAAGACATGGGCGTGAATCGCCGGATCGACGCGTACGGCGCTTGTCTCCCGCGCCCTTGCGGCGTCGAGCCAGTCCTCGAACAGCGTGATCATCTCGCGCGGCGCGTTGCCGTGGCGCATATAGTGCGGAAGGTCGTTGATTTCCGTGTTGTTGGGAAAGGCGACGATCGAGCGGTCGCCGAACTGGACTAGATACGGCAGGTCGTCGTTGAGCGTGTCGCCATGCCAATCATAGCCGGCTTCCAGCAGCAGGCGCGGCGTGCGCACGCCCGGTGTCGAGCGCGGACTGATCCAGCCGCGCGGGGTGATGCCGGTTGCCCGCTTGAGCAATTCGGTCGTGCGCACAATGTTGGCACGCTCTTCCTCTTCCGTCAGATAGGCCGGGATCACGTCCATGGCGTAGGAATGGGCGACGACCTCGTGGCCGAGATCCACGATCCGCTTGATGATCTGCGGACGGCGCTCCGCCATGATGCCGCTGACATTGATGGTGGCGTGAATGCCCTGCCGCTCCAGCACGTCGAGTATGCGGAAGATGCCGCGGCGATGGCCGTATTCCGCCCAGCCGATCGCATTGAGGTCGGCAACGCCCTGCCGCAGCGGATTTCCCATCGGCCCGATGCCCGGCCACTTGCCGTCCGACCACCACTCGAAGGAGACGCGAAAAAACACGGCGAGACGTTTGCCGCCCGGCCAGCGAAAGTCGCTGGGCGGGTAGACCTCTTGCGCGCCGGCGTGAATATCGAGTGGATGCATTGTTCTCTCCCTGCCGCGGAGCCGGTTGACGTCGTTATCCGTCCCGGCTCTCGCGTTACTTCGCACCAGCGACCTTTTCGCGGTTTAGCCAGTGAATGGCGGGCACCTCTATATCATCTTCAGCCGCTAGAGCACGCCGGGATAGCGCCCGCCATCGATCAAAATGTTCTGGCCGGTGATATAGCCGGCCTGCGCACTGCACAGGTAGGCGCATAAATCTCCCAACTCCGCCGGGTCTCCGGCGCGCCCGGCCGGAATGCGCGCGTTGCGCCGGGCGCGCTCTTCCGTAACCGTCTTGCCCGAACGCTTGGCCCGGTATTCGAGATTCTCAAGCGTGCGGTCGGTGTCAAACGAGCCGGGAAGAATGTTGTTGATGGTGACGTTTGCCGTCACCGTTTCGCGCGCGAGACCGGCGACGAAGCCGGTGAGGCCTGCGCGCGCGCCGTTGGAAAGCCCGAGCGACTCGATCGGCGCCTTCACCGACGAAGACGTGATGTTCACGATGCGCCCGAACCGCCGCGCGATCATGCCGTCGACCGTGGCGCGCATGAACGCGATCGGCGCCAGCATGTTGAGGTCCAGCGCACGAATCCAGTCGTCATGCTCCCAATCGCGGAAGTCGCCCGGCGGCGGGCCGCCCGCATTGGTCACGAGAATGTCGGGCTGCGGGCAAACCGCCAACGCAGCCTCGCGGCAGCGAGGATCGGAAACGTCGCCGGCGACCGTTCGCGCTTGGCCGCCCGACGCCAGCAATTGCGCGGCTGCATGGTCGAGCCGTCCCTTGTCGCGCGCAATCAGGACGACGCCGACCCCCTGCTCACAAAGCGCCTTGGCGCAAGCGAACCCGAGGCCGCGACTGGCGCCGCAAACGATGGCGGATCGCCCTGTTATGCCGAGATCCATGGAAGCGATCCCGATTCCGGCCAATCGCGAGGACGCGGCCGCCAATACCGGCGGCCGCGCGCTCTTGGCGTCGTCTTCAATCGAAGTCAGTTCTTTGCGAGGCCGGCGTCTTTGACAATGCCGCACCACTTCTTGTTGGAAGCCTCGATGAATTTGGAGAACTGAGCGGCAGGCGCCGGGTAGATGGTGTAGCCGGCCTTCTTGAGCTTCTCCGACGTCTTCTTGTCGCTCAGCACGCCAAGCAGGACATCCTGCAGCTTCTTTTGGATTTCGGGCGACATGCCCTTGGGCCCAAGGAAACCGTACCAGACGGTCGCCTCGAAGTCCTTGTAGCCAAGCTCGGCGATAGTCGGCACGTCGGGCAGGCTCTCGACCCGCTCGGGCGATGTCACCGCCAGCGGCCGCAATGCACCGCCCGCGATCTGCGCACGGGCCGTCGGATAGGTCGCGCACATGAAATCCACGCGCCCACCCAAGATATCGATGAAGGCCGAGGGCGTGTCCTTATACATCACCAGCTTGAAGTCGAGCTTGTCGATGCCTTTGAGCAGCTCGACGCCGAGATGGGCCGGCGTGCCTTTGCCGGTCGACGCATAGTTATACTTTCCAGGATTTTTCTTTATATCGGCCAACAGGTCCTTGAACGTCTTCAGCTTGCTCTCCTTCCGCACCACACAGACGTTCGGAACCGCCGTCACCCGGGCAAGCGGCGTGAAATCCGAAAACGTGTAGTGCGTCGTCTTCGGGTACATGCACGCATTAACCGTGTAGCTCGTCGCGATCAGGCCGATGGTCTGCCCGTCGGGCGCGGATTCGCTGAGCGCACGCAGGGCGATGGTGGAATGGGCGCCGCGCCGGTTCTCATAGTTGACCGGAACGCCGAGCTTGCGGCTGATCGCATCGCCGACGGTGCGCGCGAGGATATCCGAGGTTCCACCTGCGCCGAAGGGGATGATGATGCGCATCGGTCCATTTGGAAAAGATGCGGCGTTTACCGGTGGCGACATGGCCGCCACGGTCAGGCCGGCGACCACCGAAACCGCAGCCAGTGTGATAGTCCGAATTGTTTTCATCTTGTTTCTCCTCTCCTTTTTTGATCGGTTTCTTTCTTCGTTATGCGCCGGCTTTCATCCGGCCTCCGACATCACCTGGCGCCGTTGCGTTCGAAACCAGGACCAACTCAGCATCAGCACCAGCCCGGCCGCGATCAGCAGGAAGAACGCGCTCAGCGGCTCGCGGACGAAAATCAGCGGGCTTCCGCGCGACAGCACCAAGGCGCGGCGGAAAAACTCCTCCATGAGCGGACCGAGGATGAAGCCGAGCATGAGTGGCGCCGGCTCGCAGCGCAGCTTGCGCAGCACGTAGCCGAGCAGGCCGAAACCCGCCGTCAGCACCACGTCGAAGACGCTGTTGCGCAGGCTGAAGACGCCGACGCAGGACAGCACCAGGATGCCCGGAAACATCACCTTGTAGGGCACCGCCAGCAGCCGCACCCAAAGCCCGACCAACGGCAGGTTGAGCACGATCAGCATCAGGTTGCCGATCCACATGCTGGTGATCATGCCCCAGAACAGGTCGGGGTGGCTGGTGACGACCTGCGGGCCGGGCGTGATGCCGAACATCACCATCGCGCCGAACAGCACGGCCAGCGTCGGCCCGGGCGGAATGCCGAGCGTCAGCAGCGGAATGAAGTGCGTCTGCGCCGCCGCGTTGTTCGCCGACTCGGGGCCCGCCACGCCCTCGATCGCACCCTGGCCGAAACGCGAAGGGTCCTTGGCGAGCTTGCGTTCGAGCGCGTAGGAGGCAAACGAACTGATGGTGGCGCCGGTGCCGGGCAGAATGCCGAGCACCGTTCCCAGGGCCGTGCCGCGCAGGATCGCCTTCCATGAGGCGCGCATTTCCTCGCGGTTCGGCAGCAGCTCACGGAAATTGCTGCGCACCGTCTGGCGCGCGTATTGCTGCTCGATGTTCTCCATGATCTCGGCGAGGCCGAACAACCCGAGCGCCACCACCACGAAGCTGATGCCGTCGAATAGGCCGTCGAACCCGAAGGTGAAGCGCAGCGCCCCTGAGGTGACGTCGGTGCCGACCAGCCCCAGCAGCAGGCCGAGCACGATCATCGCCAGCGCCTTGAGCAACGACCCGTAAGCGAGCACCGCGGCCGACAGCAGGCCGACGACCATTAGCGAGAAATACTCGGCCGGCCCGAATGCCAGCGCCACCGAGGCGAGCGGCTGCGCAAGGCCGGCGACCACCAGGATCGAGACGCAGCCGGCAAAGAACGACCCGATAGCAGCGATGCCGAGCGCGGCGCCTGCCCGGCCCTTCTGAGCCATGCGGTAGCCGTCGATGCAGGTGACAACCGATGAGGATTCGCCCGGCAGATTGACCAGGATGGCGGTGGTTGAGCCGCCGTACTGTGCGCCGTAATAGATGCCCGACAGCATGATGAGCGATCCGATCGGCGGCAGATAGAATGTGACCGGCAGCAGCACGCTGATGGTCGCCACCGGCCCGACGCCCGGCAGCACGCCGACCAGCGTTCCGAGCAGCACACCGGCAAAACAGTAAAGGAGGTTCTCCGCCGAACCGGCGACGCTGAAACCAAGCGCGAGGTGATTGAGAAGCTCCATCACGGCCTACATGTCACGGTTCATTTTGTTGTCGGTGCATTACTTTGCGTCATGCCGTCACCAATGCGGCCAGAGCGGCATCGGTAGGTTGAGCCCGACGACGAACACGCCTGGCACCAGCACCGCGAGACACAAGAAGAGAATGAGCTGCTCGCGGATATTGGTCCGCCAGCCCGCCAGCGTGCAGAGCGCCACGATGACGCCGATGGTCAGGACGATACCCAGCCGGTCGATGAGAACCCCGAAGGCGACGACCGCGCCCAGGACGACGACAATCGGCCTTACCTTGATGGCCGCCAGGGCATCGCCGCCCTGCCTTGCATTCAGCGCCGCAACCGCGATCCCGAGCAGCAGAAGGGCTACTCCGAGCATGACGGGGAAAAAGCCGGGCCCCATATCGTCCGGCGTCCCGAGTCGGTAGCTGGCGCCGACACCGATGGCGATCCCGCCGACGGAAATAAAAAACAGGCCGGAAAGGAGGTCGGGATTGAGGCGGATATGTCTCATCGTGCACCCTGAAAAGCGGTGTCATGGATGACGAGACGCGTCTGCATGAAAGCCTCGATGCCTTCGATGCCCCCTTCATAGCCGTAGCCGCTTTCTTTCATGCCGCCGAACGGCGCATCGTTGAGCACGCCGGTGAAGGTGTTGACGCAAACGAGTCCGGCCTCGAGCCTTTCGGTCATCGCAGCTGCGCGCGCGGATGAGCGGGTAAAAGCGTAGGCCGAAAGCCCGAGCGGCACGGCATTCGCGCGTTCGATCACCTCGTCGGAATCGCGGAAGGGGACGATCGGGGCGATGGGGCCGAACGGTTCCTCGGCCATCAATCGCGAGTCATCGGGAATATCGGTGACCACGGTCGGCGCGAAGAAGAAGCCGCGGTTGCCGATGCGCGCGCCGCCGGTCAGAACGTTGCCGCCGCGCGCGCGCGCATCCGCCACCAGTTCCTCCATGGCAGCGAGCCGCCGCGCGTTGGCGAGCGGGCCCATTTGCACGTCGGGGTCGAGGCCGCGCCCGACACGGACGGCGCGGGCATTCTCGACGAAGCGTTCGACGAAGCGACGGAACGACGATTCCTGCACATAGATGCGCGAGGGGGCAATACACACCTGGCCGGCATTGCGGAACTTGAACTGCGTGATCGCGTCGGCCGCGACCGCGGCATCGACATCGTCGAACACAACGACAGGCGCGTGGCCGCCAAGCTCGAGTGTCGGGCGCGACAAATGCCTTGCGGCCAGCGCCGCCACGGCTTTTCCCGCGCCAACCGAACCGGTCAGCGAGACATTGCGCACGACCGGCGACGACAGCAGGCGCCCCGCGACCGCCGGCGGATCGCCGAATAGCAGACTCACGACGCCCGGCGGCACGCCGCCGTCGGCGCAAGCGCGAACCAGGCCCATGGCCGTTGCCGGCGTCTCCTCGGATGCCTTGAGAATGATGCTGCAGCCGGCCGCGAGCGCAGACGATAGTTTCCGCCCTGGGATCGTTGCCGGGAAATTCCACGGCGTGAAAGCCGCCACGGGACCGCTCGGCACCTTGATCGTCATGTGCCGCGTGCCTGAACGGCGCACCGGCCACACCTTGCCCCAGATGCGCGTCGCCTCCTCGGCACACCAGCGGAACGATTCCGCGACTCGCAGAAGCTCAGTGCGCGCTTCGCCGAGGGGTTTGCCCTGCTCCTGCGTCAGATCCCGCCCGATTTCATCGGCGCGCTCGGCAATGAGACCGGCGACGCGATGGAGCACGGTGGCGCGCTCATGCGGCAGTCGTTTCGACCATTCGCGAAAGCCTTGTGCGGCGGATGCAAGCGCCCGGTCGATCTCGGCTGTCCCGGCGAATGACAACTGTCCCAGCGACTCCTCGGTCGCCGGGTCCACGACATCTGCCGCACCGCCGGTGCCCCTGCACCACTCTCCTTCGATAAAAAGCGACAGTCCGTCGTGTTGCATCGGTACCCCGTTCCTACTGGACAGCCCTTCCGTGCCTCATGCCAAAGCCGCGGCACGGCCGCGCTCGCGAATCTCGCTGAGCGAGGCGCGTGTCGTGATCGCTTCGGGGTCGACGCGGACGTCGATGACGGCGGGTACCGTTGCCGCGACCGCCGCGCGCAGCGCCTGCTCGAATTCTTCGGTTTTCCGAACCGTCGCACCAAAACCGCCGAGACACTGCGCATAGGCGGCGAAGTCGGGATTGGTCAGGTCGGTTCCCACGGACCGGTCTGGAAACGCCAGTTCCTGATGGCTGCGGATCGTGCCGTACATGCCGTTGTTGAGGACGATGCAGATCGGATTGAGCGCATGGTGTCGCGCCGTCGCCAGCTCCAGCGCCGTCATCCAGAAGCAACCGTCGCCCGACACCGACACCGGACGGCAGGACGGAATTGCAACCTGTGCGCCAATGGCAGCCGGCACCCCATAACCCATGGCGCCGCTCACCGGACCGATGATACGGCGGCGCGGCCCGTAGAGACCGAAGCGATGAACCCAGCCGGTGTAATTGCCCGCGCCCATCGTCACCACGGCGGTGTCGCCGAGAACCGACTGCATGGTCCGGATGATCTCGGCCGGGTTGACCGGCCCCGGCACCTTGGCTGGCCGCACGTCCGCTTCAAAGGCAGCACGGGCCTCTTGCGTCCATCCGCGCCAGGCTTGCGAAACCACCGGCGGCATGACCGCCAGCGCGCGATAAAACTTCCCCGGGTCGGCTGCAATCACGAGCGATTCCTGGGAATGAATCGGCCCCAGCTCGTCCGCAGACGGATGCACGTGGACCAGCATCTGTCCGGCGGACGCTCGCGAAGCGCGGCTATAGGGTTGCGTCGGCAGCTCGACGAGACGCGCGCCGACTGAAATGAGGAGGTCGGCTTCACAGATGCGTTCGCTCAGCCCGGGCACGGCGCTATTGCCGATGTGGCCGATATAGCAGGGGTGGCCGTTGTCGATGACATCCTGGCGCCGCTTGGCGGCGACGACGGCGATGTTGTTCCGCTCGGCGAATGTCGCAAGCGCGTCGGGGATCGACGGATTCCAAAGCCCGAAGCCGGCCAGCACGAGCGGCCGCTTCGCCTGGGCCAGACGCTCTCGCAGCACCGTCAGAGCGGAGGCCGGCGGCGCACTGCGCGGGCCGACAACAGCCCGCGCGTCTTCCACCGCGCACGACTCGCTGAGCACGTCTTCGGGGAATGCCAGCAGCACCGGACCTGGACGCCCGCTGATCGCAAGATGAAATGCGCGGGCCACGGCCTCCGGAATGCGGCGCGGGTCATCGACCTGCTCGGCATGTTTCAGCATGCCGCCAAAGGCCGTCGCGACCGGCAGTTCCTGCGGATAGTCGCACCCGCATTCCTCGCGGGCGACTTGTCCCGCCAGCACCACCATCGGCGTCGAGTCCTGATAGGCGGTGACGATGCCGATGCTGGCATTGCAGGCACCGGGCGCGCGGCTGACGAAGCAAACGCCCGGGCGGCCGGTCAACTTGCCGTACGCCTCGGCCATGAACGCGGCGCCGCTCTCGTGGCGACAGGTGATGAGGCGGATCGATTGTTGCGCGTCGTAGAGGGCGTCAAGCGCGCTGAGATAGCTCTCGCCCGGCACACAGAACACCGCCCCGGCGCCTTGCTCGATGAGGGCATCGACCAGAATGCGACCGCCGCGGCGCTGTGGTGCAACACCTTTCGCCAATGACGTTCCCCCGAGCGGACCGCATTCCAACACTAGTGCTGCGGTTATGATGCCTAGGTTTCCTAGATGGAGCAATGTTTAAAATATGAAACATAACTGCTATGCGGCTCGCGGTGCGGGCGACCGGCTGCGCGGCGCGCGCGTGCCGTCTTGCACGAACGACAATTCGTCCTTTTCAGAATATGTCTGCGAGAGGCCCGGAGTGGCTGGCTGGGGCGGGAGGACTCGAACCTCCGAATGGCGGAATCAAAATCCGCTGCCTTACCACTTGGCTACGCCCCAAAACCTGCACTGGAGAGAGCTGCGCCGCGCTACGCCGGCCGCGGGTGCGCGGACCATAGCGGCGGCGCCCTGCCCGATCAACGACGCTTCCGTTTGACATATAGGGGCGCCGCCGGCCAAGCGCCGGGGGCCTGCGTTTGACCGGCCCCCTGCCGGCACTAGATTAGGCCCATGACCTACCGCGCGCCGGTCGCCGACATCGCTTTCGCGCTTAAGCACGCGTCCGGCTTTTCGGCGGCGCTGGCGGATGGGCTCTATGGCGAGCTCGACGAAGCCACCGTCGACGCCGTGCTGGAAGAGGCCGGCAAGTTCGCCTCAGACGTGATCGCGCCGCTCAATGCGGTTGGCGACAAGTTCGGCACCCCGTTCAAGGACGGCAAGGTGACCACGCCGCCGGGCTGGAAGCAGGCCTACACGGCCTGGGCCGCTGCCGGCTGGAATGGGCTCGCAGGGCCGGCGGAATTCGGCGGCCAGCACCTTCCGCACGCCGTCAACGCCGCCTGCGTGGAGATGTGGAACTCCGCCTCGATGGCCTTCGGCATCGGCCCGGTGCTGACTATGGCGGCGATCGACGCGCTCGCCGACTACGGCACCGACGACCTCAAAGCGCGCTATCTCGGCAAGCTGGTGAGCGGCGAATGGATGGGCACCATGCAGCTCACCGAGCCGCAGGCCGGCTCCGACGTCGGCGCGCTGCGCACCAAGGCCGAGCGCAGCGCCGACGGCAGCTATCGCATCACCGGTTCCAAGATCTTCATCACCTATGGCGAGCACGACCTCACCGACAACATCATCCACTTCGTGCTCGTCCGCCTGCCCGATGCGCCGCCGGGCACCAAAGGCGTTTCGCTGTTCCTGATTCCCAAGTTCATGCCGGACGGATCGCGTAACGACGTGCGCGCGCATTCGCTTGAGCACAAGCTCGGCATCCATGCCTCGCCCACCTGCACCATGGTCTATGGCGACAAGGGCGGTGCGATCGGCTTCCTCATCGGCGAGGAGCACAAGGGCATGGCCTGCATGTTCACCATGATGAACCGTGCGCGCCTCGCCGTCGGATTGCAAGGCGTGGCCATTGCCGAGCGCGCGACGCAGCAAGCGATGAATTATGCGCGCGAGCGCAAGCAGGGCGCCGGCGGCGCCATCATCCATTACCCCGACGTCAAGCGCATGCTGCTCACCATGCGCGGCCTGACCGGCGCGGCGCGCGCGATCTGCTACGCCACCGGCGTCGCCCTCGACCGTTCGCTGCGGGAAAAGACCGAAGCCGCGCGCAAGAGCGCGCACGAGCGCGCCTCGCTGCTGACACCGGTCGCGAAAGCCTTCTCCACCGACATCGGCATCGAGGTCGCGTCGCTCGGCGTGCAGGTGCATGGCGGCATGGGCTTTATCGAGGAGACCGGCGCGGCGCAGCATTATCGCGACGCGCGCATCGCCGCGATCTATGAAGGCACCAACGGCATCCAGGCGCTCGATCTGGTGGCGCGCAAAGTGCCGCTGGAAGGCGGCCAAACGATCGCGCTTTATCTCGACGAATTGCGCGGCATCGTCGCCGATGTGCAGGCGAGCAATGCGCCGGCTTTCGGCGCAACGGCGGCGCGCCTGAGCGAAGCCGTCGACAGCCTAGAGCGCGCAACAACATGGCTGCTGACGCAGAAGGGCTCGGACGCCGCGCTGGCCGGCGCCACGCCTTATCTGCGCCTGTTCGGCAACACCGCCGGCAGCTGCCTGCTGGCCGAACAGGCGCTCGCCGCGTTGCGCGCCACCGGCGACGGCGCGGGGCGCACGGCGCTGGCGCGCTTCTTTGCCGAGAACATCGCGGTGCAGGCGTCGGGGCTCGAGCGCGTGGTGACTGAGGGCGCCGACAGCATCACTCACGCGCAGGCCGCGCTGGCGGATTAGGGCGAGTCTTCGTCAAGCGAGATCAATGAGCAGCGGTTCGTCAATGTCCGCTAAGTGCCACAAGCGGACTCATGCAGTGCAACATGATTAGCGCAAAAAGAGAGACCACCTCGCG
>Ga0315540_10002265_pt1 | contig 10859 bp, 10 predicted proteins | sample SalMarSW160110MG_FD_203677 | JGI IMG/M metagenome (GOLD analysis project Ga0315540, IMG submission 203677) | Salt marsh sediment microbial communities from the Plum Island Ecosystem LTER, Massachusetts, United States - Salt Marsh Sediment SW1601-10 ... | reverse complement strand
TGGCGCTGTGGCAGTTGCAGCGCCGCACGGTGATCTTCGTCACCCATTCGGTGTTCGAGTCGGTCTACCTGTCGCAGCGCATTATCGTGATGTCCCCGCGGCCGGGCCGCATGTTCACGGAGATTGCGGTTGACGCGCCTTATCCGCGCGACGATGCGTTCCGCACCTCGGCCGATTATGCCGGCTTCTGCCGGCTGGTGTCGGACGCGCTGTCGCAAGCGATGGCGGAGGGCGGGACATGAGCGAGCGCGCCTTGCGCATATTGCTCCCGGTTTTCGTGCTGGCGCTGGTCCTCGCCGGCTGGCAGGCGGTCGTCGACCTCAATCAAATTCCGCCCTATGTGCTGCCGGCGCCAGGCCTGGTTTTCAGCACATTGATCTCGGACGGCGCGCTGCTGATGCATTCGCTGTGGGTGACTTTGCTCACCACTTTCGAAGGTTTCCTGTTGGCGGCGGTGGGCGGTATCGGCCTTGCCATCCTGTTCAGCCAGTCGCGGCTGATCGAATACTCGCTCTATCCTTACGCGGTCATCCTGCAGGTGACGCCGATCGTGGCGATCGCGCCGCTCTTGCTGATCTATCTGCCGCAGCCGCTGGCGGTGCTGGCCTGCGCCTGGATCGTGGCGTTCTTCCCGGTCCTCGCGAACACGACGCTCGGCTTGAGTTCCGTCGATCACAATCTCATTGCGCTGTTTGAGCTCTACAAGGCCTCGCGCTGGCAGCTGTTGTGGAACCTGAAACTGCCGGCGGCGCTGCCGCAGATGCTGGCCGGCCTGCGCATCGCCGGCGGGTTGTCGCTGATCGGCGCCGTGGTGGCGGAGATTGCCGCAGGCTCCGCCGGCGCCGGCTCCGGTCTTGCCTACCGCATCGCCGAATCCGGCTATCGGCTGAACATTCCGCGCATGTTTGCTGCGCTGTTGCTGCTGTCGCTCGCCGGCGTCGCGATCTTCTTTTTATTGTCGGCGCTTTCTCACTTGGTGCTGCGCAATTGGCACGAAAGCGCCGTGAGACGTGAGCATTAGCCATAGAAGCGCGTCACGGCTCCAAGCAGCGCCATCGCGACAACGACTTCGATCAGTCCCCGGTGAAAACGAAACGCCAGCACTGCCGCGGTTGCCGCTAGCACGGCCGCATGGGTGTCGAGCGCCCGCGGATCGAAACCGTACCAGCGCAGCGGCCCGAAATGCTGTTCCTGCACATCACCGAACAACACATGCAGCGCGAACCAGACCGAAAGGTTCAAGATGACGCCGACCACCGCCGCGGTAATCGCCGCCAGCGCGCCGGCCAGCCGCTTGTTGCCGCGTAATTCCTCAATGAAGGGCGCGCCGGCGAAGATCCACAGGATCGGCGGCACGAAAGTCACCCAAGTAGTCATCGCTGCACCGAGCAGGCCGGCGACCAGGGGTGAGAACGGCGCTGCGTCGCGAAACGTGGCAATGAAGCCGACGAACTGCGTCACCAGGATCAGCGGCCCTGGCGTCGTCTCGGCGAGACCGAGTCCATCCACCATTTCCGGCGCGCTCAGCCAGCCATGGGTTTCCACCGCTTGCTGCGCCATATAGGCCAGCACCGCATAGGCGCCACCGAAAGTCACCACCGCGAGCTTGGAAAAAAACAGGCCGACCGCCACCAGCACATGGCCGCTGCCGAGCAGGACGGCGGCGAGCGCGACCGGCGCCCACCACAGCGCCAGGCCGATCGCGACCGAGATGGCGAATTGCGTCCAGCGTCCCTTGCGCGGGGGCACGGCGGTTTCAGGGATATTGGATAGCGCGAGCTGCTCGGGCGCGCGTTGCGCCACCAGAAATCCAGTGAGCGCGGCGGCGACCACGATGAGTGGAAACGGCAGCGCGAAAAAGAAAATGCCGATGAAGGCCAACACGGCCAATGCAACAAGCAAATAGCTCTTCAGCGCGCGCCGGCCAATACGGATGAGGGCCTCGACCACGATCACCAGCACCGCCGCTTTGATGCCGAACAGCGCGCCATCGACGGGACCCAGCCCGCGCCCGTAAACATAAAGCAGGCTCAGGCCCAGCATCACCAAGGCGCCGGGCACCACGAAAAAGAGGCCGGCGACCAATCCGCCGCGCACGCCGTGCAGCAGCCAGCCGGCGTAAGTGGCAAGTTCGGTTGCTTCCGGCCCCGGCAGCAGCATGCTGAAATTGAGCGCGTGCAGGAAACGCGGCTCGTCCAGCCACTTCTTCTCGTCGACCACGACCCGGTGCATCAAGGCGATCTGGCCGGCCGGCCCGCCGAACGACAGGCAACCGACCTTGAACCAAACCTTGAGCGCTTCCAGGAAAGTGGGCCGGCGGTCGATGAGTTCGGGCATCGGTGCACTTTCGTCCTGCATGCCGGTCATGCACCGGGGATTTGCGTATGGTCAGACTGCCACAGCTTGGCTACGGAGATAAGCGTGGCCCACCCTATGACCGATATCACCCAGCAGCGCCGCCAGCGCCTGATCGGCATCGCCCTGATGTGCGCGGCGGTGGCGTTGTTCGCCTGTCTCGACACCACGGCGAAATATCTCAACACGCAGATGAATTCACTGGAGATCGCCTGGGCGCGCTACACCTCCGCCTTCGTGCTCACCCTCATCGTCTCCAACCCGATGACCCATGCGGGGCTCACGCGCACCAAGCGACCGGTGCTGCAGATCGTGCGCTCGCTGCTTTTGGTTGGCGCGACGGTCGGCAATTTCCTCGCGCTGCGCTGGATGCACCTCGACGAGGTGCTGTCGATCATTTTCACCTTTCCGTTCGTCGTCGCCATCGCGTCGGGTCCGATGCTGGGCGAATGGATCGGCTGGCGGCGCTGGTCGGCGATCGCCTTCGGCTTCGGCGGCGTGCTGCTGATCACGCGGCCCGGCCTCGGCGGCATGCATCCCGCCGCCGCATTCTCGCTGGCGGCAACCATCTGCTACGGGCTTTACGCGGTGATCACGCGCATCGTATCGCGCACCGATTCCAACCAGACCTCGCTGTTCTACGCCAATTTCATCGGCGCGCTGGTGATGTTGCCGGTCATTCCGTTCGTCTGGCACACGCCGTCGAGCTGGGTCATCGCCCTGATGTTGCTCGGGACGGGCGCGTTGGGCAGCGCCGGGCATTTCTGCCTGATCGCCGGCCACAAGCTGGCGCCGGCCTCGGTGCTTTCGCCCTTCGTCTATACGCAGCTGATCTGGGTGGTGATCTTGGGATATCTGGTGTTCGATCACGTGCCCACCGGCTGGACCATGGCGGGCGCCGCCATGGTCATCGGCTCCGGCCTCTATCTGCTTTACCGGGAGCGCGTCCGGGGGCAATCCGCCACCAGCGCAGGGGTGGTCGAGGGCCCGCTCGAATAGGAGAGTTGCGAGCCTTAGTTCATCGGCGCTAAGTTCCGCCCGCTAAACGGATAATGCTCTTCGAGGAACGTCCATGGCGAGGATCAAGGACCGGGGGCAGGCTGCGGCCGGCTCCGGTTTGAACGACGATATCGGCGAGGAAAAACGCCTGGCAATGTACCGGACCCAGGTGGTGATCCGCGAAGCCGAGCAGCGCGCCTTCGACCTGTTCCTGCAGAACCTGGTCAAGGGCACCAGCCATCTGTCGCTCGGGCAGGAGGCGGTGGCCGCCGGTTTTGCCGGCGCCATGCAGAAGGGCGACCTGTCGTTCTGCACCTATCGCGGCCATGCCCATACGCTGGCGCGTGGCGTGCCGGTCGAAAAGGTGCTGGGCGAATTGATGCAGCGCGACAACGGCCTGATGCGCGGCAAAGGCGGTTCCATGCACCTCACTTCCGAGGCGCACGGCGTGATGGGCTCCTACGCCATCATCGGCGCGCACCTGCCAATCGCGTGCGGCGCTGCCTGGCGCGCGCAGTACAAGGGCGCCAAGGACGTCTCGGTCTGCTTCTTCGGCGACGGCACCACCAATATCGGCGCTTTCCATGAGGCGCTGAACTTTGCCGCGGTCTGGAAGCTGCCGGTGGTGTTCGTGTGCGAGAACAATCTCTACATGGAATATACGCCGATCGCCGACGTGACCGCGGTCGAGCATCCGGCCGCCGACCGCGCCGCATCTTACGGGCTCGAGCGCATTGTGATCGACGGCAACGACGCCGACGTGGTCTACCGCACCGCGCGCGCGGCCTACGACAAAGCACGCGCCGGCAACGGCCCGTCGCTGATCGAATGCATGACCTACCGCCATAGCGGCCATTCGCGCGCCGACCCGGCCAAGTACCGGCCCGAAGGCGAGCTCGATCGCTGGAAGCAGCGCGATCCGATCAAGATCTACAAGGAGCGGCTCTTGCAATTCGGCGTGGCCGAGAAAGTGATCGCAGACATCGATGCCGAGGTGCGTAAAGTGGTCGATGAGGCAACCGAGGCTTGCAAGGCCGCGCCGGTACCGCCCGTGGATATCATTGCCACCGATGTCTATGCCGACGGAGGCTGGGCATGGCGGAACTAACCTATCGCGACGCGGTCATCCGCGGCATCGCCCAGGAAATGGAGCGCGACGAGGACGTCGTGTTCCTCGGCGAGGATGTTGCCAAGGCGGGCGGTGTGTTCAAGGCGACGGTCGGGCTGTTCGAGATGTTCGGGCCCCTGCGCGTGCGCGACACGCCGATCTCCGAGCAGGCCATTCTCGGCGCCGCCATGGGCGCGGCCATGACCGGCTTGAAGCCGATCGCCGAGATTATGTTCTCGGACTTCTTTGCGGTGTGTTTCGACTACATCGCCAACGAGTTTTCCAAGAGCCGCTATATGTCCAACGGACAGACGAAATGTCCGCTGGTCGTGCGCACCGGCAATGGCGCCGGCTCCCGCTTCGGCGCGCAGCACTCACAAAGCGTCGAGAACTGGTGCATGATGATCCCGGGCTTGAAGGTGGTGGCGCCATCGACACCGACCGATGTCATCGGCCTGCTGGCGGCCTCGGTGCGCGATCCCGATCCGGTGATCTTCTTCGAGCACAAGTCGCTCTACGCCACCAAGGGCGAGGTGCCGGACGGCGAGATCGTCGACACGCTCGGCACCGCCAAGATCGTGCGCCCCGGCAAGGATGCCACCATTCTGGCGCTGGCGCTGATGGTGCCGCGCGCCCTGGAAGCGGCCGAGACGCTGAAGGCGGAGCACGGCATCGACTGCGAAGTCGTCGACGTTCGCTCGCTGGTGCCGCTCGACACCCAGACCATCCTCGGGTCGATCGCCAAGACGCACCGGCTGTTCACGGTAGAAGAGAATCCTCGGCTCTGTGGATGGGGCGCAGAAATCGTTTCGATCGCCGTAGATGAGGGATTCTACGACCATGACGGCCCGCCTGTACGAATAACAACTCCGCATATTCCGCTGCCGGCCGCCGATAATCTGGAAGACATCGTGCTGCCGACGCCGCAGCGGATTGCGGAGACGGTGAAGCGGTCGCTGAACAGTTAGTTGTCCGCTCGTTCCTGCGAAAGCGGGGACCCAATGTTGGATTTCCGCTTGCGCGGGAATGAGCGGAGCAAGTGGAGAGGTAGTCTCATGTATGAAAATCTTCTCGCCAACGTCCCGACCGACCTGTGGATCGGCGGCAAATGGCGCAAGTCCTCAGACAACGGCCGCTTCGACGTGGTCGACCCGGCGACCGAGCGCAAGATCGCCTCGGTCGCGAGCGCAACGGTCGATGACGCGATGGCCGCGCTCGATGCTGCGCAGGAAGCCTTCGCGGGTTGGGCCGGGCGCAAGCCGCGCGAGCGCGGCGAGATTTTGCGCAAGGCATATGAGCTGATCATGCGCGACGCCGAGCGCTTTGCGAAACTCATCACGCTGGAGAACGGCAAGGCGCTGTCCGACTCGCGCGGCGAGGTGGCCTATGCCGCCGAATTCTTCCGCTGGAACGCGGAGGAAGCCGTGCGCAACCTCGGCAGCATTTCGATCGCGCCGGCCTCCGGCGCGCGCATCGTCGCGCAGCACAAACCGGCCGGCATCGCCGTGCTGGTGACGCCGTGGAATTTCCCGGCGGCGATGGCGACGCGCAAGATCGGCCCGGCGCTGGCCGCCGGCTGCCCGGTGGTGCTCAAACCCGCCTCCGACACCCCGCTCACCATGCTGGCGCTGATGCCGGCGCTGGAGGAAGCCGGCGTTCCGGCTGGCGTGGTCAACGTCATTCCGTCGCGCTCGTCCGGCAAGGTGGTGAGCGCCATGCTGCATGACCGCCGCGTGCGCGTGGTCTCCTTCACCGGCTCGACCGAAGTGGGGCGCAAGCTGCTGCACGAGGCGGCCGACAACGTGCTCAAGCCGTCGATGGAACTCGGCGGCAACGCGCCCTTCATCGTGTTCGAGGACGCCGATATCGACGCCGCCATCGAAGGCGCCATGGTCGCCAAGATGCGCAACATGGGCGAGGCCTGCACGGCGGCCAATCGCTTCTTCGTGCACGAGAAGGTGCACGACGAATTTGCGAAAAAACTGACCGCCAAGATGGGCGGGCTGAAGATGGGCAACGGCCTCGACGAGGGCGTCAATCTGGGGCCGCTGGTCAACAAGGACGGCCGCGACAAGGTGATCGAACTGGTGGACGACGCGGTCAAGAAAGGCGCCAAGGTGCTGACCGGCGGCAAGTTGCCGGACGGGCCCGGCTTCTTCTATCCGGCCACTGTGCTCACCAATGTCTCCGATGATTCGAAGATGCTAAGCGAGGAAATCTTCGGGCCGGTGGCCTCGATCCAGCCCTTCAAGGGCGAGGACGAAGTTATCAAGCGCGCCAATGACACCGAATACGGCTTGGTGGCCTATCTCTACACCAAGGACCTCACGCGCGGCATGCGCGTCTCCGAAAAGCTCGACTTCGGCATGATCGGCCTGAACCGCGGCCTGGTGTCGGATCCGGCGGCGCCGTTCGGCGGCACCAAGCAGTCCGGCCTTGGGCGCGAAGGCGCGCACGAGGGCATGATGGAATTCCTCGAGACGCAATACGTGTCGGTGAGCTGGTAGCGGCGGGGGAGCACGTGGACGTCCTGATGCCGCAACTCGGCGAGACCGTCGCCGAGGGCAAGATCGTCAAATGGTTCAAGGCGGCTGGCGACGCCGTGAAGCCGGGCGAGAATCTGTTTGAGATCGAGACCGACAAGACCTCGATGGAAGTGCCCTCGACGGTCGGCGGCACGCTGAGCGAAATCCGCTTCCAGGTCGGTGAGGTGGCCAAGGTCGGGGCCGTCGTGGCGGTAATTGCCGGGGCAGGTGGAGCGGCGGCTGAGCCCAAAGCAGCTGCTCCTGTGAGCGCGCCCCAACCTCCGCTCACCCCGGTACCCGGGTCCGCGCAGAGCGCGGCCCGGCCACAGGCTCCAGCGGGGGTCCAGAGCCAGGCATCCCTGGGTCCCCGCTTGCGCGGGGACGAACGGGAGGAGGGCCGATCCTTCGCCTATCCGCACATGGATCCCTTCCACGAGGTGCGCACCCCGGAGCGCAATTTCGGCGCGGCCAAGCTGCCGGGCGGCATCGCGGTCACGCCGCTGGCGCGCCGGCTGGCCGGCGAGCACGGCATTGATTTGTCGCGCGTCACCGGCTCCGGACCGCATGGCCGCATTGTTGCTCGCGACGTGGAGACGGTGGCGCCGCATGCCGCACCTGCCGCCTTGGTCACCGGTGCCAGCGCGGCGCAGGTCAAGGCACTGTACGAAGGCATCGTCTACGAGGCAGTGCCGCTCGACAGTATGCGCCGTACGATTGCCACGCGGCTAGTCGAGGCCAAGCAGACCATCCCGCATTTCTATCTCACCGCCGACATCGAAATCGGCCGGCTGATCGCCATGCGCGAGGAGGCCAATGCCGCCGCCCCGCAAGACGCGGCCGGTAATCCGGCCTTCAAATTCTCGCTCAACGACTTCATCATCAAGGCCTGGGCGACGGCGCTGCAGCGCGTGCCCGCCGCCAATGCGGTGTGGGCGGGCGACCGCATTTTGCGCTTTTCCCATAGCGACATCGGTGTGGCGGTGGCGCTCGAGGGCGGGCTGATCACGCCGGTGGTACACAACGCCGAGGTCAAATCGCTCACGGTGATCTCGGCGGAGATGCGCGATCTCGCTGTGCGCGCCCGCTCAAAGAAGCTCAAGCCAAACGAATACCAGGGCGGCGCAAGCGCCATCTCCAATCTCGGCATGTACGGCGTGCGCGAATTCTCCGCCATCATCAATCCGCCGCATGCGACGTTGCTGGCGGTGGGCGCGTCCCGCCGCGCGCCGGTCGAGACGGAAGACGGTGGCGTCAAATTCGTCAGCCAGATGACGGTCACGTTGTCTTGCGACCATCGCGTGGTGGACGGCGCGCTCGGCGCGCAATTGCTGGCGGCGTTCAAAGCCCTGGTCGAGAAGCCGGTCGCCTTCCTCGTTTGAAAGAAGGAGTTCACTTATGGCTGGCGAAAAGCCCGATGTTTTGCTGATCGGCAACAAGAAGCCCGTTATCATGGCGGGGCTGGAGCCTAAGGTTACGCTGCATCCCTTGATCGACGCCAAGGACAGGGGCGCCTTCCTCAGACCCCTCGCCGACAAGGTGCGCGCCATCGCGGTGACCTATACCAACGAACACGTCGGTCCCGAGTTCATGCAGCGCTTCCCCAAGCTCGAGCAGGTGTCGACCTTCGGCGTCGGCTACGACCACATCGACGCGAAATGGGCGGGTGCGCACGGCATCATCGTCACCAACACGCCTGACGTGCTTAACGAGGAAGTCGCCGACACCGCGCTCGGGCTGTTGTTGTGCACGGTGCGCGAGTTCCCGCAGGCCGAGCGCCATGTGCGTGCCGGCAAGTGGGTAGAGAAATATTATCCCCTTAGCAAGGCGACGCTGCGCAACCGCACGGTCGGCATGGTTGGCATGGGCCGCATCGGCCAGGCGATCGCGCGCCGGCTGGAGGCGTTCGGCGTGCCGGTCGTCTATCACTCGCGCAACCCGCAGAGCGGCGTGAAATATAAATATTATCCCAAGCTCATCGACATGGCGCGCGACGTCGACACGCTGATGTTGATCGTGCCGGGCGGGGCATCGACGGCGAACATGATCAATGCCGAGGTGCTCAAGGCGTTGGGACCGAACGGCATCCTCATCAACATGGCGCGCGGCTCGGTGGTCGACGAGCCGGCGCTGATCAAGGCACTCAAAGATCGCACCATTTATTCCGCTGGTCTCGACGTGGTGGCCAAGGAACAGCACGTGCCGCAGGAGCTGATTGACATGGATCACATCGTGCTGTTCCCCCATCTCGGCTCGGCCAGCGAGGCGACTCGGGCGGCGATGGACCAGCTGGTGGTCGACAACATCCTGGCCTGGGCGGCGGGCAAGCCGCCGCTGACGCCGGTGCCGGAAACGCCCTATCCGCCCAAGCGTTCGCGATAGGCTAGGGCGCCGGCCGGTTCGGTAGGGTCCAAATGGCGCTCCGCATCCTCATCGCTACTGTTGCAGTCCTTGTCTGCGGGCCGGCGCACGCGCAGACCGGCGCGCCGCTGAGTGATTCCGCCAAATCGATGATCGGCAGTTGGGAATTTTCCAATGCCGATCGCGACAAGATATGCACCGCGAAATTCACCGCCAACCACGCCGTGTCCGGCTATAAGGTCACCTTCGACGCCAATTGCGCCAAGCTGTTCCCGCTGGTGCCCAAAATTGCCGGCTGGAAATTTCCCCAGGACGATCTGCTCTATCTGGTCGACGCCCAGGGCCGGGCATTGGTCGAATTCAGCGAAGTGGAAGATGGAATCTTTGAGGCGCCGACGCCGGGGCTGGGCGTACTGTTCCTGCAGAATCCCGCGGCAGCCGCTGCGGCGCCCAAGGCCAAGTCGGCGCGCGAGGTGGCCGGCAATTGGGCAGTCGTGCGCGGCGATGGTGCGCCGATCTGCGTACTCACGCTGGCGAGCGACGGCCTCACGGTGACGACGCAGCCGGGCTGTGACGCCGCCCTTGCCAAGCTCGCATTCACGCAATGGCGCATGGATCGCGGCGAGCTCTTGCTGGTGCCGACGAACGGCGAGCCCTGGCGTTTCGAGGACGTCGACGGGAATTGGCGCCGACTGCCCGAAACTGCCGACCAGATCATACTGGTGCGCCAGTAGTGCGCGGTTCAGATCACGAACGAAGCTGGTTCACAGGCGCGCGGGCTCTCGCTTCGCGCGCCTACAAACTATAGCCGTTTCTTGCGGCTCGCTTTTTTCTTCGCCTTCTTCTTCCGCTTTGCCTTCTTCTTCCGGGCGATATAGGCGCCCACTCTTTTCGCAGAATGGCCGGCGGCCTTTACGGCGGCTTTCAGCTCGGCCGGCGTAACCTTGAATTTCTTTGACCAGTAGCGAACTTCGTAGGATTGGCTGAGCGCAATTCGTCCACGATCGGACGAACTTCTGCGCTTGCGTCGTTTGAGTGCCATGCCGTTTCCCTCGTTGTCGCAGTCATTGATTCGGCCGGCTGCTCCGCAGCATGGGCCGAATCACAAGGAAATTGTTATTTGGGCCTATGCAGCGACGCAATGCCGGGCAGGGAGATGTGCACTAAATCAACCGCAATCCCTTGAAGCTGGCGTGGCCTTCCTTGCCGACGATGATGTGGTCGTGCACGGCGATGCCGAGCGGGCGGGCGACCTCGACGATCGCCTGCGTCATCTGGATGTCGGCGCGCGACGGCGTCGGGTCGCCGGAGGGATGGTTATGCACCAGAATCAGCGCGGTGGCCGACAATTCGAGCGCGCGCTTGACCACTTCGCGCGGGTAAACCGGCGTGTGGTCAACGGTACCGGTTTGCTGCAATTCGTCGGCGATGAGCTGGTTGCGCTTGTCGAGGAACAGCACGCGAAACTGCTCCTTGTCGGCGAAGGCCATGGCGGTGCGGCAATAATCGAGCAC
>Ga0315540_10002264_pt1 | contig 10859 bp, 4 predicted proteins | sample SalMarSW160110MG_FD_203677 | JGI IMG/M metagenome (GOLD analysis project Ga0315540, IMG submission 203677) | Salt marsh sediment microbial communities from the Plum Island Ecosystem LTER, Massachusetts, United States - Salt Marsh Sediment SW1601-10 ... | reverse complement strand
GAGGTGATTGTTGACGTTGTGTTCAACCATACGGTTGAAGGCAACGAGATGGGACCCACCGTTTGTTTCCGCGGCATCGACAACGCAATTTATTACTGGCTTGCAGAAGACAAACGTTACTACCGTGACTTTTCCGGCACGGGACAGACACTGAATGCCACGCACCCGGTTGTGCGCGACCTGATCCTCGACGCTCTGCGTTATTGGGTGATCGAAATGCACGTGGACGGATTCCGCTTCGATCTGGCGTCGGTGCTGGGCCGCGACCGGAACGGCAATGTTCTTTCGGACGCGCCCCTCCTGGAACGTATTGCGGAAGACCCGATCCTTCGCGATACCAAGCTGATTGCCGAGGCCTGGGATGCCGCCGGAGCCTACCAGGTAGGCGGTTTTTCCTTCCATCGCTGGGCGGAGTGGAACGGCCGCTACCGGGATGACATCCGAAAGTTCTGGAAGGGCGACGAGGGGATGGCTCCCTACTTCGCCAGCCGGATCACCGGAAGCCACGATTTGTACCACGAATCCGGCAAGGGCCCGGAGTGCAGCATCAACTTCGTTACCTGCCACGACGGGTTCACCCTGAATGACCTCGTCAGCTATTCACAGAAACACAACGAAGCGAATGGCGAGGGGAATCGCGACGGAACCAACGCAGACTACGGCAGAAACTACGGTGTCGAGGGAGAAACGGACGACCCGGCAATTGATGCGATACGCCGCCGGCAAATCAAGAACATGCTGCTCACCCTGGCCATTTCCCGCGGCGTGCCGATGATTCTTGCCGGAGACGAATTCCGCCGCACCCAACTGGGAAACAACAATGCCTACTGCCAGGATAATGAAATCAGCTGGGTCGACTGGTCTTTGCTCAAGCGAAACCGGGACATCTTTCAATTTGCGCGCGGAGTGCTTGCGCTCCGCCGGGCACACCCAGTGCTCCGTCGGGAAGCTTACTATACCCACAAGGAACTCCAATGGTTTGATCCAAAGGGGAAAGACCCGGATTGGTTCGATCCTCTGGGGAAAGCGCTGGCCTGCCTGGTCCACGGACAGGACAGTCCCGACCTCTACCTCATGCTCAACGCGGGCAGCAAGGCGATCAGGTTCGTGCTACCGGCGCCCCCATCGGGGAGGTGGCACCTGGCTGCTGACACCACACGGCCGACCCCCCGAAACTTTTATACTCCGGGGGCCGCCGTTCTTCTCAGAAATCCGGCAGGCTATCTGGTTGAGGGCAGTTCGGCTGTGATTCTCGAAGCAGGCTGATTATACGGCCTTCAAGTTCCAGATCTCCCGCGCATACTCCGCAACGACGCGATCGCTGGAAAACTTCCCGACCCTCGCCACATTCAGGATTGACATGGACGTCCAGCGCTCGGTGTCACAATAGGCCGCGCTAACCTTTTCCTGGGCCTCCAGATAAGCGGGCAGGTCTGCCAGATGGAAGTATTGGTCGTTGTCATCGAGAAGGTCGTCAACAATCCAGTTAAATAGCCCCAATTCCCTGGGACAGAAAAGGCTGGAGGCAAAGGCGTCAACAATGCGCTTAATCCGCGGATTCCGGTCGTAATACGCCCGGGGTTGATAGGTATGCAGCTTGCGCATTTCCTGCAGATCAGCTGCTTCGTGCCCGAAGATGAAGATATTCTCTTCGCCAACCTCTTGCCGAATTTCGATATTTGCGCCGTCGAGGGTGCCAATGGTAATGGCGCCATTCAGCGTCATCTTCATGTTGCTGGTTCCGGAAGCCTCCATACCGGCAGTTGAAATCTGCTCGCCGAGATCCACAGCGGGGAAAATTTTCTCCGCCAGTGAGACACGATAGTCCGGCAGGAATACCACCTTAATCCATTCCTGAGCATTCGGATCACTGTTGATCACCCGTCCGACGTCGTGAATCAGTTTAATGATCTGCTTGGCTTTCCAATAGCCGGGGGCGGCCTTGCCGGCAAAGATGTGCGTTCTTTGCACAGCCGGCTGGTGCCCGTCCTCGATCAGCGAGAGATATTCATCGACGAGGTGCAAAACGTTCAAAAGTTGCCGTTTATAGGAGTGAATGCGCTTGACCTGAACGTCAAACATGGACGCAGGATCCACCTTAATGCGCAAGGTGTCATAAATGATTCTCGCCAGTTCCACCTTGTTGGCGGCCTTTGCCTTTCGGAATTCGGCACGGAAATCAGGACTTTCAACATGGTCCTCAAGCCTTCGAAGCTGTGAAAGATCACGAATCCAGCCGTCGCCAATGGTAGCGGTCACCAGCCTGGCGAGATCCGGGTTGGCTTTCAGCAGCCACCTGCGCGGCGTTATGCCGTTGGTCTTGTTGTTGAATCTTTTCGGCCAGAGCCTGTAAATATCAGGCGCCAGCGTGGTTTTGACCAACCCTGAATGAATCTCGGAGACTCCATTGATGGAGTGGGACCCGACCATGGCAAGGTTCGTCATCCGCACTTGCTGGGGCTTCGATTCCTCAATCAGAGATACACGTTTTAACAAACCCGGGTCTCCCGGACACAAAGCCGAGACTCGTTCCAGAAAACGTCCGTTGATTTCATAGATAATTTGCAGGTGGCGAGGAATGACATATTGAAGCAATGGCACCGCCCACTTTTCCAGAGATTCCGGCACCAGCGTGTGATTGGTGAAACCAAAGGTTGCTTGCGTGATTTCCCAGGCGTCCCCCCACTGCAGGGCCTTCTCGTCAACCAATATCCGCATTAACTCCACAACCGCCAGCGCAGGGTGTGTATCGTTCAGTTGAATGGCCACCTTGTCGGGAAACTCACTGAAACCATCGTGCGATCGCTCGAACCTTCGAACCGTGTCCCGAACGGCGCACGCCGCCAGGAAGTACTCCTGCACAAGCCGTAACTCCTTGCCCGCAATCACGGCATCAGATGGATAAAGCACCTTGGAAATTGTTTCTGAAGAGATCTTCTGCTCGACGGCTTTGAAATAGTCGCCGTCGTTGAAAATCCGCATGTCAAAGTCGAGGGACGAGCGCGCTGAATAGAGTCGCAGAATATTGACAACCCTGCCGCCATACCCTGAAACCAGCAAATCATAGGGAACACCGATCAGGACTTTCCAACCCATCCACATCGGGTTATATCCGCCATCACGATCAAGCGCGTGTTCGATATGGCCATAGATGGGAACAAGGCAGGCTTCCTCGGAACGCCCGATCTCCCAGGGGCTGCTTTGGGCAAGCCAGTTTTCAGGTCTTTCCCGCTGGCAACCATTGTCGATTTCCTGCTTGAAGAGGCCGTACTCGTAATTGATACCATAGCCATAAGCTGGCATGCCCAGAGTAGAAAGAGAATCCAGAAAGCAGGCCGCCAGCCGGCCCAATCCACCATTGCCCAGCGCGGCGTCTCCTTCGGCATGGTCCACAGTTTCCAGGTCGACGCCGAGGTTTTCGCATGCCTCCCGGTAAAGCTCGAAAACGCGGAGGTTGTGCAGATGGTTTGTGAGTGACTGGCCGATCAGAAATTCGATGGAAATGTAGCTGAGGCTCTTGAAGTCTCCACTTCGATAGTACTCTTCGGTTTCGAGCATCCTTTCCGTCAGGAGATCACGAACAGAAAGCTCCACTGCAAAGAGCAGATCATTGGTTGAAAGATCACGCCACGGCTTTGCCAGCGAATATTTCACATGACGCCGGATGGATTCCTCGATCGAAGGAACGGAGAGAGCCTCACAATGGTTTTCAAATTTCGGCAGAACCTGTTTTTCTTCCATGCCCCTACTTTAGCGCAGAAAACCCGTGGTCTCTAATGCAGGAAAGCCCGACATCCTGCTTAAGATCCGGGCGCTGTCCCCTGCCGGCAAAGGACACAGCAGGCGCGTGGAAAATGATGCCTCCGGCAACATTCCAGTCCATTGAAGCCTTTCTTTCTAGGGCTCAAATGCCCGGACCGCTTCGTCCCGGGTGGTATAAATGTCAAAGATCCGGTGCATGCGGACCAGTTCAAAAGCCGCCCTCACTTGCTTTGACAGGCAACAGAGCTTCAGGTCTCCACCTTTGGCGCTCAACTGCCGCAGGCAGGAGAGGATGGCACCCAGTCCGGAACTATCCACAAAATGCAGCCGGCTCATGTCAAGCACGAGCTTTGTATTGGTTTCCACAACAGGCATGATGTCACGTTTGAACTCCGGCGCATTGCTGGCATCCAACTCGTCGACCGGGACTTCCGCAACTCCCACTTCTCCAATTTGATCAACGGCTACTTCCATTGGTTCGTTTTTCCCTTCCGCTATGAGCTTCGCATTTTAACCAGACTGATACAGTTCATGCCGCGCTCGTCGCGATAGTATCTCACGTCATCGGTACTCTTGGAAATAATGTATGTGCCAAAACCAGACTCCCGCGAGCCATCGAGCGCCGGCGGCGCCAGATCCGAGGGATCGAAAGGGTCACCTAAATGGTACAGGCGCACCATGATACGACTGGGGAAAGCCTCTCCCTCCACATAAATCCACCGATCGCCCCGGCCATGGTATGCGTGCTTCATAATGTTGCAAGCAGCCTCGTTCACGGCCAGCTCAAATGAATTGATGCTCTCCCGGCTGAGTGGGGCCCCCGGGAGGTTCCGGCAGAAGGAATTCACAAATTCTCGCGCCTGGCAAAGGTACCTGAGGTCACTGCGAATTTCTATCTCCTCCCGCGCAACTGCAGCCTCCCGGCTTTCCACCCTGACGGCGACGCTGGTGAGGTCATCAGTCAGGCGGTCACTGCCCGAAAAGGCCACGACGCTCTTCCGAATAGCCTCGATAAACACATCAGGGTTCAGGTGCCTGTTCGCTTTGATGTTTTCCAGCAGGCGCTCAATGCCATACAACTCTCCCGCCTCGTTTCGCGCCTCGGTAATTCCATCGGAGAAAAAGAAGAAAAGGTCACCCGGTTCAAATGATACCGAAATCTGATCATAAATTTCGCCTTCGCGTACCCCCAGGGGCAGATTGTCTCCGTGCAGCAGGTCACAAACACCCGAATCACCGTGTACCTGAACAATGCCCGTATGTCCGCAATCAACCAGGTCAAGACACCGTTTATTCACATCCAAACGCGCATAGCTCAACGTGACAAAGCTTTCCAGGTCAATCAGTTGCCGGACCACCTCGGCGTGGGACAACATCACAATTTCCTTCGGCTCAGGGAGCTTGCCGTTCTTGGAAAAAGCGTTCAGATGACTCAGGGCCTTCAAGAAGTAGCTTTTGGTAGCAGCCCCCACCAGGGCTGCGGGAATTCCCTTGCCCATCACATCCCCGACAATAACGTCCAGACACTGGTCACGATGCCTGAAAAAAATGTAGAAATCCCCGTCAATCCGTTGCGAAGGAATCGTCAATGCGGCCACACGAAGCCCCGAAACATCAACTGGCGGGTGGTCGAGCAGCAACGTTCTCTGAATTTTGTACCCGACCTCCGCCTCACGCTCATGTGCGATCGCAAGCTCGGCCGTAGCAGCCTGCTCCCTTACCAGGTGTTCATCCTTCTGCAAATTTGCAGCCTGGAGTTCAGCGGTTCTTTCGATGACACGCTGCTCCAATTCAGCATTCAGTTTGCGAATCCCCTCCTCGGCCTTTTCGCGCTCAGATCTTGTCCGCAGAGCCGTAATCCCGAATGCAAGGTCGCTGGCCAGCTCAGTCAGAAGATGCACTTCTTCATCGCCAAAGGCATCTGCCTCGGAGGCATAAATGTTGATGGACCCAAAAACGCTGGAATCCACCAGCAATGGAATCGAAATCATCGAACCGTACCCTCGCTTTAGAGCCTCATCGCGCCAGGGTGCCACACGGGGGTCCATCGCAATGCTTCTTACCAGCACGGTCTGCTGTTTACGAATACCCATACTCACTGGTCCCCGGCCCCGCTCGTCCTCTGCCCAAGTGATGTCCAGCGAACCCAGATAGCCTTCGTCGTACCCCGCCTGCACCAACGGCAAAACGGATCTTGCTTCATCCTTTTCAGCCCGCCCAACCCAACAGAGTCGATAACCACCTTCATCCACAATCACATCACATATCCGCTGGAGAAACGTTAACTCGTTCGTTGCCCGCACCATGGCTTCATTGCAGAGGCTGAGGGCCCGGTTCGCGCGATTAATCCTCAGCAACTGTGCCTCTGACCGATAACGTTCGATGGTCGAACCCAGGATGTTGGAAACTGCCTGAAGAAAGCTGACTTCGTCCCTTGTGAAAGTTCTGCGGCTGCGCGTATGAGCCCCGAGAACTCCGTACGGCCCATCCTTTGTCATGATGACCACGCTGGCACCACCGATAACACCATGGGTCAGAAGAAGTTCCGGTGCACCGAATCGCTTCTCTGCCTTGAAGTCCTCAACCACCACAGGCTCCGCCGAAAGCAGGGTAAAACCGGCCTGTGAGCTTTCGCCAACACCAATGATTGAACTGCCGACATACCCTGACTTCCAGCCAATACCCCATTTCAGAAGGCACGCTCCGCCGCCCGGCAACAATTCCAGCACCTTGCAAAATTCTGTGCCAAGGGCCCGCGAAACCTGCCCCACAGCTTCGTCCATGACCTTGTCAAGTGTGGCGCCCCGCAAGGCATATTCGCCCAGCCTCGCAACAACGGTCTGGAGCTGGGCAAGACGGCGCACTACTCCCTCCGCTCGCCGTCGAGCAGTGATGTCATACACGGTCGATCGGCTCATCACATAATTTCCATCTCGGTCTCGAACGGCAGTAGCACTGAGGAGCACAGGAAGAATAGACCCATCCTTCCGCACCATGTCCAATTCAAGGTCCTGAATCGTTCCCTCCGCCTTAAAGGCCGTAAAGCGGTCCTCGAATACCTTGCGGCTCTGCGGAGTCAGAAATTCAGCAAGTTTCCTGCGGCCTACAACTTCCACGCTGGAATAGCCCAGCCAGGAAAGCTCAGTATGGTTGATTCGAACGACGGTTCCGTCCGGGCCAATGGAGTGGTAACCACACGGGGCATTGTTATAAAGGTCGTGGATCTCATCTGATGATTTCCTCAGGCGATCCTCGGCCAGTCTGCGCTCCGTCACATCCTGGACGGTCCCAATTCCTCGAATGGCCCTGTTCCCCTCGTCAAACTCTACAGTTGCCCTCTCTCGAACCCATTTCACCCTTTCACCAACCAGAATCCGGTGCTCAACGTTGTAGGGACTGCCCCGTAAAGCGGCACCCCAGGCCTGCTTGACCATTTCCCTGTCCTCAGGATGGATGGCATTCAGGAAATCTTCATAGGTGTGAGCATGGCCTTTTCGCAGGCCAAAAATGCGGTAGACTTCGTCTGAACAGGTAAACTGATTGGTGGAAATATCTAAAATCCAGCTTCCAACGTGTGCGATGCCCTGCGCTTTCCGCAGGCTCGCCTCGCTTTCACGAAGGGCCGCCTCGGCCTTTTTTCGATCTGTAATGTCGCGAGCTGCAGCAAAAACACCTGCCACTGCGCCGCTTTCGTCACGGTAGACGGATGCATTATACAGGACCGGCGTTCCATGTCCGTCTCGATGGCGAATTTCCAGGGAATAGTTGCGCACTACCCCATTTTGGAATGCCTTGCGGTAACCGGCCCTGGCCGCCTCAGGATCGGTAAAATATCCGGAAAAATCCGTCCCGATCAGTCCCGACCTGGAAAGGCCGGTGGCCGCTTCAGTCGCGGGGTTGACGTCTCTGATCTTTCCGTCTTTGCCAATGGTCAGAAGCGGGTCGATTGAAGCCTCCAGCAAACTCCGGTTATAGGCATTCGCACGCTTCGCTTCCTTTCGTTCCAATTCAGCCTCGGCGGCACGTTGCTTGGACCGGGCAGAAAGCTGGCCTACGGTCAGCGAGGTCACCAGGAAGGTTATCAGAGCGATGATGTTTTCAGTATCCTCGGCAGTTGAGAATCCCGAGGCAGCCAGGAAGAAAAAATTGAGACCGAACAACCCAAACAACGAAGCCAGCAGCGCCGGTTTGCTCCCCCAGAAGATCGCAACCACCAGGACCGTGAGAAGCATCGCCAGCGCCACAGTGGTGTCATTAACCTGGCGACGAAACGCCACGCAAACAGTCGTCACCACCACGATGCCCAGCAGGGCAAAAAAGTAACCGGCAACCTTACTTTCCGTAATGCGCGATGGCATATTGTTGTGGAGCCTCAACATGGATACGGGTTTATTCGTATCGGCAACATCATGACCATGGACTCCACCGTTGATGGGCGCTATCTGTGATCCTCATGCGTTCAACCCTGGCACAGACGCCCCGCTCCGCGACTCCTGCGCTGATTGGTCGGCCTCAAAGCTCCCGACAGACCGTCCTCAATAACAGTCTAGCCGTAGCATCGACAGTCTTCAAGAACTCCAATCGTACACAGTACCAGCTAATCAATGCCGGCCCCTTCTCCTGCGGCGCCGCTTGGGCAATCCTTCAATCGCACCTTCGGCGCCCAACTCTGGCTGGCCACGTTCCCCGGGCAACTCCTGCCAGTCTGGTCCCTTAGAGACTCTGATAGGTCTTCGTCAACTGGAAGTAGTTTTGGGTCAATTGGAATATGTGCCGGGAATTTATGTTTGAAAAGATAGCTACCTGGCTCAGCGCGCTGATGCCAGACCAGGTTGAGCAGGTCCGGCTTCCCAGCTGGCCTGCCATTAGCACTTTCCCTGCCAACACCTTCTTAAACCTCAAAAAAACGGCTGGGAAGGAGACGATAAACCAGGAAAAGAGCGAACGGATGCATCAAACCGGCCATGATGAAGATTGGCGTATAGGAGAACTTCGTCACGACATAGCCCGTGCCCAGGCTGGCGATAATCCCTCCCACCGCGCCCGCCATTCCGGAAAATCCCGTCGCAGTCCCCACTTCCGAACCGTGGAATAAGTCCGTTGGCAGCGTGAGCAAATTGGCGATCCATATCCCATGGCCAAAAATAATGAAAGAAGTTGCCGCAATAGCCAACGCTGCCGAGGGGACCAGCGGCGCCAGGATCGCTGAAGGCAGCAGGCACGCTCCCAAGGCCATGGCAAACTTGCGGGCACGGGAAAGTTCCCACCCGGAACGCATCAGACGTCCTGAAAGCCATCCACCGAAGATGTATCCAACGTCGCCAAAAAGAAAAGGGACCCAGGCAAACTTTCCAATCTCAGCGAGATTGAATCCACGAGCCTGGTGAAGATACGATGGTAGCCAGAAGATAATAAAGTAAATGACCGGATCGGTAAAAAACCGCGCGATCATCAGCGAATAGCACTGGCGTGACTTCAGAACCCTCCGCCAGTTCAGGCGGTCACCTCGGACAGGCTGTGTCTCTTCTGCGGGACGAACGAGGTCCTTGATCTCCAGGTATTCTTTTTCTCGAAGCCATCTGTTCTTGTGAGGAGGCTCGTAAATGACCAGCCAAACCACCAACCAGAGCAAGCCCAAGGCGCCTGTGAAGATAAACGCCGATCTCCACCCGTAACGCAGCGTCAAGAAGGCTGCGACCGGTGGTGCGATGGCCGCGCCCAGTGAAGAACCGGCATTGAAGATGCCGACCCCAAGGCCGCGCTGGTCAGCCGGAAACCACTCTGCAATCGCCTTGGTGGCTGCCGGGAAGTTGCCGGGCTCGGCCAGTCCCAGCAGAAAACGATAGAATGCCAGCGACCATTTGCCCTTCGCAAACCCGTGAAGAATCTCAGCCACCGACCAGGTGGAAACAAATAATGCGAAACCCTTCCGCGTCCCCAGCCGGTCGACCACGTAGCCGGAGACGGCGTACATGATGGCGTAGGCAAAAAGGAAAATGCTCACAATCTGCGCGTAGTCCTCATCGGTAAGATACAGATGATGGCGCACATCCGGAATAACCACCGAAAGCGTCAGGCGATCGGTATAGTTAATCACCGTCGCCATCAACAACAGACCGGCAATAAACCAGCGCAGTTTGGGAATTTTGATTTTCATAGCTAGAGATTCCGCCGCCCCGGCAGGACTTCAAGTGCAAGCAGCGTGCTGCTTCAATTCATTTGTTCAACAACTGCATGATCAGGATTGCAGTACGAGGAAGGTGGAAGGGATCTTTTACCGGCAGCGCAATCACCTCGGTGGTGGGGTTCCCTTCCCGTGTCAGCCGCTGCCGCCACTCCCCGACTTCCGGCATCGGGAAGTGCGAGAACGACCACTCGTGAACCCTTTCATACCATTCGGCACACCATTCCTCGCCAGTCAGATGGTGGGCAAGCAGCAGGGCGTAAAGCGCCTCCGTGTGCGGCCACCAGAGTTTCTTATCCGCGTGCGGCAGAAAAGGTTCATGGCCTTCGGCGTCAATTCCCAGGAAGATGCCGCCGTATTCCTGGTCCCATCCCTTTTCGAGATGCCACCGGATGACTTCTGTGGCCCTGTGAACAAGCTCCTGGTCGCCTCGGCTCATCGCCCGGTGCAACACGAACCACATCGATTCGATGGTATGCCCGGGCATCACGAACGTTCCTGCATTGGGCGGAAGTTCTTCATAGGTATCGGTTAGAAACTCCAGCAAAACCTTGCGCGCCGGCCGCACAAAATGGTCCATGACCCGCGCGGCATAGCTGTCAGCCAAGTCCGCCAGGGCGCCGTCTCCCGTGGTTTGCGCTAATTCACCCGTCGTTTCCGTCATGATCATCGGCACACCATGGTTCTTCCAGCCGGGGGGCAACGGATACGGCGCTGTCTCGGTAAAGTCGGGTTCTTCGATTCTTTGACGGATACGGGTGAACGTTGCAAGGGCAATCGAAAGAATGTCCGCGTCTTGCACGGCTCGATAGTATTCGCTCAGGCCGTAAACGGCCAGGCAGTCGGTATAGATGCTCGTGGCGCCTTCAATCACCTGCCCTGCCCGGTCTGTGTGGTAGACCCATCGGCCCTG
>Ga0315540_10002263_pt1 | contig 10862 bp, 9 predicted proteins | sample SalMarSW160110MG_FD_203677 | JGI IMG/M metagenome (GOLD analysis project Ga0315540, IMG submission 203677) | Salt marsh sediment microbial communities from the Plum Island Ecosystem LTER, Massachusetts, United States - Salt Marsh Sediment SW1601-10 ... | reverse complement strand
GGACAGGGATTGGCCGAGACAATCGGCCCGCAGATGATTGAGGTTCATCCCCGTTTGGATCGCAGCTGTCTGCTGCATCTCAGTCTGTCCGATCAGCCTGCGCTGCCCGTCTTTGACCTTGCCGATAGCGTAATAACCGTCACTGCTGTAAACAAAAAAGTAAAAATTGTCGGGGTTCTGATAGCGGCAGATCAAGCCAATGCGATTCTCTTCCGGGCCGCGGAATTTCAAGGCATCCGCTTCCAGCCGCACATTGGTAAAATCCTGGCCAAGCGTTGACCAGAAATCATGGTGAGCCGCCATCACCAGCATGCGCAGTCCGCCGCCATCGTAACCCACGATGCCGCCGTCATTGACGGTCAGCGTCCAGCCGTTACCAGGCTGTGAAAAATCATCCTGGAAGAGCGGATCGCCAGGCTGGGCCAACAATTCCTTAACCTGGGTTGACTGGCAACCCGCTAAAAGTATGGCCGTCAACGCCAGAGTCAAGATGAACAAGCGGGGTGATTTGCGATTTGTGCGGCTCACGGTAAGCCCTCCGTCGTAATAAATACATTCTATCAGAAGCTGCTACGGAAAATACTGGGTGAGCAACTGCTGCGCCTGTTGGCCAAGCGGGTCATCCCCAGCCAGGGCGAGAGCCTGTTCCAACTGGCTGCGAGCCAGCCCGGACTGACCTTTCTGTAAATACAAAACGCCCAAGTGCAGGTGGGCGGAAGCCAGGCTCGGCGCTTGATCCAGTGCCTTCTTCAGATACTGCTCGGCATCCGCGGATTTGCCGGAGTGCAGATAAGTCCAGCCCAGCACATCCAGAGATTGGGGATCGTTAGGCGATAGATCCACGGCTCGCTGGGCAGCAGCCAGGCCGATCTCCGGTTCGAGGTCGTACTGGACGCAAAAAGTGGCCAGCAAGCGCCAATACTGCGGGTTCTCCGGGCGAAGCAGGGCCGCGCGCTGATAAACGGCCAGTGCTGATGACAGGTCACCGCTCTGAGCCAGGGTGTCAGCCAGGATCGACAACCAGGCGGGATTATCCGGCTCGAGGCCAGCCGCCACGCGAAAATCGATCAGCGCCAGATCGAGACGGTCATGCGCTTTCCAATACAGCCCGCGAAAAACGCGCGCTGAGACCGAGGCCGGGTTGAGCGTCAAGGCCCGATTCAATTCAGTCAGTCCATCCTGTCCCAGATGCCCGCGCGCTTCACCCATGAAAGCCCAAGCCTCGGGGTAATTTTGATTCTCCTGGATGGCCTGCTCAAAAGCATCCATTGCCAGATGCCATTCACCCAGAAAACCAAGCGCCTGTCCTACAACGACTGCCTGGTAGGCAGGGTCGTCCAGCTGGAGCGCAGTATTCAATGCCAGGTGCATGACCTGCACCTTGGCATCCAGTGACGGATCCAGCCGGGCAGCCTGGGTAAGTTCATTCAGAGCCCGGGTGGGATCCTGGGCTGCCAATAACAATCCCAGCCGGTAATGCGCATGGGCATCCTGGGGAGAAAATTGCAACAGGCCCTGATAGGCTGCCAGCGCCTCGGGAATATTGGGGACCTTCCCATCATAGAAACGGGCCAGCCTTTCATACAAGTCAGCCGATAACAAGCCATCGGCGCGAAGCCGGTTCCATTCAGCCAGGGCCGCAGAGCGGTCACCCAGTTGCAAATACGCATCACCCAGGGTCAGGCGTCCCTGCGCTGTCAGCGCCTCTCGACGGCGAGCCTTGAGTAAAAGGGACACTGTCTCGTCGGGGTTCCCGGCTTGAAAGGAGGCCAGGCCCGCCTGCTCCCATAGATCAGTACGCCAGGGCAGGCGTCGGGCTGCAAAGCGATACTCCTGAGCAGCCACCCAATCCTGTCCCTGCGCAAGGGATTGGTCAGCCCAGTGCAACTGCTGCCAGCCATCCAGCAGGGAAGGTGTCACCACCAGCGCCAATATGACCAACAGGATTAAAATAACGGAAAGTGGTTTGGGATGTGATTCCATCGACCCGGTAATTATACGCTGTCATTATCCTGTAAGCCTAGCATTGTTGTCCGTCAGGCTTCCCCGTGCTATAATCGCTTAGAAAAGACATGGGCCCATTTTTCGACCAGATCTTCAACCTGCTTACTGTACCGCCGGGGAATTTGATTTACCACCTCGTTCTGGCGTTCTCGATTGTTGGAGCGTTGCAGGCAGCCTTTATTCACTGGCGAAGCAGCGAATTCCCCCAGGAACAACGCACCATGTTGGGGCTGACCATTCTATTGTTGGCTCAACTGTTGCTGTTTATCATCAGCGGACTCGCCTGGCAGGGATTCATGAATCCAGACGCGGTCCTCCCTCCACTCGACCGGGCTGTAACCATGATCAGCCTGATTTGGGTTGCCTGGCTGTGGGCTTTTCCTGAACCCAGCCGTCCGGCCGATGTTGGGAATATTGTACTGAACATCTTAACCCTGATCGGGCTGGCGCTCGGTCTGGCTTCCTGGCTGCACGCTCCGGCGGGGTCATCCTTCAATGCAACCCTGCAAGATACCATCTGGCAAGCCATTGCTCTCCTTTTTATCGTCCTGGTGGGTGTGCTCCTGTTTTTCCGCGAGCCGAACGGCTGGGGCAACGGCATCGCTTTCCTTACGCTGGCTTTCCTCGGGCACTTATTGAACATCCTGCTGGTCAAGCAGGGCAACTTCCCCGGGGCTTCCCGCCTGACCTATATGGCTGCCTTCTCGATCCTGATGACCATCCCGCAGCGCTTCCCAACTCCCGCGCCGCGATCGACAACCACCAAATCGTCTGCATCAAGACAGTCCACATCGAAGCAAACCACATCGGATCAGACCACATCGATGCCTGAACGAAGACGTTACAGCACCGATCCAAAGACTTTCCACGCCATGCTCTCCCTGGCAGCTGAGGCGAACGTCAAGAAGGTCAACCAGGCCATTACGCGCGCTATCGCACAAACGATGCTGGCTGATCTTTGCTTCCTGATCTACCTGACCGAAGATAAGAGTCAGATGCACGTAACCAGTGGTTACGATCTGATCCGTGAGGAGATTTTGGAAGGCTCCAGCCTGGACAACGACAACGTTCCCATGCTGGCAAACGCCATCCAGCGTGGACGGCCTCTGCGCCTGCCCGCCAGTGGGACATCTACCGACCATAGAGGCTTGGGAGATTTAATTGGGTTATCAAATCCCGGCAACCTGCTGAGCGTGCCGATCCTGCGTGGGGAGAAAGATGCCATTGGCAGTGTGCTGTTATTGTCGCCTTACTCGAATCGTCTGTGGAATGCCGAGGACCAGAACTTCTTAGCCAGTATCGCCTCCTCATTACTGCCAATCATCGAGCGCAGTCAAAAAGTTACAACGCTTGAATCGATTGTACAAAAAAGCCAGGAACAACTGGATCTGGCCCAATCCCGCCTAAAGGAACTTGAGGGCCAAAAGGAAGAACTCGCCAATAAACTTGATCAGACGCTCAAAACAGGTTCAAAACCAGGCGATCAAGCAGATAAACTGGAAGCCATGCTGGCGCTTCAAGGCGCGGCTGAAAAGGAAATCGAACGTCTAACAAAAGAGAACGAGCAACTGCTCGCCACGCGCCAGGAACCCTCCGGCACCTCTGATGAACTCTCGTATTTCGAAGAAGAACTGCGCCAGACCTTGAAAGAGGTCGCTCACCTACAAAACCAGCTGGCTGAAGCCAATATAAAAATCCTTGATCTGGAAAATACTCGCGCCGCACCGCACGCCAGCGACCAGGCTGAAGTGATTGCCTCCATTTCACAGGAACTGCGCCAGCCCATGTCGTCGATTGTCGGCTATACCGATTTGCTGCTGGGTGAATCAGTTGGCATCCTGGGCGCACTGCAACGAAAATTCGTGGAGCGCATCAAGTCCTCGACCGAACGAATTGGCAACCTGGTCGACGACCTGATCCAGATCACCACCCTCGATATGGGACTTACTGAGCTGAAGCCCGAGGCGGTCGACTTGAACCTGATCATCGATAACGCCATGGCCTACACCAGCAGCCAATTACGCGAGAAAAATATTTCCCTGCATCTGGACATCGTTAAAAACATGTCAACCATTCAGGCAGACCGCGAGGCCCTCCAACAAATCCTGATCCATTTGTTACAGAATGCAGGAGCGGCCACGCCGGTCGAAGGCCGGATCACACTGCGGGTACAGGTGGAGGATGAAGCCGGCCAGGACTACGTGTTGATCCAGGTGACCGATACCGGCGGCGGCATCTCGGCGGAGGACCTGCCACGCGTATTTACACGCCTGTACCGGGCCGATAACGTGCTGATCCAGGGCATTGGGGATACGGGTGTGGGGCTCTCGATCGCCAAGACTTTGACCGAAGCCCAGTATGGCCGCATCTGGGTCGATAGCAAGCAGGGCGAAGGCGCAACTTTCAGCGTATTGTTGCCGCTGGCCAAGAACGACAACCCTGCAGAAGAGCCAATCGTGGAAGAGATAAAATAAAGCCATGAATACTCCGCGCCAGGAGGTAGGTTTTGGGATAGTCATCGCTTTGATATCGGTTGGGTTGATCCTGGGCGCCCTGGCAGTTGCACTGGCCGAGGGCTACGGAAAAACCCAGACAAACCCCACCCCAGCGGGCGATCTCCCGCCGACCAGCGCACAGCCTTACGTACCGCCATCTGCTGTCGACACCCTTCCACCTGCCCCGAGCATCCCCCCTCCTACCAGTTGTCCCACACCCACCGGCTGGGTGAGCTACATCGTCCAATCCGGCGATTCGCTGGATAGCCTGGCACAACGTTATCGAATTTCAGCCGAATCGATCCTGCTATCCAATTGCCTGCCCAGCAACGCACTGCAACCCGGCATGTACCTCTCTGTCCCCTCTTCAGTAGCTTCAACGGTCATCCCCTGCCAGCCGCCGTATAACTGGCTGCTGTACACCGTGCAACCAGGGGATAACCTGTTCCGCATCGGTCTGGCATATGGCATCACCGTGCCACAATTACAGGCAGCCAATTGCATGGGCTACAACACCACCATCTACGCCGGAAAACAGATCCATGTCCCACCATGGGCCACCATCACCCCGACCTTCACGCTAACTTTCACCAACACCCCAACTCCCAGCAAAACCGCCACTCCGAGCACCACCTGGACGGCTTCGCCCAGCTTTACACCGACAGAGACTCCCACATTTACACTTACGCCTAGCCCGACAGCGACCTTCACGCAGACTTTCACACCCAGCCCGACGCCTACCGTTACCGACACCCCCATCCCGTCCGCACCTCCAGGGTAATCCGGCATCTGCCTCACAAATGAAACGCTTCTTCCACTGGCTGATCATCTTTCCGTTCCTGCTCACTGCCTGTGGGACAGTTGCGCCGCCTGTGGCTTCCTCGTCTTCCCAACTGCCTTACCTGTTGGTTACGGCCCGGCCGGATGCATCTGCAACCCCGACCCCTTTTCAGCCCTCCCTGCCGACCCCGACCGGCGAACTGCCCGTTTACCCGACTTACACCCCCAGCCCGACCCCTCCAGCGACCAATACCCCCTTCCCCAGCCCTACGCCCACCCTCGACTTGAGCGGGCTATATGCGCCGAACGAAAGCCTGCCGAGCTTCAACCCATCCGGAGATGTTCCCTCCCAAGCACAACTAGAAAACGACCGCGACACGATCAATTTCCTGCTGATCGGCTCAGACAAACGCCCTGGAGGCAGCTTCCGTACCGACACGATGATCGTGGTCATCCTGCGTCCCAAGGAAAAGCAGGTCTCGATGATCTCGATCCCGCGCGATCTGTGGGTCTACATTCCTGGCTGGGGCATGCAGCGCGTCAACACCGCCTATCAGCACGGGGAACTGGTCGGGTACCCGGGAGCCGGCCCAGGCTTGCTGAGGGATACGATCCTGTACAATCTGGGCATCCGCATCGATCACACCGCCATGGTCGAATTCGACGGCTTTCGGCGGATTGTCGACACCCTGGGTGGAATCGATGTCCCGGTCAGCTGCCCCTACACCGACTGGCATCTCATCGATCCCAGCCTGGACCCCTACAATGAAAACAATTGGAGTCTGCTGACCGTCGGACCGGGGATTGTTCACATGGATGGGGATCTGGGGCTGTGGTACGCCCGTTCGCGGATGAAATCGTCAGACTTTGATCGTGGACGCCGCCAGCAGGAAACTTTACGGGCGATCTACAACCAGGCATTGAGCACCAATACGCTGGGCAAGATCCCACAACTCTACAACGACCTGAGCAGCTCAGTGGTCACCGACCTGAACCTGCCGGATATCCTGCAACTGGCGCTGCTGGCGCCACAATTCACCAACGCCGACATCCGCAGCTATTACATTCGCCCGCCGGTCGTCAGGTCCTGGATTAGTGATGCCGGCGCTTACTTGCTGTTGCCCAACCAACCGGCGCTGCAAAATCTGATCCAGGAAGCCATCTCGCCCTCAGTACGCGCCCAACAACGCGCCAGGATCATCGTCGAGGTGCAGAACGGCACAGCCATCAACGGCCTGGACGTGCTGGCGGCGACACGCCTGAACTACGCCGGGTACGAGACCCGCATCATCCCTCCCGACCGGCAGGACTACGGCTACTCGGTGGTCCTGGATTACCATGCAACCCCCGACGCTACCCAGAATGCAGCCCTGATGGCGGTACTGGGATTGTCCCCGAACTACATCGTCTCGCAACCCAATCCGGAAAGCCAGGCTGCTTACCGGCTGGTGATCGGCTCAGATTATCAAAGCTGCTTCAAGCCTGAAAATCTGGCGCATTGATCCCGAGTTTCCCCTTCGGGTAATTGACAATTCTTTATTTATTTATTAAACTATACGCAAATACTATGCGCTCAGTTCGATTTTAAGGAGGCGTTATGACCGCCGATTCTTCAACCGGAACCGCCCATCTAAGCCCGCAATCCCCGCTGATGCCAGCCATCAAATCCTGGGAAATGTACCTGATCGACCAGGGCCGCACCCCGAACACTGTCAAGGCATTTATCTCCGACATCAAAATACTGACAGAATTCCTGCCCCCCGACCGCTCGCTGGGCGCAATCACGACCGACGATTTGAAGCGCTATTTCGAGTGGATGGAAAATGAACGCGGCGTGCCTTGCAGCCCAAAAACGCTGGCGCGGCGCATCACCTCCACAAAATCATTCTTCCGCTGGTTGCACCAATACGGTGTACTGATGATCGACCCGGCCGAGAAAGTGGTCAACCGCTCGGTCATGAGTCCGCTGCCGACCGTGCTGACCGAGGAGGAAATGCAGGCAGCACTCCAGGCGGCCGAAAGCCATCGCTTTGACCCCAAAGCAGATGCCCGTCCTTACACCCTGCTCCACCTGCTGTTGAGCAGCGGCATCAAGAAAAGCGAGTGCCTGGGTATTCATCTAAACCACATCGATCTGGAAGCCCCGGACGGGACGCTGGTCTTCATCCGCTATGCCAGCCCGTCCAATCGCTACAAGGAACGCAAAATCTCCCTGCCGGAAGATTGGATTCCGTCTTTCAAGGAATATCTGGCACAATACCAGCCGGTGGACCAGCTCTTCCCCTGGTCGCCGCGCCGCCTGGAATACCTGCTGGAAGATATCGGTGAGGAAGCCGGGCTGGATAAGCACCTATCCTTCGATATGTGCCGCTGGACCTGCGCCCTGATGGACTACAAAGCCGGTATGGAACCAGATCGCATCCGTCAGAAACTGGGTATCTCTAAAATCCAGTGGCGCGAGATCAACTTGAAATTACGCAAACTATCAGGGATGGAATAAACAAAAAGATCCCCTTAAGCAAAAAGCTCCCAGTCAATTTTTGTTCACTGGGAGCTTTCGTTTTTTTACCTACATGCGCTTAACGACGATATCGCCAATCACATTGGCCGCCTCGTCGCCGCGATCAGCCGCATTGGACAGGTGACGGTAAATCTCGCGTAATTTCAAGATTTCAACCATACCGGTCAGGTCATCGGGGGTTTTGAAAAGCGAAGCCACCGCTTCGCGGTAAACATGCTCCATCCGGTTTTCAAGCGCCTTTGCGCGCACTGCGTGATCATTGGCGACATTTGGGTGATCCTCAAGCCGCAGCACGCCGCGGTGGATCTCGACCGCCCCGTCGTGGAGCAGGGAAACCATGCGTTCCAGATAGGAGTTCGGTTTAACGCTCAACATCGCCATCTCTTCAACAGTTGTGGCGGCATAATCCAGCACGTCATCAATTGTCAGGGAAAGCGCAAAGATATCTTCGCGGTCGAAGGGCGTGACAAAAGTGCGATTCAACTCGTCGATCAAAATCCGACGCACCTCGTCCGCCTCTTTTTCGATCTTCCCCACCTCTTCAGCCAGCTCCGTTTGCGGTTCCTGCATGTAACGGCGCAGCATGTCCATGCCCTGAACAGCGTATTCTGCCTGGTGGGTCAATAATTCCAAAAAACGGTTGTTCTTTTTCTTTCTCTTAAATAATTTCATGTCAGCATCTCACTCTCCATACGCGTTACCGACAAATATACCACCTGTCGGGTCGAATCTGTCAAACGTACACTGTGAGCCAGGCGACAACCGGGCACCCAAACGATCTTTTCCTGATCCATCAGCAGCGGCCAATGAGCTCGTGCGCGGCGGGGTAATTTTAGGTTGATAAAAAAATCCGACAGCTTGAGCGAACTGCCATGCATGCCAAGCGGTTCGAAACGGTCGCCCGGCTGGGGGAGGCGCATTTGCAGGGGTTTCACCAGTTGATCCGCATCCAGCCAGGCCTGGAAGGGATTGGCATTCTGGCGTGCCTGATCCAGGGTTGCAGCGCTCATCTCCAGGCATGCACCGGTCAGTCGCCAGCCACCTCCCAGGGGGATGTCGCCGGGAACGGGAATTGCCAGCTCCCCCTGCGGAATTTGCAGCCAGCCGTACTTGGGCAAATCCGCTTCCCAGGCAGCCACGAACAGGCGGCCGCCTTCGCGGAACAACCGCACTCCCCCGCTCAGATCGACCGGACCAGGGCTTCGGCCCTGGATCATGTCAGTGGCGCGTTCGAGGGCTGCAAAGTCCAGATCGCGCAATTCCGGACGGACACGTTCCAACGCGCGGCGGATCAAATTACGCTGCAGGCCGAGCGAGCGTGCTTCGAACGACTGCGCGTCGAAAGTGACGTACCCGGATCCCTCCTGCGCCAGGCATGCCTCCCAAGCCGATCCCAGCACTTCGTTAAGCAAGGCATAGTCGCCTGAGAGGGTTTCAGCCATGCGCAGGATCCCCTCGCGGATGCGCGGATTATATTTCTCAAGATCGGGGATCAGCACGTGCCGCAAACGATTGCGAAAGAACTGGAGCGAGGCGTTGCTTGGATCGTCACGTACAGGCAGGTTGTGGTCTGCGCAGTAAGCCACTGTCTGCTCGCGCCAGATGCCCAGCAGCGGGCGGACCAGCGGAAGGTCCGCATCGAAGGTCGGCAAATATGTGCGGACCGACATGCCCTTCAGGCCGGAAAGACCGGCGCCGCGCAGGAAGTGCATCAGCACGGTTTCAACCTGGTCGTCGGCCGTATGGCCGACTGCCACCGCCTGGGCTTTGTGCTTGCGTGCCACGGAAAATAAAAAACGATAGCGCAGAATGCGCGCTGCCTCTTCGATCGACAGACTCTCCTGATCGGCAAAAGCCCGCACATCCCCACGCTCAATGACTGCAGTCAATTCCAGGCGCGATGCCAGGCCTTCCACTGCAGCGGCATCCGCATCAGACTCGGGGCGCAGGGAATGATTGTAGTGAGCCACAACCACACGCAACCCGGCGCGCACCAGCAAATCCAGCAGGCACAGGCTGTCGGGACCGCCCGATACACCGGCAACGATCGGTCGGTCAGGCGTCAGGTGACACTGCTCAAAAACGGCGCGGTGGAAGTCTTCAGAATCCAGCATACTTGTTATTAAACCACAAGAGCACGGAGCGCGTAAAAGCGTTTGATTGCCCCCCCACGATTGTTAGGGAAACCCAGTTTTATAACTGGTAAAGTTCGACCAGCACCCCATTGGTCGACTCAGGATGTACAAAGGCGTACTGCCTGCCTTCAGTTGTCGTGCGCGGCTCTTCATTGATCAGCCGGATCCCCTGCCCTTTCAGGCGCGCCAGCATGGCCGGCAAATCGTCCACTTCGACGCACAGATGATGCATGCCAGGGCCGCGTTTGGCCAGGTATTTTGCGATGCCAGAATCGTCGCTTGTCGGCCTGATCAACTCAACTTCGCTCTCGCCGGTCGGCAGGAAAGCCACTTGCGATTGTTCAGCCGGCACATCCTGCAGGTCAGACATTGCCAGACCGAGCCCATCGCGCCAAAAGGCCAGGGCCTGGTCCAAGTCTTCCACCAGCATGGCGACATGATGAATGCGTTTCACATGGGGCATAAGGTTCCTCTCAGACTTTCCAAAAAATAAGCGCCTCGCAAGCGAAGGCAACTCGTCCGATCAATGGCCACTTCAACCCTGCACAACGCCATCCCCCACCCGACTGCGTTTAGGGCAGCAGGGTCTTACGCGCGAATTTAACCGGGACCACAGGCACTTCTTAATTGTTTGGTCAGGACACTAAGCCCCTTTGAACGATGCGGAGTTTCTGCGGCTCGGAATCAGGGATGCGCTCGATCTCGCCACGCGCTTCCAGGTCCAGCATGACCATGGTGACATACCAGGGAATTGACCCGTCAAAGCGGTTACGCAGCGTGTACTCCACCACCGAGACCAGGCCTTCGAAGGTGATCACGCCCTGCGAGCGGATGGCACGCAAAATTGCCAGGCGAATCATGTCATATTTGGCACGGCTGATATTGACGCCGTTTTTCCCTTCGGGATGCTGGGTCAGGATCTTTTCA
>Ga0315540_10002262_pt1 | contig 10864 bp, 9 predicted proteins | sample SalMarSW160110MG_FD_203677 | JGI IMG/M metagenome (GOLD analysis project Ga0315540, IMG submission 203677) | Salt marsh sediment microbial communities from the Plum Island Ecosystem LTER, Massachusetts, United States - Salt Marsh Sediment SW1601-10 ... | reverse complement strand
GACGGATTTCTTTCACGCCCTTCGGGTGAATTTTGCTTCCAGTGATATTGAATGGGCACAATTCGCGGACCTTTTCGCGGAATTTTTCAGGGTGGAGAAAGAGGAATCCCAGGAAAATGAGCAAGCGCTCCCATCTGCCCGCATAGATAAGCAGGAAAAAGGGCCCCTGGAAGAGACGATCCATGAAGTGCAGACCTCGGTATGCATTGATACGGGAAACGGGGAAAAAGGGCAGCTGGAGGGTATTGCTTACAGCCCCGTATCGCGGATAGAGAAAAAAGATCTCTTCCACTTGGATCCAAAGGATGTCAAGGTAGCACAGCTTGCCCTCAAAAAAATGATGGCGACTTTCCATCTTGCCCTCTCCCGGCGCCTGAAAAAATCCAGGAAACAGGGGAATTTGGACTTTCGCAGGGTCATGCGAAAGAGCCTCAAAGGGGGCGGCCTGCCCTATGAACTCTTCTTCAGGGAGAGAAAAAAGCGTCTAAAGCGGTTGGTGATCCTGGCGGATGTCAGCGGATCAATGGATCGCTATGCCAGATTTGTCATGCCCTTCCTGCTGGGTCTGCGTGGCGTGGGTCCAAGGGCAGAAGTTTTTGTGTTTTCTACGTCTCTCTCGCGTGTCACGGCCCTCATCCAGCACCTCAGCATTGAAAAAGCCCTTGAGCGCATTTCCGAAGAGGTCCCTGATTGGTCAGGGGGCACCCGGATCGGTCATTCTCTGCACCAGTTCAATCAGGCCCATGGATCTCAACTGCTCAGCGGGAGAACAGTGGTGGTGGTCATGAGCGACGGCTGGGACCTGGGCGGCAAGGAACTCCTGAGGCGGGAGATGGCGGCCATAAGCAGGCAGGCCCATTGCGTGATATGGCTCAATCCCCTGGCAGGTGATCCTGATTACCGGCCCGTGTGCCAGGGCATGCGGATTGCATTTCCCTATATTGATCATTTCCTCCCTGCGGACAGCCTGGAAAGCCTAAACAGAGTCGGAAAAGTCCTCAGTAAAGTCATGGTCCACTAGGCCTAATTCGTTCTCGCTGTTTGAGTATAAACTACTCCGTAACACAGCTCCATTTGAAAATCCTTGAACTTCATGCGGATCTGGCACTCGGAAGTTGTGCCTGTTCCTGGGCCTTGTTTTTCAGTTTGGTTCAAAAAAGATAATATCTTGTAATTTCAATCGGATATAAAGTAATTTTTTCTTGACAAGCCAGGTAATTCGAGTATACTGGTATGACCTTCATCTGTTATGAACTTTTCCGGTCGATATGCTATTTTTATTGGCGACGCTTATGGGCAATTAGCTGGAGAGGACTGCGGCAAAACAAAAAATTGAAAAATGAAACCTACAGTGCAAAGCAATACCATAAAGCGTAATACCACCGCTGAATTGGTGATAGAGAAAATCCTGGACATGATAAAAAACGGAAGCCTGCGGGTGGAAGACAGGCTTCCCCCCGCTCCGCGGCTCATGGAAATATTCGGAGTTGGGCGATCATCCATCAGGGAAGCTGTGAGGGCGCTGAGCGTTCTTGGGTATCTTGAAATCCTCCCGGGAAAAGGAACCTTTATCAAAGAACGGGGTTTACCCGGTGATTTATTAGACAGTGGACTTAAAGAGGTTCTGGAGTCGGGAACTATCTTTGATATTATGGAGGCCAGGGATTGTCTTGAATATAAATGCGCCCAACTTGCGGCTGAAAGAGTGGATCCTGTGCAGGTTAAGAAGATGAGAAAGGCCGTTCAGAAGATGGAGGATGTTGACGCAAGCCTTGAGAGCATCAGCCGTGCTGACTTGGAGTTTCATCTTCTGCTTGCAGAAGCTTCGGGAAATGATGTAATTTGGGAGATGATGAAGCTCTTGATCCAGAAAATGGAGGTTTTTGCTGGCAAATTCTGGGCAACTCTCCCATCGGCGCGGGAACAGGCGGTTTCCACGGCCAGTCAGGTCATAACTTCCGTATCAAAGGGGGAAAGTCAGAAAGCGGCTGAAAGCATGAAAGAACACCTGGAGCTGGTGTCGGAGAGACTGAAACATGTGCTATCGGAAAGCGCTTTTGAATCCGGTCGCGAGGCATTAAAGTAGAGGTGGTGCTTTATGGGCAACGGTTATTGGCAGCGGTTACTAAGGGTGGATTTGACGGCAAGGAAAAGCTGGGTCGAATCCATCGATGAAAAAGACCTGAAGCAGTTTATTGGGGGTGCGGGCCTTGCCTCAAAAATACTGTTAGATGAGGTTCCGGGAAAAATTGATCCTTATGGCCCTGATAACATAGTTGTCTTTGCCACAGGGCCTTTTCAGGGACCGGCGATACCAGGTGGCGCAAAATTCAGCATTGCAGGGATTTCTCCTGTGACGGGCACGTTTGCGGATACAGCTGCTGGAGCTGATTGGGGGCCTGCATTGAAAGATGCTGGCTATGACATGCTTGTAGTGCAAGGGGTTGCTGAAAAACCGGTATATCTCCAGATAGTTGATGATAGTGCTGAGATCAAAGATGCTTCGCATTTGTGGGGAAGGGACAGCTATGAAGCGATTGACGCCATACGTAATGAGACCGGTGACGAAAAATTAAGTATTGCTTCCATTGGACCAGCAGGAGAGAAGCAGGTCGCGATAGCATGCGTTGTTGTTGATAAGCACAGCTTTGCCGGGCGGTGCGGGTTGGGGGCTGTCCTGGGATCCAAGGGGCTCAAGGCAATTGCAGTCAAGGGGACAAGAAAACTCGAGCCATATGATCGTGATAAGACACCGGAATTGATCAAGCAGTATCAGCAAAAGATATTGAAAGAGGTTAAAGAAAACGGGTTTAAGGAGCATGGGACTCCTGCCTTGTGTGAAACCGCTGAAAGTCTCGGAGATATGCCCATAAAATACTGGAACGGGGATGTCTGGCCGGAAGGAGCCAAAAGGCTGGGTGCTCCCAACTCAACCAAGGTCTTAAGCGCTGTGCCATACCCCTGCAAATTTTGTCCTATTGGGTGCCATCGAAAGATTTCGGTACAAGAGCCTCCGGAATATGTTTTGAAAGGGGTGGGACCTGAATACGAAACGTATGGAATGATGGGTACCAATCTGCTTATTGACGATCCAAAGGTGGTTGCAAAAGGGAATGATATGGCGAATCGTCTGGGCCTGGACACCATATCAGCGGGGTCCATGGTCGGGTTTGCCATAGAGTGTTTTGAAAAGGGCTGGTTGACGTCCAAAGATACTGGCGGTTTGGAACTCAAGTGGGGAGAACCACATGTCCTGTTTGCTTTGTTGGACCAGATCGGCAATAAGAAAGACTTTGGGGCCGTATTTTCAGCAGGGACATTGAGAGCCGCTGAAAGCATCAGTAGTGAAGCTGTAAAGGCGGTGGTACATTGCAAGGGTCTGGATTTCCCCTCTCATGATGCGCGTTCATGTATCTCCCTTGCACCCACCTATGCTACTGGTACCCGCGGGGCCTGTCATTTCAGAGGTGGATGCGAAGATGTGGAAATGGGAGGTTTCTTTATACCTGAAATTGGCATCAGGGAAGGCACGGTTAAATTTTTTGAAAGGGAAAATCAAAGCATGGTAGCAGCCAGATGCCAGGATTACTTCGCCCTCTTAAATTCTCTGGTGATCTGCGCATTTATGACTGACGGCGGTGGCATGTCATTTACAGAAATCAAAGAGTTTTTCAATGCTGTTACTGGATGGGACTATTCCATTCGTGAGCTGATGGATGCCGGGGAAAGCATCTTTACTGTTCAACGCCTTATCAATATCCGTGATGGGTATAATGCAAAATCGGACGTACTGCCGGGCAAAATGTTTCAGCCGGCCAAAGAGGGATTCAGAGCGGGGAAGGTGCCGCCTTTCAGGAAACTAATGAAGGATTATTATGCTCTCCGGGGTTGGAACGATAATGGCGAGCCAACTCGGGACACTCTGGATCGACTCGGCCTTTAAATATTTTGGAGAGATCAATTCCGCAGCAGAGTGTGAATAGTATATTTTGGGTCTCTGATTGGATGTTTCATCTCCGGAAAGTTCTTGTTGTTTTAGACTCTTTCGGTCATGATAGAGAAGATAGCTTATCCCAATGGAAGTTTCTGTAAAACTTATCTCAAACTTTTTGCTATACGAGAAAAACCTCCATCAAGGGAAAGCGACTGTTGAAGATGGCGATACTGTAGAAACCTTGGCCAGGAAGATAGGGCTGCCGATGAAATATGTCAGACTCATTTTCGTTAATGGAAAACAGGTTGACTTGGAATCTGTTCTATCTCAGGGTGATAGCGTTTTTTTCATACCGCCTGCTCTCGGGGGAGGGTAGGTAACAGAAGGGTTCGGCATGGCTTTTGGGTTTATTTAAACCGAAAAAGTACGCTTACGAAAGGAGGTGAACAGTGCGGTAGTCGAATGAGGCAATTGATCATGGTTTGAGATATCCGGAAACTAATGTTCTTAATCAACGTAGAGGAGGAACAAAGATGAAAAAATTTGCATTCATGATAGCAATTGCAGTGTCGCTGTGTTTTGTCATTGGGTCTAGTATGGCAGATGCCGTAGAACCGGTCAAAATTGGTATCTTGTGTCCCATCACAGGAACACAGGCGGTTATGTCCGAAGATCTGTTGACCGGATTTAAATTGGCACAGGAGGAAATTAACGCGGCCGGTGGTATCCTTGGAAGGCCGGTAAAATTGATTATTGGGGATACTGAGACTCGTCCGTCCCCCGGCATGGATGCCGCACGAAAGTTAATAGATGTAGATGGGGTTAAGATTATTTCTGGTGGTTTTTCCAGCGGTGTGGCCCTGCCCATTGCAAAATACTGCCAACAAAACAAAATCCTGGCTGTTTTCCAGCCTCCGACATCGCCACTTTTTCGCAACGTAGGTTCGTATATTTTTCTCACAAACGTTCTGGATAACTACAAGGGTAAGGTGATTGCTGATTTCGCGGTTGCAGATTCGGGAAAAAAGAGATTCGCAACCATGTTTATGAACAACGCTTTTGGAAAGGCTTTGATGGATGAAACCTTGAAGAACCTGAAAAAACAAGGGGCACAGGTCGTCACCAGTGTTGTTTATGAATTGAACAAGGTAGATTACAAGGCGGAACTTCAGAGGCTCTTTTCAAAAAAACCTGATGGGATTATCGCAACCTTTTACGCCAAAGAGGGCTTGGTTATTGCGAAGCAGGCATATGAGATGGGAATGCTCAATGTGAATCAGGTCCCCTGGTATGTGCCTGAAATGACATCAAGCTTTGCGTCGGCAATAAAGGACATTCCTCAGGTTGTTGAAGGAATAAAAGGCCTTAATCCACTTCAACCAGGCAGCCTGTATATGGAAAAATTCAAGAAGAAAATGGGGCGTGAACCCATAACAGCCTACGCTGCGATGAATTATGATGCACTCATTATGATTGCGATGGCCGCCAATTTTGCTCAATCAACAGATCCCACCGCTATCAGAGATAACATGCGAAAGATTGATGACTGGTACAGAGGACAATCCACCGGCGGTGACAAACGTTTCGATAAAGATGGCATGCAGGGTTTCGGGAAGTATTCCAACGTCATCATACGGAATGGAAAGATAGTACCTTACAAGAAGTAAATTGATGCATTAGAGGTGGTGGATATAGCTTCTTTGAGAAGGCCCTATCCATCAAGTGAAATGCAAGTCCCACCGGCCTTTTGGAAGGTCGGTGGGAAATTTATTTTGTCTATACGATTTCCTTTCAGAATTTCTCTTGAAATAACTGACAAATCAGGTTGAGGATAATGGAATTTTCTCAAATTATAGTGAACAGTCTGATCAGAGGCTCGGAATTGAGTTTGCTGGCGATTGGGCTGACAATGGTGTTCGATATCCTGAAATTTTCCAATTTCGCTCACGCTGACTATGCTGTTTTGGGTGCCTTTCTAGCGTATACTTTTAATCAGGTATTTGGAATAAACCTCTTAATAGCAATCGTTTTGGCAGCATTATTTACCGGCCTCTTTGGCATAGCAATAGATAGAATTCTTTTCAAGCGATTAAGGGTTATTGGGGCTAACCCGGTATCTTTAATGATAATTTCCATGGGCATTGAGATTGCATTGAGGAATATGTTGCGATTGATATGGACGAGCGAGATAAAGACATATGCAATAGCAATAAGGAAGCCTTTTGAAATATTAGGGGCGCGGATTACCCCGCTCCAGATCAAAATAGTTCTCGTGGGATTTCTTTCTATGGTAGCCTTTCACATTCTCCTGCACAAAACAAAATTCGGGAAATCCTTACGGGCAATTTCTGACAACAGGGTGCTGGCCAGTGCCTGCGCCATCGACTCTGAGAAGATGATCACATGGATGTGGTTTTTGGCATGTGCCTACGGTGTTATTGGGGGAACCATGATCGCAATGGAGCATGTGCTCTATCCAAGACTTGGTTTTGACATCCTCATTCCGGTCTTTTGTGCAACAATATTGGGAGGTATTGGAAATCCATACGGTGCGATGGTGGGCGCATTGATTCTCGCATTTGCAGAAAATATCGTCCTGGCCCTGGACTTGAGCTGGTTAATCAATTTGGGTGGTTTTTTCAATGTCCATTCCATTCAAATAAGTACCGGTTACAAACCTGCAATCAGCTTCGTCATGCTGATAATTATTTTGCTCTGGAAACCAACCGGAATCTTGAGGAAGAAATAAGATGCCAATAATTAATTTTTTCATTTATCTCCTAACAATGGTCGGTATTTATGGCTTGCTTGCCATGAGCCTTAACTTTCAGGTTGGTTTTGCAGGCCTGATAAATTTTGGCCAAGTTGCTTTTTTCTGTATAGGGGCTTACACATCATCGCTCCTGGCAACCAAAGTCGGAATCCCCCTCCCTTTTTGCTTTGCGGGAGGGATGGTCATCAGCGGTCTGTTCGGGTACCTAATGAGTATCCCCACAAGATCTCTGAAGTCAGATTATTGGGCAATCGCAACACTAGCGACTGCAGAGGTAATCAGGTTGATCGCCCTCAATGAAGGGTGGCTGACCGGGGGACCTTTTGGGGTTATGACCATTCCTCAGCCGTTCCAGTTTCTCTTTTCCAGGGACAGTTATCCCCTTTTCTATCTTGTCTTGGTCCTTATATGTGTTTTGCTGATCTATTTTGCCCTTTCTTTACTCAGCGATTCCCCATTCGGCAGGGATGTGAAGGCAATTCGAGATGATGAGGAGTTGTGCCTGAGCCTGGGGAAAAATACCCGTCAGATAAAACTGCAGGCCATGGTTGTCGCTGGAATGGTGGGAGGGCTCGCAGGAGCACTATTTGCTCATTATATCACCTTTATTTCACCCGAAAACTTTAGACCTATTGAGACGTTTCTCATGTGGGCAATGATAATCGTGGGAGGCAGGGGAAACCATGCGGGCGCTATTCTTGGAGCTGTAATTATACAGCTCTTCAACGTTTCTACGAGATTCATAGGTGAATATGTTTCCTTGAGCCCCGATGTTATGGCATCCTTACGAATGCTTATTATTGGCCTTTTAATCATCTTATTTATTTCGTATCGGCCGGAAGGACTGATAAAGGAAAAAAAGAAAGTTTACTATCTCAAAAGGAGAGATGGGGAGTAACCGCTCTTATGCTGAAAATCAAGGACCTGCAAAAAAATTTTGGCAGCCTTCGGGCGTTGGATAGAGTGTCCCTTGAGGTAGAAGGCGATTCAATCTTTGGGTTGATAGGCCCGAACGGTTCAGGGAAAACCACCTTATTCAATGTTGTATCAGGATTTTACGAGAAAGACGGTGGTGAAATTTTGTTCAAGGGAGAAAGAGTGGACGGATTGACGCCGGATGGGATTGCCAGAAAAGGGCTGTGCCGCACTTTCCAGATTGCCAAAGCCCCCGAGAAGTTGACCGTATTGGAGAATATGATGCTTGCGGCCAAGGAACAACGTGGTGAGAATCCTTTCAGTGCACTATTTACACGCAGGCGAACCGCTCGGGTGGAAAGGGAAAATCTCGACAGGGCAATGGAACTGCTCGAAGTACTCCAACTGGTGGACTTGAAAAACGAGTATGCGGGCGATCTGTCGGGAGGACAGAAAAAACTTCTTTCACTGGGTCGGGTCTTTATGCTGCAACCGGATATGATTCTCCTTGATGAACCTACCGCTGGAGTCAATCCTACGTTAACGATGCAGTTGATGAAGGCCATAAAAGAATTGCAGCAAAGGGAACATAAATCGGTCTTTATTATCGAGCATAGTATGAAGGTTATTAGCAGTATTTGTGATAAGGTTTACGTACTCAATTTTGGGAAAAAGATGGCAGAGGGTACACCGGCCGAGATTCAGAAGAACGAAAAAGTGCTGGAAGCCTATCTGGGTGGCGCTTGAATCGGTTGTGGTTCCGGGAGGTTCGAGTTGTATGGCTTTATTAGAAGCAAATGACGTCGTATCAGGTTACGGGAAAACAGATATCCTGCATGGTGTGTCCATAACCGTTGGAAAAGATGAGATAGTGACAATCATCGGACCCAATGGGGCCGGAAAATCAACATTGTTTAGAACGATAATGGGATATCTCATGCCTCGCGCCGGAAGTATCTTGTTTTCAGGCGAAGATGTAACCAGATTGGCCCCGAACAAGAAAGTAGAAAAAGGCATAGCCTATGTCCCCCAGCTGGAAAATACGTTTCCTTCTCTCACAATTCTGGAAAACCTGGAAATGGGGGGGTATTCGAAAGATAGTGAAGTACTCAGAAAAGGGATAGAGAATGCTTTTGAAACCTTCCCCATTCTCGGTAGCAGAAGAAAGCAACGGGCAAAGTCCCTCAGCGGCGGTGAGAGACAGATGCTCGCCATGAGCATGGCACTCATGACCGAACCTGATCTCCTCTTATTGGATGAACCGTCTGCTGGGCTTTCTCCAAAGATTACTGAGGAGGTTTTTAATCAGATTAAGCGATTGCATCAAGAGGGAATTGGTATTCTGATCATTGAACAGGATGCCCATGGGTCTCTGAGTATTTCTGACAGGGGATATGTCTTGGCCATGGGGCAGAACTATTTTGATGGGTCGGCTGACTCCATTCTCAACAATGCTCAAATCCGAGAAGCCTTCCTGGGCGAGTGATTGCGCTCTTCTTTTACAATGGCATTTTTTCAGGGTTGGACCGATTAATCGGTTTGCCCGTAAGCGGGGAATAAAAGACAGACAAAGAAGTAAAAAGGTGCTTCATGAAAAGTGTGGGATTTATTGGCACTGGAAATATCACTTCAGCTCTGGTTGAAGGGCTCTGCAGCACCGGGGATCAGCCGAAGAGTATCCTAGTATCTCCACGGAATGCAGCAAAGGCAGCCAAACTCGCGGCTGGATTTTCCCAGGTTCGTGTTGCGGAGGATAATCAAGCCGTCATTGATGGAAGTGCCATAGTGTTTCTGGCCCTACTTCCTGAAATTGCGCCTGATGTGCTCCCTCAGCTCCATTTTCGTAAGGATCAGAAAATAGTTTCTTTAATCGCCGTAACACCGATCGATTTGATCAAAACACTTATCGGAGACCTTGATCATGTTGTCCGGGCGGTGCCCCTGCCTACGGTCGCTCAACATGAAGGACCTGTTATCCTTTATCCTGATGACCCTGAAATCGGAGATATATTCAAGTCGATTGGAACCCTGGTCGTGGTCTCCTCTGAAAAGGAAGTTGGGGTATTGGCATCGGTAACTGCCCTGATAAGCCCATTTTTTGCTTTAATGGGCGCAATTTCTGACTGGGCGGCGACTGGAGGGATAGAAGAATGCGTTGCACGTCAGTTCACTGCTTCAATGTTCCGCGCATTGGCTGCTCAAGCTATGGCAATGGACAAGAGTGATTTCTCTGAATTTGCGGTAGAGGCGGCAACACCGGGGGGACTCAATGAACAGGCCTCGGCGATCATCAATGTGAAAGGCGGTTTTAGCGCTTTCCTGGATGCCTTGAATGCAGTAGCTGCTCGATCAAGTGATTAACCCTCGTTTTCTTCCTGATTTCCTCCAAGTTATGGGTACTGTTCAGCCTTTCTATTTTTTGGAATGAATAGGGGAATAACGTATGAAGTCTGCTAAACTGATAACCGCTATTGACGCCCACGCAGAGGGCAATCCCGAAAGGGTGGTAACGGGAGGGATCCCTTTCATTCCCGGTAAAACTATGTTGGAGAAATCAAAGTATGTGCGGGATCACCTGGACTATCTTCGAACACTTTTGGTGCATGAGCCCAGAGGGCACAGTAATATGTATGCCGCGCTCCTTGTCCCCCCTTGTGATGACAGGGCAGATATCGGCGTGATTTACCTGGAACCAGGCGGGTATGTCACCATGTGCGGCCATGGAACCATTGCCATTTGTACCGTTCTTGTTGAAACGGGGGGCTTCCAAATATCGGATCAGGAAACAGAAATCGTGCTTGATACGCCTGCAGGGCTTGTGCGAGCCAAGGTGGACATGGAGGACGGAAAAGCAATCGCCGTTACCATCCAAAATGTTCCTTCTTTCCTTTACATGAAAGATGTGTTTGTTGAGGTGCCTGAGATCGGGAAGGTAAAAATTGATATTGCCTATGGTGGCAATTTCTATGCCATTTTGCAGGCTGAAAGCATAGGTTTGGACATAAGACCTGAGCAGGCACGGAAATTGATCGCAGCGGGGTCAAGAATCTGGCAGGCGGTTAATGAGGGATTTGAGATCCATCATCCGGAACAACCGGAGATAGATTGTATAAATTATGTGGAATTTTCTGCCCCACCAACGAATCCGGAGGCAAATATGAAGAACGCTGTGGTTGTGCCTCCTGGCGGTATGGATCGTTCTCCATGCGGGACAGGAACAAGTGCGAAGATGGCCTCACTTC
>Ga0315540_10002261_pt1 | contig 10865 bp, 8 predicted proteins | sample SalMarSW160110MG_FD_203677 | JGI IMG/M metagenome (GOLD analysis project Ga0315540, IMG submission 203677) | Salt marsh sediment microbial communities from the Plum Island Ecosystem LTER, Massachusetts, United States - Salt Marsh Sediment SW1601-10 ... | reverse complement strand
GCTCTCCCCAGGAGCTGCTGCTGCTTGATCACTGGGGGATCCCGTGGTCGCGCGACCCCGACGGCCGGATCCAGCAGCGTCCCTTCGGCGGCCACTCCTTCCCGCGCGCGACCATGGCGGCCGACAAGACCGGCTTCATGGAGATGCAGACCCTCTACGACACCCTCCTGCAGTGGCAATCCTTCACACGGTACGACGAGGTATTCGCGACAGGGATCCAGGTCGACGGCGACCGCTTCGCCGCGCTGACCGTGATCGACGCGCGCTCCGGCGAGCTGTTGGTCCTGCGGGCGAAGGCCCTGCTGATCGCCTCCGGCGGCGCGGGGTGCCTGTACGGCTACACGACCTACTCGCAGACGGTCACCGGGGACGGTCTCGTGCACGCCTTCCGGACCGGTCAGATCCCGCTCGAGGACATGGAGTTCCTGCAGTTCCACCCGACTGGGCTGGTGCCCTCCGGCATTCTCATGACCGAGGGCTGCCGCGGCGAGGGCGGCTACCTGAGAAACTCCGAGGGCGAGCGCTTCATGGAGCGCTACGCCGCGAAGATGATGGAGCTCGCGCCGCGCGACATCGTCTCGCGCTCGATGATCACCGAGATCCTCGAGGGCCGTGGGGTCGCCGAGCCGCACGGGCTCGACCACGTTTGGCTCGACCTTACCCACCTCGGCGCCGAGCGCATCAACCACCGGCTGCCGCTGATCCGCGAGGTCTGCCTGAAGTTCCGCGGCCTCGACCCGATCACGGACATGATCCCGGTGCGGCCGGTGGCCCACTACTCGATGGGCGGGATCGAAGCCGACATCAACGGCCGGACCCGGATCGAGAACGTGTGGTCGGCAGGCGAGGCGGCCTGCCACTCGCTGCACGGCGCCAACCGGCTGGGCACCAACTCGACCGCCGAGTGCCTGGTCTGGGGCGGGATCACCGGCGAGGAGATCGTAAAGTACCTCGGCGCCTCGCCCGCCCTCGGCGCGGTCCCGGACGCTGGCGTCAAGGCCGAGGAGAAGCGGCTGTTCGAGGACCTGCTGCGCCGCGATGGGCCGGAGAACCCTTACGACCTGCGCCACGAACTACGCAGCAGCATGGACCACCACGTCGGCGTCTACCGGACCGGCGAGGAGCTCGCCAAGGGTCTTCAGAAGGTCCGAGAGATCCGCGGCCGGCTCGACCGCATCCGGCTCGAGGACCGCGGCCGGATCTACAACTCGAACCTCTTCCACGTGCTCGAGCTGGAGAACCTGCTCGACCTCGCGGAGGTCATGGTTGCCGGAGCGCTCGCGCGCGAGGAGTCCCGAGGCGGTCACGCGCGCCGCGACTTCCCCACCCGCGACGACGAGAAGTTCCTCCACCACACCCTGGTGTGGAAGGAGGGCGACGGACTGCGCCTGGACTCCAAACCGGTCACCATCACCAAGTGGAAGCCGGTCGAGCGCAAGTACTGAGGAGGGCACGATGGCACGCGTCTACCCGAATCGTCTCGGCATCAAGGGCTGGGTCGTGGGCGGCCGATGGGGGGTGGAGCGCTACCTCTACACCCTGCACCGGCTGACCGGGCTCGGCATCCTGACCTACTTCCTGCTCCACGTCGTGGTGACCTCCAGCCGCGCCTTCGGGCCGGCCTCATGGCAGAGAGCGATGGCGGCGGTCGGCGCCCCCATCTTCCATTTCGGCGAGTTCCTGGTCTTCGCCGCGTTCGCGTTCCACGCGGCCAACGGGCTGCGACTGGTGCTCGTCGAGCTCGGCGTGCTCACCGGGAAGGCCGAGGAGCCGGTCTATCCTTACAAGAGCTCGCTCAACGTCCAGCGTCCTTTCATGGTCGTGATGATGATCGCAGCCGCCGTGCTGATCGGGCTCGGCGGCTGGGAGTTCCTGGGTCTTTGAGGAGGACACGATGAGCTGGCGCGACACTTCGCTGTGGACCTGGCACGTCATCGCCGGGTTGGTGATCCTGATCCTCCTCGGCCTGCACATGGGTGTGATGCACCTGTCGGCGGTGCTCCACTTGAGCGGCCTCAACCCGGCCGACGTGGACAACCCGCTCGACTGGCGCAACGTGGCCTTCAGGGCCAAGCAGGTCTTCTTCATGATCAGCTACGTGGTGCTGCTCGGCGCGGGCCTGTTCCACGGCCTGTACGGCCTGCGCAACATCCTGCTCGAGCTCGGCCCCGGACCCGGCGCACGGCGCGCGATCGGCTCCCTGCTGCTCGCGGTCGGCGTGGTCCTGTTCGTGATCGGGACCTGGGCCGCGGTGGTCGCGCGGACCACCGCGCTGGCCGGATGAGGGGGGAGGGCAGCATGGCCGAGAATGCGCGTGACGTTCGCACGGTGTGCTTCCGGATCCGCCGCTTCGACCCGGCAGGTGACAAGGCTCCCTACGACCAGGACTTCGACGTACCGGTCCCGGCCGGCATGGTCGTCCTCGAGGGCCTGTGGTACATCAAGGAGCACCTCGACGGCACCCTGGCGTGGCGCTCGTCGTGCCGGATGGGGGTGTGCGGCTCCTGCGGGATGCTCGTCAACGGGCGCCCGATGCTGGCCTGCAATACCCAGGTCCGGGACGTCGCCGACGACCTCCTGCTGGTGGCGCCGCTGCCGAACTTCGGCATCGTCCGCGACCTGGTGCCGGACCTGATGCCGATGTTCGAGACCCACCGCACGCTGCTGCCGTTCATCCAGCGCGACGACCGCACCGAGGTGCTCGAGCCCACCGACCAGTACTGGCAGTCGCCGGACCAGCTGCTCGAGTACCTTCAGTTCTCCTTCTGCATCAAGTGCGGCTGCTGCATGGCCGCGTGCCCGACCGTCGCCACCGACCCGGTCTACTCCGGACCGCAGCCACTCGCGCAGGCCTACCGCTACCTGATCGACTCGCGCGACGGTGGTTTCGCCGCCCGTCGCGAGGCGCTCGCGGGGGCTGCGGGTCCGTGGCGCTGCCACTATGCCGGCGAGTGCTCCAACGTGTGCCCGAAGGGCGTCGACCCGGCGCGGGCGATCCAGCTCATGAAGCGTCAGCTCGTGCTCGACTACCTCAAGCTGGGCAAGATGCGAAGCCGTACGCCGGCGCCGCTGCTCGGGTCCGACAAGCGCAAGGGCCGCCGCGACGGCATCCCCGAGGCGCCGCCCTTCACGATCGAGAGCGCGAAGTAGCGCGCCGACCTTCTGATCGCTGTTCCTCCGACCGCGGGCTGCCTCAGCTCGCGGTCGGTTTCATTGACGGACCCGCCGCGCCGCGCCGGGTCCGTCAATGAAAAAGCAAGCCCGGAACGCCGGGCTTGGAAGGAGGGTCGCCGGGTGATGCGACATCATGAATATGGGGCAGTATTGACTTTCATGCGGTGACCCCTGTCACCGCGGCATGGGGGTGACTCGGAGCGTGAGATCGATCCGTCTACCGCCCAGCGGCGACGCAGATCCCACCGCGACCGCCCTGCCCGAGCCTCGGCGAACGCCGAGCAACCTCCCGAGCGGTCCCGTGGCGGAGCCGCCCAGACGCTCGACCGCGATCGCGGCGGCGTCGCGGGGAGTGAGATCGAGGGAGGGTCGCAGCTCCGGCGCGGTCCATCCCGAAGGCGATCCCTCACCCCACGAGGGGAGAGCGCCCGCGAGCGAGTCGCCCGAGCCGAAAGCCGCAACGACCCACCCTCCGCGGACGGCCCATGCCATGCCTGGCGATGTCTGCGTACCCGCCGTCGGCAGAGTCGCGAGGCGAGCAGTCTCAGGAGCAACGGCCGCATCGTCTCCTCTCTCTTCTGTCAGCGGACGCAGCACGGCATCGGCGGCGCTCGCCGCCTCGCCGGGCGGATCGACGCCGAGCGCGAGCAACGGGGGTCGGCCGGCGACCCCGGCCCATGTGGCGGTGCCGGTCAGGGTGGCCAGGAAGCGCGTTGCAGGATCGGGCGTCGTCCCGGCGATTCGTCCCGCGAGGCTGCTCGCTCCCTGAACCCCGATCCAGACCAGCGGGTTCGCAGCGGCCAGGATCTCGCCCGCCGCTGCCATGGCCGGACGCGACTCGAAGCTCGCGGCGGCGAACGCGGTGGCATCCTCAGGTACCAGGGCGCTGCGCGGCGCGGTGCCGCGCAACGAGGCGAGCAGGGCCGCAGCACCGGTTGGCTGCCGCACCGCGAGGGTGGCCTCGCCGCGGGTCGACCCCGGGTCGAAATGAAGGACCGCCGTCACGACGCCTCCACTGCCGAGGGTGTCGAGGGGTCGCGGTGCGAGCTTGGCGAGCAGGTCGAAGCGGCCGGGCCGCGGTCGCGGGAGGCGGTCGAGGTCGATCCTGATCGCGAGGTCCGCCTCGTGGGGCACCTCGGGCGACGCAGCTCCTGGCACCTGTGCCGTGCTCACTCGGACCACCGACCCGAGGGCGGGCGCGGTGGTTGCGGCGACGATCCGCGATCCGACCCGGGCCCAGCCTCCGAGATCGGTACCCTGGCGTGAAACAAGTGAGGCTGGACGGCCGCCCAGTGTCGTCGGCCGTACATCGGCGCCGGCCCATCCAGGCCACCCGCCGGCCCCGAGCTGCGCTGCGAGCGCCTCGGCCCCGCTGCCGGCCTCGGCGACCACGGAGATCGAACCGTCCGGCGACAGCCAGACCACCGCGGGTCCCGGACACGAGGCAGCCAGGTCGACCAGCGCCGCGAGGTCCCTCCGCCCGGCCAGGGCGCCGAGCGGCGTGCTGCGCCACCGCACCGCCGCACGAGCGGCGTCGCCGGTGACGATCACCACCGCCGCGTCGGCCGGAGCGGACGGCGGATCGGGCGCCCGGAGCGCTTGGGTCGGCCCCGCGAGCAGCACGGCGAGAGCGAGCGGGATCACGCCATGATGGTAGCGGATCGACGCGCCGGAGGCGGGCGGCCGACAGGGCCTTTCCGCGCCGTCGGAGCGTCGCATCGTCGTGCGCCACGTCTGCCGGCGCGGAACCTGTGCGGCGGCGCTGACTGGTGCGACGTCGCTCCGGCGGGCTCGCGAGGGGCCCCGTCACCGTCGGCCGGTGGGGCGCGTGACCCGCCGTGAAGCAGTCGCCTGCGGCACGCGGTCGACGGTCTTCGGCGCGGGTGCGGCGCCCGAGCCCGTCCGTCCGGACGGCTGCCTGGGCGAGGTGGGCTCGAGCCGGAAGACGCCGCCACCGTTTGTTCCGGCGAGCAACGCCTGGCCGGCGCGGCCCGGGACCGGCACGAGACAGCTCACCCTCGGATTGGCGAGACCGCCCGAGACGCTCGACCAGGTCTGGCCGCCGTCGGTCGTCAGGAAGACGCCGTCCAAGTAGGTTGCGGCCCAGATGCGGCTCCCGTCCCCAGCCTCGGGCACAAGGGCCACTACCGGCGAGTCGGCCACGGGAGCGCCGGCCGGGGCCCACAGGAACCCATCGGTCCTGCTGCGGTAGACCTGACCGCTGCTGCCGCCGGCCCACACGACTCCCGGGAGGACTGGGGAAAAGGCAACCGACCAGACCCTCTCGTCGTTCGGCAGGTTGTTGGCGGCCTCCGCCCAGGTCTCGCCGCCGTCCCGGCTGACCACGAGCCGGTGGGTGGACTCTCCCACGAACAGCGTCGCCGGGGAGTGTGGTGAGGCCACGACCGCGCTGGTGACGTCCTGGAGAAACGAGTCGGCGATCCGGGTCCACGTGTCGCCGCCGTCTCTGCTGCGATACACATTGCCCCACCTCGCCGCGGCGAACCACTGGGTCGGGCCCGTGCCCGTGTCGACCGCGGAGAGGAAGTCCACTTGAGCGAGAGGGGAGCCCTCCACGGCCACGCGAGTCCAGGAGTCGCCGCCGTCCGACGACCGGTAGAGGCCGTCCGTGTCGACGCCCACGATCAGGACGTCGGGATCGCGTGGGTCGGCTGCGAGGGCGGTCGTCGATCCCTCCGGCAGCCCGTCGAAGCCCTGGCGCCACTGGGATCCGCCGTCGGCCGACGCGAACAGTCCGGCGGTGGAGGTCGAGGCCCACACCCGGGAGGGATCCCTCGGGTCGGTCGAGATCGCCGCGACACGTGCGGCGTCGAAGGGCAGCGAGAGCCACGTCCAGCTTCCGCCTCGGTCAGGCGAAGCCGCGACGCCGTCCGTGCCGGCGAAGACCATCCCGAGCCCGGATGGACCGACGGTTGTGGCGAGCGCGCCGGGCACGAGCTGCGTTCCGAGATTCGGCAGGACGCTCCAGGTGAGGCCGTCGTCCCGACTGACGAGAAGCTCTGTTCCGGAGAAGGCGAAGATCGTGTCTTCCTCGGCCGGATCGAAGACGAGGTTTACGGTCCGCCCCAGCGGGAGCCGAGCGAGCTCGGACCAGGTGGCGCCGCGGTCGCGGCTCTCGAGCAGCAGGCCGTCGAGCGCGGCCGCGAGAATGCGGTCGGGGTCTCGCGGGTCGAAAGCGATCTCAGAGATGTCGGCCTCCGGGGCCTGGACGAGCTCCCAGGTCAGGCCGGCGTCGCGGCTGAGGAACATCCCGCTGGCGGCGTCGGGCACCAGCAACGTCGCGGAGTCGGACGGATCGACCCAGATTCCGCGCGCCAGATGGAGCGACGAGTTGCGGCGACCGAGGATCTCCCACGACAGCGAGCCTTCGTCGTCGAACCTCAACACCAGCACCTCGTCCGCGCTGGCGGTATACGCCAGGTCGGCGCCATCGGGATCGAAGGCCACGCACGAGAAGCAGCCGAACCGAAAGTCGGCTTCGTGCAGACGCTCCCAGCTCTCGCCTCGATCGCGTGAACGGAACAGGCCGCCATACCAGGTCGCCGCGAGCAACGTATCCGGGTCGTGGGGGGAGATCACGACCTGGATCACGTCGGTGTCGCTGAGGCCCGCGTTGCTCCGCAGCCAGCTCCGTCCTCCGTCGAGGCTGCGGTAGACCCCGCCCCCCCAGGTTCCCGCGTACATCACCCAGGGCTGTGCGGGGTCGATGGCGAGAGTCGTCACGTAGGCGGTGCGCGGGCCGATCGCCGACCAGCCCCCGGCGCCGGCGACGCCGGGCGAGGCGAGCCACACGAGTGAGATCGCAACCAGGCTGCTCATGAGACGGTGATTCGAATGGAGCATGCGTCACCTCACGAGAAATCAGCGAAAATGTTGAACAGTCGACCTCTGACCACAGCGTCCCTTTGTAGCGATCCTACCGGCGCCCCGAATGCCTGTCAACGTAATGTGCGGCAATGGGTTGCACAAGGGACCGGGCTGTGACCCGGGTCACCCGCTGTGGAGCCGCCGGCGGCTGCGGCGAATGCGGCGTCCAAGGTGAGCAACGCCGCACGACGGTGGCCCCGGTGCAGACCGCAGGGCGTCTTCGTCGGCTGGGAGGCCGGCGGTGGGCAGGCGCTCCCGTTCTCCGGCTTCCACCAAGGCCTTCGAGCCGCGGGTCGTCAGCGGCTGGCGGTAGCCTCCGCGGGCCTCACGGGCCCGGGTCGAGCTGGGGACGGCGGGTAGTCGCCGCGCCCGGCACTGACACCATGCGGCCGGAGGGCCGCCGCGGTGGCGTCTGGTCGAGGGTGAGGACTCCGCCTCCGTAGGTGCCGATCACGACCCGTATGCCGGCCGCCGTCTGGACCAGCTCGAGTGCGGCCACGGTCGGGCTGATGAGGCCGCCAGGAACCGGCTCCCAGTTCTTCCCGCCGTCGGAGCTGAGAGATACCCCTTGACCCGCGGCCCAGATCCGACGCCCGTCGCCGGGCTCCACGGCGAGCACGTTGATCCTCGAAGGGAGGACCGGCTCTCCGGCCACCGCCCAGGACTGCCCGCCGTCCTCGCTGCGGTAGACCACGCCGTGCCAGCCGCCCGCCCAGACCACCTCCGGCCGAGCCGGATCGAACGCGAAGGACTGGATGGACTGGTCGTAGGGGAGACCGGCGACGCTCCGGCTCCATGTGTCGCCGCCGTCGCGGGTGACCAGAATCTGCTGGTTTTTCACCGACACGAGGAGCGTGTCCGGGTCGTGGGGCGAGAGCGTGATCTCGTAGATATCAAGGTCGGTCAATCCCGCGTTGGAGCGCCGCCAGGTGCGCCCGCCGTCGCGGCTCACGAACACGCCTCCGCCCGCGGTCCCGGCGAAGATGTTCCAGGGGGTCCCGGGATCGATCACGACGGTGGTGACCTCGGCGGTGTCGGGCCCAAGCGCGGTCCACGGGCCGGCGGCGTCGACTTCGGGCGGGTGGGCCGTGATCGCCGCGGTACAGAGTATGACGGCCAGCGAAGCTCCCATCGACCGCATGCTACGTCTCCTCATTACTGCCCGGCGCCGGTCGCACCACGGCCGGAGCGCGCGGCATCGCGTGCCGTGGCGGCGGGCGGTCTCGCGCGGCCCGAGGGCCGTCGCGGTGGCGCCGGCTCCCATGACCACACCCCGCCGCCATCGCTGGCGGCGAGCAGGGCATTTCCGCAGCCGAGGAGGTCGGTGAGGACGCCGATCCGGGGACGGAGGCCCACCGGTGACCAGCTCGCGCCGCCATTGTGGGTCGCGAAGGCGCCGTCGCCGTCGGTGGCGACCCAGGCGGTCATTGGATGCGCCGGATCGAGCCGGATGGAGGTGACGTCGTGGGACGAGGGCAGCTGCGCCAGCGGCTGCCAGCTGTCGCCACGGTTGTCGGTCCGGACCACGCGCCCGTCCCGTGCGCCTGCCCAGAACACTCCGGGTGTCGAGGGGTCCGCGGCAAGAACGTCGACGTAACTGACGCTGTCGAGCCCGGTGTTGACACTCTCCCAGGTGTCGCCGTCGTCCACAGAGCGCAGGACGCCGTACCGGTAAGCCGTCGCCAGCAGGACCGCCGGATCGAACGGGTCCACCACCAGGGCGTAAGGGTGGTCCAGGCGATCGGACGACACCTTCGTCCAGCTCTCGCCGCCGTCCTCACTCCAGTGGATCCCATCGCTCTGGGTCACGAGCCAGAGCCTGCGCTGGCCGGAGGGCTTGAGCATGATCTGTCGCTCCGAGAGCACCCCCCAGTCCTTCAGGGGGAGCTCGAAGACGTAGGTCCAGGTCGCACCGCCGTCGGTGGTCTTCATCATGCCCGAGCTGTACGTGCCGGCGTAGATGGTCGCCGGGTCGAGCGGGTCGACGGCGAGGGTCGTGACGTCGTTGTCGGGGCCGGCGGCCATCCAGGTCCAGGAGGCGCCGCAGTCCGACGAGTGGTAGACGCCGCGGTTCCAGGTCCCGGCCCACAGCGCGGTCGGCGAGCGCGGGTCGGCTATGAGACTCGACACTGAGGCGGCGCCTGGCCCGGGCCCGATCCCAGACCAGGTTGCGCCGCCGTCTCCGCTACGGAAGATCCCAGAGGAGCCTCCTCCGACCAGTGCTCCAGCGTTGCCGACAGCGTTCACAGTGCCGAGCCCGGCGTCTCCCGAGACTGAAGCGGCAAGCCAGGTCGCGCCGCCGTCCGTGCTGCGCCACAGGCCGGAGCCTGCAGGGGCGAGCAGTACGCCCGGCCGGGAGATGTCGAAAAGGAGCTCAGAGATCCAAGTGACCGGTAACGTGGCGAGCTGGTGGAACGATGCCCCGGAGTCGAGGCTCTCCTCCACCGTGTCGTACGCGGTGCAGAGAACGCGCTCTGGATTGGTTGGGTCGATGACGACCGTGCCGAGGCCGAAACCGTCCCAAATGCCCGTTCCGCCCTTGGCCCACGTCTCGCCCGAGTCGTCGCTGTGAAACAGGATATCGACTTGGTCGAGGACGAAGACCCGATCTGGGTCCGAAGGGTCGAGCCCCACCGCAACCGGGTACATGATGGAGCCTCTCGATCGGGGCAGGGCCACCGTCCAGGTCGATCCGCGATCGCGGGAGACGACAACCTCGGTCCAGGTGACGACCCAGATCGCGCCGTTCGGTCTCGGATCGACCGCCATGGCGAAGGGAGGCGCCGATCCGCAGCCCGTGACCGCCTGCCACGAGGCCCCACCGTCCTGCGAATCGTAGAGCGCGTCGAAGCCCACCGCCCACATTCGCTGCGGGTCGTTCGGGTCGAGCTCGACCTGGTAGACGGGGTCGTTGGTGATGCCCTTCGACCGGGACTCCCAGGTGGAGCCTCCGTCGCCGCTGCGGAAGACCCCGCCGCTTCCCGTCGAGATCCAGAGGATCGCGGGATCGGCGGGATCGGCGACCACGTTGTAGACGTACGCGGTCGTCGGGCCCAGCTGGGTCCAGCGGTCCTGACCCGCGGCAAGCGGCGAGCACAGGGCGAGCAGGATCGTGAGCAGGGCGAGTGTCACTGAACGGCTCGAACGCAACATGTGTTACCTCGGCGGATGTCTCCGAAATGGTGGAACCACGTCGAGTGCGCCGTCTGCACCCTGTGCTGTGAGGCTAGCCTCTCCGAGATGTGACGTCAACTTGTTCTGATTGAGTGGTTTACTGAAACGAAGTCTCAGCCGCGCCCGGTGGCCACGCTCAACTGACGGTGGCCACCCGGAACGCCGCCCACGCCCAGCCGGCGATCAGCGCGACGCCGCCGATCGGGGTGACCGCACCGAGCCAGCGGTGGCCGGTGAGCACGAGCAGATAGAGGCTGCCCGAAAACAGGAGCACGCCCACGAGCCAGAGCCAGGCGGTGGCGTTGAGGCCGGCACCGGGCCATCGCGTCACCGCCCAGGCGAGGCCAAGGAGTGCGAGGGCGTGGAACATCTGGTAGCGTGCCGCGGTGTCCCAGATGGCGAGCGTGTCGGCGGCGACCCTGCTCTTGAGTGCGTGGGCGCCGAACGCCCCGGCCGCGACCGCGAGCCCGCCGAGAAATGCGCCGAGACTGAAGATGGTGCGCTCCATGGTGCCGCCTCCCGGCGGCTGGAACCTGAAGCAGGTGGCAGGGATTCCGGCCGCTTTCGGAAGAGGCGCCGTGCGGGGCCGGTTCTCCCATTCGGTGAGGGCATTTCATGGGTGAGCGTGC
>Ga0315540_10002260_pt1 | contig 10865 bp, 12 predicted proteins | sample SalMarSW160110MG_FD_203677 | JGI IMG/M metagenome (GOLD analysis project Ga0315540, IMG submission 203677) | Salt marsh sediment microbial communities from the Plum Island Ecosystem LTER, Massachusetts, United States - Salt Marsh Sediment SW1601-10 ... | reverse complement strand
CTCGGCGAAAAATGTCCTCTCCCACCATTCATCGACGGCCGGGACCTCGTGGCGCGCAATCATCAGCAGGATAGCACCCATGATCAGAAACGGCACCACGCGCCTCATCGGGTTCCGGGGATTGCGCCTGGACCTGGCCGAGGCGTAAACCGGCACCTCGCCTCGCGTGTCTGTTTCGGGCAGTCGGGCCCGGCTGTCATCGTCCGGTCGTCGGTTACGGTTGGTCATTCGGCTCCCTGTGTTTGCCGGCGGAAGGTTTGGATAGCGCGGGTGGTTCGGCGGGCTTGCCGAACAGGCTCGCGAGTTTCGATACCACGGCCTGGATACCACGCCAGATGCGTGGCAGCAACCAGGCCATGAGCAGAACGAACACGGCCAGCAGCCCCAGGAACACAAAGGGATGGTTAAGAGCGGCCCACACGCCGCCGACGACCGCGACATCCTCAGTGATCGAGGCGCTCCAGTTGGACACCGGTTCCGGGGAAGTATTGATCATCACCCGCATGCCCGCCTTGGTCGCGTGCGTGGTTGCGGCCAGACCGCCGCCCAATATGCCGGCGGCCAGCTCCGCGGCAGGACTGAGGTCGCCGACCGCGGCCGCCGCGAGGATGGCGCCACCGGGGATACGCACGAAGCTCTGGACAACATCCCAGCCGGTATCGACACCGGGCACCTTGTCGGCGAAGAATTCGACAACATACATGACCGCGGCTGCGCCGATCACCAGCGGGTTGGCGACCACCTGCAAGGGCTCGGGCAGCACCAGGTTCCCGGTATGCGCCAGCACACCCAGAGTCAGCAGCGCCGCATAGAGATTGATGCCGCTCGCCCAGGCCATCCCCATGCTGAGGGCAATCACACCGCTGACCTGTTCGAGGCTATCCAATTCCCGGGTCCGCGTGCGGCCTACCCGGCCGGCGCATCGAGGCACCGCGGGTCGTCGTTCCCGGGGTTATTCACTCGCCGACCCACCGGGTCAGTGGTCAGCTTCCCGGCATAGGGCACAAGTACCGACTGCAGCTGCGCGCGATACTCGTGCGCCGTGTTCAGCCAGACTTTGTAGAAGCTCGGATCGAGAATGACGGGCATACGGTCATGTATATTTTTCACCAGGCTGTTCGCCCCGGTTACAACGATGGAACAACTGTCAAAGCCCTCGCCTTCGCGTTCCCAGTGGTCCCAAAGCCCTGCGAAGGCGAACACCTGCATGTCAGGCAGGTAAATATGATAAGGAATCTTGTGCTCGCCGACCTGCTTCCATTCGTAGAATCCGGTCGCCGGTATGAGACAGCGCTTGTGCCGGAAGGCGTCGCGGTAGGCGGGTTTTTCCGCCACTGTCTCGGCGCGCGCGTTGATGGTCGAGTATTTGAGTTTCGCCTGGTTTGACCAGTGCGGAACCAGGCCCCAGCGTGCCATCGACAGCGTTCTGCCCTGCTCCGTGTCACGGATAATGGGAACGTCCTGCCCGGGAGCGATGTTATAGCGGGCCACCAGAAGGGCGGGATCGACGAGCAGCCGGTCGATCAAGAACAGATCGATGAGCACATGCGCGTCGGTGATCATATTATACCGGCCACACATGCTATGCCCCCGTTGAGCCCGCGGGCTCCGCTGTGCTTCCGTCTAGCCGAAGCCTTATACGCGCGCCCACTTCAAAACACCGGCGCCATGCAACAATATAGCGCGCCCCACCCGAAAACACACACGCCCCGCGGACCCTGTCATGAAGCAAGCACTCCTGGTAATCGGTGCCGTATTGGCTGTTCTCTGCTATCCGCTGCTGTTTCCCTACACGCCGGACGCCGCGCATACCGCGAAACCCGAAAACCCGCCGCCGACGGAGATCGTCGACGCCGTCCCGGAAAAGGCCGGCTGCGAGCCGCGCGCCGGCAATCCCGCGGCTGACGTACCAGCCGCGCCCTGTCCAGACACCGCGCAAGTCACCGGTCCCGCGCCGCTCAACCCGCAACACCTGCCATGACCTGCGTGCGCACTTGATCCGGGTCAAGTTTTCACGCCAAGAGGCTGGCGAGACGATAATTTTCAGCCTTATCCGCACCCGGCCGCCTTACAGGCGGCGATATTGTGGATATACTTAGCGCAGAAACTGCCATTTGCAGCCAACGAGGAGGTAGCACCATGAGGCGACTGTATTTTCTACTGCCGGATCTGGACGTCACCCACACCGTGGTCGACGAACTGTTACTCGCGCGGGTCGAGGAACGGCATATTCATATCATCGCAAAGGAAGGCACACCGCTTCAGGACCTCCCCGAAGCCAGCCTGATCCAGAAAAGTGACTTCGTTCCAGCCATGGAGCGCGGCGTCGCAATGGGCGGCGCAACGGGTGTCGTTGCCGGGCTGGCCGCTCTCGCTTTTCCCGGTGTCGTCATCGGCGGCGGCGCATTGCTGGCGATGGGCCTGGCGGGCGCGGGCATGGGGGCCTGGCTGGGCGGAATGATCGGCATGGATGTTGGCAACACCCATATCAAGAAGTTCGAGGAGGCCGTGAAGTCAGGGCACATTCTGGTGCTGGTCGACGTGCCCAAAGACCGCGTCGAAAACATACAAGGCCTGATCAAGAAACACCATGCCGATGCGGACTTCGAAGGCACCGAACCGACAATCCCCGCATTCCCCTGATTGTGGCCCAGGCCGACCGGTAGTGTGGGATGGTCTGGTAGCACCGCGACCAGGCGTCGAGCGCCAGGCGACCGGTCATCGCGCAGGTTTTGCAGGCGCTGGAGTCGCGGCACTCGCGCGACGCAGTCGACGTGGGTAATCACCGGTCCGGGGTTGGGCGAATACCGCGGTGCACGGCTGCATTCCGTGTTCAACACCCGGGCCTGATTGCCGCCAGCGGCGGACGACCTCACTCGGGCGTTGAGTCGCCCACCAGTGTCTGGGTTTGAACGGTGACGATCACCGGCCGACCGTCTTCCAGTTCATACCGGGCATATTCCCGAACCTTGCTGACAGTCTCCTTGCCGTCGACGGTAAAGGTTTCGATGACCGTGGAGGCCGACTCGCCGCTCAAGCCATCCGGCGCCACGTTGACCACAACATCCTTGCGCTGATAGGCGTAGTTCTGGATCCGCGACCAGCCCCGCTCGATCAATCCCAGGTACTGGTCCTTTTCGATGCGCGCAGTAGCCGGAAGCTTATCCATCGGAACGTCGATATATTTGAAGAATTTCGTACCCAGGCACGCACCGATACCCTGGGTATCGCGTTGCTGCGAAGCCAGGTCCGCAGCGGCCATGACCTCGCGTATCTGCGCGGCAGTGATTTTGCCGGCAGCCAGCAGGTGGGTCGAGCAGCAGATCATTGCCAAAACAAAACCGATGAGCTTCTTCAATGACATGCGGGTCTCCTTGATGATTCAGTATACCGGCGTGCGCCCCGAATACTCACTCGGGACGGCCGTTACCGGACCATAGAGCTATACTTATCGGATATTCCGGTGGTTTCTGTAGGCATAGGCGGCTCACCGGACAATTCCGCGGACGCCACACGCCCGGGTGGTGTTTATGCTGCAGCGTGACTGCCCTTTCCCCTCAGACACGCCGCCGATCCGCCTGCAGCGGCCATCCGTCGCATTCCCGGCAATGGCACGCGGACACGGTCTGGCGGCCTTCAAGGTGCCAAGCCTCGCCCTGAACGCCGGTAGCGCCGCCAAGAGTTTTCCGCCCGTGGCGCGATTGTTGTTTCAAATACCCGCCCGATACTGAGATAATAACCATCGTATTGGCAGTGTGCAGGCGCCGGCAGGCGGACAGAAAAAATCCGAGTAATGACCCGAATCAACATCATTATCGCCGCGGCGATTGCAGCGATCACAGTCAGCCTGTGGGCCTATATCAACCGCCCTGAAACCGAGCCGCCGTGGCCCGATGTGATCCAGGGATTCTCGTTTTCGCCCATGCGCGCCAATGACGATCCCATAGCAAACAAACTGCCGAGCGCCGAGGAGATCGACGCCGATCTGGCGCTGCTCGAAGGCAAGACCCACGCGGTGCGCACCTACCGGGTCCAGGGGGCGCTCGCGCAGATACCCGAGCTGGCAGCCAAACACGGCATCAACGTAGCCCTGGGTGCGTGGATTGACAAGGACCTGGCGCACAACGCCGAGGAACTGCAACGTTTGATACAGGTCGCCGACAACAACCGGCGCAACGTCGTCAGGGTGCTGGTCGGTAACGAAGTGCTGCTGCGCGAGGATCTTCCCGTAGACAAGCTGATTGCCTATATCCGGCATGTGAAAGCCGAGGTCGGCATGCCGGTCGGCACTGCGGAGCCCTGGCATGTCTGGCTCAAGCACCCGGAACTTGTCAAAGAGGTGGACTTTATCGGCGTGCACCTGCTGCCCTTCTGGGAGGGCGTCAATATCGATCACGCCGTCGATTTCGTCATCGACCGTTACAACGACGTCAAAGCAAAATACCCCGACAAGCCCATCGTCATCGCCGAAATCGGCTGGCCCAGCAACGGGCGATCGCGACGCGGCGCCGTGGCCTCGGAAGCCAACGAGGCGGTCTTTCTGCGCCGTTTCCTCAAGCGCGCGGAACAGGAGCATTACGTCTACTACGTCATGGAAGCATTCGATCAGCCGTGGAAGCGGCGCATTGAAAGCGGCGTCGGTGCCTACTGGGGCGTATTCGACGCCGATCGCCAGCCGAAATTCGAATTTTCCAAGCCGATTGTGGAGATACCCCAGTGGCGGGCCCTGGCCGCGATTTCCGTGGTAATCGCACTGATTACTTTCGCGCTGTTACTCATCGATGCCAGGAAACTGACCCACCGCGGACGCGGATTTCTTGCCATGATCGCCTATGGGCTGGCCACAGCCGCGGTGTGGATTGTATATGACTACCTGCAACAGTACCTGTCTGTCAGCAGTATTGTTGTCGGCATCCTGATGCTGATCGGCATGATCGGCGTCATCCTGGTGGTACTGGTCGAAGCCCATGAATGGGCCGAGGCCCTGTGGGTCAAGGAACGCCTGCGCACGGTCGTTCCGGTCCCGGTGGACGACGATGATCTGCCCATGGTCTCCATACATGTGCCGGCGCACAACGAACCGCCCGAGATGCTGATCGAGACCCTGAACGCCCTCGCGCAGCTCAACTACCCGCGCTTCGAAGTGCTGCTCGTCGACAACAACACCCAGAACCCGGCCGTCTGGCAGCCCGTGGAAGCTCACTGCCGCAGTTTGGGCAAGCGCTTCCGCTTTTTCCATGTCGATCCACTGGCCGGGTTCAAGTCGGGTGCGCTGAACTATGCGCTGGAACGGACCGCGCCGAGCGCGCAGGTAATCGGCGTCATCGACAGTGACTATATTGTCCAGCCAAACTGGCTGCGCGACCTGGTGCCGCAGTTCGCCCGCACCGAAATCGCCGTGGTGCAGGCGCCGCAGGATTACCGTGACGTCGACGAAAACGCCTTCAAGGCCATGGCGTATGCGGAATACCGCGGGTTCTTTTATATCGGCATGGTTACCCGCAACGAGCGCAACGCCATAATCCAGCACGGCACCATGACGCTGGTGCGCCGCTCGGCGCTGGAAGACGTCGGCGGGTGGAGCGAGTGGTGCATTACCGAAGACGCCGAGCTGGGCCTGATGATTTTCCGTCAGGGATACGAAGCCATGTACGTCCCCAGAAGTTACGGCAAGGGGCTTATGCCCGACACCTTTCAGGGCTACAAGAATCAGCGTTTCCGCTGGGCCTATGGCGCCATGCAGATCATGCGCCACCATATCGGAGATCTGCTGGGCTTTCGCAAGAGCAAACTCACGCTCGGCCAGCGGTATCACTTCATTGCCGGCTGGCTACCCTGGCTCGCCGACGGGGCTAACCTGCTGTTCAATGCTGCGGCCATTGGCTGGTCGCTGGCTATGATCCTTGACCCGTTACGCATAGACCCGCCGCTGATCATTTTTTCCGCGCTGCCGCTGGCGCTGTTCAGCTTCAAGGTCGCCAAGGCGATCTACGTCTACCGCGGCGCCCGTATCGTCGGCAGTATCAAACAGACCGTGGCGGCATCGCTGGCGGGGTTGGCGCTGTCGCATTCTGTCGCCAGGGCCATATGGCAGGGTCTTTTCACGAGCAACAAGCCGTTCATGCGCACGCCAAAAATGGAGCGTGCCAGCGCGCTGGGCATGGCGATGGCGACGTCAGCCCAGGAGCTCATACTGTTGACGATCTTCTGGGCCATGGCCGGCGTGCTTGGCTGGCAGTATGAAAACGACACACTCGACCTGCTGCTGTGGATTATCGTCCTGCTCGTCCAGTCCGTTCCCTACATGGCGACGATCATCGTTGCCGGCGTCAGTGCTTTTCCACAGCTTGGCGCCGAGCTGATCTGCGGCGGGTCCCGTAAAGAACGGACCCGTTCGCCCGTCAGCTGAACCCCGGCTCAGCCCTCCGCCACCCAGTCCTCGACGGGATTGTCAGGCAACGGTAGTGGGTGATCCACCGGTGTATCCAGGTACGCCTGGCGCGTTTCCACGGAAACGCCGACCGTCAGGCGCTAACGTCTGAAGAACAGGGACAGGATCACTGAAAGCACGATGCTGACCACCAGCATCGAGGTAAGCGGCAGGAAAAACACACCGTTGTGGCGTTCAATGCGAATGTCGCCCGGCAGTTTTCCGAACCAGCCGAACAACCAGGGGGCGTAACCCAGCAACAGACCGACAACCACCAACAGGATACCGAGGATGACAAGCGCTTTAGCCATGTTGCCAGTTTAGCCCACCGCTGATGAGCCTTGCCAAGGCGCGCGCAAGTTAACCGGCATCGGTTAACCTCTGAAACTGGCAAGATATACCTTCGTGGCGCGTGTTCAGTAATCCTGCTTGGCGCTGCTCACGGCCAGACGCTGCTGGTGACTGGCGAGAGCCGCCTCCAGCGCCGGGATTTCAGCGCGCACTGCAGCCCGCTCATCGCCCAGCTTGCGCAACTCGTCCAGCAGCACCACGCGGCGCTCTGTCGGCGTACCCGGTGCTACCAGCTCCAGTCCGGCGTCACGCATGTCCACTTCGATGTCGTCAAGGCGGGCATGCCTGGACGCCAGCGTGCGTTTGATACGCCGCACCTCGGCCTCGAGGCTGTAAAGCTCCCGGCCCGCGCGGTAGGCGTCGAGGAACGCACCCTCCAGATCGCCGGGGCAGACGCCAGCGTAGTGCTTGCCGGTGCGGCCCTCATGGTAACCATTGCCGGGCTGACAATAGCGCCGTACACCCTCCTCCCAGCCGCCGCGATAGGCATCGAGTTCCAGGGTCACGCCGTGTTTGGCGCAGGCCTTGCGGTGCTGCGCGATGCGCGCCTCGGATTGTCCCCGCACACCATCCTCATAGCCGATGGATCGCCAGTCGGCGGCCGCGCATTCTTCCTTCGACAGGCCCGCGGCACATGCCGAAAGTGCGGCAGCCAGCACCAGCGAAGCGACGGCCCGGGCGTAACACCCGGGGAAAGGTAGCATTTTGACCATGGAAATCCCCACGTTTGCGTCAGTCGACCCGCCACATGCGGGTGCCATCACAGGTCTTATCGGACAGGAACCCACAAATTAAAGCCTGGTTTTACATCCCAGCCGCAATGCCGCCGGCGTCAGTGCCGCGACAGTCGTCCACCGGCGCACCTCCGGCGGTACAACCGCATGGCCCGCTACAACGCTCCACCGGTATGGACGACGCAGATTCCAGTGAATCCTGCGGCACGACGTTTCTTCTCGTGCGTGCATTCTCGGACTAAGCTTGATGGAAATCTCTCGCAGGATCTGCCTCACTTGCCGCATAATAACGGTAAGGTACTAAATCGCCATGGGGGACAGGTCCAGGCCAAAAGCGACCCCGGCCAAGAAACAACATTTTTCTTCAGCCTGGGCGATAGCCGGAAATAGCCGTCCGACATTCATGCCGCTGAAATTATCGTTGAACTACCTCACCAATGTTCGCGCAGACTCCGACTGCAGCGCGACGCGTCCCCAATGCACGCCTGATGCCTGAACACGAGCCACGACTCCCGGATATCTTTTATACGGCTATCGAGCAGGAAATCGATCGGCACCCCGCGGGTATCACTGAGTACGATCTGATCAGGGCGCTTCGTGCAAGAGGTTTCTTTGCCTTCCTGCCACCGCCTCCCGCGCCACCCCACCAGCTGTTCCGTGCGCACTTTCTGCTGTTCCACGCGCTGTACGTCCTCCGGGGAAGGTTGCTGTCATCCCGACAGGGCGACCTCGCGATTGCAGCGCTATGCATACGTCGCCTGCCATCGCAGCCCGGCGACACAACACTGGCGCCCTGCGACCCGTTGGCAAGCTTCTATCTCGACTGGGCAAACCTCGACGGCACCACAGAAGAGGACGTCAGCGAACTGATCGACTCTTTCTGGCGGCGTCTCGGCAGCATGGATACGCGCGCAGCGGCACTGGGCGAACTGGGACTTGAAGACCCGGTGAGCGATGCAACCATCAAACTGACCTGGCGCCGGCTAGCCATGGAACATCACCCCGACAGAGGCGGTGACAACGAGCGCCTGCAAGCCATCAACGCCGCGGTAGACCACTTGTTGACTTGCCCGTAGCCGCGCTGTTCGGCGCACCGGCACCGCAGTCGGTGCTCACGGACATTTGAAAACCGCAAACGACTGGCTGCCGTCGACGATATTGGTCATTTCGACAATCGCGTTTCCGCCCAGTTGGGCCGCGCTGTTACCGGCCAGCGAAACGAGCTTTTCGGCCAGCGCACCGCCAACCTGCTGCAGTTGCTGCAGCTTGTCGACAACCGAGACGTGCGTGAAACCGACATTGGTGCAGCCGTGAAGCTGCTCGGCGGTGACAACGCGTACCCTGTCTGCCGGTCGTTGCCTGCCGGGGCCCGCGCAGCCGATCAGTACAATCGCCAGCAGTCCGACCAGCCCACCTCCGGAGATTCGCCGCCAGTCGCTGAAAGGTTTCACCGTCAATGCACCATACCCTTGTAAATTAGTCAGTTACAGCTTCGTTCATTTCCACCCCGCTGTCACCCTTTTTGCGCCGACCGCGTTAGCTGACGGTGTAAAACAACACGAGGAGTCGTCATGAATCAGCACATACAACGCAGCGGCGTGATCCTGGCCAGCGTGCTACTGGCCGGCCTGGGCACCCAGCCAAGCTTCGCGGACGGTGGCCACAACTATGGCAAGCACGGCTACAAACAGCCGTATGGGCACCAGTACTACCGTTACTACCCTGCGCCAAACTACCGCCGCCATAACAGCGACGACGATGAGAAACTGATCTACGGTCTGCTGGTGGGCGGCCTGTTCGGCTATGTCATCGGCAATGCACAGCAGGACACCTACGCCGCGCAACAGTATGTGCCGGCAGTGCCGGCCACACCGCCGCAACCGGCTTACGAGTACAGCGAGCCGGCCTCGACCTGCCTGCAGGAACGCGAATACCAGATGAAAGTCATCGTCGGCGGCAAGGAAGCTCAAGCCTACGGTACCGCCTGCCTGCAGCCCGATGGTTCCTGGTATCGCGGCCCCGCGAAGGTTGTTTCGCGCTGATTGAGCCCGCCATGGGTACGTGATTCAATACGCCATGCGCGTATTTGAACCGACCCATGTCAGGCCCGGCAGCCGAGCGGCCTGAAACCCGGATCCTGCCGCTGTCGGACGGCCGGCAGGTCGGCTATGTGTGCTACGGCGCCGAGCTCGGCCACAATGTTTTCTATTGTCACGGCCTGCCCGGTTCGCGTTACGAATGCCTGCTGGTGGACACACCGGCCCGCGCGCTGGGGATCAGGGTGATCGCGCCGGACCGCCCCGGTTACGGTTTGACATCGCCCGACCACGCCCGCCCACTGAAACACTGGACACAGGATATCGCGCACCTGGCCGACCGGCTGGGCATCGATAGCTTCGACGTTATCGGCGTTTCGGGCGGTGCGCCCTGCGCGCTGGCCTGCGCTCACGAACTGCCGCAGCGGGTGACCTCCGTGGCCCTGGTCGCCGGCCTGGGCCCGGTGTGCGAAACGTCTTTGAGGCGCGACATGAGCGGGTTCGCCCGACTTGCCTTTTACCTGGGCAACCGTTTCCCGCGGCTGTTTGCCGCGGCTGTCGGCTGGCCCACGGTGCAGCTCTCGCGCCGGCGACCGGATCTGCTGATACGCCTGCTGGCGGCACTCGACGGGATGCCTGACAAGGCGGTGCTGCTTGATCCGCTGATATTTCCGGCCTTCACGTTCAGTATCCAGGAATGTTTCCGCCAAGGCGTGCTGGGCGGCCTGCAGGACCTCAGGTTATTTCGCCAACCATGGGGATTCCGGCTGGAAAATATCCGCCAGCCGGTGCAGATCTGGCACGGCACGCGGGACCGGGTCGTTCCCCCGAGCCATAGCGAGTACCTGGCGGCCCACCTGCCCAGGGCGCAGCTCACCATCGTCCCGGACGAGGGCCACTTTTCACTGCCGCTTCGGCACATGCGCGAGATTCTCCAGACCTTTATCGCTTGATCGGAAGCAGGTATCGTCTAGATTTACGATTATAAGAACATCGCCCGACACAAGACCGAGGAGGCACCCGCAATGGCGCAGAGCGATGTCAATCCCGAACATCCGCCGATCGACCCGGATACCCTGCCCTTTGTCGCGCCGTGCCGGACACTTACGGTGCTGCGGCCATTGCATTGGCTTGAGCTCGGCTGGCAGGACTTCCGGCGCGCGCCCGGGGTCAGCCTCGCCTACGGGGGCTTTCTGGTAGTACTCAGCTACGCGCTCAGTTTCCTCACTTGGAAGCTGGGTGGCTATGTACTGATTTTCAGCCTGTTGTCGGGTTTCGTGTTTGTCGCGCCGGTGCTCGCGATCGGGCTGTACT
>Ga0315540_10002258_pt1 | contig 10879 bp, 6 predicted proteins | sample SalMarSW160110MG_FD_203677 | JGI IMG/M metagenome (GOLD analysis project Ga0315540, IMG submission 203677) | Salt marsh sediment microbial communities from the Plum Island Ecosystem LTER, Massachusetts, United States - Salt Marsh Sediment SW1601-10 ... | reverse complement strand
ACTTGATCGACCTCAGAGCGCGCTGGATAGGTACCATCCATTTGCCCGCGCTTTCCATGTTCGCTTCCGGCCACTTTCTGGAGCGTCGCGATAAGAGACCGGCGCATCTTGTGCAAATCTCCAAGCACTTCACCCTCCTTGGCCGTCTTACGAACGTGGACGACGTCGGAGAGATCGAGATGCTGTAGCAGATCTGCCCGCGGCATGTTCTGTTTCTGAAGCGTCCTGCGGTTGTAGAACTCGGCCATGTTGACAAACTGATCGCCAATCACTTGCCAATTTGGATCGCCGCGATGCTTTCCAACAAACTCTTCTTGCGTCATCTCCACACGCGGCGGCGGAGCCGGGAGGGGGCGAGTGTCGCGATAGAACCCATTGCCGGCCGTCATGACAAAGTTTCGCCATTGTTTTGGTGTCTCTCTCACAATGGGCTGGGGTTCGACGCGCTCGGCTGTTTCTCGGCTAGCCCATGCGGTCATCGCTTCGACGTTGATGTTTCGTTCCATCTTGGATGACCAGATCTTGAGCAGCTCCTTCTCGAGCTTCGTCATCGTGTACTGCTTGTCCTGGGTAGCCTTCTTGAACTTTTCACGCGCATGGCGCAGCAGTGAGGCATCGACGTATTGAAGAGCATCCGCGCCGAGGTTTTCGCCCGACTCTGCCCACTCAATCTCGCTCATCAAAGCGCCGCGCTCTTCGGTGAGCGGTGCCTTGAGATCTGAAAAGTAGGTGTAGAAGCGCGACGCACTCGCCTTGTTGTCGCCCGAGAATTGACTACGAGCTACCGCGCGCACTGCTTCGTCAAGCGCTTTGCGGAACACCGATGTCTCAGACATGTCGGCCAGTGTCATCAATCCAGTCGCAGCTGCAAGTAGCTCGCCATTGATGGGCGCCACCAGGGATGCATTGTCAAATTCGGCGCCATACTCGGAACGCAAATAACGCGCAGCCACAGACGCACGTTCTGCAACACGGCGCGCAAGACGGGGTTTGCGATCAAACGCTTCGTTGATATCAAAAATTGCGTCACGTAGCTGATGTTCAGAACCTGTGACATCAAAGGCACCCGTCCAACTGCGCGCAAGAACCGCCTCCAGTGTCTTGTCAATATGCTCCACAGCCATGACACTCGCCCACGTGCGTTCGTTCAGATCCTTTCCGATGGTAAGGAAGTCGTGCATGATGGAACGCCGTCCCGCTCCAAACGGCCCCAGCGCAGCAACCAACAGGCCGCGTGAATCATAGGGGTTGGTGTGGCCACGCTCCCACGTCAGTCCACGCACAAGCGTTTCCGCAGTCTTGTTGATGAACGCCGAACGCTCCGACGGCGTCTCCAACTTGCTCCACTCGTCGAAAATCGCCGTTCCATGCACCGCCAGTGCGTCACCATTGACATACCACGGCATCAGGTTGATGCGTACCAGTGGCTGGTCAGTGCGTGCTCCAGTCGTACGGATCGCGCGCACCAGCGCATCCGCATACTTGTCGTACTCGGACATCTCCTCTGATCCGATGCGATTGGCCAGACGGCGGCGTGCTTCCCACAGCATGTTTGTCCGCGTCGAGCGCGGACCAGCCAGCGCAGTGATAATGCCGTTCGTGTCGGCGGTGTTGCCATGGACAGCCGCTCCCACCAGGGCACAGGAAATGCAGCGAGGGGCGCCATTGATGGTGCCTTGGGCCGAAATCTTGCGACACAGACCGCACGTAGCGGGTGCACGAATGGTGAGCATCGTACAAAGAGAACGAAACTGGATGTTCTATCCAGATTGTAGATTTGAAGCGAGTTTTATATGCAGAATCTTTTAAGGCAAGTGCAAACATTGACAACCCAGCGGCCACCCCTGCTATGCATGCAACGCTACAATCTTTGCGAAGTGATTCGATGGGGAACGCGCGAAGCGCAAGGATTTGGTCCGCTGGTTAATGTTCTGTTGCGACATACATTTATGAGCGATTATGGTACTCTTGAAATCACGGCACTCATGTTTGTAACGGATATCATTGCCTCGTATGTGATTGACGCACAGCAGAGAGGATTCGTCTATCGCGCGCCGGCGGCAAGTAGCGTCACTTCCAATGCCCCAGTGATCGCTCGATCACTTATTGACGCGATTACATACGAAGCATCTCTATCCGTTCACCCTTTGTCGTCTTCATTCACTCCATGCGTGTCAATGACCCTACTGGATGATGGTCGTGTTTCTGTTACGTTTCCGACTACTGATCCGCCTCGGAAATGCGAATAGTGAACGGGGTACCAGGAATGTGACCAATTTGTTCGAGCAAGGGAAGGGATTCCTCGCGAATGTTGTAGACAATCGTAACATCCCAGCGTTGTTCGGCGATCATTCCAAGAAGTGTCGCACCCAAACTTTCGTTGGTTAGGACAGGAACGTTCACCGTCTCGGGTGCATCTTCTTCGTCCTCGTATTCGACTTGGTCTGTTGGAATGACAGGATTGGCTAGGATCGAAAGAAATCCCTCAATAAGTCCAAACAGTTGTTTGTTGATTGCAAAACTTCTTCCCGATGGCTCGTTCAGCACGTATGGAATCCACGAGGAAAGAAACACCCGAAATTGAGCTTCGTTTTCTCCTTCTTTGAATTGATTGGGACCCATGCGTGCAACAACAAGTGGAAGAAGTGCAGCAGGAAGAACCGTTTCGTGGGTTGCGTTTCGTTTCCCTTGTGGAAAACATAGTTGTCGCATATTGTGCTGCATGACCGTTTCCCATGTTTTTCCGCGCATTCGAAACGCTTCGCTCATCAACATCACACCAGCCACGTTTGTCACATCCTTGATGATCTTCCCCATGCTTGTTTGAGATAGCCGAGGATCGATACCGGCCATCCTCTGGTTGGATCGAACAAAAAAGATGCTCATGGGCGTTGCTAAGATCCCTCTTTCGTCGGCAAGTGGATGTATAAGCGATGAGGAAGAAAGTTCGATCCATCCAATCCCCACATCGACCCGTTCTCCGGTGGGTCGGGTCAAGAAAAAAATCCGAGGGTCCATGAAAAAAAGAGAGTCAGAGACAGAGTGAAAACCAGGCCCGCAAATGAGAGGTTGACACTCTTCACTTTTCCTGACTTCCACACTTTTTTTTCAACATGTCTCTTTTTGCGGCTTCCATTGCTGGCAAATCGTTTGTCAGCGCTCCTGCCCAACCGATGAGCGGAGTTCGTACACCCATTTTCACGTGCGAGGTGTTGACACTGGCGGCCTCGCACCAGACCACAAACCAAGTGGCGGTTGCGCCAGCGCTGGTTGTTTCGCCGTTTTCAAAGCAGAAATCGTTTGAGATTGCCAAGAATTCGGGGGTCGAGTTGGACGGTCGTGAATTTTTGACGGTTCCGCTTCATCGGATCGATCAGAACGACAAGGCACGCAAGCGCGGCCACAATCTGCGCGTCGACCGGCTTCCCTGCGATGAGAAGTTGCTACTCCAGCTGGGATCGTTCATCTCGCTTAGTGCGTACAACATGGTGAATCTCCTTCCACTGCGTCTCGTCAAGATCTCGGTGATCGAGGTCGACATCGATGAGTACAACGGAGCGGCCTGTCTCAAGTTGGTGCTCGACCCCAAGATCGAGGTGTTGCGCATGTGGACGCAATTCTCACCCGAGGCGCTCGACTGGACTCTTGTTGCGATGCAGGCGGCCAGCATGGTCAATGGACCGTGGGTCCATCCGGTCTACCACCCCAAGATTGCGGCGATGGCAAAGACCATGCAATCGAATGCATTCAAGGATTGGCGCACCAAGGGCGAAGGCAAAAAGCTCAAGAAGGATGCGTTGTACACGCCCAAGACCTGCGCGATGCTTACGTCTCCAATGCTGGTCGGGTCGATGCCAGACTTTTCTGCCGAAGAGTGCAAGCTTGCCGATGCGCTGGCGATGCGCGCCCGGATGATGGTCTGGTGGAAGGATCCGTGCATGCCACTCGTTGGCCAAAACTGGCCTCATCCCAAGGCGCCCGATGCCGCTGCGAATGTCAAGGATGTCACGTGGGCCACTTTTGCGTACGAGGGCCTCCAGATTGTGCCCAAGCCTGGCATGAAGGTCCAACTTCCGATCAAGCCTGGCGAGGCGTCCAACGTGATGACAGCCAACAAGCTCATGATCAATGTGCTGGCGGGCGATTCGGCATTGTGTGGTTTCGGCGTCACCGACCCGCGTCATCTGAATGGCTTGGAGCTTCACAGCCTCATCGCGGCCACCCCTGCGCTCTTCCGCACATTCATGAGCGGTGGATCCAACGTGTTGATGGAGGACCCCGGCACGACCGACGCGCCCATTCAGTTGTCGTTGTCTGTCTCGGGCGCCAAGTCGTCTCAGACCGTGCTGTCTGACGAATACGGCGCGCTGACCGATCCTATGGTTGCCGTGGTGAACGCCGGCTATCCGGTTGACAAGACTTCCGCTGTTTCACTCATGCGCGAGATGGCGGCGCGCGATCCGAATCGGTACGCAACGGACATGGGGACGCTGGAGCAGCTCCATTCTCCAAACGGAGAACTTCTGCCAGCGAACCGGCTGTTGGCGGGTTCCACCGAGAAGCCAATCATCAACCTGTTCGAGTCCAAGAAAAACATTTCTGACATGTCGTCTACCGAGTGGGATTTCTATCTCGTTCCGAATGCGGGTGTCAAGAAGTGCTCTCTTGGCGAGAATGGAAAGATGATTGAGACTCTGGGCATGGAGTACTTTCGGTCGTTGGTGACGGCGGAGACAAAGAAGGCGATGGAAAATGGCAAGGATGAAGAAGATGCAAAGGAGATCGGCATGGACGAGGCAAAGAAGGCGATTGGCGAAATCTTTGTCAAGGCCATGGGCGATAGTGCACGCCACCTGCCTGAGCGGCCCTACCAGGCATTTGTGCAGCCATGTGGTCCTGGCGCGTTCCGCTTCCTTCTGTTTGCGATTCAGAAGAGATATGCCAAGGCTCGTCAGCTCGATCCTCTGTGCTCCAACAATCATGTCCACATCATCAATCGTCTTGTCAAAGAGATCTATCCGGATGACCTGTCCGACATGAAGGATGCCAAGCTTCCGGTGGTGTGGAACTACACCCATGCGTACCTCAAATCGGCACCCAAGGACGATTTGGTTGGCGCCGCTGCCGATAACGACGACGGAACGTCCAATCCGCCTTTGGGCGCCGGTGGAAAGAAGCGAGATGAAGCGCCGTCAGACCTTCCGTCGGGCAAGAAGCAGGCAACCGAGGTCGACATCCTCAAGGCGGCAGGATCTGCGACTTCTCTGCTTTCGTCGTTTGCGAGTGCTGCCCCGTCGTCTGAGATCTCGGACGACGATATGGCTGGCATGTTTACCGTCGACAGTCAAATGCCATGATGTGCACCTACTAAATCTTACACCCTACCCCGTAATCGCAACGTTTGACGATGCCTCCGGACAAACTGATTGGGATTGGGCGGGGCCTTGTCGCAGCTGCTGATTTACCAGAAAGCCGTGCTGCGCTCGATCAGTTGCACAATGCGATGGAACGTGATCTTGGGAGGATGAAGAACTTTTGTCATGCAAATCCGAGGGCAAAGCTTGCCTGCCTAAGCGATTGCTACATTTCTGGAGGACGGTTCGTCGTACCTGTTCGCGACTGCTCGTTGATTGATTGTAAGGTTGTGAGTGTCGAGGCAAATCGATATGGCATCGAGGCAGCCATCATCGAGAAAGAGCTTCGCTTCTCGGTAATGCTGCCCACCGAAACATGGGACGATTATTGGCATTTCATCAAACGCTCCATTGTCATTTTCATTCTCTGCGCAATTGCATTTTTCATCATGCGGCCCCACTACTTTGGCCAGCTCATCGAGTATGTCCTACCTCGCAAATAAACATTACATGAGTGTCGTCTCGCTTATTTCTATGCAGTGATGGACGGCCCGGACGCAGACGTATGCAGCTGCGATCCAGCTCCGCCCAACTGGACGCAAGTCCCCCACGATGATCGGTCGCGTCTCAACCACGTCATTGCACACCTCGCCAAAATGATGAAAGACTCATCCAATGGGACAGAAGAAAGTGGAATCTATAGTGCCGAGCTCGATATCGTCCACGATGGCTACACGTGGAAGGTATATCCGATGCCAGGCCAGCAGATTCGATTGGATCTCTACGAGCGAATCGAGAAAGAGCCACACGTGACCAACGTACAAGTGAGAATGCGAGAAGGTGGTGGAAAGAGCTTTACACGTGGGGCAATATGTATCAGCGTGTCGTCTGTTGCGCACGATATCGAATGTGGCTCCGCCAAATGCTCTACGTCTGGATGTGCGTCGCTCGACGGAGAATTGTCGACGCGAGTGGTTCTTCTGGACAACAAATCTGGCCTTGCGGAAGTAGCAGCCCTCGCAGCTGCCTATGATTGTGGAGGTTTCTAATTAAAGAATAAAACCCACGGAGAGAGGGAAAAAGCGAGGATGAGTAGCCCCGATTTGCCAAACTCGGTTCCTCGCAGCCATCAGGTGTCACTTGGCAAAGTTGTTTCTGAATTGCGTTGCCTTCAGAGCCATCTACTCGAGCCAAGCGAATACAAACTGTTTTGCTGTCCACTTCCTGGCATGTACACTGTCCAAATGTTTGATTATCCACTTGGCTTGACGGTGCATCATTTGCAAAGAGCGCTCGATATTCCGTGCGTTGTCGATGCGTGGATCGACCTATCTCTACGCGGAACCAACACAGAATCACGAGGGGCTCTGTGTGTCAAAGTCGACATGCGCAAGGAAACGCCTGGTTCGAAAAGAAAAGTAGACCGTGACGAGGAACCCCAATCAGATAGCGACCACGAAGACGACGACGAAGAGACTATCACGATGCGACATCGACGACGAAGGCCATGGACAGATGAGCGCAAAAAATCGTGGTTTGGTCACTTTTTTTCGCCGACCAAATGAAAATTTCGTATTTAATTTTGTTCTGTGACCCACTTCGCCGATCGGGACTTATTCTTTTTTTCCCGAAATGCCACGCGAACCGGATCCGATCTTTGAACCTGAACCATGCGAGGATGGTCGCACCACAACTCTCGTGGGACACAAGACACCGGTACTACTTGGGCCGGGCACATCGAATTCGATCCGCGTGTCGGAGGAACATCCTGTGCTGTGTTTCACCGTTCCGCAACACATTCTACTTGCGGATGCAAAGTGTTGGGGCGAAATCAATAGTACGCTGCGAGATGCAACGCTATTTCGCACCGCATTGTCGTTTTTCCTGTTTGCAATCTATTCGGCCGTTCGTGAACAACATGCCAAAGTGCGCGTTTTCGTCGAGGCGGTTGTGCACAATGCATATTCTCTTCCACACCGTGACGGCACCGCAAACATTCCGGCCGCCGACAAGCGAGAGATGACGCAACGCGTGTTACAAGCCAACAATCTTGCTGGATATCGCATTTTTGTTTGGTTGGGCGATAATGCGCCAGCGCCCGAGATGTTGTTTCGGCGGGCTATCTTTCACGTGCAGCACCGCATTTTGCATTTCGACCAAGAAACACTGGTCGCCAAGCTGACTTTGGCTGTCGAACCCGATCGTAACAAGCGCGAGTCTCCTCTTCTCGTTTCGTCTGCAGTTGATTTAGTCAAGCGTATTGCACTGCCAGTCGAACCGAAAAAGAAGAAAAAGGGAAAGAAGGCCAATGGACGCCGACGAAAGCGTCCAGTCGGAAAGATGGACGAAGAGGCAGAAGAAGAAGACGAAGAAGCAGAAGAAGACGACACAGAATTTGGCCGACGGCTGCTGGAGCTTATTCGCATGCCGATGTCGGCCGAACAACGATCACGCCTCATCAAGATCAAGGCCCGATATCCGTGCAATTCGTTCTTGCGCGCGGGTACTATCGAGGCCTACATTCGCGATGTGCTGGGCTATACGCGAATTCTTACCGAATCGCAAGTGCCAGACAATGATTTCTATGGAGCAGGACAAGCGCTTGGCTGCGAATTTGGCGAATCAATCGATCTCGCTTCCATCGACGACCGCCTCAGCGCGCTTCTCAATTTTTCAATCGAGACATCCAATTCTATCTTTGCTTCGGGGCAACAACGCGGTGCTGCATCAGTGCGCCAGACCGATCCGAGCGAGTATGGCATAAACTATGGTGAAGATTCAAGCGAACTCTACTTTCCGTACCCACATCTTGTGTACGAGATTGCACCCGAGCAACTTCTTCCGGCACTCTTTATCCATTCGAGATTCCCGTGGAACGCTTCGACCTTCATGGATGAAGCCTCGCGTCTCACACAAGAATCGGCCCGACAAGAGACGGCGCGTCGCGCTTCAGCGCGGAATATCGATCCTCCTGCTGTTCAAACAAATGGAAATCGATTTATTGCGGCGATGATGGCCGAAGACACCAATTGTGGTCATCCGCAACGCACACAACAACAACTCGATGCTGCAAAGAAATACCGTATTCGTGTTTCGTGTGGAGACCCCACGATTTGTGAATCGTACTCTATCTACACCAACCCCGATCAAATGGACGAAATCATCCGACGCAACAACATTCTTTCCGAACGTGCTCGATCGCTTGTCGACGGGCAAGATGGCCAAGAAACAGAACTAACACAGCGCATCGTTGCGCCGACGGTGACCACCATAGAACACTACCGTCGTGTCTGGCTTGTCGTGATGGAATCTATTTCGCGGATGAAACCACCCGCGCCTCACATTCCTACGCAAGTCTGGCGGGCCGAGAAGATCAACGAGTTGCATGCGTTATACCGTGCCGACCTTCAGAACGTGTTGATGGGTCTCATCTGCCGAGGCAAGGGCATTCCCGACTCACATCGAGACATGCTGGCGCAGATCTCACAGACAGGCCGGTTCTCTTCGTGCTACTCGCCAGCGTGGTCGCCCGATCGTGGGCTCAGTCTCATTTCGTGTGGATGTGTCTCGCGTGTGTTTGCATTCTCGCTGGCGTGTGGACTCGAATACGGACAGCTTATGCTGGACGATCTGTTGAACTGTACAATGCTGCAGGCGATGGATCCAATGATGGAGCACCCTATCAACACGCTCGTCATTGGACAGGCCGCGACTGGAAAATCGCGAGCCGCTTCATTTGCACAAGAGGCGGCGCTTCCTAGTTCGTTCTCCAGCCAAGGGCACTCGTCGAAATTGGCTCAATTCACGCTTCGCGATTCGCGCTTCAGCACAGTCAACTTCCACGACGAAGCACCTCTGTTGGTGTTTGATCATTCTGCGAGCACGCAACAGAAGGAAGCAACAGCACTTGCGCTGACGAAAGCCAAGTACAGTGGTGCCGACACGTCTTTTCAACGCTATACGGCCAATGAGAGCAATCACCGAGAATCTGAGAAGCAGATTGTTGTTGCGCATCGACCATCCAACCATTTTTCACTGGCCAATGTGTTGCGCACAGACCAAAAGACCGAGCTGGCGATGCTGACGCGCATGGATGTCGTTGCCTTTGTTCCGCCTGTTCTTAGCGAGATTACGCCCGTCGAACATCTGACCGACACACAAGAAGAAGATCGCAAGCGAATGTGGGCATTCATTCGCGATCGGATTCGAGAGGAGCAAGCAATCAAGGCATTTTTGGTCCTACTTTCGCGTGGATGTGTCATTTCGTCGGTCAATGTCGACGTAGCTCACCTTATGCTTCGTGAGGCTGTTCCAGACGCCAAACTCTTCATGCCGGCGATGATGGACGACATTCGCGCAGCCGGCCGCAGTCTTCAAGCCATGACTTCCATGATATTTGCATCAGCCTTCTACCAGATCATGCGCTCCGAAGCGTCACCTCTTGTCCAATTTGCCAACAGCGACACACTTCCCAAGAATTACGCAATGCGTGATCTGTTTGGCCAGAAGGACCACTATCTGCACGAGATGGCCGAAGTCTTTGGTCCCTATCTCTATTCGCAATGGGACCATGGGTGCTGGATGCTGACGCGAATGGTCAAGATGTCGTGGCCAATCAACTTCTACATGATGTTGCGTATCATCACCGCGTTTGAATGTGATTTTCGTCGAACTGTACTGATGCCAGTCTATCGTGAATACGGCGCACTTCTCATCGATGATCATGTCGCGGCGCGCATGCAAAGCCGGGCCGAGAATGCACGAGAACTGCCGCGCTTTGTGGTCGAGTTGTTGAGACGCGAAGCATCACTTGATCGAATGGTGTTTCGGCGATCGGTTCGTGCGCTTCCCATATTTGCGGCACATCGAGCACGCAATGCCAAGACAAATTCCGACATTCTCTACGCCCCACAAGCAGTCTTGACCGATCCAAACTATCTCGAGATTGGCGGGTCTCTCAAGGAAGTTTCACATCGAGTTTCTAGCTTCGTACAGATCTTCTACCGCATCGATCCGGCCCAACTTGAGTCCTTTCTTTCTCTTTTGCATCACAAGACGATGCGTGTGCCGGTGTTTCAGATGCTTCCAAACGATCCGTCCGAGGTAAAACCAGACATGTTACGGTTTGTGACGATGCAAGTGGAGCGGAACGGCAAGTTGGTCGAAGAGATCGTCTACGAACACCGGCGGATCGTGGAGATTTCTTATCGACCCGATCCATGCGTTCGTATTTTGACGGGCGCCATGATGATCCCGCCACAGCTTTTGCTCGTTTTGTTGCTGACGGCAGCCGAGAGTAAGTTCACTCGTCCTCGTTATACGGTTTTGCCACTCGAACTCGACGAGCATCCAGACATCCAACACGAATGGCAAATTGCGCCACGTCCTGGGCACCGGCTCTCGGGCATCGATCGAAACGCGCCGAATTCGCATCTTGCCGAGATGTTTGCAGCTACGCATGTCACTATCGATCTCAAAGAGGGGTTGACTGATGAAGAGTCGCTTCGCATCGAGATGGCCAATCC
>Ga0315540_10002257_pt1 | contig 10884 bp, 9 predicted proteins | sample SalMarSW160110MG_FD_203677 | JGI IMG/M metagenome (GOLD analysis project Ga0315540, IMG submission 203677) | Salt marsh sediment microbial communities from the Plum Island Ecosystem LTER, Massachusetts, United States - Salt Marsh Sediment SW1601-10 ... | reverse complement strand
CGTTCGCGCCGCATCCCGCCGCTGGTCCCCGGTAATGGATAAAGGCCATCGTCCTGCCGCAGGTCCCCGTCAGGGAGACTGTCCCTGTAAATACCGACTGGGTTGATTGGCAAGCCGATATTACTTGTTCTGATTAGTATGCGCTTGTTGCACAAATATTACACCAACAATCATTACCATCATACCTGTAATTTGCGCGAAATCCAATCTTTCGCCAAGAAGCCACCATGCTAACAATGCCGTACCGAGGGGTGTAAGATTTAGCATCACATTCATTTCAAGTGCTGTTAATATTTGTAACGAGTGATTATAGAGGAGATACGCCAGAGCCGTATTTACAATTGCTAACACGAGCACAATCCCCATCGATTTTGTAGATACCAAAGGCATTCCTTCAAGGGGAAATGCGATCAATAAAAGAAAACCTCCGCCAATGGCAAGCGGAATAGTTGTAAGTGTAAGTGTATCGAGTTGTTTCACCTTTGCTATCTCTCGCCCCAAAATTCCAAATAGCATAAACCCCGCCTGCCCAATAAACACAATAATGATACCTATTGATTCGCTGGATTGTAATCCTGAAGAAAAAAATAATGCACTCCCAAATAAGGACACGATAACCCCAAACACTTGCCATCTGGTCGGTATCTCTTTAAGCCAGACTGCAGCCCCAATCATGATAAAGAGCGGCGATAAACTCATTAAAAAAGAAACGGTTGTCGCTGGTAAATATTTCAGCCCCCAAAATAGCGCTCCATTTCCTATGGTATACGCACTTATGCCAATCGCAAACAGTCGCAACCAAAGCGCCCTTGATATGGGCTGCCGGGTCGTCCCTTTCCGAAGCAGGAATGGAAGCAGGATTAAAAAGGCCAGAAAATATCGAAAACCCGCTATGGTAAGCGGCCCCATGTACTCCAAACCGATTTTTACAAATACGAACGAGGACGCCCAAATTGCCGTCGTCAAAACACTCTCGCCGATGGCTACTATTCTTTGTGTGTCACTTGATGATTTTGCCACTATTTCTACTGTAACGGTATTTGAAGACAACCGCCTAACGATATGGCTCACCGGCGGGGCGGATTTGCAGACTCGCTGATATTATTGCACCAAATCTAGCCAACCGCGCATGCTTTCACGGGGACAGCCCCGTCCGTGTAAGTGCTTTGTTAGGAAGCTATAAATAAACCTCTGCAAGCGCGGCATCAAATTCGTTTGCTAAAATCAGGAATTCGTCACCCCAACCACTGCTCACACTAACTTCTTGAACTGGCCCAGTGGGTGCAAAAAGAACACTCAGTTCCAATTTATTAGGAAGATTTTTTTTCTCGAGGCGACTAATCAGGGTATCTAATTCTTCCAAAGCGTCTTGTGAATCATCCCAATCCGACCAGGCAAAGTCATTTTCTGGCCTTAATAGAAATTCGCGGGTTTTATTCAACACCTTGATCAGCTGCCGAATGGATTCCTTCATTAATCGGTAGCCCGCTTTATGGTTTTGAAGGAACTATGTTTTCAAGAGAAACATTCAGCGCCTTTGCAACAGAAGATAAAACTTCTAGCGAACCCGTGCGCTTGTTGGTCTCCAATTGAGACAAATAGGGAACACTGATACCCGCTTTTTCTGCCAACTCCCGTTGAGACATTTCACGAAACTCTCGCCATACCTTGATGGCATTTTCTCCATCCAGAATGGTGTAAACCACTTCGCTGGGCACTAATTCATCGTCGCCACGTTCTAAAGCTGCCTTTGCGCTATCGTAATCCTGGATATCCAGCAACATATCTGCCTTTTCCACAAGTTGCAGATAGGTTTCGTAGGGAATAATGGCCCATTCCGGCTTATCGCCTTGTTTGATAACTTGAATACTCATCGGTACACCTCGCCTCGAGGGGCAATCTTCAAAACAAAAATAACAACTTTACCTTTATCGATTTCGTAAATGATGCGCCAGTCTCCAACTCTTAAGCGACAACCTGGTCTACCTTGAAGTTTTCTAGCGTTTGGAATAGCAGCAAATGGGTCAGCGGCGATTTGCTCTATTTTCTCCCGTATCAGGATTGCCGTATTTCTGGGCATTTTGAGCAGGGCTTTGGCGGCTTGGGTGGTGTAGGTGATTTTGTACACACCCCAATCTTAGCATAATGCTAATGAAATTACAATACAGTTTTGCTTATTGCACCAAGTGCAGGCCAACGGTTTGCGATATCATCCTGCTGAAGGTCCCTGGCAGGGGGTAAAGGACATCGTTCCCGTCTGTGCCCGGAGGGTGAAGGGGATCCTGGCAGGGCGGATTAGCAAGACTCATTGATATTATTGCACGAAATCCGGCCAACCGTGCCTGCTTTCGCAACGCATTCCTGGTTCGACCCAGCGAGATGTTAGGCCGATCAAGGAATGGGGGTCTATGAACCATGCCAGGTTCGAATTCAAACTTCATAAGCCATTACTGTTGCTTGGCCTTTCTCTATGTCTATCGTGCCGAGCGCCCAGGCCTGCACCTGATTGAGCCAGGCGTATTGCGACGATGACGTGAACAGTGATATTGCCGACCGCAATTGAGCCTCGCTTGCGTTTGCTTCTTGAATGGAAATTCCATCCGACATGAAGGAAATATTGACGCCGTCATCTGTTGTGATTTGTGCATGGATATGAAGCTGAAAGCGACCATCAGCACGGATATACAGATAGTCAATCCCGGAAATCGTTCCATTCAATCGAGGACCGTGGAGATCCCCATGGAAAGTTTGATCGAACCGAGCACCCTCTGGAGGAACTCCTAGGTCGCCTGAGGAAATCGCTTCGATACTGACCCCATATTCAACTACTTTGGTGAAGTGTATCTCCGCCTGATAGAGTAATTCCCCCACGGTTAATGTCCTGGAATTCATCTGCAACCTTTCATCGTTTACCGCGATGAGCCGTCTCGGAAGATCGGCCTAACGGTATGGCTCACCGGTGGTACGAATTTGCAAGACTCGCTGCACGTTGCGCCATAAGCGCTTCATCACCAATAACATAAGTCTCGGAGAATTGGGTTAGGAAAATCAAGGGTATCTTGACGCGCCTCTGGCCCTGTGTGGTTGAGCACAGCATTATCAAACTCGTTAATTCGGCAAATCCATTCTTTATAGTGGACATCAATTTCAGGAAAACCGGTTGCCATCTATTCATTGTTCCATGCGATTGCTAATTCAACACCTCTCTTGTTTGAAAACAAAGAAGTTTCTGAAGGGGTGAAAGGTCTTCACTCGACGACTTTGTCTTTGAAAAACGATCGATAGGCCATATCGTCCTCAAGGATGTGGTGAGTCAACCAATCGACAAGATACATGAGCAAGTTTTCCGGTATCTGATCAACCCCAAGGGTTGTGGCGGTTGAGAAGCCGATGATTTTTTTACGAAAATTACGATGCTGGATTTTTTGCTTTTTCAAACCGGGATAGCCATACATCTCCATCAGCTTTTCTTCGGTTTTAAAGTGCATCTGGGCATAGCGAGTCATTTCCATGAGAACTTCGGAGATCATTTCAGGGTGTACGCTTATCGTTCCCTGTGTTGAGATCATGCGATTCAGCAACTTAAGCAATTGTTGATGCTGTTGATCCAACTCTCTCACGCCAACACTGAACTTTTCAGACCATATGATTGTCTCCATTTGCTTTCTTCTTTTCGATTGGCCTTTAAGCAGACCCGGCTCAAGACCTATCTTTACAACCTGAGGATCGAAATGGGTACCCGCCAGAGAGCGGATATGGTCGAGCACCTTTTCTTCGGGCCAAGCTTTCCGATAAGGTCGATCGGAGGTCAGGGCGTCGTAAACATCCACCAAGGCGAAGATACGCGCGGCCAGAGGGATTGCCTCTCCTTTCAGGCCACGCGGATAACCTGATCCATCCCATTTCTCGTGATGGCAATAGGGGATATCCACTGCAGTTTGCAGGAAATGGATGGGAGAAAGCAGTTCAAAAGCAAAAGTAGTATGCTTTCTCATAACGATCCATTCTTCATCAGTCAATGGCCCGGGCTTGAGCAGAATTCCATCCGGGACGCCCATTTTACCAATATCGTGTAACAGTGCACCCCGGCGGACATGCACCAGCTCCTCTTCGGACAGGCCAAATAGACGCCCCAGCCTGGTCGTCAGTTCTGTCACACGCTGTGTATGACCTTCGGTTTCGTTATCGCGCAAATCCAGCGCCCGCGACCACCCCTGGATGGTGGCATCATACGCCTGGGTAAGCTCGGCATTGGAATGCTGCAGATCATTGAACAAGGAAGAATTGTCGATTACGATGGCGGCCTGGTTGGCAAGCGCATGCAGAAATTTCAACCATTCTTCATTCGGTTCGAGTTCGGTACGGTGGAAGAGCTCCAGCACGCCTTTGATTTGTTCCTTCACGATAAGGGGCACGGCGTAGTAACTGATAAAAGGTTCTTTTGCCAGGGCTTTTGTAAGACGAGGATGAATATTGTCTGCGCTTAGATTCGGAACATGAATCGTCCGCCGTTCGAATACGGCACGACCGGCGTAGCCTTCTCCAGGCTGCAATGATTTTACACTTTTGAAAGCCGGGGTTTGAAAACCGCGGCTGGAGACAAATTCAAGCTCCTGCGAAGTCGGGTTGAACAGCCAGACATCGGCTGCGTCCACGTTTAATTGTTCCAGTGCTTGCAGGAGAAGAACCCCCAGGCTGAAGACCATGTCAGAGCTGGAAATTATTGCCAGATCGATCTCGCTCAGTGCAACCAACTGCTGCAAGCGACGCTCGGTCTGATCACGCAGCAGCATCCGCCGGATGGCGATGGCGGCTGAGTCCGCAATAGTATGAGCCAGGCGCATCTTTTGCGGTGTGAACGGCTCGCGTCCTTCGTTCCGTGCTTCACCCAGCATGAGCAGGCCTATCGTGTTTTCTGACAACTTAGAGGAATCGCGAATCCGTAGAGGGATCAGGCAGAGAGATTGAGCAAAATCCAAAAGGAGCGCTTTTTTTTCTTCACTTCCGATTTCCGGATTACTGGCCTGTAAGATCATTGGCTCCGATTGTTCTAGGACGCGTTGAGAGTACGGTAAGGATGTGATCGGGTTTCGATCCCCGATCCCAAGGTCATGGTCAAGGGGTCGAATAGGATAGGCGGCTCGCATGATGCAATCCTTGTCTTCGAAAAGGGCGATTCTGGCAAAGGTAGTGTGAATGCTCTCAACCGCATGGCGATTTACGAAGCCGAGAAGATCATCCAGGTTATCTGTTTTCGCCAGGGAATGGGAAAGCTCAAACAGCATGGCGAGTTCATCGTTGCTGGTTTTAATTTCTTCTTCCGCCTGTTTGCGCTCGGTGACATCACGGTAATTGATGACAACCGATTGAACCGCCGGCTCATCCATAAGGTTGGTTAAAACGCCTTCCATCAAGCGCCATGAGCCGTCCTGGTGCTGCAAGCGAAACGAAGCCGGCGTGCTACTACCGGAATGCTTTACGATTTGTTCCAGGAGTAGGGCTGCAGCTGCCCGATCGTCAGGGTGAAATAGATCGAAGATGTTGTAACCCACGAACGAGTTGGGTTGGTAACCGAGTGGCCGGTGCGAGGTAGGGCTTTCATAGGTAAGAGTTCCGTCCGGGTCAATCAGGGAAATTTCTTCCAGACTGTGTTCTACAAGTGCCCGGAAACGTTTTTCACTCTTCAGCAACGTTTCATCCGCTTGCTTGCGTTCGGTAATATCCCGAAAATTGACGATGATCGCCTGTACACTCGGCTCGTCCAATAGGTTCGTAAAGGTGCTCTCCAACCAACGCCAAGATCCATTTTTATGCTGGAGGCGATACTGGGTTGTGACAACCATTCCCGGTGTAAGGCGTAAACCGCCTAATAATTTCAGTAGAGCTGGCAGATCGTCCGGATGAGTCAATTCCGCTGGGTTGGAACCAATCCATTCATCCTGAGGATAGCCCAAGATTCTCTCGGTGGACGGGCTGATGTACTTCAACCGCCCGTCCACGCCCAATAAGGCAATTGAATCCGGCGCATTTTCGATCAATGCCAGGTTCCGTATCTCTCTTTGTCGAAGTACTTCCTCGGTCATCTTTTGCTTGGTAACAATGGCTCCCGTCAACAAAGCGCTTGCATAGATACCAAACAGGAGGAACTGAATTTCACCCAAACGGGAAGTGTCAAACTTAAATAGCCATATTGCCAGGATGGTTCCAAAATTCATCACTATGATTGCAAGGCTTACCTTTGAAAAACCGTTTTTTAGGGCGATCCAAATAAGCGGTCCCGCCATCAAATAAAAGGGGTAGAAATCTCTCAATGCCGGTATGCCGAATACCAGGTACAACACGACCGGGATGCTGACAACCTGTCCAATGGATTGAAGCGAAGGACGGCGGAAAACAATTTGTTTTTTTAAATTTATCCATTCCCCATCAATAAATTGTTTCAACCATGGCATTACATAAATAAGCAGGAAAGGCGTCAAAACCAAAACGCCAATCATTTCCCCGATCCACCATTCAACGAAGGCCTTGAAGTATTGGGATGCCGGTATTGCTCCGTAACTGACAAGATTGGGTACGGTGATTACCGCCATAGCCGTGGATACGATTACTGATGTCAGGATCAGCCAGAGGGTATCACGCAGGTTTTTCAATTGCGGGTCGATATGGATTCGACGGCGCAAAAGGTAAGCATCGATTGCATACACACCCGATAGAATGATCGCCCAGACCAGGATTGGCCCGATCGGTGTCGAAATTTTATAAATAATGAGGCTGCTGATGAGCGAGGCAAAGGTAAAGACAGGCGTAAAACCCACACCAAAGGCCAGGAGGAAAGCCAGGCTCAAACCATCCGGGGGATACCAGGCAACCACTCCGGGAAATAATTGAAGCATTTGAGTGAGTTGGTCAAGGGTGGTAAATGTGATCAGATAGATAGCCAGAACGAGCACCCAGCGAAAAAACCTGGGGAAATCGAACTGTGATAGCCCGAGCAACGTCTTTACTTTAATAGCGATCCTTTTCATCGTTTGCCGGATCTCTTTTCCTGATATTCCTGGTTTCCGAACCTCTCAAAAGCGCGGGAGCATATCGGAGGGTCCCGGCCACTGCACAGAATTCACTCTGATCGGAGCCTCGAATACGGGAATAGATACACCGCTCTCTAATCATACAACAAACCCTCCCCGACTACATCCATCGGTCGGGGAGGGTGCTTCTCCGCTACTTGGGGGAGAAATCATGCTTTATTGGTTGATTAGACCTCTTGCAAAAGTAAGTTAACGAGCAATTTGGAACTTGAAATTGTAGATAGTAGAGATCAGGTTTAAGCGAAGTCCAAAGCGTTTGCGTCGATTGGGATGGCGTTCACTCAGAATACGAAAGATTTTCAGCATGCGGATGGTATTCTCGATCAGGATATGGACTATGGAAAGCGCTCAAGCGTCTCTCACCCAGCTTGACCGTTTGTCTCGCAACGGAGTGTGAAGGGGCGCAAAGTGCTGGACGCATGTCCAGCCGCTCGCTCTCACGACATCGTCCCCGCGTGGTAAGCACTGTTCGTCCAGCTTGATGGTTCAGTGCGCTTGACGGGACTGAACCCCTGCCGCAGGCCCCTCTAGGGGAGCACAGCGGAAAGGGCGAACCGCGGAGCGGTTACGATGTGCGCTGTGTGAGGCGGTTTTTGTGTTAATTGACCTATAACATAATTTCATCCCCACCGACAAAAATGAGCAAAGGTGGAAATTTCGTATAATCGGCATACAATGGCGAAATAAGAGGATCGCGGGGATTGCTTTGTCCGATGTAATATTTAATTATGCTTTTGGCTTCCTCTTTTAGCCAGGGGTCACGCTTGGCGTATTACTCTCCAGATTCGGGTGTGATATGCAGAGAATCAACCAATGCATCAAGTAATCCAAGGGCTGGTGTGAAGCTGGAGTCGTTCAGCTCTTCCAGTTGGCGTGCGGCCTCCCGATTGTATTCAATCATGGTTGGGGCCCACTGCGGGTCGTCACGTCTAATCCCTGGCGCTGGGATCGCCTTCGGGTTCGTGTTCTCTTCCGGGTCATACGAGCTCAACAGTATTGGAGCATCTATTGGAAACTCAACTACGACGTAATATCGTCCGTCATCCGTGAGTCCGTGAAAATCATACACAATCGCCTCATTATTAGCATAGTAACCATCTTGTCCTCTCATTACTATCGCGCGAATACCGCTACCATTCTCAAAACGAATGTGTTGTGTTCGCGCGCGAAGGAGTATGGCTGCACCAACCGTAGGAAAGTAATCATAGGATTGCGTCTCGATTGCCTCTTGTAGTTTGTCGATGAGGGATGCACCCCAGGGCAACGCGCGATATTGCCTAACAGGATACACCGTTACACATCCCACTTCTCGACAAAACCCTTCGGGAGCAAGGGAGAAATTGATGCCGCCGAACCAATCCGGCCCGTCTTGCACGAACACTTGGGAGCCCAAGACAGGATCAACTTTGAAGTTAATTCCCTTATATGAAAATACCGGCCCTATTAATGCAAGATGCGCCGGCGGAGGAGATGATGTGGATGCAGATCCTGGGCTTGGGGTTAGTGTTGCTTTGGCTTTTTTGGTTGGCGTGATTGAGCCAGGCAGCATTCCACTCTCAGTTGCAGGTACATTAGTGACCGTATACATCTCGACGATATTGCAGGCACTGGCAATCCAAACGACAAGCAGTAATAACGAAAGCCGTGAAATCGGAAACCTTCTCACAAAATTACCCACAATCCTTTCCTCATCGTCAAATCAACGAGCAGGCTAACCAGAGATTCGATCGGCGCCCCAGCTTAACTGCTTACAGGTGGAAAATGTCATTACCGACAGCATATCTGTTTCTCGGTAATTTGGATCAGATCGAAGCGCTTTTTCCCGACCTGCAAGGCAAGTCCGCCGAACTCACCAATGGCGTAGCGCTTCCCGTCGAACAGGTCTGGGTGCTGCTCTACCAGAGACTTGGCGCCAAAGCCACTGCCGGCCTCCTCGTCGCCGGGCGGATTGGTGGTGTCAAAACGGAATCAGCCGCTGTAGTAGTTCTACGGGACGCTGATAGATCGAAGAAATGTTCCCTATTAAATCCAGGCGACCTCCTTTGCTGCGCTGCGGACTTCATTTTCGAGCTACCCGGAATAGGATCGTGAGGGGCCCTACACAGGCGCGCTTTCAGCGCGCGCACACGATGCGTTGGTCGACCCAGCCGTCCAGTGTGGGATTGTGGGCGACAAAATCCAGGGCACCCCAGCTGTCGACGTACCCGTCGGTCCAGACACAATGCTTATCGTCTTCCCAGTCCACCAGGTGAGGATTGATGCTCTGGTTCCCGGAGATGATCAGATCGCCTAAAACGTCCAGACCCGAGATGATGAAGCTGACCTGCGCCCCGGTCACGGAGTTGTCGACCAGTTTGACGCTGCTGCCCTCGGGAACGTGCCCCCAGGTGCGGCAGACGCCGTCGGTCTGGCACAAGGCCCCCATGGGCGGTGGGTCGAAGATGGAACAATTTCCACTAGTACCGTAAGCGGCAGGGGCGGCATTTCTCATACAGCCGTTGGCCCAAGTATGGACGCCCAGGTCAATGCCCATGTGGATGCCGCCGCAGGTTGGATCTGCTTCGTTGATGACCTGGTTACCTGTAACCTGTAGGCCGCCGATCAAACCGAGGCTGTTGGGACCCATGAGGATCCCGGCAAACATGCCGTGGTTGCCGGGGCGCGCTCGGATGGTATTGTCCGCAATGAGGATGTCCCGCCCGCCGAAGGATACGATGCCGACGTCGGAGGCGTCCATGATCAGGTTGTTCGTGAGCTGGTGGGCGGGTCCGACGAACGTGATACCGTCCGACCAGGCGCCGATCGGATCGTCCGGATCGGTCATCGTGCAACCCGGTACGTGAACGTGCTCCCCGGCGGTATCTACGGTCACCGAGTCGATGCGGTATTGCGCGCCTGAGAAATAGAAGGCCGTACCGCATTCCGCATTGGATAAGACCACGTCTTGCACGAGCATGCCCGTGCTCCAGAGGTCGGGATTCCCGAGATAATCCTGGGCGGGGTCGGAGTAATCAACGTCGCCGCCCAAATACAGCACGCCCGGATTGCACCAGGGATCACCCGCATTCGATGAGGAGCATTCGGGCAGCCAGGAGCCCCAGTTATCGTTTTTCCCCTCCCCAATGGCCTGAGACTGCCCTGCCAGTGGATCGCCCATACAGACACGCTCCGCGCGGTTGCCGTCGATGTCCAGGTGGCTGAGGGTGATGTTGTCGATCAATCCGGATGAATTGATGATCGAGCGCGGCTGAAGATGAACCACAAAGCCTTTCAGATCGACCGTCGCCTTGAGCAAAGCGTGGTTGCTGGGGTCGGTCGAGCTGAATGTCAGGTCGTTCTTCACCTCCGGGTACACCAGGAAGATGGTTTTGTCGATCAGGTAACCCTGGTAGTTCGGATCGTTCACGCCCGAGGTGAACAGAATCGTATCCCCGCCGCAGGCCTGGCTGATGCAGGATTGGATCGCGTCGCTGTCCGGCTGGTCGTCGAAGGGATTGGCTCCGCAAGCGTCGACGTTGATCTCCACCGGGCCTGCTGTGTCCGCCGCCTTCCTGACTGTGACTCGCAGAATGGTCTCGGCGCCGTCTCCCGCATCTGCAATGCGAAAGTCTGCGTTTCCATCGCGGTTGGCGAAATTCGCATCGCAAAGCGGTATTTCGACGGTTTTGATTTCCCCGCTCCCGGTTTTATGCACCGTTCGAGTATCCTTGAATTTTCCGTTGCCGAATGGTCCGCCGCTGAGTGCGTCGTACTGGAGGTTGAAGGTGTCGCGGCCATCGTCCAGGTACTCGATCAG
>Ga0315540_10002256_pt1 | contig 10886 bp, 8 predicted proteins | sample SalMarSW160110MG_FD_203677 | JGI IMG/M metagenome (GOLD analysis project Ga0315540, IMG submission 203677) | Salt marsh sediment microbial communities from the Plum Island Ecosystem LTER, Massachusetts, United States - Salt Marsh Sediment SW1601-10 ... | reverse complement strand
CCGTCGCCACCGACAATTGATCAGCCGCCACCGGCAATTGATCCGCCGCCACCGGCAATTGAAACGTTGGTGTACAAGCGTTGTCGCATCAAAAAACGCCAAAAGATTCGTTCTAGCTATCCACAATGTGCTGGCGTGAGGTTCGACTTTAGGTGTATAAGGAATTCGCCGACCGTCGCCCGCATCCGGGGCGGCCGGTCATCTGTAAAAAATGATCGTGCAAAGTCGAGGCAGGTCCGCGCTGGCGTCCTGCTAAGCGCCTGAAACGACCGCTTTTTTGGGTCCCATGTCAGTCGCGTTCGACGGTGACAAACGATCAGTATTTGAGGGCTAGGAGGAAATGAGGGAGGTGTTCTGCATGAATAGCCAAGCAACCTGGCGGCCGAGTGTCTCAGGTGCGAGCCTTTTCGGACGTCAGATTTGTCCGCGGTGCAATTACATGCTGGTGGCGCCGGATGCCTCGGAGCATGTTTGTGAACAAACGATCAGGCATCTCTGGTCATGCGAAGCATGCGGAAATGAATTCAATACCGTGGTGAAGTTCGGACGACCGGGCGTCTCTCATTCGGCCGCTGCTGCGTAAATTGAGCTGAGCCTGCCGCTGTGCCGGCGACGCTTCTTTGATCGTAATGATGAAAACCCCCGGCATCGCCCCAATGCGGCGATGCCGTTTTTGCGTTACGGCTTTTATTATTCGCTGTCCTGCCCTCGGTATCAGCCGCCACTGACCGTGCGCGCGAAGGTCTGCAGGTCGCTTTTCACCTGCGCATCGGCCAACTCGTCGGCATAGGCGAGTGCAAGCTTCTTCAACTGCTGCTTCTGCTCGGCTTGCAGGAACTTGGCGAGGCGCGGCCCCATGGCGACAATCGCCGGCATGCGCTGGCGACGCCATTCGTCGCTGAGGCCGTTGATCGCCAATGTCTCGATCACACCCGAGATGGTGCGCGCGCTGCCGTGGCGGATATGGGCAAGCCCGCTCTGGAAGTTGGGCTGCGCGAGTTCCTTCGGCTTCGCGGTCGCGAGCCGTTCCAGCACCGCGTCCACTATGGCCCCCTGAACGCGTAGCTGGAAATCGAAGAAACGACCCATTTCCGGGGCGAACTTGACCACATTGAGGTTGACCTTGTCCGCCCCGTTCGGATCAGAGCCGATCTGGCTGATGTCACTCACGCCGGTGCCGGCGAGCATGTAGATGACGCCGACCTTCATGCCGGCCATCATGCGCTCGCTGAGTGCCGCGAGCGCCTGGGACGGCACGGCTTGGCCATTATCGAGATCGCGGACGTCAAACGCCGCCTCAAGCAGGCGCCGCACCGCAGAGTCGGTCTCGCGCGGAGCGTTGCCAGTCTTTTCGGAATTTTGTGCCGCGGACGCGAAAGCAGCCGCAGCAATCTTGGCGGCGGGAAGTTTGGCCGCGTCAAAGGCGGTTGCGGGCAGCGTCCCCGCCAGCGTTGCGGCGACAGCCAACAACGACAGCAGCGGACGGAACGGAAACAGCTTCGTGCCGGGCATGCGTACCTCCCTGCGTAGCCGTCCCGCAGTCGAGCACGATCCGGGGTGGCGACGCCATCAAAATCCCACACTGGCGATGCGGGCGGGCACCGCCGTAGCTCATGTGCGCTTTTGGCAAAAATGCGCTAATCACGCGCGACAACCCTGAAGGCCCATCAACGGGTGCGAGCCCTGTCGCTCGGCCCGACGCAGGCGGGAGCACGCATGTTTTCGCACTTAATGCTGACGAAGCGCTTCGCGCCGCTATTCTGGTGCCAGTTCTTCAGTGCGTTCAACGACAATTTTCTGAAAACCTCGCTCGTCTTCCTGATCCTGTTCAAGCTTACGGGCCCCGACTCCGATTCGCTGATCACGCTTGCCGCCGCGGTCTTCATCTTTCCCTATTTCATCCTGTCGGCACTGGGCGGCGAGGTCGCCGACCACTTCGACAAGGCGATCATTGCCCAGCGTCTCAAGCTCATCGAAATCGGCGCCTCGCTGGTTGCCGTGCTCGGCTTCTGGCTGCATTCGGTGCTGCTTCTGTTCGTCGCGCTGTTCTTCTTCGGCGTGATCGCCGCGCTGTTCAGTCCGATCAAATACGGCATTCTGCCCGATCATCTCGAGCAGGCCGAACTGCCGGCCGGCAACGCCATGGTCGAAGGCGCGACCTTCATGGCGATCCTGCTCGGCACCATCGTCGGCGGAATTGCGGCGCGCGACGGCGGCGACCCGACATCCTTCGGCAGCCTGATGATCGGCTTTGCGCTGCTGTGCTGGCTCGCCGCCCTGTTCATTCCCCGCACCGGCCAGGGCGCGCCAGAACTGCGGATCGACTGGAATATCGGCCGCTCGACCTTCAGCCTGCTCCGCTATCTGTGGATTGAGCGACGCCTGTGGTGGGCGAGCGTCGTCGTGAGCTGGTTCTGGCTTGCCGGCGCCCTCGTCTTGTCGCTGATGCCGCCGCTCATCAAGAATGCGCTCGGCGCCGGGGAACAGGTGATTACCGTCTATCTCGCGGTGTTCACCATCGGCATCGCCGTCGGCTCGGCGCTCGCCGCCTGGCTCGCCAGCGGACGCATCGTGCTGATCCCAACCGTGTTCGGTGCGATTCTGCTTGGCTTTTTCTGCGCTGATCTCGGCTGGTGGCTTGCCGGCACGGAGAGTGTGGAGAAGGGGCGCAGCATCGCGCAGGTGTTCAGCACCTTCCGCGGACTCCATGTCGGCTTCGATCTTGCCGGCATGGCGATTGCGGGTGGCCTGTTCATCGTCCCCTCATTTACTGCCTTGCAGGCCTGGGCAGGAACGGACCGGCGCGCGCGGGTGATCGCTGCCAACAACGTGCTCAATGCCGCCTTCATGGTGGTTGGCGGCGTCGTGGTTGCGCTTGCGCAAGGACTTGCCGGGGTGGCGCCCGCGGTTCTGTTCATAATTCTGGGCGCCGCCAACTTCCTGGTCGCCGCCGCGATCTTTCACACCCTGCCGACCAACCCGCTGCGCGATTTCCTTTCGATCGTGTTTCGCGCCTTCTTCCGGCTAAAGATCGAAGGTTCGGAGAATATCGCCAAGGCCGGACCGAATGCCATCATCGCCCTCAATCACGTGAGCTTCCTCGACGCGCCGCTGGCGCTGTCGATCCTGGAGAAGGAGCCGGTCTTTGCGATCGACAGCGGCATCGCCCAGCGCTGGTGGGTCAAACCGTTTCTGCGCTTCACCCGCGCGATGCCGCTCGACCCCACCAAGCCGTGGGGCACGCGCACGCTGATCCATGCGGTGCAGGGTGGCGACAGCCTGATCATCTTCCCCGAAGGACGCATCACCGTCACCGGCAGCCTGATGAAGGTCTATGACGGCGCCGGCCTGATTGCCGACAAGTCGAAGGCGATGGTGCTGCCGGTGCGGATCAAGGGCCTCGAGCAGACGCCGTTCTCGCGCCTCGACCGCAAACAGGTTCGCCACAAGCTGTTTCCCAATGTCACGGTAACCATCCTCGAGCCGGTCAAGCTCGAGGTCGACCCCGCTCTCAAGGGCAAGAAGCGCCGCATCGCCGCCGGCGCCGCGCTTTACGAGGTGATGTCGAACCTCGTGTTCCGCACCACGTCGACCGACCGCACCATTCCCGAAGCGATCATCGAGGCGGCGCACGCGAACGGCATGCGCCGGGTCGCGGTGGAAGACCCGGTCTCGGGTCCCCTCTCCTACCGCAACCTGCTGATCGGGACGGCCGTGCTCGGGCGCAAGCTGCTGCCGCTTGCCGCCGAGGGTCAGTCGATCGGGATGCTGTTGCCGAACGCCAACGGTGCCGTCGTCACCATTTTCGCGCTGATGTCGGGCGGGCGGGTTCCCGCCATGCTCAATTTCAGCGCCGGGCCGGCCAATGTCGTCTCGGCCTGCCGCGCGGCCGCAATCAATACCATCGTCACCTCACGCGCCTTCGTCGAAAAAGGCCGGCTGGAAAAGCTGATCGACGCGGTCGCGCCGCACTGCCGCATCGTCTATCTCGAAGACCTGCGGGCGACCGTCACGTTGCGCGACAAGTTGCGCGGCTTCTGGGAGGCGTCGAAGCCGCTGGTTCCCCGCAAGCCGGACGACGCTGCCGCCATTCTTTTTACGTCTGGATCCGAAGGCGTACCAAAAGGCGTGGTGCTGGCTCACCGCAACATCCTTGCCAATGCCGCCCAGGCCGAGGCGCGCATCGATTTCGGACGCGCCGACACCGTCTTCAATGTGCTTCCGGTCTTCCATTCCTTCGGCCTGACGGTCGGGCTGATCCTGCCGCTCGTCTATGGCGTGCGCGTCTTCATGTATCCGTCGCCGCTGCATTACCGCCTGGTGCCGGAGATGATCTACGGCACCAACGCGACCATCCTGTTCGGCACCGACACGTTTCTCGCGGGCTATGCGCGCTCGGCGAACGAATACGACTTCCGCTCGCTGCGCTACATCCTCTCAGGCGCCGAGCCGGTGAAGGAATCGACGCGCCGCACTTACATGGAAAAATTCGGCATGCGTATCCTCGAAGGCTATGGCGTGACCGAAGCGGCTCCGGCGATTGCCATCAATACGCCGATGTTCAACAAGTTCGGCACCGTCGGCCGCCTGATGCCGGGCATGGAGGCGCGGCTCGAGCCGGTCCCCGGCGTCGAGGATGGCGGCCGGCTCTATATCCGCGGCCCCAATGTGATGATCGGCTATTTGCGGCCAGAAAATCCGGGCGTAATCGAGCGGCCGCATAATGGCTGGCACGACACCGGCGACATCGTATCGATCGATGCGCAGGGCTTCATCACCATCAAGGGACGGGTGAAGCGCTTCGCCAAAGTGGGCGGGGAGATGGTCTCGCTCGCGGCGGTGGAGATGCTCGCCGCCGATCTGTGGCCGGATGCCATCTCCGGCGCCACCACGATCCCGGATGTACGCAAGGGCGAGCGGCTGATCCTGGTGACGACGCAGAAGAACGCCAACCGCTCCGACTTCATCGCATTCGCGCGCAGCCGCGGCGCCTCCGAGATGGCGATCCCGGCGGAGTTCATCGTGGTCGACAAGCTGCCGCTGCTCGGCTCAGGAAAGGTCGACAATATTGCGCTCGGCAAAATGGTGCGCGAGCGCTTCAATCTGGAAGGGGCGGCTTAGCGCAAGTTCACCGATCCGCGTCGGTCGAACCGAATATCCATTGCAGGTAGGATGCATCGCCGGTTTCGAGCGGGATCACCAATATCGCCGGCGTCGTATAGGAATGCATCTCCTTCACCGCCGCCTGCACCCGATCGGCCAACGCGGCGCGGGTCTTGATGATCATGACGATTTCTTCGCCGCGCTCGATCGCCCCTTCCCACGCGTAGTGCGAAACCATGCCGGGCAGAATATTCACGCAGGCGGCGAGCCGCCGCTCGATCAGCGACCGCCCGGCCGTCTCCGCCTCGACAAGGCTGGGGTAGGTCGTATAGACGAAAATCGCGCGCTCCATCGTCCCTGTCCTTCACGCGGACGTCACGTTATCCGCGAAACGCGCGCGCGTAGAGCATTTTCCGGCGAAGTGGACACCGGTTCGCCGCAGAAAATGCGATTACTCAAAGAGAAATAGAGCGAATTCCGATTCCGTTAGAATGGAATTCGCTGTAGTCGAGTCATCCATGTCGTCGTCTCCCGCCATCGCCCGCATCGCATTCATCGCGAGCAACACGCGCGATGCGCAGAGCGCGCTTGCAGCGCTTAGCGAACGCTATGGCCAGATCGCACCCGCCGACGCGCAGGTGATCGTCGCGCTCGGCGGCGACGGCCTGATGCTGCGGACCCTGCACAACTTCATGGGTTCGGGCAAGCCGATCTACGGCATGCATCGCGGCACCGTCGGTTTCCTGATGAACGAGTACCGCGAGGACAGCCTGCCCGAACGCCTGAGCGCCGCCGAGACCACGATCATCCATCCCCTGCTGATGGAAGCCGTCGACGTGGAGGGGCACCAGCACCGGTTCCACGCCATCAACGAGGTGTCGGTCTATCGCCAGACCTATCAGGCCGCGCGCCTGAACGTGCTGATCGATAATAGGGAACGGCTGAAGGAATTGCAGGCCGACGGCATCATGGTCGCGACCCCGGCCGGCTCCACCGCCTATAATCTATCGGCGATGGGCCCGATCATTCCGATCGGGACGCCGCTGCTCGCGCTCACACCGATCAGCCCGTTCCGGCCGCGGCGCTGGCGCGGCGCGCTGCTGCCGGATACCGCGGTCGTCACCATTCGGGTGCTGGAGGCGGACAAGCGCCCGGTCAGCGCGGCGGCCGATTACGACGAGGTGCGCTCGGTCGAGCGCGTCGACATTCGCATGGACCGCAGCGTCGACCTGAAGCTCTTGTTCGATCCCGGCCACAATCTCGACGAGCGGATTTTGCGCGAGCAGTTCGTCACCGAGCCGGACCGGCTGTTCTGACTATCCTAAACTATTCCTTAACGGCGCGTCGTTAAGCTTTGCCCGCGTTCGACTCACCCTTGCGGCAGGCATCTGGATCGCGCCATGATCCGCATCGATTTCAACCGGTTGCGGTTCCTCGTCATCGATGACAATGCGCATATGCGCCGCATCCTGCGCACGCTGCTGCACGGCTTCGGCGCCCGCGAAGTCTACGAGGCGGAAGACGGCGCGGCCGGCCTCGAGGCCTTCACCCACAACATTCCCGACATCGTCATCACCGATTGGGCCATGCCGATCTTCGACGGGCTCGAACTGACGCAGATGATTCGCCAGCCCGGCGCCAATGCCAATCCTTATGTCCCGATCATCATGCTGACCGGTCATTCCGAGAAGAAACGGGTGATGGCGGCGCGCGATTGCGGCGTCACCGAATTCCTCGCCAAGCCGATCTCGGCAAACGGCCTTTACCAGCGCATCCTCAATGTGGTCGCCAATCCCCGCCCCTTTATCAAGACGCGGACTTATTTTGGTCCGGATCGGCGCCGTCTCGTCAATCCGAACTATGTCGGTCCGGAACGCCGCAAGGGCGGCAAGGCCGAAGTCATTCCGCAGCAGTCGCTGCTGGAGCGGGTGAAGGTGGCCGAATAGCGAACCGGAGGATGCGATGGCATCCAGGAAGAAGGACGAACCCGTCGTCACCACGCACGCCGATCACGACGTGATCGTGCCGCCGAACCGGCTGCGCAAGGCATTGCGCCGGCACGCCGCCGATTCGATCGATCCGGTTGCTCGTGCCGAGCAGGCGCTGGCGGCGCTCTCCACGGAGTTTTCCGGCTGGATGGACAGCGAATGCGCGCGGCTTGATGCGGCGCGCCTCGCCATTCGTGACAAGGGCATGTCCGCGCGCGCGCGCGAAGCGCTGTTTCATGCCGCGCATGACATCAAGGGCGAGGCGGAAACATTCGGCTTCCCGCTCGCTGCGGCAGCGGCGGCAAGTCTGTGCCGCCTGCTGGAAGACGTCCCGGAGGGACAACCGATCCCACTCATCCTGATCGACCAGCATGTCGATGCGGTCAGGGCGATCGTCCGCGAGCACGCGCAGCCGGATGCCGAACAGATGGCGACGCAGCTCACCGCTAAGCTGCGCGAGGTCACGGCGGACTTCCTGCGCAGCGTGAATGGCGGCCAGGACGAAGACGTGCAAAGCCCGCCGACCGTTCCGCATGCGGCCGGCAACTGAGCGGGCCGACGGACTGTCACTCCTGCAGGGCAGGCGCAGAAGCAGAAACACAGCGCCGGGACGATCGAAGCCGTTCACGGCAGCGGCAACGTGATCGAGCGAAAGCTTTTCTTTTCCTCGGGGGCATCTTTGCAATCTTCACCGTCGATCTTGACCCGACCATCGTCACTGAGGATCATCACTTCGTTCTTGCCTGGGACCGCGAAAATGGCTTCGGGGCTCAATGTGCCAAAGTCGAAATCAAGCGGCGTCGGATGCTTCCCGGGCACACGATTCCAAGCATAAAGCTTGAATTTCTTCTTCTCGGAGCCGCGTTCGTTAGGGCCCGAAATAATCAGGTAGCGGTTGCCGATCCGCTCGATGCTGCGGATGCCGCGCCGACCAAGCGTGACGGTGATGGCGTCGCCAAACTCAGGCTTTTTCCCGCGCTCGACCACAGCCCGCGGATTTGTGATCGGGATGATGATCGCCTCGGTTTCTTTCTTTCCCTCAGCGCCGACTTCCTTGACGCTCAACGGATTACGAAAGCCGATGAGCAGATGACCTTCAGGCGCCGCCGCGAGTCCCTCAATATTCAACGTATCTTTCGAAAGGTTGAGCGCGGCAAATTTCGGCTCGTCAAGCAAGTCTCGGACAAGCTTGGTGTAGGGCGGCGCGGACAGCTGCTTGACGGTCAGGCCATCGCTGCCGTCGACAATTCTGGTCGCGAACAAGCGCCGACGCTTTTTCTTGTTCTTGCTGTGCGAGCCGATCCAATAGATCAGGTTATCGATGCGCGCCGCCCCTTCGAGGTCTGATTCTTTCGCCTCCAGATAATCCTCTAAGGGGACTTTCTTACCTTTGGCCTCCTGGCCCCGTCGGTAAACTCTCAGCGTGTTGTTTTCATCGTCGGCGACGACAAAATGATCGGCATCAAGCGCCACCGCGGCCGATGCATCGCAGATGCCGCGGTAACTGAACTCCTCCGCCGAGAGGATGGCGGGCGCCAAACCGAGCACCAGCGCCAAAGCCATGAAAGTCAGGCGCATGGGTCCCTCCCGAGATTTTTTCGGACTGCGTTCGTCACTGCGGCTGCTTCGCTGCATCGCTGCAGCCAATCTAGACCAACGTCATTATGCTGGCCGCAATCATTGCGCGTATTATGATCTATCATTTATCTTTAGTTTGCACGGGGCCATTGCGCGCAGGTGGGGACGCCAGAGAGCTGGGTTGGGCTGGGCTGAGGCGGGCCGGGCGATCAAGCTAAGCCGCGATGAGCGCGTCGTCGTCGTCGTCCGTGAAAAAATCGAATTCGTCATTTTCCAGCAAATCGCAGCAATCGCGCGCTTCTTCGCGCGCCGCCTCGGCGGCGAAGCGCCGCAGCAACGCCATCAGCGGTTCGAGGTCGCCGATCTCGGCATTTTCGCAGCCGGTCAGCACGCGCTCGACCATCCGCCGCTGCAGGCGGCTGGCGCCGAGAAGATCGGGGCCTTCCCGCCAGGCTTCGAGGGCGTGCCGGAACGCCGTATAGGTCGACGGTGGCAGTTCGGCCTTGTCGAAAATCGCGCGGAAACCAAGCCCGCTCTTGTCGTGGATCAGCGCGCGCACGCGGGCGAGCGGGGTTTCCGACAGTTCGGCGAGCGCTTCCTCGAACAGCGTAATATTTCCTGACAGCAGCGCGCGCAGGATCAGCCCAGCGGTGAGCTGCCCGCTCAGGCGCAGATGGCGCACCAGCGAGCCGCCGTGACCACCATGCGCACGCGCGGCCAGCGCGACGGTCGCCTTCTCGCAGGCCTCGCGGGCAACGCGTTTGGCGTGCTCGGCCTCGAGCCATTCGCGGTCGACAACGAAGCTCGTCAACGTCGCCGACAGTTTCAGCACCAGCGTCTGGTGCGTCGTGACGGGCAAATCCTCCCGCGCAAACAGCGCCTCGCGAATGACGGCGAGATCACCGAAGCGCTCGACCAGGCGATCGAAAGACAGGGGCGCCAGCTCGGCCTGCGGATTCTCGATCAGTTCGAGGCAAGCCTCGGCGCCGCCGACCTCGACAATTGCCGCCGCGACCGTTGCCGGCAGCCAGGGCCGCCGCGCGATCGCGCATTGCATCTCACTCTTGCCGGTGGCGACGAAATCGACGAGCTCCGCATCGATGAACAGCGGCGAGCGTTCGAGCACGATCGCCGCAATATCCGGGCGGTCCTGGGCAAGCCCATGAATGACGGCCGCAGGAGCATCGGCACTGCCGGCCAGCACCTCGGCGAGCGCCGCGCGGACGAGCGGCGAGGCATCGTCAAGCAGCCGCACCATCGCTGCTTCGAGCGCGACGCGCTCCGTGATCCGAAAATCAGAGTACAGGAAGGCGCGGGCCAGCGCACTCGCCGCTTCGGCCCTCTCGCCCGCGGGTGCCGTGCGGACCCACTGCAGGAACTGGCGAACAATCATGTTCTTGACCCGACGCCACTGAAAAACTGAGCGACTGCGACGCGATGAGCGGCAGGCCGACCGGGCCTGCTAAACCTGCGCGCCGACAGCGCGCAAGGTTTCCATCAGCATTCACCCTAGCGGCAGCGTCTTAACAAAGGGTTCACCATAAATCTTTGGATTTATTGCTGATTTGTTAATGGCGGGAGGCCGCTTGCGCGAACTCACAGGCGGCGCCCCTGCCCGGCTGGTTCGCCGCGGCGTGGACCACAGGGATAGCGTGGCGGAAGGCGATAAGGTGCTGTCACGTCCCCGGAAGCGGGCTTATACTAGGTTAATGGTTGTCAGCTCGCCCGATCTGAAAGTATTCCTGGCCGCCACACCATTCTTCGGTGGCCTCTCAGACGCTAGTCTTGATCTCCTGGTCTCAATGCTGGTCGAGCACCGCTTCGACGTTGGTGTTACTGTCGTGACCGAAGGAGAGCCGGGGCGCTCGATGTTTGTTGTTCACTCTGGCGAGCTCGTGGTGAGCAAGCTCGGGGATTCGGGATGCGCGATTCGCGTGGCAGGCCTCGGGCCTGGTGATTTTTTCGGTGAAATGACGCTCATCGAACCACAGAACCGATCAGCCACCGTCATCGCGGAGAGCCCGACCGTGCTGTACGAGCTCACGGCCCGAAACCTCTACACATACTACAAGGCCGACATCCGCGCGTATGTAATGGTGATGCAGAATATCAACCGCGAGCTCTGTCGGCGGCTCCGCCGCGCCGACGATCGCATTGCCGAGCTGGCAGATGCTTCACGCGGGTCAATGACGCAGATCCGCGCGCGTCATGTGAGTT
>Ga0315540_10002255_pt1 | contig 10889 bp, 8 predicted proteins | sample SalMarSW160110MG_FD_203677 | JGI IMG/M metagenome (GOLD analysis project Ga0315540, IMG submission 203677) | Salt marsh sediment microbial communities from the Plum Island Ecosystem LTER, Massachusetts, United States - Salt Marsh Sediment SW1601-10 ... | reverse complement strand
CGCGGCGCCGCGCCAGCGCTCGAGCAGCGCGGTCGAGTCGCGGCGCAGTTGCTCGGCGGCGGCGCCCGGCGGCAGCCGCCCGGCGAGCGCGCGGACGACGGCGAGGCCGGCGGCGTCGTCGCCGTGCTCGGAGCCGATCCCGATCGCCAGCGCCCGCGCCATGTCCTCAGCGGCGCTCGACGTGGATGTCGAGGAAGTGCGTGGCGCAGGAGATGCAGGGGTCGTAGTTGCGGATCGCTTGCTCGCAGCGCAGTTGCAGCTCCTCCTCGGGCAGCTCGATCGCGCCGCGGACGACGCCGAGCAGGTCCTCCTCGATGCTCTTCTGGTTCTGCGAGGTCGGCGGCACGATCCGCGCCTCGACGATCGTCCCCTCGGCGTCGAGCTCGTAGCGGTGGTAGAGCATCCCGCGCGGCGCCTCGGTCCAGCCGTGCCCGACGCCGGCCCGCGGCTCGACCGCGACCGCGGGCGCGTCGGGCGGCTCGTAGGCGTCGATCAGCCGCACCGCCTCGTCGAGCGCGTAGAGCACCTCGACCGCGCGCACGACGATGCTGCGGAAGGGGTTGCGGCACTCGCCGCCGAGGCCGGCCTCGACCGCCGCCGCGGCGGCCATCTCGGAGAGCTCGGCCGAGCAGAGCGAGTAGCGGGCCAGCGGCCCGGCCAGGTAGGCGCCGCGCTCGCGCAGCCGCGCGTGCAGGGCGTTGGAGTACTCGACGTGCTCCTCGACCACGTGCGCGTCGAACTCCGCGGCGGCGATGTCGAGGCCGCGGTTGGAGACCAGCCGGCCGCGATCGATCGGGTACTCGCCCGGCTGTGAGAGCGAGACCATCTCCACGTCGCGCTCGAACTCGGGGCAATCGAGCGTCGCCGTCCAGCGCACCGCCCGCTCGGCGAGCTCGCGCGCTCGCAGCAGCCGCTCGCGCAGCCGCGCCAGCTCAGCCCGCGCGGGCAGCTTGTAGAAGCCGCCGACGCGGACGTTGATCGGGTGTACCTCGCGCCCGCCGACCAGCTCGATGATCGCGTTGCCGGTCTTCTTGATCTCGAGCGCCTCACGCACCACCTGGGGGTGGTCGGCGGCCATCTCGACGACGCCCTCGTAGCCGAGGAAATCGGGCGCGTGCAGCATGAAGACGTGCAGCGTGTGGCTCTCGACCCACTCGCCGCAGTAGATCAGCCGGCGCAGCTCGCGCAGCGGGCCGTCGACCTCGACCCCGAGGGCGTCCTCCATCGCCTGCGCCGCGCTCATCTGGTAGGCGACCGGGCAGATGCCGCAGATCCGCGCCGTGATGTCCGGCGCCTCGCCGAAGGCGCGACCGCGCAGGAAGGCCTCGAAGAAACGCGGCGGCTCGAAGATCTCCAACCGCACGTCGGTCACCTCGCCGCCCTCGACCTCGACGTGCATCGCCCCCTCCCCCTCGACCCGCGCCAGGTAATCGGTGCGGATCACCCGCGTGCGCGTGCCGTCGCCGGCCGGGTCGGGTGTCTCAGCCATCGTCGTGGGCCTCGCTCTCGGCGCGGAACGGCGCCGCGGCGGCGTTGAAGGTGCGGAAGGCGCGCACCACGTCGCGGGTCTCGACGTCCAGCCGCTCCCGCCACCAGCCGCTCAGCGACGCCGTATTGGGGCTCTCCATCGGCCCGTAGCAGCCATAGCAGCCGCGGTCGTAGGCAGGGCAGAGAGCGCCGCAGCCGGCGTGCGTCACCGGGCCGAGGCAGGGCGTGCCGTGGGCGACCGTGACGCAGACCGTGCCGTTGCGCTTGCACTCGATGCAGACGCTGTGCGCGGGCACGTTCGGCTTGCGCCGGTTGAGGAAGGCGCCGATCACCTCGAGCAGCTGGCGCTTGTTGATCGGGCAGCCCTGCAGCTCGAAGTCGACCGGCACGTGGGCGCTGATCGGGGTCGAGGTCTCCAGCGTCGAGATGTAATCGGGCGTCGCGTAGACGGCGGCGACGAAGTCATCGACGTCGGCGAAGTTGCGCAGCGCCTGGATCCCGCCGGAGGTCGCGCAGGCGCCGATCGTGACCAGGTGCCTGGAGGCGGCCCGCACCTGCTTGATCCGCTCGGCGTCGTGCGGCGTCGTCACCGAGCCCTCGACCAGCGAGAGGTCGTAGGGGCCATCGATCTCGCCGCGCGTGGCCTCGAGGAAGTAGGCGATCTCGACCTCCGCCGCGAGGTCGAGCAACTCGTCCTCGCAGTCGAGCAGGCTGAGCTGGCAGCCGTCGCAGGAGGCGAACTTCCAGACCGCGAGTTTCGGTCGCTCGGCGATCACACTTCCCGCAACCCGAACAGGCGCCGCACCCGCTCGTAGGGGAAGACGGCGCCGTCGCGGCAGACGAACTCGGGGCCGAACTGGCAGTGGCCGCAGCGGCCGACGGCGCACTTCATGTTGCGCTCCATCGAGACGTGGATCGCACCGGGCGGCAGGCCGCGCTCGACCAGCGCCGCGATAGTGAAGCCGAGCATCACCTCGGGACCGCAGACCAGGGCGACGGTGCGCGCCGGGTCGATCTCGACCTTCTCGATCAGCGCCGGGACGACGCCGACCGCCCCCATCCAGCCGGACCCGGCGGTGTCCACCGTGACCCGCACGTCGATGTCCTCACGCGCCCGCCAGCGCTCCAGCTCGGCGTCGAAGAGCAGCTGCTCGGGCGAGCGGCCGCCGTAGAGCAGCGTCAACCGGCCGCCGCCCGCGCTCCTCGCGAGCAGACTGTAGAGGGCGGGGCGCAGCGGCGCCAGGCCGAGGCCGCCGGCGACGACCAGCGCGTCTACGCCGTCCTCCGCGGCATCCGGCCAAGCGCTGCCGTAGGGGCCGCGCACGCCGAGCACGTCGCCCGGGCCGGCGGCGCAGATCGCCCGTGTCGCCGCGCCGACCGCGCGCACCGTGTGGACCAGCGGAGCGGGCGCGGCCGGGTCGCCGCTGATCGAGATCGGCACCTCGCCGGCGCCGAACGCGTAGAGCATGTTGAACTGGCCCGGCTCGAACTCGAACGGATCGGGGGAATCGAGTCCCTCCAGCTCGAGCGTGAAGGTGTCCTCGTTCTCGCGCCGGTTGGCGAGCACGCGGAAGCGCCGCGGAACGATCGCCTCGGCCGGGCCGCCGGCTGCCACGGGGCTAGGCCGCCTCACCGCGGCCGTAGATGTCGAGCAGCTGCATGCGGGTGAAGCGGAGGCGCTCGGCCATCACGATCGCCACCCGCCGCATCAGCTCGTAACCGAGCTCGTGGTCTTCTTCGCACTTGCCGCGCAGGCAGGCGCCGTCGAAGGAGACCGCCCGCGTGCGCTCGATCGCGCGGCCGCTGAACGACCACGGCTGCGCCGGGAAGATCCACGACCAGCCGGCGACCTCGCCGGGGTGCAGCGTCTGCACGACGAGCGGCTCGCGCCCCGGCACCGAAATCTCAATCCCGACGGCCCCGTGACGCAGGGCGAAGAACGTGTCGGCCGTCGTTCCCTCCCTGAACAGGTACTCGCCCGGCTCGGCGACGACGTTGCGGCCGCAGCCGGCGAGCAACTCGAGCTGCTCCGCCGCCAGCCCCTCGAAGAGCGGGATCTCGGGCAGCAGGTCGGCGATCGTCTTCACGCTTCCTCCTCGCCGCCCGCGGCGGGCGCGCCGGCGCCATCGGTGGCGCGGATCACGGCGGCCTCCTCGGTGATGTCGATCGCCACCGGACACCAGGCGATGCAGCGCCCGCAGCCGACGCAGCCGGAGCTGCCGAACTGGTCGATCCAGCTCGCCAGCTTGTGGGTCATCCACTGCCGGTAGCGCGATTTCGGCGAGTGGCGGACGCTGCCGCCGTGAACGTAGCTGAAGTCGAGCGTGAAGCAGGAGTCCCAGCGCTGGCGCCGCTCCGCCGTCTCCCCCGCGAGGTCGGTGACATCCTCGTCGGTCGTGCAGAAGCAGGTCGGGCAGACCATCGTGCAGTTGCCGCAGGTGAGGCAGCGCTCGGAAACCTCGTCCCAGCGCGGGTGCTCGGCGTTGCGGTAGAGCAGCTCCTTGATCCCCGCCGTGTCGAGCTCGCGCCCCATCTGCCCGGCGGTGCGCTCGCTGACCGCGAGCGCCGCCTCGACCTCCTCGGGCCGCGCCTCGCGAAGCGGCAGCGACGCCGCCAGCCGCTCGCCCGCCTCGCTGCCGCCCTCGACCAGGAACCAGTGGCGGTCGCCGTCGAGCACCTCGGTCAGCGCCAGGTCGAAGCCGGCGCTCGCCCGCGGGCCGGTCTGCATCGAGACGCAGAAGCAGGTCCCGGCGGCCTGCCCGCAGTTGACCGCGATGACGAAGACGTTGGCGCGCCGCGCCGCGTAAGCGGTGTCGGGGTGATCGAATCCCAGCAGGGCGTCGTCGAGGTGCGAGATCGCGTGCAGGTCGCAGGAGCGCACGCCGAGGAAGGCGCGCCGCGGCGGCTGCTCCGCGGCGACCCCGGCCTCGACCTCGAAATCGCCGTCAGCCGCCCGCTTCGCCCGCCAGAGCAGCTGATCGGGCGGGTGCAGTTGCCCCTTCCACGAGTTGGGCCCGACGTTGTGGCCGAAGAGCGCCTCGTCCTCGCGCCGCCGCAGCCGGTAGCTGCCGCCGTCCTGCTCGTCGGTCCAGCCGGCCGGCAGGTCCTCGACGCCGCCGAGCGCCTCGTAGACGATCGCCCCGTCCCTCGCCGTCGGCCCGATCACCTCATAGCCCTCCTCGGTGAGCACCCCGAACAGCGACTCGAAATCGGCTCGGTCGAGCACTTTGGCGTCGCCTGCTGGGGATGGCGAGGCTGACATCGGTCCGCCCACTGTAGATCAAGTCCGGCGCTGTGCCCAGGCGGCGATCGCGGCCTGGCCGAGGGCGATGCCGCCGTCGTTGGGGGGTACGCGGCGGTGGGAGAAGACCTCGAAGCCCTCGTCGCGAAGGGCCACGCGACAGCCACGCAGCAGGAGCTCGTTCTGGAAGACGCCGCCGCTCAGGGCGACCCGGTCGACGCCGCGGCGGGCGCGGATCGCCAGGCAGGCGCGCCGCACCATCTCCACCGCGGTGGCATGGAAGCGCGCGCTCAGCTCGGCGGCGCCCGCTTTCCCCGCCCGCAGCTCGGCGACCAGCTCGCGGACCAGTGGTCGCGGATCGATCCGCAGTGGCGACTCGTCCTCGTCCAGGGTCCACTCGAGCGGCTCGCCGGCCGCCGCCCCGGGGGCGACGAGCTGTTCCAGCTCGATCGCCGCCTGCGCCTCGTAGCCGACCGCATCGCTCACGCCGAGCAGCGCCGCGACGCCGTCGAACAGCCGTCCCATGCTCGAGCAGCGCGGCGAGCCGGCGCCCGTCTCGATCATCCGCCCGAGCACGCGCAGCTCCTCCTCCGTGCGCCGCCCGACGAGCGCCAGGTCGTCGAGGCCCTCGAGCGAGCCGAAGGCCGCGTGCAGCAGCGCCAGGGCCACGCGGAAGGGCTCGCGGACCGCCCGCTCGCCCCCGGGCAGCGGCAGGTATTCGAGCTGCGCGGCGCGCTCGAAACCGGCGTAGCCGCCGAGCAGGAACTCGCCGCCCCAGACCGCTCCGTCGGCGCCGTGGCCCGTGCCGTCGAAGACCACGCCGATCACCGGCCCGGTCAGACCGTGCTCGCACATGCAGGCCGCGAGGTGGGCGTGGTGGTGCTGCACCGCGAGGGTCGGCAGGCCGCTGCGCTCACTGGCCCAGGCGGTGCTCGCGTAGTCGGGGTGCATGTCGTGGACGACGAGCTCAGGCTCGACCGCGAGCAGCGCCCGCAGGTCCCCGATAGCCGCTTCGAAGGCTTGACGGGACGCGGCGTCGCCGAGGTCGCCGAGGTGGTGGCCGAGGAACAGGTCGGCCCCGCGCGAGAGGCAGATCGCACCCTTCAGCTGCGCCCCGACGGCGAGCAGCGGCGGCGCCTCGACGGGCGCTCGCAACGGCTCGGGGACGTAGCCGCGGGCGCGGCGCAGCGGCGTGACGGCGGACCCGCCGCCGAGCCGGCTGACGCGCGCGATCGAGTCGTCGGCGCGCCGCTCGATCGGCCGCTCGCCGATCAGGAAGGCGTCGGCGATCGGCGCCAAGCGCCGCAGGGCGTCATCGTCTTCGAAGGCGATCGGCTCCTCGGCGCGGTTGCCGCTGGTCGCCACCAAAGTGTCGAGGCCGTCGCGCAGCAGCAGGTGGTGCAGCGGCGTGTAGGCGAGCATCGCACCGAGCTCGGTGTTGCCGGGCGCGACGGACTCCGCGAGGCCGCCGGCGGAGCGCTTGCGCAGCAGCACGATCGGCCGCGCCGGAGAGCGCAGCAGCTCCGCCTCCTCCGCGCCCAGCTCGGCGTAGCGCCGCACGGCGTCCAGCCCGGCCGAGAGCAGGGCGAGCGGCTTGCGCTCGCGCCGCTTGCGGCGGCGCAGCTCGGCCACCGCCTCCTCGTTGCGGGCGTCGGCCATCAGGTGGTAGCCGCCGATCCCCTTGACCGCGACGATCGCTCCCTCCAGCAGCAGCCGCGCCGCGCCGCCGACCGGGTCCCCGCCCGCCTCCCCGGCGCCTTCGGCGACGCGCAGCGCCAGTCGCGGGCCGCAGTCCCAGCAGCAGGTCGGCTGGGCGTGGAAGCGGCGGTCGCCGGGATCCTCGTACTCGGCCGCGCAGGACGCGCACATGCCGAAGCCCGCCATCGTCGTCCGCGCCCTGTCGTAGGGGAGGCCGCAGACGATCGTGTAGCGCGGGCCGCATGCGGTGCAGTTGATGTACGGGTAGAGGCGACGCCGGTCGCCGGGGTCGAACAGCTCGCGCAGGCAGTCCTCGCAGACCGCGAGGTCGGGCGGAAGCAGCGCCCGCGGGGCCTCCGTCTCCTCGCTGGCCCGGATCTCGAACTCCGTCGCCGCGCGCGCCGGGCGCCGCTCGAGCAGCTCCAATGCGTCGATCCGCGATGCCGCGGGAGCGCCCCCGCGGAGCCGCTCGACGAATTCCTCCAGCCGCGTGGGATCACCGACCACCTCGAGCAGCACGCCCTCGGCGTCGTTGCGGACCCAGCCGCCGAGCGAGAGCTCCCGGGCGGCGCGATAGGCGAAGGGCCGGAAGCCGACCCCCTGGACGACCCCGCGGATCCTGTAGCGACGCGTCTCGGCCATCGCCCCCGCCAGGCTAGCTCAGGCGGCAAGCATCTCATCGAGGTCGACAGGACGGCCCAGGTGAAATCCCTGGGCCATGTCGACCCCGTATTCGCGCAGCATCTCAATCGTGCGGTCGTCCTGCACGTACTCGGCGATCGTCGACTTGCCGAGGCCGCGGGCGATCTGCACGATCGCCTTGACGGTCAGCTGGTCGGCGTCCGAGCGCGGCATGTCGCGGACGAATGAGCCGTCGATCTTGATCAGGTCGAAGGGGATCCGCTTCAGGTAGTGGAAGGGGCCGAAGCCGGCGCCGTAGTCGTCGATCGCCACCTGGCAGCCGAACTCGGTCAGGCGGTCGGCGAAGCCGGCGGCGGTGTCGAAGTCGTAGACGTTGGCCGTCTCGGTGATCTCGAAGGTGCAGCGCGAGGGGTCGGCGCCCCCCTCGTCGAGCCGCCGCTCGATGAACTCGAGCACCGAGATGTCGGTCAGCGAGGCGCCGGATAGGTTGACGTGCAGCGAAAGCGGCCGCCCCAGCCGCTCACGCTCGACCAGCAGCTCGAGCGCCCGGCCGACGACCCAGCGGTCGAGCTCCTGGACCATGCCGGAGCGCTCCGCGGCCTCGATGAACGAGGCCGCCGGCAGCAGGGCGCCGTCTTCGTCGGTCATCCGCAGCAGCAGCTCGTAGCGTTCGATCCCGCCCGAGGCGAGGCTGCGGATCGGCTGCGTGTGCAGGCTGAGCCGTTCGTCGCTGAGCGCGTCGCGGATCCGCGCCGCCGTCGTCTGGCGCCGCTTCTGGGCCTGCTTGGGCTCGCTCGGGTCGCGGAACAGGGCGATCTGGTTGCGCCCGTCCTCCTTCGCCCGGTACATCGCCTGGTCGGCCGCCGCCAGCACCGCCTCGGCGCCGCCGCGCCCGCCGCCGAACATCGTGATGCCGACGCTGATCGTCGTGCTGATCGGCTCGGCCGAGCTGCGCTCGCCTTCGGCCACCTGGGCGCGCAGGTCTTCGCCCAGCGCCAGGGCGCCGGCGGTGTCGGTCTGCGGCATCAGCACGGCGAACTCGTCGCCGGAGAGGCGGGCGACGATGTCGGTCGCGCGGACGCGTTCGCGCAGCGTCTCGGCGACCTGGCGGATCAGGTTGTCGCCCGCCTGATGGCCGAGCGTGTCGTTGACCGCCTTGAGCCCGTCGATGTCGACGATCATCACCGCGCCCTGGCCGCCGTAGCGGGCGCTGAAGGAGACGTACTGGTCGAGCTCGCCGCGAAAGCGTCGCCGATCGAGCAGCCCGGTGAGCGAGTCGTGGTCGGCCAGATAGCGCAGCTCGGTCTCGGTGCGCTCGGCCTTGCGCAGCCGGCCGAGGACGATCTCGCGGTCCTCGGCGTCGAGCTTCGCCAGCGCGGCCTCGATCTCAGGCTCGCTCTCGCTCTCGCGTTGCAGTCGTTCGTCGCTCACTCACGAAAGGTAGACATAAGGGACCCCGGATCGCGCCGCGGATGCGGCATTTTTCCCAGGCCGACCCACTTTCGTCGATACCTCCTTACCAATAATTGGCCTTGCTCGCCCGGGGGTAGTGTGGGGGAATGCCGAACCGCCTGGCACGGGAGACCAGCCCCTACCTGCTGCAGCACCGCGACAACCCGGTGGACTGGTACCCGTGGGGTTCGGAGGCGCTCGCGCGGGCGCGCGAGCTCGACCGTCCGATCCTGCTCTCGGTCGGCTACTCGGCCTGCCACTGGTGCCATGTGATGGAGCGCGAGTCCTTCGAGGACGAGGCGACCGCCGCCTACATGAACGAGCACTTCGTCTGCGTCAAGGTCGACCGCGAGGAGCGCCCCGACGTAGACGCCCTCTACATGGAGGCGGTGCAGGCGATCAGCGGCCAGGGCGGCTGGCCGATGACGGTGTTCTGCGATCCGGAAGGCGTGCCCTTCTACGGCGGCACCTACTTCCCGCCCGACGAGAGCCGCGGCATGCCGAGCTTTCGCATGGTGATGGAAGCGGTGCTCGACGCGTTCGAGAACCAGCGCGAGGAGCTGCGCGAGCGGGCGCCGGAGACGCGGCGGCGGCTGGGTGCGATCGGCGCCGTCGAGCCGGCCGGCGAGCGGCCCGGCGCCGAGCTGCTCGAGGGGGCGACCGCAACCCTGCGCGAGAACGCCGACATGCAGCGCGGCGGCTTCGGCGGCGCGCCCAAGTTCCCGCCCGCATCGACGCTCGAGCTGCTGCTGGCCCGCGGTGAGCGGGCGCCGGTCGAGCGCACGCTCGACGCGATGCTGGCCGGCGGCATCTACGACCAGCTCGGCGGCGGCTTTGCCCGCTACTCGGTCGACGCGAGCTGGCTCGTCCCCCACTTCGAGAAGATGCTCTACGACAACGCGCAGCTGGCGCGCGCCTACCTGCACGGCTGGCAGGCCTTCGGCCAGGCCCGCTACCGGCGCGTCTGCGAGGAGACCCTGGACTGGGCGCTGCGCGAGATGCGCGGCCCCGAGGGCGGCTTCTACTCGGCGCTCGACGCCGACTCCGAGGGCGAGGAGGGTCGCTTCTACGTCTGGACCCCGGGTGAGCTGCGCGACGTGCTGGGAGGCGAGCGCGCGGAGGAGATCGGCGCCTACTACGGGGTCAGCGAGGCGGGCAACTTCGAGGGCAGGAGCATCCTGCACCTGGCGGGCGGCGCCGAGGCCCCCGAGCCCGACGGGCTGGCCAAGGCGCGGCGGGAGCTGTACGAGGCGCGGGCGCAGCGGGTCCGGCCGGGGCTCGACGACAAGCGCCTCGCCGCCTGGAACGCGCTGATGGTCGGCGCTCTGGCCGAGGCCGGCGCGGTGCTGGGACGCGAGGACTACCTCGACGCCGCGCGCTCCTGCGCCGAGTTCGTGCTCGACCGGATGCGCGCTCCTGCGTTCGCTGTTGGTCGGGATGAGCCTGACAAACAGCGAACGCGCCGCCTGCTGCGCACCTACAAGGACGGCGAAGCGCGCCTCAACGCCTACCTGGAGGATCACGCCTTCCTGCTGGAGGCGCTGTTGACGCTCTACGAAGCTACTTTCGAGCCGCGCTGGTTCGACGAGGCCCGGGCGCTCGCCGAGACGACGATCGAGCGCTTCGGCGACGCCGAGCGCGGTGGCTTCTTCTCGACCTCCGGTGACCACGAGCAGCTGATCGCGCGGCGCAAGGAGATCGGCGACCACCCGATCCCCTCCGGCAACTCGGCCGCGGCGCTCGGCCTGCTGCGACTCGAGGCGCTGACCGGAGAGCGCCGCTACGGCGAGTGGGCGGAGGGCGTCCCGCGCCTCTTCGCCAAGGCGGCCACCCGCCGCCCCGACGCCTTCGCTCACCTGCTCCGCGCCCTCGACTTCGACCGCGCTCCGGTCAAGGAGGTGGCGCTGATCGGCGACGACCTGACCGAGCTGGCCGCGGTCGTCCGCTCCGCCTACCGCCCTTACCTGGTGCTGGCGGCGGGCGCCCCCGGAAGCTCGGTGCCTCCCCTCCTCCGCGACAGGCCTGCGGTGAACAACAAAGCGACTGCCTACGTCTGCGAAAACTTCGCTTGCCAAGCTCCGACCACGGACGCACGCACTTTGGCGTCCCTTCTCTAACCCTCCTCGGGCGGGTGGCGCGGTAGGTGGGGGTGTTCGGTCGCTGAGACCGCTAACACCCCTACCTGCCGCGACAGGACCCGCCCGCCACCACGTTTGCAAGGATGCGCCAGGTGCGTGCCTCGTTCCTCACCTTTGCCGCCGGCCGCCGCGCGAAGTGGGTCGTCTTCGCGGTCTGGCTCGTCGCGATCTTCGTCGCCGCCGGCCCGGCCAACCTGCCGGGCAAGTTCGAAGACGCCGAAAGCAACGAG
>Ga0315540_10002253_pt1 | contig 10896 bp, 9 predicted proteins | sample SalMarSW160110MG_FD_203677 | JGI IMG/M metagenome (GOLD analysis project Ga0315540, IMG submission 203677) | Salt marsh sediment microbial communities from the Plum Island Ecosystem LTER, Massachusetts, United States - Salt Marsh Sediment SW1601-10 ... | reverse complement strand
GCGGCTCGGCCGTCGCACCAAGGACCTGGTAAAGCGCCTGCGGCCCGGCGACGTCGCCGTCATCGACCACGTCAACGTCGACCGCATCGCCGCCGAGGAGCTGCTCGCGAGCGGCGTGCGCGCCGTGATCAACGCGTCGCCCTCCAGCGACGGTCGCTACCCGAACGCCGGCCCGCTGCTGCTCGCGCACTCCGGCGTCGCGCTGATCGACGCCACCGTCGCCGGCGGCGACCCGTTCGAGCTGCTCGAGGAGGGCGCCGAGGTGACGATCGAGGGCGGCGTCGTCAGTGACGGCGAGGGCGGGGAGATCCTGCGCGGCCACGTGCTCGGCGTCGAGGAGCTGGAGGACCGGCTGAGCGAGCAGCGCGCGCGGGTCGACGAGGCGCTCGCCGAGTTCGCCGAGAACACGGTCGCCCACGTGCGCCAGGAGACCGACCTGCTGACCGGCGCGATCGAGTTCCCGGCGACCAAGACCTCCTTCCGCGACCGCCAGGTGCTGATCGTCGTCCGCGGCGATCGCCACCGCCGCGACCTGAGGGCGCTCAACGCCTACATCCGCGACGTGCGCCCGCTCGTCGTCGCCGTCGACGGCGGCGCCGACGGCTGCCTCGAAGCCGGTCTTAAGCCCGACGTGATCCTCGGCGACATGGACTCCGCCGGCGACTCGGCGCTGCGCTGCGGCGCCGAGCTGATCGTCCACGCCTACCCCGACGGCCGCGCGCCGGGCCGCGAGCGCCTGCTCTCGCTGGGCCTGACGCACACGATCGTCCCCGCCGCCGGCACCAGCGAGGACGTGGCGATGCTCATGGCCTACGAGAAGGGGGCCGACCTGATCGTCACCGTCGGCGCCCACTTCAACCTGATCGAGTTCCTCGACCGCAAGCGCGGCGGCATGTCCTCGACCTTCCTCACGCGCCTGCGGATCGGCGAGAAGCTGGTCGACGCAAAGGGCGTCAGCCGCCTCTACAACCCGCCCTCGACGGTCGCCCCGGTGGCGCTCTTCCTCGTCGCCTTCGCGATCCTGCTGGCCGTCGTCACGATCACCTCGCCGGCGCTCAACAATCTCTTCGAACTGCTCTGGCTGAAGGTCAAGATCTGGCTCGGGCTGTAGCGGTCCGCGGAGGCACCCTCTAGCCTCCCGAGCCGATGGGTTACAGCGCCCGCTACCACGCCACGTCGCTGATCGCGGTCTTCCTCGCGCTGGCGATCGGCATCCTGATCGGCGCCGAGTTCGGCGGCGACACGCTGAGCAACACGCGCAAGGACCTCGAGCACAGCCTCACCGGCAACCTGCAGGACGCCCGCAAGCGGGCCGACCAGTTGAACGGCGAACTGGGGCGGGCCAACGAGTTCTCCGGTCGCGTCTACCCGGTGCTGGTGCGCGACAGGCTGCGCGGCCGTCGGATCGGCCTGGTCGCCTTCGGCGACCTGCCGGGCGACGTCTACGGGGCGATTGAGGGGGCGCTGGCGCCCGCGGGCGGCCATCTGGTCGGCGTCGGCGTCGTGCGCGAGCCGATCGACACCCGCGGCCTGGCGGGCGACCTCGCCAAGACGCGCTTTGCCAAGCTCGCCCGCGAACCGGACCTGCAGACGGCGCTCGGCGCCGGCCTCGGGCGCCAGATCGTCCGCGGCGGGACGCTGCTGGAGCCCGTGCGCGGCCACCTTTTCTCGCGCGCCAGCGGCAACTTCGGCGCGCTCGACGCGGTGATCGTCGTGCGCGACGAGCCGCAGAGCATGGGGCCGCAGCAGCGCGCGGTCGCCGGCCGGATCGAGTCGGGAGTGTTGCGGGGGATCGGCGGCACGCACAAGCCCGCGGTCGGGGTCGAGAGCACCCACACCGAACCCTCATCGGTCTCCTTCTTCGTCGGCAACGACCTCTCCAGCGTCGACGACGTCGACCTCGTCGCCGGGCGCCTGGCGACGGTCTTCGCGCTGCTCGGCGCCGAGGGCAGCTTCGGCGTCAAGGGCAGCGCCGACCGCCTCCTGCCCGACCTGCTCGAACCGCACGAATGACCTGGATCGGCTTCCCGGTCGGAATCGCGGTGGCGCTGCTGGTCGTCCCGGCGGGGGTGCGGGGGCTGCTCGACGCCGGCCTCGTGCGCGAGAACTTCCGCAGCGCCCGGCTCGCCTTCCCGCTCGGCGCGGTGCTGGCGACGGCTGGGCTGGTCGCGCTGGCGCCGCTCGCCTTCCTCGACGACCGCGGCAGCCTCGAACTGCTGGCTCCCGAGCTGCGACGCTGGCTGCCCTACGTGATCGGCGTCGCCTTCCTCGGCTTCCTCGACGACTCGCTGGGCCAGGGGGAAGCGGCGAACACGCCGCGCGGCTGGCGCGGCCACGGCCGGGCGCTGCTCGAGGGACGCCTCTCGACCGGCGCGATCAAGGCGATCGGCGCGCTCGCCCTCGCCGCCTACGTCGTCTCCGGCCGCGGGCTCGAATCGTGGCGCTACCTGGCCGACGTGGCGCTGCTGATCCTCGCCACCAACGCCTTCAACCTGCTCGACCTGCGGCCGGGCCGGGCGGAGAAGGGGCTGGCGCTGCTCGGCGCGGCGCTCTGCCTCGGCGCCTGGACCCTCGCGCCACTCGACCTGCTCGGCATCTTCGCCGGCCCGGTCCTGGTCGGCGCCGCCTTCACCCTGCGCGAGCGGGCGATGCTCGGCGACACCGGCTCGAACCTGGTCGGGGCGATCGGCGGCGTCTGGCTGCTGACCACGCTGGGCGGAACCGGGCGGCTGATCGCCCTCGCCGCCCTCGCCGCACTGACGATTTTCGGCGAGTTGCGATCTATTTCGGCGACCATCGACTCGGTTCCGCCCCTGCGCTGGCTAGACTCGCTCGGCAGATGAACACAGGCTTCGCCCGAATTTCACCCGCAGAGAATCAGACCGTGATGCGCGCGAAATTCGGTTTCGCGTCATGAGCAGGACGAGCGGGGATACCCGCTTCATCTTCGTCACCGGCGGCGTCGTCTCGGCCCTCGGCAAGGGGATCGCCGCGGCCTCGATCGGCCGCCTGCTCGTCTCGCGCGGCTACCGGGTGCAGCTGCAGAAGTTCGATCCCTACATCAACGTCGACCCGGGGACGATGAGCCCCTTCCAGCACGGCGAGGTCTTCGTCACCGAGGACGGCGCCGAGACCGACCTCGACCTCGGCCACTACGAGCGCTTCACCGACGAGAACACCTCGCGCGCCTCCAACGTCACCGCCGGATCGGTCTACAACACGGTGATCAACCGCGAGCGCCGCGGCGACTACCTCGGCGCCACGGTGCAGGTGATCCCGCACATCACCGACGAGATCAAGAACCGCATCCTGATCGTCGCCGAGTCGCAGTCGGTCGACTTCGTGCTCACCGAGATCGGCGGCACGGTCGGCGACATCGAGTCGCTGCCCTTCCTCGAGTCGATCCGCCAGCTCTACACCGACCTCGGGCCGAAGCGCAGCATGTTCGTCCACCTGACCCTGGTGCCCTACGTCGGCCACGCCGGCGAACTGAAGACCAAGCCGACCCAGCACTCGGTCAACGAGCTGCGGCGGATCGGGATCCAGCCGCACGCGCTCGTCTGCCGCTCCGAGGGCCGGCTCGACCAGGAGATCCGCCGCAAGATCGCGCTCTTCGCCAGCCTGCCGGTCGAGGCGGTGATCTCCGCCAACGACGTCGACAACATCTACAAGGTGCCGCTCGTCTTCCGTGCCGAGGGCGTCGACGACCTGGTCCTCGACCACTTCGGGATGGAGGCGCCGACCCCGGACCTGGGCGAGTGGGAGGCGATGGTCCGCCGTGCCGACGAGGCGTCGGGCAAGGTCAAGGTCGCTCTGGTCGGCAAGTACGTGCAGCTCGCCGACGCCTACAAGTCGGTGATCGAGGCGCTCGTGCACGGCGGCTTCCACCACCGGGTCGAGGTCGAGGTCGAGCTGGTCGACTCCGAGAACTTCGAGCCCGAGCGCCTCGAAGGCGTCGACGGAGTGCTGATCCCGGGCGGCTTCGGCGAGCGCGGGATCGAGGGCAAGGTCGAAGCGGCGCGGATCGCCCGCGAGCGCTCGATCCCCTACCTGGGGATCTGCCTGGGGATGCAGATCGCCGTGGTCGAGTTCGCCCGCGACGTCGCCGGCATGGAGGGGGCCAACTCGGCCGAGTTCGACCCTGAGACGCCGTTCCCGGTGGTCGACCTGCTGCCCGAGCAGAAGGAGGTCTCGGAGATGGGCGGCACGATGCGGCTCGGCGCCGACCCGGTGAAGCTGCACGAGGGCACGCGGGCGCGTGAGATCTTCGGCGAGGCGGTCATCTACAAGCGCCACCGCCACCGCTACGAGGTCAACATCCAGCTGCGCCGGCGGCTCGAAGACGAGGGGCTGATCTGCGGCGGCACCTCGCCCGACGAGCGCCTGGTCGAGATGATCGAGCTGCCCGACCACCCGTTCTTCGTCGCCTCGCAGTTCCACCCCGAGTTCAACTCGCGGCCCAACCGCCCCGAGCCGCTGTTCCGCGAGTTCATCGGCGCCGCGGCGCGCCACGCCGGCGAGCGGCCGGCCGAAGGCGGCAAGATTGAGGACGATGGAGCGACTGAGCGAGACGTTCGTTCGCCTGTGCGAGATTCGTAGCCCGACCGGCGAGGAGCGCGAGGTTGCCGACACGATCGTGGCCGAGCTGCGGGCGCTCGGGCTCGAGCTGAGCGAGGACGACGCCGCCGGGCCGGCGGAAGCGGGCGCCGGCAACCTACTCGCGCGCCTGCCGGGGCGGAGCGACAGCTGGGTGATGTTCTGTGCCCACATCGACACCGTCCCGCACGCCGGCCAGATCGAGGTGGTCGAGGACGAGGGCGTCTTCCGCAGCGCCGGCGAGACGATCCTCGGCGCCGACAACAAGGCCGCGGTGGCTGTCTTCATGGAGCTTGTCGCGCGGCACGCCGCCGAGCCGCCGCCGGTCGGGATCGAGCTGCTGCTGACCGTCGCCGAGGAGCAGGGGCTGCGCGGCGCGAAGGCGTTCGACACGAGCGCCCTGCGCTCGGAGTCCGGCTTCGTCCTCGACCACGCGGGTCCAGTGGGGGAGGTGATCGTCGCGACCCCGACCCAGCACAAGATCCGAGCCCACTTCGCCGGGGTCGAGGCTCATGCGGGGATCGAACCCGACGACGGCAACAACGCGATTGCCGCCGCCGCTTCGGCGATCGCCCGGATGCAGTTGGGCCGGCTCGACGAGGAGACGACGGCGAATGTCGGCACGATCTCCGGCGGCACCTCGGGCAACGTCGTCCCCGGGCACTGCGACATCGTCGCCGAGACTCGCAGCCTCGACACCGACCGGGCCGCCGCCGTGGCCGGCGAGATCACCGAGGCCTGCGCCTGGGGGGCGAGCGAGCACGGCTGCGATGTCGACGTGCGGGTCGAAGAGCTGTTCCGCGGCTACCGGATACCGAACGACTCCAATTCGCTGGCGCTGGCCGAGCAAGGCCTGCGCCGGGCCGGCCACGAGCCGGTGCGCACGGCGATCGGCGGGGGCAGCGACGTCAATGCGCTGCGCCTCGCCGGGTTCGAGTGCGTGCTGCTCGCGAACGGGCCGAAGAACGTCCACACGGCGAACGAGTGCGTCTCCGCTGCCGACCTCGACGCGATGCTCGCGGTCTGCGAGGGCATCGTCGCCGAGGCGGCCGGCGAGACCGCGGCGGGGTGAGCGGCCGGCTGAAGCTGCGCCGCGGCGTAGTCGTCGACGCGAACCCCCTGACCGTCGAGGTCGACGGCGAGCGGCGGCGGGCGTGGGCCGACGAGGGGCTGCTCGGCGAGATGCTCGAGGGCGACGAGGTGGTCGTCAACGTCGCCGCGCTCGACCTCGACCTCGGCTCCGGCGGCTTCGACGTAGTCCACGTCAACCTGACCCGCGGCCTCGATACGAGCGGCGAGGGGCGCGAGCACGTGATCAAGCTCAACTACACCTCGCTCCAGCACCCCGTCGACCCCGTGGAGCTTGCGCAGGGAGTTATGCCTCCCATGGAGGGAAAAGTCACAGCGGAAGGCATCGCCACGCCGGTCCTCGTCCTGCCGCTGCACGGACACCTGGCGCCGGCGGCATGGGCCGCGGCCCATGCCTCGCCCGGTTTGAAGCTCGGCTACGTGCAAACTGCCGGCGGCGCCCTGCCCGGCTTGCTCAGCCGCGATGTCGCCGAGCTGCGCGAGCGCGGCCTGCTCTGCGGCCACATCACCGCCGCGCCCGCCTACGGCGGCGAGCATGAGGCGCTGTCCGTCCTCGGCGCCCTCGACGCGGCCGCCAACGGCCTGGGCTGGGACGCCGCCCTCGTCGGCCCGGGCCCAGGCATCATCGGCTCTGACACCCGCCTCGGCCACGGCGGCATGGCCGCCCTGGACAACGCCCACGCCGCCCTGGCCCTCAACTTCCCGACTCTGCTCTCGCCGCGCCTGTCCGAAGCCGACCCGCGCGAGCGCCACCTAGGCGTAAGCCACCACACGCTCACCGTGCTCGCGCTGCTGCTGGGTGGAGTGACCGTGCCGGTGCCGAGCGCCAATCCCGTCATCGCCAAGAAGCTGAGCGAGGCAGCAGGCAGCCGCCACAAGCTCACCGAAGCCAAGCCCGACCTGGCGGGCTACACCGCCTCTGGACTCCCGGTGCAAACGATGGGGCGCTCCATCGGCGACGATGCGCTCTTCTTCGCCGCGCCGCTCGTCGCGGGCGCCGCCTTGCGTCGCGAGGAATGAGGCCGGCGCGGGAGAACGGTCCCGCATGGCAGTCGCCGTAGAGCCCAGCCGCACCGAGGTCGACGCCCGCTTCGAGGGCCTGGTCCTCGACTTTCTCTCCTACCTCGAGCTGGAGCGCGGCCTATCGCGCAACACGCTCAACGCCTACCGCACCGACCTGCTCCAGTACGGCGGGTTCCTCAGCGAGCACGAGCTCGACGCGCTGGCGGCGCGGCCGGCCGACATCGGCGACTTCCTCGCCGACCTGGCGACCGGCAACGGCCGCCCGGCCTGCTCGGCGGCGACCGTCCACCGTAAGACCGCCTGCCTGCGCTCCTTCTACAAGCACCTGCGCCGCGACGAGCTGATCGGCGACGACCCGACCGCCTCGCTGAGCGCGCCGCGCCGGGCTAAGAAGCTGCCGCAGGTGCTCAACTACGCCGAGGTGCAGCAACTGCTCGCCGCGCCGCGCGGCAGCGACCCGACGACGCTGCGCGACCGGGCGCTGCTCGAGGCGATGTACGCGTGCGGGCTGCGTGCCTCGGAGACGATTGGGTTGGAGATGTCGGACATCGACCTCGAGGAGGGCCTGTTGCGGGCGCGCGGCAAGGGCTCCAAGGAGCGGATCGTGCCGCTCGGGCGCAAAGCGATCGCGGCGATCGCCGCCTACCTGCGCGGCGGCCGGCCGAAGCTGGTGCCGCCCGAACGCCACGAGGCGCGCCTCTTCGTCAATTTCCGCGGCGGCCCGCTGAGCCGCCAGGGCCTCTACAAGATCGTCCAGCGCCACGCCCGCGAGGCGGGGCTCTCCGGCCGGATGAGCCCGCACACGCTGCGTCACAGCTTCGCCACCCACCTGCTGGCGGGCGGCTGCGACCTGCGCGCCGTGCAGGAGATGCTCGGCCATGCCGACATCGCGACCACGCAGATGTACACGCACCTCTCCGGCGAGCGCCTCAAGGAGGTCTACTTCGAGGCGCACCCCCGCGCCACCGAATGAGGCGCGGTAGCGGTTTGGTTCGCTATCCGGAGTAAACCTCTACCACGGTCGAGTAGAAATCGTGGATGCCCGAGCTGCCCGAGGTCGAGACCGTCTGCCGGCAGCTGGAGCCGGAGATCGAAGGCCGGCGGGTCGAGCGGCTCGAGGTCTACGATCCGCGCTGGTGCCGACCGACGCCGCCGGCCGAGCTCGAGGCGGCCGTCGCGGGGCGCATGATCGAGGGCCTGGGACGGCGCGGCAAGTACCTGCTGTTGAGGCTGGACGGGGGGCGGACGCTGGTCATGCACCTGCGGATGACCGGCAATCTGGTTCTGGTCGAGGGTGAGGACAAACTCGATCCCTCGGAGGGGATGCGGCTGTACGAGGGCGAGCGATCGACCTCAGAGCGCCACCTGCGCGCCCGCTTCGTCCTCGACGGGCGCGAGCTCTGGTTCACCGACCCGCGGCGCTTCGGCGAGGCGCTGCTGCTCGGGGACGGGGAGCTCGACGCCCACTTCGCCCAGCGGCTCGGCGTCGAGCCGCTGTCCGACGAGTTCACCACCGAGCGTCTCGGGGAGATCGCCGCCGGCCGCAAAGCGCCGCTCAAGTCCTTCCTGCTCGACCAGAAGGGGATCGCCGGGATCGGCAACATCTACGCCGACGAGGCGCTGTTCCGGGCACGCCTGCACCCGCTTTCGCCGGCCGAGTCGATGAAGCCCGAGCATCTGGAGGCGCTGCGGGACGGCATCGTCGCCGCGCTCGAGGCCGGGATCGACGGCGGCGGCGCCTCGATCGACGACTACCGCGACGGGCGCGGCGAGAAGGGGCGGATGCAGGAAGAGTTCCTCGTCCACACCCGCGAGGGCAAGCCCTGCCCGCGCTGCGACGGCACGGTCGAGCGGATCGTCGTCTCCGGCCGCTCGACCTACTTCTGCCCGTCCTGCCAGGCGAAGCTGCGGCGCAGGCCGAGGCGGCGCCGTCCGGCGCGTCGTTCACCTTAGGCCGGTTATGCCCGGCAAGACCCTGCGAACGGAGGCGGTCGTCCTGCGCGGTATCCGCTACGGCGAGGCGGACCGCATCCTCCACCTCTACACGGCACAGCGCGGCCGCGTGGGGGCGATCGCCAAGGGCGTGCGGCGCACCAAGTCGCGCTTCGGCGGGCGGCTGGAGCCCTTCTTCCGGCTCGACCTGCTGCTGCACGAAGGCAGGGGGGAGCTGATGACGGTGACCCAGGCCGGCACGGTCGACGGCTATCCGCGCCTGCGCGCCTCCGGCGCGGCGCTCACCGCCGGCGCTCGCGCCTGCGACGCGGTGCTGCGGCTACTCGACTCGGCCGAGCCCAATCCGCCCGCCTACAACCTGCTCTGCCGCTACCTGGCGCTACTCGACGATCCGGGCGCGCCGGAGGCCGCGTCGCTGCCGACGGCGCTGTCCTTCCGCCTCAAGCTCGCCCTCGCCGCCGGCTTCTCGCCCGAGCTCTCCTCCTGCGCGTGCTGCGGCGAGGCCGAACACCTGGCCGGCTTCTCCGGCGCCGCCGGCGGGGTCGTCTGCGCGAGCTGCGAAGCGGGCGCCTTTCCGCTCTCGGAGGAGGCGCACCGCTTCATGGTCGAGTCGATCGCCCGGCCACTGGCCGAGGCGCCGCCGGCCGGCGAGCGCGAGCTGCGCCAGGCCGAGCGGGCGATCGGCGAGACGCTGGAGCACCACGCACATGTCCAACTACGTGCTGCAGCTTAGGGAGACGGGGAGGGGCTTGCCGGAGCAACAGCGGGGAGGCTCCGCCAAGCCCCTCCCCGTCTCCCTATGATCCGCAGGTGTCACCCACGGCCACCTTCGAGGATCGCATCGCCTCTTGGGAGGAGGAGTTCCTAGCTCCGCAGGCCACCAAGTCCTACCCGGCGCGGCGTCGAGTGGAGGAGCCCGACAGCCCGCTGCGGACGCCGTTTCAGCGCGACCGCGACCGGATCGTCCACTCCAAGGCCTTCCGCCGGCTGAAGCACAAGACGCAGGTCTTCATCGCCCCGGAGGGCGACCACTACCGCACGCGGCTCACCCACACGCTGGAGGCCTGCGGAATCGCCCGCACGGTGGCCCGCGCGCTCGGCCTCAACGAGGATCTGACCGAGGCGATCGGGCTCGGCCACGACCTCGGCCATCCGCCCTTCGGGCACACCGGCGAGGAGGCGCTCGACGCGGCGCTGCGCGAACGCTGCGGCGGCGGCTTCCGCCACAACGAGCACTCGCTGCGGGTCGTCGACGTGCTCGAGCGCGACGGCCAGGGGCTGAATCTGACCGAGCAGGTGCGCGACGGCATCCTCAACCACACCGGCTCCGACCGGCCGGCGACGCTGGAGGGGCGGATCGTCAAGCTGGTCGACCGTGTCGCCTACATCAACCACGACATCGACGACGCGCTGCGGGCCGGGATCCTGCGGCCGGACGACCTGCCCACCGCGCAGATCGAGCTGCTCGGGCCGACCGGCTCGGCGCGCATCGACACGCTGGCGCGCGACATCGTCGAGCGCTCCACCGCGGCCGGCGACATCGCGCAGAGCGACGAGGTGGGCGCGGCGATGCTGCGCCTGCGCAAGTTCATGTTCGAGCGCGTCTACCTGGGCGAGACGGCGCGCGGCGAGCACGAGCGGGCGCAGCGCGCGGTGCGCGGCCTCTTCGAGCACTACATGGAGCACCCGGATGAGGTGCCGCCTGGCGAGCCGGGGGCGAGCGAGTGCCAACGCGTCGCCGACTACCTGGCGGGGATGACGGACCGCTTCTGCATCGCCCGCTTCCAGGAGCTCACCGTCCCCGAGGCGGCGCGCTTCTGAGGATGGACATAACACTGGTCATGTCCATCCTCACTGTGCGAAACGAGGATCATTGACCTGATGGCATTGATTTCGGACGAGAGCCTCGAGCGGGTCAAGCAGGCGGTCGATATCGTCGAGGTCGTCTCCGCCCACACGGACCTGCGCCGCCAGGGCGCCCGCTGGGTCGGGCTCTGCCCATTCCACGAGGAGCGCACGCCGTCCTTCTCGGTCGACGCTGGGGAGAAGCTCTACCACTGCTTCGGCTGCGGCGTCGGCGGCGACACGATCAAGTTCGTCGAGGAGAAGGAGGGGGTCGGCTTCGCCGAGGCGGTCGAGTTGCTCGCCGACCGCTACGGGGTCGAGTTGCAGCGCGAGAAGGAGGACCCGCGGGCGGAGGCGCGGCGCCAGCAGCGGCGCCGACTGGGTGAGCTG
>Ga0315540_10002252_pt1 | contig 10903 bp, 14 predicted proteins | sample SalMarSW160110MG_FD_203677 | JGI IMG/M metagenome (GOLD analysis project Ga0315540, IMG submission 203677) | Salt marsh sediment microbial communities from the Plum Island Ecosystem LTER, Massachusetts, United States - Salt Marsh Sediment SW1601-10 ... | reverse complement strand
CTGCCTGCCACGCGTCCTCCGGCACCCCAAAGCTAAGGTTAACAAATTGGTAAAATAGTTAAACGCCATTGTTTTCTTAAGGTTAACAGAGCTTAGGCCGCACCGAATAAGCCAAATATTGTGTCCTAATCTTGAAATAGCGCTGGCTGCGCCGGCCGGGCAGGCCTCCGCGCCGCCTCATCCGGCAAGGTTGTCGCGTGAGCCCCGCGCCGGCCGGCGCGACCCCGGCAGCCGCTATTTCTTCATCTTCTTCGCGATGCAGTCCTGCACGAAGCGGGCGTGGTCTTCCATTTTGATATGCTGGTCCATCGCCATTTTGTCGCATTCGCGCATGGCGGCGCCTTCGCCCGGCGGCGTCATCATTTCGGGCGCGGTCGCCTGCATCGCTCCTTCGCTCTGCGCCGCGGCGGCGCCGGCGAACAACGGCGCGCAGACCAGCAAGGCGGCAAGCTCAAGCATCGGGCGCGGCATGACGGCTCTCCTTCGGCGGCTGCAGCCAGGCGGATGATGGCGCAGGCGCGCCCGCCGAGGCAAGGCGTCAGCGTGGCGCTCACGCGGACAATATGAAATATTGAGCTTTTCCGGTCGGTTGTCGCAGATCAAGGTCGCCGGCCTGCGAAACCGGTTCAATTCCTGGCTTGTTCACTCCGGCGATGCACGCGCCAAGTGCGCAGCGTCGCGGCGCAAAGCGAAACGGGCCAACGAGCGTCGATGAGTGCCCTCAATGGCCGGACTGCGAACATACCGGGCCAAGCGGAAATTCGGTATCACCAAGGAGCCGCGCGGCAAGCGCGGCAAGCGCGGCAACGCCTTCGTCATCCAGAAGCACGACGCGCGGCGGCTGCATTACGATCTGCGGCTGCAACTCGACGGCGTCATGAAAAGCTGGGCGGTGACGCGGGGCCCGAGCCTGGTGCCGGGTGTGAAACGCCTGGCGGTGCAGGTCGAGGACCATCCGATCGAATACAACACATTCGAGGGCACGATCCCCGCAGGCGAATACGGCGGCGGCACCGTGATGGTGTGGGATCGCGGCCGCTGGCGGCCGGAGGACGATCCGCACAAAGGCCTGGCCAAGGGCCATCTCTCGTTCCGGCTCGCGGGCAAAAAACTGCGCGGCGGCTGGCATCTGGTGCGCCTGCGAAAGCGTCCAGGCGAAAAGCGCAACAACTGGCTGCTGATCAAGCAGCGCGACAAAGCGGCGCGCACGACGCGCGACCGCGACATCCTCAGGGAACTGCCGCTGTCGGTGAAGACCGGTCGCTCGCTCGACGAGATTGCCCAACACAAACGCAAAATAAAACGCAAGGCCAAAGCCAAGCGCAGGACGACAAAACGGAAGAAGCGTAAGCTCAAACGGGCTACGCGCAGATGAAACGCCAGCGCCAATCGAAGCACGGCAAGCGCAAGGCAAAGCGCAAATCGTCGGCGCCAAAGCGCAGCAAGAAATTGGCAGCCGCACTCAAACACGCACGCCCTGCCGCCCTACCCCGCTTCGTCAAACCCTGTCTTGCCACGCTGGTCGCCAGGGCGCCTGATGACAAGTGCTGGGAACACGAAATCAAGTTCGACGGCTACCGCATCCAGGCGCGGCTGGACCACGGCAAGGTCAAGCTGATGACCCGCAAGGGGCTGGACTGGACCAGGAAATTTCCGAGCGTGGCAAAAGCCGTCGGCAAATTGCACGCCAAGACCGCGCTGATCGACGGCGAGCTGGTCGCGCATGACAGCAAGGGCATTTCCAAGTTCTCTCTGTTGCAGCAGGACCTGACCTCCGGCCGCCAAAGCCGCATGGTGCTCTGCGCCTTCGACCTCATGCATCTCAATGGACTGGATCTCAAACCTCTGCCGCTCAGCGCGCGCAAGGCGGCGCTGGCCAAGCTCTTGCGCCGCAGCCATGACCGCCATTTGCGCTTCAGCCGGTCGCTGCGCGGGCATGGGCCGGCGCTGCTCAAGCGCGCGTGCCGCAAGGGGCAGGAAGGCATCATCTCCAAGCGCACCGACGCGCGCTATCACTCAGGGCGCGGCCGCGACTGGCTGAAGGCCAAATGTTCAGACCGGCAGGAGCTGGTGGTGGCTGGCTTTGCGCCGTCGTCGGCCGACGCCCATGCGGTCGGCGCGCTGGTGCTCGCTTTCTACCGGCGCGGCAAGCTGTGCTACGCCGGACGCACCGGCACCGGCTTCACCCACGACACGGCGCGTACGCTTTTCCGCCGGCTCAAAGCCCACACGCGCAAGACCTCGCCGTTCAAACCGGTGCCGAAAGAAGAAAGCGGTGGGCGCAAGCCGATCTGGGTCGAGCCCAAAATGGTCGTGGAAGTCGATTTCCACGGCTGGACCCAGGGTGATCGCGTGCGACAAGCCTCGTTCCAGGGGGTTAGCCGGGACAAATCGGCGCGCGACGTCGTGCGCGAGGTGAAACACTGATGGCCCGCAGGAAAATGAGCCTGGCCAAGCGTCGCGCTAGTGCCAAGCGGCGCGCAGCCGCGAAACGTCGCGCATTAGCCAAGCGGCGCGCCGCGCGCGGCAAACGGCGGTGCGCCATGTTCGGCCGGGTCATGCTTACCCATCCCGACCGCGTCTATTGGCGCGATGCCGGCGTCACCAAAGAGAGGCTGGCAAAATACTACAAGAAGATCTGGAAACGCATGCGTCCGCACGTCACCGGCCGTGTGCTGGCGCTGGTGCGCTGCCCGGAAGGCGCGGAAGGGCAATGCTTTTTCCAGAAGCACGCGCGCGCCGGCATCCCTACTGAATTCCTGCATCTGGTGCAGGAGCAAGGCGAGAAGATCATCGCGCTTGATCATCTCGACGGGCTGATCGCGCTGGTGCAGGGCGGCGTGCTCGAAATACATGCCCGCGGCAGCGCGCTCAATGACCGCGAGCGCGCCAACCGGCTGGTGTTCGATCTCGATCCGGGACCCGGCACCGGCTTCAAGGACGTGGCAGATGCTGCGCGCGAGGTGCGCGCGCGCCTGCGGCGCATGAAGCTGAAAAGCTTCGTCAAAATCACCGGCGGCAAGGGCCTGCACGTGGTGGTGCCGATCAGGGCGACACCATGGGCAGCGGCCAAGGCTTTCGCCCGCAGCATCGCCGCCGGCATGGCCAAGGATTCGCCGGCCCGGTACACCGCCAACCCAATCAAGGCGCGGCGGCGCGGCCGCGTGTTCATCGACTATCTGCGCAACACGCGCGAGGCGACGGCGATCGTGCCCTACTCCACCCGCGCGCGCGCCGGCGCGCCGGTGGCGGTGCCGCTTGCCTGGTCCGAACTGAGTTCGCTCCGGGCAGCCAATCAATACACGGTCAAGAACCTGTCGCTGCGGCTGTCGAAGCTGAGCGGCGACCCGTGGGCCGGCATGGGGCGCAGCGCCCCGGCGCTGCCGAAATTCAAATAAGCGGCCGTCGTCGCAGCATGCTGATCGACGGCGAGCAGCGGATCCAGGTTTCCGGATTGGCGGTGCTGGCGTCGCCCAGACGCAGGTATACCGTGTCCTCATCGAGCAACTGCATGTACACGGTCTTGCCCGCGCCCGGCTCCGGCGCCGGCACCACGTAGTTGAACCAGTGGCGGCTGTAGTCGCCTGCCATCTGTTTGCCGCCCGGCGTGACGATCTGCGGCCCGCGGATGGACAAGCGGCGGCCGCTGGCTTGGTGACGCCAGTCACCGTCGATGGCGTCGGCGAATGCGGGACCCGCCAGCAGGAATAAGCCGAGCGCGGTCCCGGCGATTTTCAAGCTATTGCCGAACATGATGCATCCCTTTGCGCAGCACAATCAGTCCACTTTGCCTTCATCGCGATACATGACCTTGTGGCGAGCCTCGCGTACCCAATCGTCGATCTGGTCGAGGGTCATGTAGTTGTTCATGTCGAATTTACCCCAACTCACGATCTGCGGCAGCGTCTTCTTCCAGCGCTTGTAGGGCGCCTTGGCCGGCACGCCAAACAGCATGATGTCGATGATGGCGAGATCATCGGGCACGCCGAGCAGCGGGCGCAATTCCTTCTGCGCGTCGTCCTGACCGATCGCGGTCACCCACCAGACCTGATAGCCGAGCGCGGCAGCGGCCAGATGCGCCGACATGGTCGACGCAGCGACGCTCTGCAACAAGATGCGCTCGGCATTGGCCTGGTACTTCCTGTCAAGGTCGGAGCCATCGAGCAGCACGGGGAAAGCGCGCACGAAACGGAAATCGGCCACGACGACGACGAAGCCGGGCGCAGTGGCGAGCCCGCGGTAATTGGGAGTGGGGAATTTCATCTTCAGCTTCGCGCGCTTGGTGGCTTCGGTGACAAAATAGTCGGCGATCTGCTGCTTCACCTGCGGGTCGGTAACGACGATGTAATGCCAGGGCTGCGCATTGGCACCGGAGGGCGCGTGGCGCGCGGCTTCCAGCACCATTTCGATATGCTCGCGCGGCACCGCGATGTCGGGGCGGAAGGCGCGCGTGGTCAAGCGGTTGCGCACCACTTCCATGAGGTTCTCGTAACGCGCGACATTGGGCGTGAAGGTCGTCACCTCGTCCATAATCGGCCTCCCTGGGCACCAGGTGTTTTTCGCTATATTACACGCGGCCTGTAGATCGCGTCACACCCTCCCCAGCCGCTATTCAAGGACCCTCCCATGCCGCAAAAGCGCCCCGCGCCACGTCTTGCCCTGATCGAGGAAGCTCGGATGAACGAGGCCCAGCGCGCGCTGTTGGCCTCACTGCGCGCGGGACCGCGCGGCCAATCGATCACCCCGCGCGGGCCATTCGCGGTCTGGATGCACGCGCCGGAGCTGGGCGAGCTCGCCCAGAAGCTCGGCGCCCATTGCCGCTACGGCACCCGCCTGCCGGCGCGACTGTCGGAATTTGCGATCTTATGCACGGCGCGGCAATGGCGCGCGCAGTACGAGTGGTACGCGCACGCGCCCATGGCCGAACGCGCCGGCGTCAAGCCCAAAACCATTGCGGACTTGCGCGCCGGCCGCGAACCGAAATCGGCGCCCAAGGACGAGCGCGCGATCTACGCGTTCGTCCGAGAGCTCTACAAGAGCAAGCGCGTGAGCGAGCGCGACTACAAGCGCGTGCAGTCGTTGCTTGGCGACGCGGCCACTGTCGAGCTGGTCGGTATCCTCGGCTATTACGCCATGATCTCGATGACGCTCAACGTCTTTTGCATGATGCCGCCGGCCGAGGCCAAGCTGCCATTTGCAGAGCCGAAATAGCCGCGCCGCTCGCAGCGCTAGTGCTGCATCTTCATGCCCGGCATGGCGCCGCCGCCCCCGTGCATGGCACCGATGCCTTCGACCGTGAAGTCGACATCGACCTTGCCGGCCTTGGCGAACTGCAAGCTCACCTTGACGTGCTCGCCCTTCTTGAGCGGCTGCTTCATCCCCACGAACATGATGTGGTAGCCCTCAGGATCGAGCGTGACGGTCTGGCCGGGCTTGATCTCGAGGCCGTTCGCCATCTCCCGCATCTTCATGATGCCTTTGTCCATCTTCATTTCATGGACCTCGACGCGCTTGCAGATAACGGTCGAGCCACCGATCAGGCGGTCGGGCTCGCTGCCCATATTGGTGATCGTCAGATAGCCGCCGCCGACCGGGGCGCCTTTCGGGGTTGCCCGCGCCCACGGCGCGGAGATTTTCAAGTGACCGACCATGACGTCGGCGGCCTGCGCCGGAAGCGCGAGCGCGGCGAATAGCGCTGCGGCCATGAATGCTATGCGAAACATGCTGGAACTCCTGATGCGTGCACTCAGCGCATGAGCGCCGCGTGCGACATGACAATCGATGTGAGGTGGAGTGCGACGTTTCAGGCGACAGGCGGCGCGCGCGCCACTTGCGGGCTTCGCACGGCGAGACGGATGACCGGCTCGAGCGCCGCCGGCGTTATCAGCGCGCCGACCTGCGTGAGGTCAAGAACGGTCACCGTTTGCGGCGGGGCAGCCAGCGTGTGGACACAGCATTGCATGCCACAGCCGCCTGCGCACGGGCAGCCGGACTGGTGACCCGCCGGAGATTGCGAGCTTGCCACCGATGTGCCCGCTGAACAGAGGCTGAAGAACGGCGAGCCGCCGACCGCCACCGACAGCGGCAAAAGCAAGGCCTGCAGGGCGATCACATAGGCAGCGGCCAGCGCGATGATGGGGCGGACGCGATGGGGTCGGCTCATGGCCGGCACTTTAGACGGACGGCCCGCTAGCGTCCAATTCCCCGATCCTTGCGTGCAATCGGGCCGCCGTCGAACCGCCACGAAGGCCATGTTAGGCTTGCCTATCATGGCCAACGATCAACCGTCGTCGCCCCAGCCGGAGCGTCGCGTGGTGCAATTCCGCCGCGGCCCCGCCGGCGCGCGGCGAGCCCCGACCGCGCCGCCGCTGGTGGAGGATCTCGGCAAATTCGAGCGCGGCGGGGAGGCCGACGATTACCGTCATCGCATGATGATGAACACGGCCGCATTTCTGTTCGTGATCGCGTTGATCGGCGCCGGGCTTTGGCTCGCCGATACCATGGCCGCGATGCGCCGGAACCAGGACTGCGTTCTGGCAGGACACCGCAACTGCACCCCAGTAGAGGTCAGCAGAGAACGGCCGTGAGGCGAAACGCCGGGGCGAACCGGCCCGTTAGCCCGCTTTTCCCGTTAAATGCCCGCCGCCATTGAACTTACCCCTACGCTTCGCTATACGGGCACCCGACCGCATGCCGGTGGAAGGCCGGCCAGGGGGCTGAGGGCGCGCGGCTCTCGCGCTTTGGCTGTCCGATTGCCGGAACTCCAAATCAATCAGAGAGTTACCGATGTCCTCGACGTTCGATACCATCGCCAATATTATTGCCGAGACATGCGATATCCCGCGCGAAACGATCACGCCCGAAAGCCACGCCATTAACGACCTCGGCATCGACAGCCTGGACTTCCTCGACATCGCCTTCGCCATCGACAAGGCGTTCGGCATCAAGCTGCCGCTCGAACAGTGGACGCAAGAAGTCAACGACGGCAAGGCGACGACCGACCAGTATTTTGTGCTCAAGAACCTCAGCACCCGCATCGACGAGCTCGTCGCTGCCAAGGGAGCCTAACCCCGTGCAGCGTCCATGCGGCTCGAGTATTTTCAACTGATCGACCGGATCGTCGACCTCGACCTTGCCGGGTTGGCGATCAAGTGCGAGGCGACGGTCCCAACGACAAGCACGATCTTCGAAGGTCATTTCCCCGGCTATCCACTGATGCCGGGCGTGCTGCTGATCGAAACCATGGCGCAAACCTCGGGCTGGTTGGTGGTGGCCGCCAACCGCTTCGAACGCATGCCGTTTCTGGCCGCAGTCAAGGCCGCCAAGCTGCGCACTTTCGTCACGCCCGGCCAGGTTCTGGCGGTGAGCGCCGAACTCAAACATGAGGGATCGGGCTATGCAATTACCGAGGCGAGCATTGCGGTCGACGGCAAGTCGATCTGCGACGCCACCCTCACCTTCAGCGTGGTCGCCTTCCCCAATGCCGAGATGAACAAGCAAATGCGCGACACCGCCGCCAGAATCGGTTTCCCGACAGGGGCGCCCGCCGATGGCTGACGGCGCGCGCGAAGCCTGGATCACCGGCATCGGCATGGTGTCCTGCCTAGGCGAAGGGCCGCAGGCCCATTGGCAAAAGCTGATGGCAGCGCATCCGAGCGCCGACACCGGCACGTTCGCGCCGTTCATCGTGCACCCGCTTGCCGCTATCAATTTTGACGCGCAGATCCCGAAGAAGGGCGATCAGCGCCAGATGGAGCCTTGGCAGCGTATTGGCACCTATGCCGCCGGCCTCGCGCTCGATAGCGCCGGCGTCAAGGGCAAGCCTGACATCCTTTCGCACATGGACATGATCGTCGCCGCCGGTGGTGGCGAGCGCGACCTTGGCGTCGATTCAACGATTCTTTCCGGCTTGCCGCACGCAACCAATCCGGGCGCGTTCCTCAACGAAGGTCTGATGAGCGGCCTGCGGCCGACCTTGTTTCTGGCGCAGCTATCCAATCTGCTCGCCGGCAACATATCGATCGTGCACGGGGTGACCGGATCATCGCGCACCTTCATGGGCGAGGAAGCCGCCGGCGTCGACGCAGTGCGCATCGCGCTCTCGCGCATCGCTTCCGGACAAAGCGACATCGCGCTGGTGGGCGGCGCGCATAACGGCGAGCGGCCCGACCTGTTCATGCTCTACGAGTTCGGCGGCTACAATTTGAAGGAGCATTTTGCGCCGGTCTGGGAACGTGGGCGCGGCAAGCCTGCCGGCTTCGCGCTCGGTTCGCTCGGCGCCTTCCTGGTGGTTGAGGCGCGCGACTATGCCGAGGCGCGCGGCGCCAAGCCGTTGGCGCGGCTCTCCGCGGTGTTTTCCGACCGCTCCAAGCGCGCACCCGGCTCGGTCACCGCCGCGTTGACGAAGCTGTGGGACAAGATCAAGGATAAGGTCAAAGCCGGCCACGCCGCGGTGCTCTCAGGCGCCACCGGCAGCGAGCCCGCGACCGGCGAGGAGCGCGCCTTTCTAGAGGCGCATTCCGACCTTGCCGTACGCGCCACCGGGTCATATCTCGGCCATGGGCTGGAGCCACAATTTCCCATGAACGTGGCGTTGGCAGCGGTCGCGCTCGGCCATGGTAGTCTGTTTCCGCCCTGCGACGCGACCGGCCTGGAGCGGCCGATGAGCGGGGAATTGAGCCAAGTCCTGGTGACCGCCGTCGGGCATTGGCGGGGCGAAGGCCTCGCTCTGGTAGAACGGGTCGGCTGAGGGAGTGCACGAAATGTCATCGAACAAGGACAAAATGGGCCGGCCGATTGTGGTGGTGACCGGGCTCGGCGTCGTCACCTCGCTTGGGGCCGGCAAGACCGACAACTGGGCCAAGCTCACGGCCGGCGAATCCGGCATTCGTGCTATCACCCGTTTCCCGACCGAGGGCATGCGCACCCGTATCGCCGGCACCATCGATTTTCTCGGCGAACAGCCCTCCTCGGCCGCACTGTCGGAGCGCTTCGCAGACCTGGCAGCAGAAGAGGCCATCAGCGAGGCCCGCATCGGTTCGCGCGGCGATTTTCCCGGACCGCTATTTCTAGCGGTGCCGCCGATCGAAATCGAATGGCCGCAGCGAATCGCGCTCGCCGCCAAATCGGGCGCCAACGACACCTTCACCTACAGCGACATCCTGCGGGCGAGTCCGCATTTTCCCGACTATCATCCGCGCTTCCTGTTCGGATCGGTCGCCGACAATCTGGCGGAGAAGTTCGGCACCAAGGGCTCGCCGATCTCGCTATCCACGGCTTGTGCCTCGGGCGCGAGCGCGGTCCAGCTCGGCATCGAGGCGATCCGGCGCGGCGAGACCGACGCCGCGCTGTGCATCGGCGCCGACGGCTCGATCAATCCGGAAGCGGTGATCCGTTTTTCGCTGCTGTCCGCGCTTTCCACCAGCAACGACAATCCGCAAGGCGCCGCCCGCCCCTTCGCCAAGAACCGCGACGGCTTCGTCATGGCGGAAGGCGCCGGTGCCTTGGTGCTGGAAAGCCTGGAATCCGCCAAGGCGCGCGGGGCGAAGATCCTCGGCGTCATGGAAGGTGCCGGCGAAATGGCGGACGCCTTCCACCGCACCCGCTCGAGCCCGGACGGAAAGCCGATCATTGGCTGCATCGCCAACGCGATTAAGGACGCCGGCCTCGCGCCCGATGAGATCGACTACGTCAACGCCCACGGCACCGGCACGCCGGAAAACGACAAGATGGAGCATCTCGGCCTGTCGGCGGTGTTCGGCGAGCGTATGAAGGGCATTCCGATCTCTTCCAACAAATCCATGATCGGCCACGCGCTGTCGGCAGCGGGCGCGGTCGAAGCGGTGTTCTCGCTGCTCACGCTGCAGAACCAGCGCATCCCGCCGACGATAAACTACGAGGTGCCAGATCCAGCGATCCCGCTCGACGTCGTGCCCAACAAGGCGCGCGACGCCAAGGTGACCCACGCCATCTCGAATTCCTTCGGCTTCGGCGGGCAGAATGTCTCGCTGGTGATGGGCCGCGAGCCGGCGTAACGCTGTCCGCGCCCGCCTCCACACCGCCATGCGCGCACTTCGACTGATCGCCGACCGCAAGCTCGAACTTGCCGAGGTTCCCGATCCGCCCCCGCCGGGCCAGGCCGCGGTGCAGGTGCGCATCAAGGCGGTGGCACTCAATCATCTCGACCTGTGGGGCTTTCGCGGCATGGCCTTCGCCAAGCGGCAATTACCGCTCGTCGTGGGGGCGGAAGCCGCCGGCGAGATCACCAACGTCGCCAAGGACGTCAAAGACTTCAAGCCGGGCGACAAGGTGGTGATGTACGGCGCCATGACCTGCGGCACATGCCCCGCCTGCCGCGAGGGTCGCGACAATCTGTGCGAAAACGTCGGCGGCATCATGGGTTTTCATATCGACGGCTTCGCGCGCGATCTCGTCAACATGCCGGCGCGGCTCGTCATCCCGGTGCCCGCCGGGGTGGCTTTGCGCGACGCCGCCTGCGCGCCCATTGCCTTCGGCACCACCGAGCACATGCTGTTCGACAACGCCAAGCTCAAGCCGGGTGAGACCATTCTCGTCCATGCCGGCGGCTCCGGCATCGGCTCGGTGGCGATCAAGATGGCGAAGGCGATTGGCTGCACGGTCATCACCACCGTCGGCGACGATGCCAAAGCAGCCAAAGCCAAAGCGCTCGGCGCCGACCACGTCATCAACTACAAGACCGAGCGTTTCGAGGGTGTGACGCGCAAGCTCACCGCCAAGAAGGGCGTCGACGTGGTGTTCGAGCACGTCGGCGGCGAGGGCTTCAATGCCTCCCTGCTCTGCCTCAAGCGCGGTGGGCGGTTGGTCACCTGCGGCTCGACGGCGGGTCCGACCGTGACCATCAACCTGATGCAGCTGTTCCAGC
>Ga0315540_10002250_pt1 | contig 10906 bp, 9 predicted proteins | sample SalMarSW160110MG_FD_203677 | JGI IMG/M metagenome (GOLD analysis project Ga0315540, IMG submission 203677) | Salt marsh sediment microbial communities from the Plum Island Ecosystem LTER, Massachusetts, United States - Salt Marsh Sediment SW1601-10 ... | reverse complement strand
TCTCCGATTCCAGTCTGCACCGTGCGCTCGGGCAGATAGCCGTTGCGCACCACCGCACGGCGACCGTCCTGCAGACGCTGCTCGGCAAAGCCGTCCAGGAAGCCGGCTAACTCCGCCTCCACGGCCTAGGCAATCAACTGCCGGGCACCCGTGCGCAGCAGTGCGTGCAGCGGGTCGGTCTGCTCAATCTCTGGTTGTGAAAGAACGCTCAGCGTAGACTCGGTCATGGCGTATCTGCCCCTCTGTTGGCTGTGATCTCGGCAGTGATCAGTCAACAGGATACGCCACCTCTCCAGGGCTGCGCCATACACCAGAAATTACAATAACTCGCCTTCGGCGAGGATGAATCTAGGTTGAGAGATTCCTCCGGGCGCGAGTACTTCGCTGTCTTGCAGCACATGGCTCCGGCACGATTGAAGAACGATAAGTCCACTAAGACCGGCATCAAGAACAAACGCCTGAAAGCCGGATGGGACGACATCTACTTGGCTGATTTGTTGATGCGGAATTCTCTCCTGGAGACGTCGTGAAGGCGAGCTATATTAGTCTGTGTTGATGCGTTTGCCCTGGTACCTCTCTTTATGAGCTTTGATTCGAGAACCCAGATTGCGGTAATGCTGGGGGCGCTCATACTGTTCGGCGTTGCCATGAGCCTCTATTTGGCACCGATTCTGACGCTGACCATGTCCCATGCAGAACCGGACACCATCGGCATCCTGTCCTCCGTCAAGGCGGTGTTACCGTCTGTCATCGGCATGCCCGGGGTCGGCATCTTTGCGGTGATTTGCACCTATGCGAGCAAAACCTCGCTCGCGGTCGGGCCGGCTGCCTCAGAGGCGGGATTTCATACGACCATGTACCATGTATATTGCGCTCGGTGTCGCCGCCGCATGCCTGCTCTTCGCGGTGCTTACAAACAGCAGACCACGAGGGTGAATCCGTTTCCCTGCGGACCAACCCGAGCTGAAGAGGTATAGACAACCTCGGACGCGGCGAATGAGCCGATACCGGACGGTGATCGCAGACCGCCAAAGTCATCTACACCTCAGGGGCACAGGAGGGATACGGAGAAGCCATGCATACCCTCGGTAGAGCCTGATCCGAACCCCCTGGAACAGGGAATACTTTCTCCGCTTAGTACGGATGAGCCGGTTCTTGACAAAAAAAGGGCGCCGGAATTCCAGCGCCCTTTTTTCTCGCCTTCAAGTCACGCTGATGGTCAAGGCGCCGCGACCTTCTTTTCAGACTCTGCAATCAGAACGGGCGCGGTCAGGTTCTCCGGCAACTGCTTGAGCTTCTCTACCAGCCCAGGCCAAAGCAGATTGTAGTAGAGCTCCGCGCGAACCAGCGCGACCCCCTTGGCCGGGATCTCGTAGGTCAGCGTACGCTCCTCATGCGGTTTAAGACGGGTATCCTCGCCCACCTTGGTCGCCGTCGGCGGCATGGCCGGCTTGCCTGTGTCGTCGGTCAGGGTCAAGGTCAGATAGGCCTGGGGATCGGTTTTCGCCGGATTCCCCTTCGCGTTCTCCCAAACCACATCGCCGTTGGCGTCGTAGGCGGTGAGCTTCATGTAGATGTTGCGGAATGGGGCGCCGGTCGGCAAGGAGTGTGGCTGCTGGTTCTTTAGCAGCACGCTGGCCTTCAGCTTGTCCCCGACCCGCTCCGTGGTCAGATCGAAGACAGCCGAGCGCTTCAGCATGGCCTTGTCGTGGCCCCCACCCATCGCATGATCGGCCAGGCCATTGGCGATGGGCATGTGGCAAGCCAGGCAGTTCACGTCCGTCTTGGCGATGTTGTACTCGCTGCCCGTCTGACACAGGGGCACCCCGTGGGGGTTGTTGCGCTGATCGTGACAGCCCATACAGGCGTTGTTGGTCTTCATCTGGACCGGGTTGGCCTCCATGGGCAGGGCCGGTATCTGCTTGCCGTCGAGCTCCACCGGCTCGCCAAGATGGGGATTGGGCTTCCGGGCCCCATCGCCGAAACCGCCGAACAGGTCGTCCACTGCCTTCAGCTTGTCCAGTCCACGGTTGAATCCCGCGGGGGCTTGTAGCTTGTCGGAAACCTCGTACGCTTGAAGTCCGAGCTGCAGTTTGCCATCCGGGCCTTTGATACCCTTGAACTCGGCCAAGGTATGGCAGGCGACGCAGTTGACGCCCTCTCTGTAAGCGGGCTCGGCGTCGAGCTTGGTGGTCTTGTCCCGGGCCGCGTTCGGGGCATGGCACTGCAGGCACACCGGATACTTGCCCGATGCCTTGTGCTTGACACCTTCCTCGGTCGGCGAGCCGGCCACCTTGTTGTAGAAAGCGGCATGAATCGGGTCGCTCAGGGCCGTACTCTTGGCGTGCATCGAACCGCTCCATTGGCGGTAGATCTCCTGATGACAGTTCTTGCAGACCTCCGAGGAGACCTGGTAGATCGTCTCGTTGGCCAGGGCCGATCCCGCAGCACACAGAAAGAGAAAGACCGCAAGCAGGGAGAAGTGGGCTACGTGGCCGGAGATGCTTCGCAACATACTGAATCTCCTATTGAATGGGTCGGAATCGTCGGTCTCTAAGTTGGCCCGCAATTTTTTCCGTTCGGCAATCTGCAGTCAACGAGAAAAAACAATAAGCAAATCATTGGATAGTGAATTACCAAGTCGTGACCCTGTCTTGCTCCTCCGGTAAGGGCAACGACATAATTCCGGCCCACCCGTGCCGTGCCCGAGCCGATAAGGAATCGAATCCCTGCTCGGGTCAACCGTTGAGCCGACATCTGCCCGAGGAGATTTTGATCATGTGCAGTACCTGCGAAAACCGGGGTATCTTGGGGCGACTCCTGGCGACGACCGTCCTCGCCCTGCTGTGCGCGGGCGTCCAGGCAGCCAAGGTGGAGCTGGACCCGAGCAACTGGGGCGACGAGGCGGGCAAGGACTGCGTGAGCTGTCACACCAAGTCGTCTCCGGGTCTGGCACAGCAATGGCTGGACAGCGCGCATGCAACGGCCGGAGTCAACTGTCTCGACTGCCATCGGGCGGAAGCTTCGGAGCCGGACGCCATGGAGCACGAGGGACAGATCATCGCCACCATCGTGTCTCCGAAGGACTGCGGGCGCTGTCACACCAAGGAGTTTCGGGAGCAGCAGGGCTCGGTGCATGCAGAGGCCCATGCCATCATCGCGGACCGGGAGCCCGCCCTGGCGGACAATCTGACGGGATCGGCGATGCGGGCTGCCGGCTGCGACCAATGCCACGGCTCGGTCGTCGAGGTGAAGGGGGACGGGACGCTGGACCCGGACACCTGGCCCAACTCGGGGATCGGCAGGATCAACCCGGACGGCTCGAAAGGGTCCTGCTCCTCCTGCCACGGCCGCCACAAGTTCTCAAAAGCCCAGTCCCGCGAGCCTGCGGCCTGTGACCGTTGCCACTCGGGTCCCGACTCCCCGGACAAGGAGATCTTCGAGGCGTCCAAGCATGGGATGCTGTACGCCGCTCAGCGCACGCACATGAGCCTGGATGCCCCCATCTGGGTCGCGGGACGGGACTATACGGCCGCCCCTACCTGCGTGAGCTGTCACATGGGCGCGGCGGGGAAACTGCCGGCCACGCACGATGTGGGTCTGCGCGATGCCTGGAGCCTCAACACGCCGGTCTCGGAGCGGCAATACCTGGTGGTGCTGGACGACGGGAGAAAGCTGGAGCTGCCCGCATCGGCCGAGGTCCCCAAGCGCGGCAGCGAGATCCGAAAGGCGGACGGCACCCTCGCCAAGGTCAAGACGGTGGCCACGCCCGAGCGACGGCGTCAGGCCATGAGCCTGGTCTGTCTCGAATGCCACAGCAAGACCTTCACCAGCAGCTCCATGACGCAGTTCGACGATGTGGTCGAGCTCTACAACGAGAAGTTCGGGCGGCCGGCCCGTGACATCATGGCGGAGCTGTACCGGCGCGGGTTGTTGACGCCGACCCCATTCGACGAGCCCATCGAATTCACCTATTGGGAGCTGTGGCACGACGAAGGTGCCCGCGCCCGCCACGGGGCCGCCATGGCCAGTGCGAATCACGCCTTCTGGGAGGGTATGTACCTGGTCGGGCGCAACTTCTACTCCCGGTTCTTGCCCGAAGTCCTCGCCGTCGCCGGACCGGAGGCCCAAGACATCCTCGGTCGTCACGTCATGAGCAAGCCGGAGCACCAGTGGTTGCGGGACCCGAATCGGCCCAATCCCATCCTCGGCTTCGGCGCGGCGCAGGGCGGTGCAGATGACTAGATTGCGCCGCCCGCGCTCATCACTCGCCACGTGCTGGTAGCCCTGGTGGTCGGCGGCCTCGGCGGCGTAGTCTTCATGACCTTCCTGATCGATGTCGACCGTTTCACCAGCTCGAACGAATTCTGCACCAGTTGTCATTCCATGACCTATGCGGACGAGAGCTACCGAAGATCGACGCACTTCAGCTCCAGCTCCGGTGTGCGCGCCAGTTGCGGCGATTGCCACGTCTCGGAGGGGGTGTTCGCTGCGACCTGGGACCACGTCCTGGGCACCAAGGACTTGCTCGAGCAATTCTTCGGACCCGATTACGACGATCCTGCCGTCAACTTGTTGCACCTACCGGAGGCAGCCTTTGCAGCCCGCCAATGGCTGAAAGATCGGGATTCGGCGACCTGCAAGCGCTGTCACGAGCTGGATGCGATTCAGGGTAAGCGTGCAAACACGGCTGCCATCCATTGCGAGGAGACCGACGGCAAGTCCTGCATCGATTGCGACTACAATCTGGTCCATCGCCACGTTCCGGACCAGAAGACCTTCAAGCGCGACGCCTGGAATCGCATGGTGGAGAAGGAGCTCGGCCTGGAGCCGGGCAGTGCGGAGAGGATCTTGGCGGGAGATTACTATGAAAGTACGCGCCGAAGGCGCTCCGACTCGCCCTCTCCCTTTATGGGAGAGGGTCGGGGTGAGGGAACGATCAGGGGCGAGGCGACCTTTCATCGTCGGGCGTGGCTCGCCTCGCCCCATGATCGTTAGGCGATTGCCGGATCCGACAGCCCATCAAAATTTTCTAATAAGGCAAGCTTATGAACCGCACTGTAAAACTGTTTTGACACCTTCATTGGTATATCAGTATTTTCTTGTGTCCTTGTGACCGGCATCCGCTGGCCCGCGGCTCACGAAGCTCCGACCGAACAGTGAAACGTTAGAAGATAGAGCACCATGCCAACTTTTGTGCGTACTGAGAAGTGCGATGGCTGCAAAGGCCAGGACAAGACCGCTTGCGTGTACATCTGCCCTCATGACCTGATGAAGCTCGACAAGGACGGGTCCGAGACCGGACATGCCATGAAGGCTTGGAATCAGGAGCCCGAGCAGTGTTGGGAGTGCTACTCCTGCGTAAAGATCTGTCCGCAACAGGCCGTCGAGTCGCGCCCCTACGCCGACATCGTTCCCCTCGGCGGCTCCGTGCAGCCCCTGCGCGGTAGCGATTCCATCATGTGGACCATCAAGTTCCGCAACGGGACCATGAAGCGCTTCAAGTTCCCGATTCGCACCACTCCCGAGGGCTCCATCGACCCCTACGGCGGCAAACCCGAGGCCGACATCTCCAGGATCGCCGAGCCCGGCTTTTTCGTGCAGGTGAACGGCTATCGTCCTGGCGATCCCAGTGAGCTGATCGCCAAGTAAGGCGATCGCCTGAGCCCGTATCACGTGACTGCAAGAATCGAGACAGATCGAAAGGTAGAGACAATGGCCGGAGAATTCGGAAATCCCGAAATCATCCAGGAAGAGGTCGACATCCTCATCGTCGGCGGCGGCATGGCTGCCTGTGGCGCTGCTTACGAGATCGGCCCGTGGATCAAGGCCGCCGGTGGCGGCATCAAGGTCAAGCTGGTCGACAAGGCCGCGCTGGACAGGTCCGGTGCGGTGGCACAGGGCTTGTCCGCCATCAATACCTATATCGGGCCGGAGCAGGACCCGGCCGATTACGCCCGCATGGTCTCCAACGACCTGATGGGCATCACCCGTGACGACTTGACTTACGACCTGGGTCGTCACGTCGATGAGTCCGTGCACCTGTTCGAGGAGTGGGGACTGCCGATCTGGAAGACCGACGAGAACGGCGAGCGCCACGACGGGTCCAAGGGCATGACCCCGCTCAAAGATGGCGGCAAGCCAGTGCGAACCGGCAAGTGGCAGATCATGATCAACGGGGAGTCCTACAAGTGGATCGTCGCCGAGGCCGCGAAGAAAGGCCTGGGGAAGGACAACATCGACGAGCGTGTCTTCATCGTCAGGCTGATCAACGACAAGAACGACAAGAACCGCATCGCCGGCGCCATCGGCTTTTCGGTGTATGACCACAGGATCATCATCTACAAGGCCAAGGCGGTTCTTCTGGTGGCCGGCGGCTGCGTCAACATCTTTCGCCCGCGCTCCGTGGGGGAGGGACAGGGGCGTGCCTGGTATCCGGTGTGGAACGCCGGATCGACCTATGCCATGGCCGCAGAGGCCGGTGCCGAGCTGACCATGATGGAGAATCGCTTCGTGCCGATCCGCTTCAAGGACGGCTATGGTCCGGTCGGCGCCTGGTTCCTGCTGTTCAAGTCGCGGGCGACCAACGCCTTCGGCGAAGTCTACCTGCAGCGCAACAGGGATCTGCTCAACGACTATCCCCCCTACGGTCAAGCCGTAACGCCGCCCGCCTGCCTGCGCAATCACCTGATGCTCAAGGAGATGAGGGAAGGCCGCGGACCCATCTGGATGGACACCATCACTGCCCTGGCCAACCTGCGTGAGACCCTCTCGCCTCGCGAGGTCAAGCACCTGGAGGCCGAGGCCTGGGAGGACTTTCTCGATATGTGCATCGGCCAGTGCGGTATCTGGGCCGGCGAGAACATCGAGCCGGAGAAGAAAAACTCCGAGCTGATACCGACCGAGCCCTACCTGCTGGGCTCCCACTCGGGTTGCTGCGGCATCTGGGTCTCGGGCCCCGAGGATGTCGGCGCCCCCACCAGCGAGGCCGAGCCCGGCATCCCCGAGCACCTGCCCTCCGGCTGGAACTGGGGCTATCGCGGCATGACCACGGTCAAGGGTCTGTTCACCGCCGGCGACGGCGTCGGGGCCTCGGGACACAAGTTCTCTTCCGGCTCCCACGCCGAGGGCCGGATGGCCGCCAAGGCCATGGTCAAGTTCGTGATGGACAACAAGCGCCAGTCGCCGGAGCTGGACACAGACGTGGACACCCTGGTCGAGCAGATCTACCGTCCGGTCCGCAACTTCCTGGAGTTCAGGGACTACACGACGGCTATCGACGTCAACCCCAACTACATCACGCCGCGCATGCTGCAGTTCCGTCTGCAGAAGATCATGGACGAGTACGTGGCCGGTGTGGCGACCTACTACACGACCAATGCCCACATGCTGGAACAGGCCGAGGACAAGCTGGAGAAGCTGAAGGAAGACTCCCTGAAGATGCGTGCCAAGGACCTGCACGAGCTGCTGCGGGCCTGGGAGAACTACCACCGCGTGCTCACGGCGGAGGCACACATGAAGCACATCCAGTTCCGCGAGGAATCCCGTTACCCGGGCTTCTACTATCGCATGGACCACAATGTGGTCGACGAGAAGAACTGGCACTGCTTCGTCAATTCCATCTACGACAAGGAGTCCAAGCAGTGGACCTGCTTCAAGCGCGCCCATAGGGATCTGGTCGACAAGTCCAAGCTGTTCAAGTAATCCTCGAGGGCCAACAGGCTGGAAGATCCGGGCGCTGTGAGGCGCCCGGATTTTTTGTTTGCGGGAAACAAGACAATTCAAAGCCTATCCATATGCGGTTCAAAATTCAGTGATCCAGGTTTCCACATGAGCAGCGAGAAATTCGATATCCCATTCGAGAGCCCTAACTTGCCCGAGCTGCTGACCGGCAGCACCCGGATCAGGTTCAGATGCTACAAGGGGATCTCCTGCTTCAACGCCTGCTGCAGGAAGGCCGACGTGACGCTTGCTCCCTACGACGTATTGCGCCTGAAGAAGCGTCTGGGCATGAGCTCGGAGGAATTCCTGAAGAAATACACGGTACCCTTCGCAATGGACCAAGATGGGGTTCCGGGTCTTAAGATGCGGACCGATGAAGAGGGCGTGTGCGGCATGCTCGACGGCGACAACGGTTGCAGTGTTTACGAGGACAGACCTACCGTTTGTCGCTATTACCCGCTGTCGCTGCTCAACATGCGGGCGAAGGGCTCGTCTGAAGCCCGGGAGAATTACACGCTGGTCCGGGAGGAGCACTGCAAGGGGCACTTGGAGGATCGCGAGATCAGCATCGACGACTACCGGGTCGAGCAGGGCTGTAAGGAATCCGACGACCACAACCGGGGCTGGTACCAGCTGATCCTCAAGAAGAAGTCCGCCGGTCCGGGCGTCGGACGCCCCTCTGAGATGAGTCTTCAGCTCTTCTTCATGGCCTCCTACAACCTGGACATGCTCCGGCGCTTCGTGCTCAGCGACAATTTCCGCAAGACTTACCGGCTCAACGACACCTTCTACGAAACCGTGGAAGGCGACGACCTGATCCTGATGGACTTCGGCTTCCAGTTTATGCGCCAGGTCCTGTTCGGCGAGCGGACCATCGAGGAGGCTGTGGGTGCCTGGGAGAAGCGGGTGGAAAACCGCAAGGATGTATGGGACATGCGCACCCGGGTGGCGATAGTGAAAAAACAGAAGGAAGAGGACGAGAAGTACCGCGGCGCTTCCGAGAACTGACCCTCCTACGAGCGAGCTCGCGAGCAAGGCGGACAGCCTGATGTCGACGATGCCTCAATGTCCTGGCTTTGTCAGGTATGCGACAAGGGGCATCTCGGATTAGGGTAGGGGGATCAAAGGGATAAGGCTTGGCACAGGCCATGCTACGGGAGATCCATCGGTCACGCCTTGGAGCTTCCGTGAAGAAGAAAGACATCGCCGCCCTGCTCGACGAGCCTTCCTGTGCCCACAACCAGAAGGGGAAATCCGGCTGCGCCAAGCCCAAGCCCGGGGCTACGGCCGGCGGGTGCGCGTTCGACGGGGCCCAGATCGGGCTGCTGCCCATCGCCGATGTTGCCCATATCATCCACGGCTCCATTGCGTGCGCGGGCAATTCCTGGGACAACCGCGGCACCAGATCCTCCGGTCCGGCTCTGTACAAGATCGGTATGACCACCGACTTGACCGAGCAGGACATCGTCATGGGCCGCGGGGAGAAGCGCCTGTTCCACTCCATCAAGCAGGCCATCGACCGTTACCATCCGGCGGCCGTCTTCGTCTACAACACCTGTATCCCCGCATTGATCGGGGACGATATCGGGGCAGTGTGCAAGGACGCCCAGCGCCGCTGGGGGACGCCGGTCGTGCCCGTGGATGCGGCCGGCTTCTACGGGACCAAGAACCTCGGCAACCGCATCGGCGGTGAGGCCATGGTCGAGCACGTCTGCGGGACGCGGGAGCCCGACCCGCTTCCGCAAGGTATCGACAGGGACGGCCTCGAGGTCCACGACGTCTGTCTGATCGGCGAGTACAACATCGCCGGGGAGCTGTGGCGGGTCTTGCCCCTGCTTGATGAGCTGGGCCTGCGGGTGCTCTGTACCCTGTCCGGCGATGCCCGCTTCCGTGAGGTGCAGACCATGCACCGTTCCGAGGCGAACATGATGGTCTGCTCCAAGGCCATGATCAATGTGGCCCGCAAGCTGGAGGAGCGCTTCGGCACCCCCTGGTTCGAGGGCAGCTTCTACGGGGCCAGAGATGTCTCGCAGGCCCTGCGGGACTTCGCCCGCATCATCGGCGACCCGGATCTGTCTGCGCGCACCGAGAAGCTGATTGCGCGGGAGGAGGCACGGCTCGATGCCGCGCTCGTCCCGTGGCGGGAGCGGCTTGCCGGGCGCAAGGTGCTGCTCTACACGGGGGGGGTGAAGTCCTGGTCCGTCGTCGCCGCCTTGCAGGACCTGGGGATGGAGGTGGTGGCGACCGGCACCAGGAAGTCCACCGAAGACGACAAGGCCCGCATCCGCGAGCTCATGGGGCAGGATGCCGTCATGCTCGATGAGGGCAATCCCCGTGCCCTGATCCAGATCGTGCGGGATCAGGATGTGGACGTGCTCATCGCCGGCGGGCGCAACATGTACACGGCCCTCAAGGCACGGATTCCGTTCCTCGACATCAACCAGGAGCGCGACTTCGCCTACGAAGGCTACGAGGGCATGCTGGAGCTGGCCCGCCAGCTGTGCCTTACCATCGAGAGCCCGGTGTGGGAGGCGGTGCGCCGCCCGGCACCCTGGGCAGCCGGCGCTGTCAGGCCGACAGGTATGCCGCAGGACCTCGCGAACGATCCCTACGGCGAGCTCCCCAAGGACGTCGTCAATGGCTGAGATCGTCAAGCGCAAGAAGGCCTTGTCGGTCAATCCGCTCAAGGCCAGCTCCACGATCGGCGCGGCCCTGGCGCTTCTCGGCTTTCGCCGTTCCATCCCCATGTTGCATGGCTCCCAGGGCTGCATGGCCTTCGGAAAGGTCTTCCTGGTGCGTCACTTCCGCGAGCCGATCCCGCTTCAATCCAGTGCGATGGACCAGATCAGCGCAGTTATGGGGGGGTACGAGAACCTGGTGGAGGGACTGGCGACGATCTGTGCGAAAAACGATCCGGAGCTGATCGGTGTGCCAACGACGGCGCTGTCCGAGACCCAGGGTGCGGATTCCCGGATGGGCGTGCGCATGTTTCGGGAGAGGCACCCGGAGTATGGCTCGATTCCGGTGGTGCCGGTCTCCACCCCCGACTTCACCGGCTCCATGGAGTCCGGCTTCGCGCTGGCGGTCGAGGCGATCATCGGCGAGCTGGTGCCGGCAGCAGGCGAGGCCGGCACACGCCCCGGGAAACGGCCCCGGCAGGTCAATGTCCTGGCGGGCTCGCACT
>Ga0315540_10002249_pt1 | contig 10909 bp, 10 predicted proteins | sample SalMarSW160110MG_FD_203677 | JGI IMG/M metagenome (GOLD analysis project Ga0315540, IMG submission 203677) | Salt marsh sediment microbial communities from the Plum Island Ecosystem LTER, Massachusetts, United States - Salt Marsh Sediment SW1601-10 ... | reverse complement strand
CGTTCGGGCAGCCGGAGAACTTGAACTTGTACTTGTAGGGGAAGAACGGGCGGTGAAGCTCGTCCTGAAACTGCTGGGTGATGTTGTAGCAGGCGTCAAGGGTGTCGTACATCGCCCACTCGCAGCGGGCGGGACCGACGCAGCAGCTCGGCGTGCGCATGTTCGAGCCCGAGCCGCCGAGGTCCCAGCCGTTCTTGGTGAGGTCGGCGAAGAGGGGCTCGATCTCCTCGGTGGTCGAGCCGAGGAAGACGATGTCCCCCGTCGAGCCGTGGAAGTTGGTCAGACCGGAGCCGTGCTTTTCCCAGATGTCGCACAGCGTGCGCAGGGCCTTCGAGGTGTAGAACCACGCTGACGGCTGGTTGACACGGTGGGTGTGGAACTCGGCCACGTTGGGGAACTCGTCGGCGAGATCGGAGTAGCGGCCGATGACCCCGCCCCCGTAGCCCATCACGCCCACCAGGCCACCATGCTTCCAGTGGCTGATGTGCTCCTCGTAGGAGCGCTCGAGCTGGCTCAGCGCGTCCTGGACCATCGGACGGTGGGCCTCCTTCTTCATTTCCTTGACAAAGCTCGGCCACGGTCCTTTCTCGAGCTCGTCAAGCAACGGTGTCTTTCGCTTCTCTTCGGTCATGACCACTCCTTTCGATCCACCGACTTCAGATCTTGGTACTCGCCGATCCGAGCTGTGCCGGTATACACCCGCACCCCTGCCCGAAGCAACTTCTCCACCTTATGAATCGAGACTGGACAATGTTTCAATGGACATAACATGACACTACTTCTCAAATCATGCGACTGATATTGGACCAGAATCGAGAAAAGACCACGGTCGACAGCAGATACCCCAGGGGCACGTTGACCAGCACCCCGATCGTGAACGCCCAGAACGGTTTGAGGCCGAAGGTCATCAGGTCGGCGAAGCGGGTCGACAGCCCGATACACAGAAAGCACAGGACGAAGGCCCAGCTGCGCAGTGTCTTGATCGGCGAGATCACGCGGGGCATCAGGCGCGACGCGTACCAGTCGGAAGCCAGGTGGAGCTGCTTGAAGGCCCCGATCTTGTCCTTTCGGCCTGCGTCATCCGCAGGGATCGCGTCCTTCAGGAGGTCGACCTCGCGAAGGGTCATCGGAATCCCGTCGTTGGCGTAGCGGATGGTCTTTGACCCGGGGTCGATCGTCACCTTTCCGGCGAGCTCCTCGGGCACTGCGTAACCCGAGAATTCTGCACTGTACGGGAGGACCTCGGCCTTGGTCTTGAACGTGCCTTCAAATGAAGCGACCCCGACCCAGCTTTTCGGCACCCTCGAGGTCACCGCGGTCATCACGATCGAGGCGGCGAAGAAGCCGAGCACGAACTTCGGAAAGCGCTCCCAGATCACGCCCCCGCCGACCGCTCGCTGCGAGGCGTCCTTGCCCTCCCAGAACACCACCGAGACGATCGCCAGGATCAGGCACCAGATCCCGATCCAGATGTCCCGTCCGATCACCTTCATCAGGGTGAATGTGTTGACCGGATCGTCGGCGTTGAGCGGAGGTTGCCCGGCGGCGGCGACGATCCCTCCCCGCTCGATCACGGCCGAGAGCTCCGCGACGACCGCGAAGCCCGCGGCGTCTGCAAACTCCGAGGTGCCGACCCATGCACCGGCCTCGCCCGGCGAGATCGCGGCAGGGACCATGAACTTGAGCACCACGCTGAGGATCAGGATCATGACGATCGCCCACAGCGAGACCACCGCAATAGCGATCGCGATGTGGTCCTTGTGGGCCTTCACCGCTCCGCCGACCGCGATCGACGCCGACACGCCGCAGACCGCGCCGCCGGCTCCGAGCACGGCTCCGAACTGAGGCTCGAGCCCGAACACCCTGGTGGCTGCGAAGTAGATCGTGAGCCACGTGGTGATCGACACGATGGTTGCCTGCAGAAACGCAACCCAGCCCGCGTTCCAGATGAGCGTCAGCGGCAGGGTCGCACCGAGCAGCACGATGCCGGTCTTGATGTAGTACTCGGTGCGCAAGGCGGTGCGGAACCAGACTGGAATCCGGACAATGTTTCCGATCACCAGCCCGACCAGCAGCGCGAGCAGGGGCGGGCCGAGGTCGGCCTTCTGCATGAGCTTCCAACCCGAGAGGTAGAACACGGCCGTCGAGCCCAGGAAGAGCAGGATGTAACCAGGGATGAACTCCGAGATCCTGCGCCCCATGAGGGCGATCGAGACCGTGAACACGGCACCGAAGACGAGGAAGATCGCGAGGATGCCACCGAGATGGGCCTCAAGGTCAGTGCCGAGCTGCGCGAATGTGGACCACGAGCCTGGCTTGACCGCCCAGCTCCGAATGCTGCTGCCGCCGGCGTAGGTTGCAAGTGCGAGAGCAACGATCCCGAGACCGAGCCACACGGCCCAGTAGTCCTCGGTGATCCACAGCTTGCGCACTCCATCGCGCATACAGCCCCCTCCGTTCGAGGCAAGCCTCCACGGGCCCGGTGGTGCAACCGGTGTGCCAGAGACCGGCGCCGGCTCAATCTCGCCAAATCAACCGCTGACAGTGGCTTGGGCTGCCGAGCCATGGCTCACCGACGGTATGTCGAACCTCCACTGGTTACCTTTCCGTAACAGAGGCTGCCGCTTCGAGACTGCGCCGCGCGGTCCTGTCCGCTCGTCACTCCCGGGTAACGAGAGCGACGCGTGTGCGCTGGTGAATTGGCTGAGAACAGGCGCACGATTTGCAGTTTGCCGGCTTGGCTTGTAGGGTCGGCAGCACCGACCTATCTTCATCCTCAGAGGCCGACGGAGCCTGCCCGGGAGGCATCATGAGTCCACGCAGCGCGCTCGTGATCGACGACGAACCCGACATCACGACCTACATCGGCATGGTTCTCTCGGACAATGGCTGGACGGTGCGCACCGCCAACAGCGCCGCCGACGGCCTCGAGTTCGCCCGGCAGCAGGCGCCGGACGTGATCCTGCTCGACGTCATGATGCCCGAGAAGGGCGGCCTCTCGACCCTGGTGGCGTTGCGCAAGGACCCGAACCTGAAGTCGGTTCCTGTGGTGCTGGTCACCGGCATCCAGGACACACTCACCCAGGACTTCGAGGCGTACCTCGGGCGGATCAAGAACTATCACCCGGATGCCTACATGGAGAAGCCGGTCGAGCCGGAGCGACTGCTCGCGCTGCTCGACCAGGTCGTCGGACCGGAGAACTGAGTACCGTCGCCCTGAGAATCAGGACACGATCGAGTCGTGTCCTGTTCTCTGGTTGTTCGCTGCTCTGCCGCAGGTCAGCGGGTCGTCTTGATGCGGCGGGGCGCCGTCTCTCGCTGGCTGCGTCCGTCCTTGTTTGGCGGGACGATGCCAAGATCCTTGATCTTGCGGTACAAGGTGGAGGGATGGATCCCGAGCTCCTTGGCAGCGATGGTTCGGTTGCCCCCGCTGCGGCGCAGGGCATTGGTGATGTGCAGGGCCTCCATCGCCCGCAGGGTCGTCCCTGGACGGCCGGTGAACTGCTGGGCCTCCCGGCGTCGTTTCAGCTCGGGCGGCAGGTGGCCGAGCTCAATGAGCCCGCCGCTGCACAGCACGAATGCGTGCTCGATGATGTTCTCGAGCTCGCGGGCGTTTCCTGGAAAGTCGTAGCTCATCAGCAGCGCCAGCACCTCGTCTGAGATGCCGAGGACATCCTTGTCTTGCAGGCGGTTGAACCGCTCGATGAAGTGATCGACCAGCAGCGGGATATCCTCTCGGCGCTCCCCGAGCGATGGCAGCTCGAGCCGAACGACGTTGATTCGGTAGTAGAGGTCTTCGCGGAACGAACCCTCCCTCACCAACTGGGCGAGGTCGCGATGCGTCGCCACCAGGACCCTTACGTTGACGGTGACCGGATCGACGGAACCGAGCGGCTCGTACACACGCTCCTGCAGTACACGGAGCAGCCGAACCTGCATCGCAGGCGAGATGTCTCCGATCTCGTCGAGGAAGATGGATCCACCGTCGGCGGCGGCGAACCGACCGGGCTTGTCGACGCGTGCGTCGGTGAACGCTCCGGCCTTGTAACCGAAGAGCTCCGACTCGAGCAGCGTATCGGGCAACGCCCCGCAGTTGATCGCCACGAACCGGTTGCCGCGTCGCGGTGAGAGTTCGTGGATGGCTCGCGCGAACAGCTCCTTCCCGGTACCGCTGGCACCCTCGATGACCACCGTGGAGTCGCTTGCAGCGACTGCCGGCAGAAGCCCGAACAGGTCGCGCATGGGACGGCTTCGACCGATGATGTCGCCCAGGGAGAATCGGCCCTCGAGCTGTTTGCGAAGGTGCTCCAGCTCGCTCAGGTCACGGAACGTCTCCACGCCGCCGACGATCCGTCCGTGGTCGTCCCTGAGGACCGCGGACGAGATCCGGATTGGCACCTTCCGGCCCTTGTGATCGATGATCAAGATCGCCTTGTTGACGATCGGCTCGCCGGTCTCTAGGGTGAAACGCAGTGCGCACTCGGACTCACAGATGTTGGCGCGAAACACCTCGCAGCATCGCTTACCGACGGCGGCCGCCCTCGGCACGCCGGTGATCATCTCGGCCGCGTGGTTGAACGAGGTGATCCGCCACTGATGGTCGACCGTGAAAACCCCCTCGTTGACGCTGTCCAAGATGATGTCGGCAATCCCCGGCTGGTGATGATGGATCGGTTCGACGCCCATGTCGTGCGCCCCTCCACCTCGAGAGATACAGCCTTCCAGTCCGGTTGTCAAAACGCACGCGGAGGACGGTCCTCGTGCTGCGGCCGCCCCGACCTGTGATAACTTCGAGTGGGATGCACTCGCCTACAAGGAGACCGGAAGGCCGAAACAAGTTTCTCCAGTTGGATCGGAATTGAGACACACATACGATTCAGAACCGGGTGGACAACGGCAGCCGGCACCGACGCGGTTCGGGACCAACGGTCAGAAGCGGCGTCGAGCCGTCCAGGTTGCGAGGTACGTCGCACTGAGCGGGTTGATCTCGGTCGGTGTCGCAGTCGGGTCGCAGCACGTCTCCTCGACCGGCCTCGGTGTGTGTCTGTTTGTTGCCTTGTCCCTGCTCGGCATCGCTCTGTTCCAGGAGCGGCGTCGTTCTTCGAGACGATATCCGCTCGCGACCCTGCGGCGAGAGCTCGACCAGACCCGCCGCAGCTATGAGCAGCTGTTCAGCACCGTGCCGTGCTTCATCTGCGTGCTCGACAGGGAGCACCACATCGTCGAGGCGAACGACCTCTACAGTCAGGCTTTTGGCGAGACCGACAGGTCGATGTGCTACGAGGTCTGCAAGCATCGCAAGACTCAGTGCCCCAACTGTCTCGTCGACAAGACCTTCGAGGACGGCGAGGTCCGTTCCAGCGAGGAGACGCTGGTGACGCGGTCTGGCAAGCGGGTGAACGCCGTCGTCTACACCCAGCCCGTGTTCGACGATGACGGGAGCATCTCGAGCGTGATGGAAGTGTTCACCGACATCACCGAGGTCAAGCGCCTGCAGCGCCAACTTGCCCTGACGGGCCGAGCGGTGGCGAGCATGGCACACCGGGTGAAGAACATCCTGATGGGGCTCGAGGGGGGGATCTTCGTCGTCAACACGGGGCTCGAGACCGACGATCGCGGGGCGATCAGCGAAGGGTGGGAGATGGTGCAGCGCAACGTCGCCCTTGTCTCGCGTATCGTCAGGGACCTGCTGTACTGCTCCAAGGACCGCGAGCCCGAGCTTCGCGACGGCGTGGATCCCCGAGAGATCGTGCGCGAGGTGCAGCGCCTCTACAGCGATCGTGTCGCTGGCGAGGACATCGACCTCCGCGTCGAGCTCAGCGACCAGGCAGTCTCCGGAGACTTCGACCCCGACGGCCTGCACAGTCTGCTGTGCAACCTGGTGGCGAACGCCATCGACGCCTGCCGCTTCGACCCCTCTTCCGACAAGCCCGGACACACGATCACCCTGGGGTACCGCATGAACGGTGAGGGGGCGACCGTGCTCGAGGTCACGGATGACGGCGCCGGAATCCCGGAGGACCTCAACGGTAAGGTGTTCGAGGACTTCTTCTCGTCCAAGGGAACTGAGGGCACTGGCATCGGGCTCCTCGTGGTGCAGAAGGTCGCCGAGGAGCACGGCGGCAGAGTCACGTTCACATCGACCCCGGGTGCGGGCACCACGTTCACGGTCACGCTGCCCACACGATCGCCAATGAAGCAGCTGAGCCGGCCCTCTCAGATCAACGCGTCAGCTCACGAGGACGAAGGAGCACCACCTGCAGGGCCGATATCGAGCGATGACTCACCGGGACTCGTGTGACCGCGCGGCAGTGCGCGCAGCGCTGACCATCCCGACCGGCCCAAGCGCCAGGGACAGCATCACAGCCCGGCCTTCTACCTTCCTGCGGTGTGAGGTGTCTGTCATCCCCCGAAGATGGCAGCCACCGTCTTGAGGAACTCATCCCGCTCGATCGGCTTCTCGACCAGCGCATCCGGCTTCGGAAGGTCGCCGAGATCGCCAAAGAAGTCGTCCAGTCGGGTCAGACCGGTCAACACCACGATCGGGATGTGCCGCGTCTTCTCCGAGGTTCGCAAGCCGCGGTAGGCCTTCACCCCGGACTTCTTGGGCATCAGGATGTCGAGTGTGATCAGGTCCGGCCGATGCGCCTCGGCCATCCACAAACCCTCGTCACCGTTGGATGCCGTCTCAGCCTCATAGCCAGCCTTGCGGAAGACTGCCTCGAGGTACACCCGCATGTCCTTCTCGTCGTCGATGATCAGGATCTTCTTGATCATGGCGCTCCTCACGTCAGAACGGGCTGGTTGTTGTTCGAGCTCTCACCGAGAGCCGCCCGTGCCTCGGGCGTGCCGATCCGCAGCAACACACCGCGGATCGGATCGCGAAACGCTGGGTTATCCAAGGAACGGATGATGCAATCGACGAGATCCGGATCGCGCAGAGCAGCCAACTCGTCGCTGGCGCACTCAACGAGCCTGGGGTTGGCGCTGCCGAGAGCGGAGCAAAGGTATTCAACCGCCAGCCCCCCGGTCTCTCCCCCCTTGCGCGCGATGGTCCCGAGGGCACGCAGCGCCTTCTCGCTCCTCTTGAACCTGCCGATCGCCCGCACCCCACGCAGACCGCCGCCGTAGGCCTCGACGAAGGCATCGACGGCGGACTCGCTCTTGCGCTCCTCTCTCGCCTCCTCCTCTGCAGAGACGTCCGCCAGAAACGACTCATCCGCGAAGTACTCCACGGCCATCCTGCGAACCGCCGCGCTGTATTCGGGGTCCTGCGCAATCGACTCGATAATCCGCTTGTCGGTGATTCGAGAGAAGCACATTCCGATGAGCTCGAGGTTCTCCGGGCTCTTCAGCAGGTCGGCGACGATCCCCTGCGAGAAGATCCGCTCGACCGCGACCAACCGCACGTCCAGCCACTCGGCGTTGCGAGCGACCTTCTCGAGGAAGCGGTCATCGTCGATTCGAGCGACCGCGGTCAGTCGGACCCGGGGCGACTCGTCGGTACATGCCACCTCGACAAGCTCGTCGATGTCGGCGATCTTCTCGACCGCGACCATCCGAACGCGCGGATCCGGATGGGTGTGGTCCTTCTTCTGCAAGACGCTCATCGGTTGCTCCTTTTCTCGGCAGGCGCCTGCCTGCGGCAGGCCCGCCCGAACCCGACCCGATCTTCTCCCCACGCAACCAGTTCCGGCGGCCGCTCAGAATGCTGTCCATGAACAGGCACAGTCTCCCCCCTCATCACTCGGCATTGAGACCGAGTGCACGCTCCACAGCGGCGACGAACTCGCCGGGATCGATCGGCTTGTCGAACACAGCGACAGGCTCCTTGAGCGCGAGATGCCGGCCTGCGAGGCCACTGACCACGATGATTGGAATCGAGCTCAGCTTCTTGTCTTTGTTCAGCCTGCGATAGAAGTCCGTGCCCGTCTGGAGAGGCATCATCAGGTCGAGGATGATCAGATCCGGCTGCTCCCGCGCCGCGATCTCGAACGCCTCGCGACCGTCGCTCGCGGTCAGGGTCTCAAACCCCGCCTTGTGGAGCACCGCCGTGAGGAACTTCCTGACGTCTGCCTCGTCGTCGACCACGAGGATGGTGGGACTCATCGTCTCCTCCCGGTTTCACGATACGGCATCTGGACCCTACCGTTCTTTCTCTCGCTCGGTCAAGAACTTCCAAAACGGGACGAAACCAATCAGCAGCACCCCGGCGACGATGTATGCCATCGCCTTGGTGTAGGTCAGGAAGTCGAACAGGGTATGCACCATGGCCTCCTCAGTGGCTGCCCTTCCAGTCTGGGTGCTCGTACATGATCGGCATCCGGTTGGCGATCCAACGAAACGCCACCACGGCGAAGGTGATGAACGCCACCGTCACCCACACCTCCATCCAGCTCGGGACATAGCGCTGGTCGGCGGGCACCTTCCAGTTGAACGCGATGAAGCTGACGTTGAAGCGGTTCAGGACCACGCCGATCACCGTGATGACCGCCGCCACACGAGCGAGCGGCAATCGACTCTCGCGGTAGGCCACCGTGAAGAGCATGCAGGGAAGCAGCACGAAGCCGACCAGCTCGACCAGGTACCACAGCCCCCAGCCGGTGCCGAGCAGCTGCCACTTGTCCTCCAGCGTGAGACCGACGGCCTTGATCGCGAGGTAGGTGGCCAGGACAACGGAAGCTCCCTTGGCGAGGCCGAGGTTGATGCGGAGAAAATGGTCCTGGGAGATTTCCACCTGATGGTGGAAGGCGCGATGGGAGAACATCCCCTCGACGATCACCATGGAAATCCCTGCGGCAACCGCGGATACGAAGAACTGTACCGGGAGATGCGCCGAGTACCAGAGAGGATGGAGCTTGGTCGGGGTGATCATGAACATCGCACCGAGGGTCGATTGGTGCATGGTGGACAGGAGGAGTCCCAGGATGGTCAGGGCAATGGTCATGCTGCCCACGAGCCTCCGTGCCCGCTTCCATCCCAACCACTCCAGGACTGCGGGGGTCGATTCGACGAAAAGCACCGTCAGGTACAGCGCCACGCACAGAGCGACCTCGAACAGCGGCGAGGTGGGACCGGCCTGCCTGATGAAGGGGTACGGAAGCCGCCACGGGCGGCCGAGGTCGGCGAGCAGACCCAGCACCACCAGGAAGTAGCCCAGGAATCCGGTCAGGATCGCCGGCCGGACGACCGGCTTGTACTCCTTCATGCCGAACAGGTAGACGGCCGTCGAGGTCACGAAGCCGCCCGCAGCGAGGGCCACTCCGCTCATCACGTCGAAACCGATCCACAGTCCCCACGGGTTGGTGTGGGAGAGGTTGGTCGTCGCCGCCAACCCTCGGGTGAACCGGATCGCCAGGATCACCGCACCGCCGAGGAGGATCGCTCCGGTGATGAGGTTGAACGGCGTCAGCAGCCCGCCCCGAGGTTCGGTCGGCGACGGCGCGGCGGGGACCGAGAGGCTCATGACGCATCCCCCTTCCCCTGCTCGGAGAGCGCTTTGGCGACCGCCTCCTTGACCGCCCGCTCGACAGCCTTGTCCTGGTCCTTCTTGGCCTTCTCGGCAGCCGCAGCGAGCTTCTGCTGGGTCTCCTCGCCTGCACGTTTCAGGGTCTCGGCCACGGCCGCCTGGGACTCCTGCTTCGCGAGCTGCTCCTTGCGCTTGGTGAAGGCGTAAAAGCCGGCCAGGAGACCGGGGTAGATGGTGATGACGAGGGGGACGACTGAAAGGTAGCTGGTTCCGATCGAGGGCAGCGACTCGTGGGTGACCCCGGCGTCGAGGCCGAGTTGGTCGAACGGAATGCCGGACAGAATCAGCCAGCTCGTGCCACCGAACTCGTTCTCGCCGAAGATGTGGTCGACGTACCGCTCCGGGTTCTTGCGAATGCGCTCCCGCGCCACCTTGAGCAGCTCGTCCCGCCGGCCGAAGGTGATCGCACCCATCGGGCAGGCCTCGGCGCAGCCCGGCTTCAGCCCCTCCTTGATGCGCGGGTAGCACATGGTGCAGCGCATCACACGGGGCGTGAGCGGGTTGTCGTACTCGTACGCGAGGGCGTAGTACGGACACGCCGTCACGCAGTAGCGACAGCCCATGCACAGCTCGGGGTGGTAGAGCACGGGACCCTCGGGGGTCTTCTCGAAAGCGTGCACCGGACACACCGTCGCGCAGCACGGCTCGTTGCAGTGCATGCACTGCTGCTTGCGGTACACCGCCGGCTGGTTGCCTTCGGCCTCGCGGTAGCGGTTGACCACTGTCAGGGTCGTGTCGGTCGACCTTCGGGTGCTCGCGAACACCGACTGATCGCCGACCGCATTCCCCTCGAACGGCGGCAGGTCGTTGACCTTCTTGCAGGCGACCTCGCACGACCGGCAGCCCACACACAGGGTCGTGTCGTGGAGCAGGCCGTAACGCCCCGGGTAACCGCTGAAGTACTCGACGCTCGAGGCCTCGCTGGTGCCGGCAGCGAGAGCGCTGCCGAGTACACCACCGATGAACCCCCTGCGGGAAACCGTCATGGCTGGACCTCCTTGGCGGCGTGGCAGTCCGTGCAGCCCTGCTTCTTGATACCCATCGCCTGGTGGCAGCCGATGCACTGCCGGTGGTACGCGACCTTGAGACCCGGCCTGTCGACCGAGGCCACAGCCTCCTCGCCGTGGCATGACCCGCACGGCGCTGTGGCCTGTCCCTCCGGTGCGTGGTGATGGCAGCCCTCGCACATCCGCACGGTGGTGGCGTGGAAGGAGGCGGCGAGGGAGCTTGCACGGATTCCCTCGTCGAGCTTGGCGACGATCTTGCGGTGGGGCAGCTTGACCGGCTTGTAGTCCTTGGCCAGCACGCTGATCACGACCTCCTCCGGGAACGCGTCCGAAGCCGCAGGCAACGACGGGAGCTGGACCTTGACCGCGGTGG
>Ga0315540_10002248_pt1 | contig 10909 bp, 14 predicted proteins | sample SalMarSW160110MG_FD_203677 | JGI IMG/M metagenome (GOLD analysis project Ga0315540, IMG submission 203677) | Salt marsh sediment microbial communities from the Plum Island Ecosystem LTER, Massachusetts, United States - Salt Marsh Sediment SW1601-10 ... | reverse complement strand
GGTCAAAGGCGACGGCGACCTCGATCTCCACGGCATGCACCCCACCCTGGGCGACGTGACGCTGCGCCAGCTGATCGCCACCTGGACCGTGCACGACCTCGATCACGTGGCCCAGATCTACGCGGCGCTTGCCGGTGCGCGCGACGCGGATGTCGGGCCGTGGAAGGCCAACCTGGGCATCCTCCAGCGCCGGGTCGAGCCGTCCCGTTGAGGTCGTCGCGGCCGACCCCGTGGTCGGCTCAGTCCCGGGCGAGCGGTGACCAGCCGGCGCGCAGGATCTCAACGAGTTCGTCGGCTGGCAGGGCGTAGGCGGTAACTCCGTCGCGGCCGGTCATGGTGTCGGCGGCGAGCAGGGCGTTGAGCACCGCTTCCTCGGTCGCCTCGATGACGGCGTGAAACAGACCGTCGATGTGGCTGTCGTCGAGCATTTCCAGCTGCTGCGTCGGCCGCGCTGACGGCTCGTCCTCCGACAGCGTCAGGCCGCGGTTGCCGGTGGCGAAGCACAGGAACAGGTCGCCGCTCGTGTTGCCGCCTGCACCACCAAGGCGGCCGACGCCCAGGCCGATGCGCTGGGCCACCCGCGCGCACTGGTGCGGCAGCAGCGGCGCGTCGGTCGCGGCGATAACGATGACCGATCCGGTTTCGGCCGGCTCATCGCCCGCAGGCAACGGGATGCGTCGTGATGTCAAGACGCGCCCGACCGGCACGCCCCCAACGGTGAAGCGCTCGCGCCGGCCGAAGTTGGATTGCACCAGCACGCCCAGGGTGTAGGCACGTCCACCCTCTGCGTCCAGCGTGACCAGTCGCGAGGCACTGCCGATGCCGGCCTTGAAGCCGAACGACACCATGCCCGTCCCGCCGCCGACACTGCCCTCCGCCACCGCCCCGCGAGACACGGCAGCCAGCGCGTCGAAGACGTGCTGCGGCCTGACATGGAAGCCGTCGATGTCATTCAGCCGACCGTCCCACGTTTCGGCCACTACTGGCAGGGCCCAGGCAGACGCGCCTGCCTCGCGCTGGCGGATCTCGTATTCGACCAGGGCGTCGCGGACGACGCCCACGCTGTGCGTGTTGGTGATCGCGATCGGCGAAGTCAGCACGCCGTTCTCGCGCATCCATTCGAGACCAGTCATCTCGCCGTTGCCGTTCAGGCGGTGCGGCGCGGCGAACACGGGTTCGCCCCAGATATCGCCGTCGTGCGGAACGACGACGGTCACGCCTGTGCGCACGGGCCCGCGGCCGACAACCAGCCTGCCCTCCCCCGAAATGACGGTCCGGTGGCCAACCCCCACGCCGGCAACGTCCGTAATCGCGTTGCGCGGACCGGGCGTCATGGTCCCGATACGGATACCCAGGTCGCGCGCCCGCGGCCGGCCCGATGCGGTCATGCGGACAGGCTAGCGGGCCGTCAGCCCACTGACAGTCCTTCCATGTCGCTAGGGTTGCCGTGATGGCCGGGAGAGGTGGCGGCAGCATTGGGCTGTGGGGCGTCGTCGCCATCGGCATCGGCGGCATGGTCGGCGGCGGCATCTTCGCCGTGCTCGGGCTGGCCGTGCAACTCGCCCACGGCGGCACGCCGATTGCCTTCGCGCTCGCCGGCGTCGTCGCACTGCTGACCGCCTACGCGTATGCCAAGCTGTCGGTCGCCTATCCCAGCCGGGGCGGCACGGTGACCTTCCTCGACCGGGCGTTCGGGTCGGGCATGCTGACCGGCAGTCTGAACGTGCTGCTGTGGCTGAGCTACATCGTGATGCTGTCCCTCTACGCGCAGGCGTTCGGCAGCTACGGCGCGACGTTTCTGCCAGCCGACCTGCAGGAGGGCGGCCGGCACGTCCTGATCACCCTGGCAGTGCTCGGGATCGCGGGCCTGAACCTGCTCAGCGCCAACCTGATCGGCCGTGCCGAGACGTGGATCGTGGTTCTGAAGATCGCCATCCTGTCGCTCTTCGTGGTCGTCGGCGCGGCGGGCATCCAGGCAGCAAACGTCGCTCCGGCGGCCTGGTCACCCGCTCTCCAGCTGGTGGCGGGCGGCATGATCATCTTCCTCGCCTACGAGGGCTTCGAGCTCATCGCCAATGCCGCCCAGGACGTGCGCGACGTGGCCCGGACGCTGCCGCGCGCCTACTACATCGCGGTTGGGTCGGTGATCGTGCTGTACGTGCTCGTGTCGCTGGTCACGGTCGGCAACCTGCCCGTCGACCAGATCGTGGCCGCCCGGGACTACGCGCTCGCGGAGGCCGCCAAACCGTTCCTCGGCCAGGCCGGCTTCAGTTTGATCGCGGTGGCGGCCATGCTGTCCACCGCTTCCGCCATCAACGCCACGCTCTACGGCTCGGCACGGCTCAGCTACTCGATCGCGACCGAAGGCCAGTTGCCGAAGATCCTCGAACGCCCGCTGTGGGGGCAGCCTCTTGAGGGTCTGCTCATAACCGCCGCCCTGACCATGCTGGTGGCCAACGTGCTGGACCTGACCAGCGTGGCGACACTGGGCAGTGCCGGCTTCCTGTTGATCTTCGCTGCGGTCAATGCGGCCAATGTGCGCCGCGCGCGCGAGACCCACAGCCGGGCCTGGATCTCCGTAATCGGCGGTCTCGCATGCATTGCCGCGCTGGCTGCGCTGATCTGGCAGACGGCGAGCTCGAAGCCGGGAGATCTATGGGTACTGGTCGGGTTGCTCGCCATCGCCGTGGGGATCGAGGGCGGCTACCGACTCGCCGGGAGGGAGATCCGGCTGCACCGCGGGTGATCAGCTCTGCGCTTGTGACGATCGGCCCTAGCCGGGCGGATTGACTAACCATAGGGTCACTGGACGTCACCACACCGGGGAGGGAGATGGAACTGTGACCGCCCAAGTTCAACCGTATGCCGCCCGCTTGACCATTGATTACCCGGAGGCTGATCTCGATCGGCTGTCGAGCTTCTTCAGGCTCATCTGGGTCATCCCCATCGCGATCATCGAGAGCCTGCTCTCGACCGTCGTGTGGGTCGCCACGGCATTCATGATCCTGTTCCGCCAGCGGTACCCGCGCTGGTGGTTCGCATACTCGCTCGAGCTCACGCGCTTCAACACCCGGGTGGGCGCCTACGTCGCCCTGCTGACCGATCAGTACCCATCGACCGAAGATGAGCAGGCGGTTCATCTCGAGCTCGACTACCCCAACGTGCCACAGGATCTGAACCGCTGGCTGCCGATCTTCAAGTGGCTGTTCGCGATCCCGCACTACATCGTGTTGTTCTTCATCTACATCGGCGTCATCGTGGCCGTCATCGTCGCCTGGTTCGCAATCCTGTTCACCGGCCGCTATCCGCGCTCACTCTTCGACTTCGTCGTTGGCGCCATGCGCTGGACCCTGCGTGTCAACGCCTACGCGTTTCTGCTGCTGACCGACACGTATCCGCCGTTCAGCCTCCGCTGAGAGCGGGGCTTTCCATGTGCGTCTTGATGGCGGCAACCTCGCTCCTGACGCCCTGGCGCATGCGCCCACTGATCATGGGCTGCAGCAACCTCAGGAAACCAGTGAGGTTCACCTCGCCCGAAAGGGTGAGGCGCGAGCCGCCGTCCCGGCGCTCGACCAACAGCCGGCCGTCGTAGACGAGTCCCCGGGAGACGGCCCGGAAGGAGAACTCTCGGCCGGCCTCGAAGCTCGTGATCTGGCAGGACGCCGGTATCTTCCTCGGCCCCATCTGGATCTCCTCGTCGCATCGCGCGCCAAGATCCGTGGAATTCTGAGACACGACCTTTGACGAGGCGAGGTTTGCCCTCCACAGCGGAAAGTTGCGCAGGTCCGCGACGAAGCCAAACACCTCGTCGGGTAGCCGGTCAACCGAAACGGTCTCACTCATCGTGAACATCCGCAGCCTCCCTCTACTCCGATCGTTGTCCATCGCCGCGTCAAAATCAACTCCAGACACCGAGGCGGAGCTGCTTGACAGCCTTACTTAGTACTCGCTAAGCGATCGCCAACGTCGTCCTCTCCGCCGTGCGGCGTGAGGAGGAGGGCAAGGCGTCGGGCGCCAACAACGCCATCCGCGAGGTCGGTGGCGTCTTCGGTGTCGCCGTGCTGGCCGCGATCTTCACTGCCAACGGCTCGTACACCTCACCACAGGCATACGTCGATGGACTGGTGCCCGCGGTGTGGTTGGGCGCCGCGGTCGTGGCCATCGCGGCGATCAGCACGCTGTTCATCCCGCGCCATGTTGTCGGCGAGGTCGTGTCCCAGGTCATCGACCCGCTCGCCAGCGAGCCGGCATCCATCGAGCAGGCGCCTGCCGGCTGACGAGGTGCCGCGCCGGAATCGAAAAGCCGCCCGCAGCGATGCGGGCGGCTTTTCCGTTGCGGCCGGATGGGCCGTCTAGGCGGCCGAGACGCGACTCGCGCGTGGCCCCTTCGGGCTCTGCTCGATCTGGAACTCAACCTTCTCGCCGCCTACCAGGCGGTCGAAGTCGAGCGACGAATCGAGCGAGTTGCGATGGAAGAAGTATTCCTTGGCATCGTCGGCCGTAATGAAGCCGAAGCCGCGGTCGGAAATGACCTTCTTGATGGTGCCGGTGGCCATGGTGACCCTCCAGAGTTCTCGAACGGGTTGGCAACTGACGCACGATCTGTCGAGAACACGCGATCACACGGAGCCACCGCACAGCGCGGCGAGCCTAGATCATACCCTGACTGGGCCGAGGTGCACGTCGAGAACCTGCCGTTCGGCAGTACTCTCCGCGCCCGCCCGCAACTACAAGTCGCGGATTGGCCGCAGTGAGGACCTACAAATGCCCACCGTTGTCGTCGAGAACCTGGTCAAGGATTACGGCAGCCTGAGAGCGGTCGACGGCCTGTCGTTCGAGGTGCGCGAGGGCGAGGTCTTCGCGCTGCTGGGACCCAACGGCGCCGGCAAGACGACGACGGTCGAGATCCTGGAGGGCCACCGACAGCGCACCAGTGGCACCGTCAATGTCCTGGGCATGGACCCGCAGGTGGCCGGCCGGGAGCTGCGCGAGCGCGTGGGCATCGTGCTCCAGGAGGCCGGCTTCGATGAGGACTTCACGCCGCGTGAGCTGATCACGCTGTGGAGCCGCATGTATCCGCGCCGGCTGGCGGTCGATGACCTCATCGCGCTGGTCGGCCTGACGGACAAGCGCGACGCGAAGGTCAAGTCGCTGTCCGGCGGCCAGCGTCGGCGGCTTGACCTGGCCATGGGCCTGGTCGGCGATCCGGACCTGCTGTTCCTCGACGAGCCCACGACGGGTTTCGATCCGACTGCCCGACGCAACGCCTGGGCACTGGTCGAGAGCCTGCGTGCACTGGGCAAGACGGTGCTGCTGACCACGCACTACATGGACGAGGCCGAGCACCTCGCCGACCGCGTGGCGGTCATCGTCCACGGCCACCTGGTGGCCCTGGGCACGCCGGCCGAGCTCCAATCGGCTGACAAGCGCAGTGCCATCGTCTCCTTCCGGCTGCCCGCGGGCATCGCACGCTCCGAGTTGCCTGCCCTCGACGGCGACGTGATTTCCCAGGAGGGCGCCGACTGGCAGCTTTCGACCACTCACCCGACCGCCTCGCTCAGCCGACTGACCAGCTGGGCGGCCGCGCGCGACCTCGAGATTCCCGCCCTCGAGGTGAACCGACCCTCGCTCGAGGACACGTACCTGGCGCTGGTCGGCGACGGCGATGGCGTTGCTCCAGAGATCAAGGAAACGGCACCGGAAGCTGAGGCGGTTGCCAGGTGACGGCCATCGCCGGCGCACGCCCGCCGCTGGCGGCGCAGGCCGGCCACCCAACGTTGCTCCTGTTGTTCGTTGACCAGGTCCGCTATTCGATGCGTGAGCTGTGGCGCTCGCGCATGGTGCTGGTCTTCACCTTTGTGCTGCCGCTGGTGTGGTTGCTGCTGGTGGGCACGCTGGCCGGCAACGACGTGATCGACGAAGCGACCGGCCTGCGCGTCATGCAGTTCGCGACGCCCGCAGCCATCGTGATGAGCGTGCTGTTCGCAACATACCCGCAGGTGGCCTACAGCCTGGCGATCGCGCGCGAACAGAAGATCGTCAAGCGCATCAGCGGCACACCGCTGCCGATGTGGCTCTTCCTTGCCGGGCGGATCGGGGCGGCGACCGTATTGGCGATCCTGGCTGTCGTCGTGATGCTGGGCGTGGCCATGGTCGGTTTCGATGTCGAGCTCATCGGCCACACGCTGCCGGCCCTACTGGCCACGCTCGTGCTGGCCACCGCCGCGTTCACGGCGCTCGGCCTGGCCGTCGGCGCCCTTGCCGCATCCGGATCGTCGGCGCAGACGTTCGCCATGGCCACCGGAGTGATCCTGTTGTTCGTCTCCGGGCTATTCGTGATCGGTGGCGATCTGCCCGACTTCCTGATAACGATCGGTGGCTGGTTCCCCGTTCGGCCTGTGCTCGAGCCTGTCCAGGCACAGCTCAATCCCTTCCTGTCCGGCGACGGCTGGGACTTTTCTGCCCTGGCCTTCGTCGCCGGGTGGGGCGTCGGCGGACTTGTCGTTGCGACCTGGGCACTCCGCCGCGAGCCGGTGACTCGACCCGCGAAGGTGACGGCCGTCTCAGGCTCACGCACCGCTGCCGCGATCACCGTGAGCGAAGCCGGCCGGCCGAGCTGGGTGCGGATGGTCCTCGATCAGATCTCCTGGGCCACTGCAACGGCCCGGCGCATGCCGAGCACGCTGTTCTTCGCCGTCGGCATGCCCGCCGGGCTTTACGTGCTCATGGCGCTGATGTATGGCAACACGGGCCTGCTCCCCAGCGGATTGCCTTTCGAGTATTTCTTCGCGGCCGGCATGTCCGTCTACGGCATCGGCGTCACCGCGTTCCTCGAGATGCCGACCGAGGTGGCGCGGGCGCGCGACCGACTCGTGCTCAAGCGTTTGCGCGGCACACCCACCGCGGGCTGGCAGTATCTCGCCGGGCGCACAGCGTCGGCGCTGTGGATCGGTCTGCTGACTGCTGCCCTCATCTTCGGCATCGGGATCGTGTTCTTCGACGTCCACCTCGCCGCGGAAGGCCTGCCGCTGGCGGTGGGCGTCTTCCTGCTCGGGACACTGAGCCTGGCCGCGTGCGGCTTCGCCTTCAGCTCGATCATGCCCAACGCGCGCGCTTCGGCCGTTGGGAGCCTGATGATCTTGCTGCCCTTGTCGTTCTTCTCGGACATATTCGTGCTGGGTAACGACCTGCCGGCGTGGATGGTGACGGTCGGGTCCGTGTTCCCGCTGCGCCCCTTTGTTCATGCCCTGGCGTCGGCGCTGGCACCGACCGGCCCGAGCATCGACTGGTCGAACTTCGCGGTAATGGGCGCGTGGTTGGTGGCCGGAACGGTGATCGCGCTGCGCCGCTTCCGCTGGGAGCCGACGCGCTAGGAGATTGCACCACTCCCCTTCCGGTCGAGCGGCCGACCGACTGTAATCGTCCCGTCACCGGCGCCGTTCAAAATGGCGGCATGATGCGCCGCAGCGGGCTCCTCCTGGTCGCGATCTATGGCGTTGTCGTCGGTGCCTGCTCGGCCGGCCCCGCACCGACTGGCGCCCCCGGCGGCACCACGTCACCCACGACCGCCTCTGCTCCGGCGACGCCCGGCGCCGCCAGGTTCGAGCAGCCGTGGGCAACCGCAACGCTGACCGATGTCGCGACCGGCGAGCAGTTCCGCATCGCCGACCTCGCTGCGCAGGGCAAGGTCGTCTTCGTCGAGACGATGGCGACCTGGTGCCCAAACTGCCTGGCCCAGCAGCGCGACCTGGTGACGGCGTTCGCCCAGGGACTCGATCCGGCCAGGGTCGAGCTGGTCGAGCTCGACGTGGATCCGTCCGAATCAGCGACCGAACTGGCCGACTATCGCGCCCAGAACGGATTCGACTTCCGCTATGCGGTGGCGGGCAACGACGTGTCCCGCGCGCTGGCCAACGAATTCGGCGACGTGGTGCTGAACCCCTCTTCGGTCAACCTGATCATCCTGGGCGCCGATGGAACCGTGACCCACACGACTGGCCACCATGGACCGGCCGACGTCATCATGCTCGCCAACCAGCACGGCGCCTGACCTCGACGCACTGACTTGGACCTCGCCGCTTTCCTGTCCACGCTGGGGCCCTTTGGGGCCGGCGTGTTGAGCGCCGCAAGCCCCTGCCTGCTGCCGCTCTACCCCGGCTTCATTGCCTACCTGGGCTCGAACGCGCCGGCACTCGAGGGACGCCGGGCGACTGGCCTGCTGGGCCTGATCGTGCTCGCCGGGGTACTGACGACGATGATCGCCGCGGGTGTGCTGCTCGTCGCCATTGCCGTGCCCACCAGCCGCTTGCTGGCCTATGCGACGCCGCTCGTCGACGGCGTGCTGGTGGTGCTCGGTGGCCTGCTGCTGGCCGGCCGCAACCCGTTCAATCGGCTGCCCGGAATTCGCCTGCCCGTGCTCGCCAACCCGTACGGCCAGGCCTACGCGTATGGGATGTTGCTGGGCCCCCTCGCGCTGCCCTGCGCCGGCCCCTTCCTGGTCAGCCTGCTCGGCATCTCGCTGGGTGTCACCGATGCGCTCGCCAAGATCGGCACGTTCGTCGTGTTCGGACTGGGATTCGGGTTGCCGCTGGTGCTGCTGTCACTGCTCACGAGCATGCGCAGCCGCGAGCTGGTGCGCTGGATCACGGCCCACCACCGTGCGATCGAGGCCGTCTCCGGCGTGGTGCTGATCGTCCTCGGCATCGTCGATTTCGCCGACAAGTGGGCGTCCCTCAGCCTGACCCTGGGTATCTAGAGCGAGGCCGGCTGCTTGCGCTAGAGAGGGAGCACGACGGCCAGGATGCCGACGATGACACCGATTGCCAGGCCGGCCAGGATCATGCGCATCGCCCGCCAGCGGTCACGCGAACGGGCCGCGGCGTCCTCGATCCGATTGACCTTGCCGACCTGGTCGAAGTTGAAGACGCCCAGCGAGCCGAACGCTACGCAGAACTTGAGCGCCACCTGGAGGAAGGCGATGGCCGTGCCGGCGGCCGGTAGCGCCACGATGAAGCGAACGGGTGGCGCGACGGGCAGCACGATCACCACGGCCAGGGTGATGAGCGTCAGCGCGAGCCCGATCAGAGCTGTCTGCCGGCGCCTGGCGATCTCCGCCGGTCCGATGTTGCACACGCCAGCCTGATACGCCTGATCCGCTGGCGCAGGGCCGCCGGCCGGAACAGGGCCGCCGGCCGGAGCGGGCCCGTCGGCGCGGGACGCGCGTAGAAGAGTCATGCACCGATTGTGGACCTGCACTCCGATCAGTGCGCGCGGCGCGCCCGGATGAGAGTTGCCACCCCAACGCCCAGGCCAAATCCGGGCAGCGCCAGCGATATCAGCAACACTCCCAGCAGGAACTCCTTCAGGGCGGGCGTACGCGGACGAATTGACGCCATCGGGCCGATGCTCGGCCCGGAGCGATGTGCACGATCGACCCGCGACGCCGCGTCTAGCCCTCCGCGGGCGGCGGGCGGAGCGCGACGGCGGCGAAGCCGGCGAGCGAGATGACGGTCAGGATCGGAACGGCCGCCTTCGCCGCACGCGGCGGAAGGACCCATTCGAACATGGGCACCGGATCGCCGAGCCGGGCCTGGAACGGCCCGAACGGGCAATCGCCACGGCCGATGACCAAGGCTACGCCTTCCACGCTCAATAGCGCCATCGAGGCCGTCAGGAAGGCATCCCGCTGACGGCGTGCCGCCGACCGGTACACGTATGCCAGGCCAGCCAAGTTGAAGGCTCCCCACACACCATGGGCGACCCGAAACAGCCGTGCGCTCCAAGGCAGCTCGGACCAGCCGGCCTGATTCCTCACGCCGGCGTCAAGGTCGGCGCTGGCATCAACTCGCTGGCAATCGCGCCGGCCCAGTTCTCGATCTCGGCCCAGTCGCGGAAGTCACCGGCCGGCATCGCCCGTCGCGCGACACCGGGCATCAGGTGCTCCAGCATGCCGATGCGCGGCGCGCTCGGATCCCAGGCGCCAAAGAACACACACTCATCGCGCGGCCGTATTTCGCGCGCGAACTCCTCGAACTCGCGGGGCCTGGTCGACTGCAGCACGTCGTTGCCCTTGGCGTCGACCGCATCATTTCCCAGCGGGCCGCTGCTGAAGAGCCAGGTCGGGTGGTTGGCCAGGGTCGTGCGGTTGTGCTTTACGAACGATGATGCCGAGCCCAACCAGTGGGCGGCATAGGCGGCGCTGCCAATGACGAACGCGTCGAAGCCCTCCACCGACCGCGCCCGGTCGGTTGGCAGCAACGTGACCTGCAGCCCGCGCCGGTCGAGCGTCTGTGCCACTCGTTCGGCGATTTCGCGCGTGGCCCCGTGGCGCGTTGCGTAGGCGACGAGAACCTTCATCCCTCGCCTCCTTTTCGGTCCACGCTCGCGCACCGCCAGCCGTCACAACAGGGCGGGACGGCCTGTGCGCGCCACGCCGTTTGTCGCGTCGGCGGCAGGCAACGCGACGCTCACGGGCTTCAGCGCCAGGTCACGAGCTCATCCAGTGGCAGGCGCGCCTGACCGGGCGCCGACCTGGGTAGCCGCTCCTGTTCGGTGGGGTGCCCGATGGCCATAATCGTGCGCACAAAGCGCCCTTCGGGCAGGTCGAGCAGGCGCGCGACCTGCTCACGCACATCCGGCCGCACCCAGGTAATGCCCGCGCCGAGTCCGAGGATCGATGCCGCAATGAGCACGCGCTCGGCCACACGTCCGTCGTCGTAGGCGAGGCTCGAACGCTGAGTCTGGCTGTCGGGCAGGGTGATGACCAGGGCGGCGCTCGCGGTGCGCAGAGCCCGCGTTTGCGGATCGCCTGCGTCTGCGAGCCTGCGGATCAGCCCATGGTCGCGAAGGACGATGAACCGCCACGGCTGTGAGTTGGTGCTGCTGCCCGACCAGCGCGCCACGTTCGCGA
>Ga0315540_10002247_pt1 | contig 10912 bp, 8 predicted proteins | sample SalMarSW160110MG_FD_203677 | JGI IMG/M metagenome (GOLD analysis project Ga0315540, IMG submission 203677) | Salt marsh sediment microbial communities from the Plum Island Ecosystem LTER, Massachusetts, United States - Salt Marsh Sediment SW1601-10 ... | reverse complement strand
GTCGTACAATTTTTTCAAAGGCATGAGCGATGCCTCGGTCATGGCCTATCAGAAGGATGCCCTGACCGGACACCGCCCGACCTGGAAGATGGGAACCGGCAAGGGCACAGTGCGGCCGGACTTCCAGGCCTTTGCCGGCCATGCCGACCCGTTCGAGCTGTTCGGCGAGGGCATGCGCGCCGAGCAGAAGGCGCGCGCTGAGACCCGGCCGATCCGCAACGCCGAGCGCAAGGCGCTCGATACCCTCGGCCTGGAAGTGGGGGCGACTGCAGTTCAGGTCAAAATGCGCTTCAAGGAATTGGTCAAGCGCCACCATCCGGACGCCAATGGCGGCGACCGCTCGACCGAGGACCGCCTGGTCGAGGTCATCCAGGCCTATAACTATTTGAAATCGGCGGGTTTCGGCTGAGCGGCCGATTATCGCGACAAGCAACCCAGCCCTGCCTTTCAGGTTGGGCTCAGCATACCTATCTTATTGAAAACATTGATGGGGCTATTCACGACCCCCGGGTTTTTCGCCCCGGCCCCGTCTGCTAAGTTGGCGCCATCAGCCGGACCGTACGAGTCGGACCGCATGCAAGGCTTCGGACGTTCTGAAGCCACGGAGGATCAATGACTGCCGCAGTGGAAGAAGTCGCCGGCCTGCCCGACATGAAGGTGTCAATCCGGCAGGTTTTCGGCATCGATAGCGATATGGAAGTGCCGGCCTATTCCCAGGCCGACGAACACGTGCCCGACATCGATCCCGATTACCGTTTCGACCGGCCGACCACGCTCGCCATCCTTGCGGGCTTTGCCAAGAACCGGCGCGTGATCGTCACTGGCTATCACGGCACCGGCAAGTCCACCCATGTCGAGCAGGTGGCGGCGCGGCTCAACTGGCCCTGCGTGCGCGTCAACCTCGACAGTCACATCAGCCGCATCGACCTGATCGGCAAGGACGCCATCGTCATCAAAGACGGCCAGCAGGTCACCGAGTTCCGTCAGGGTATCCTGCCCTGGGCGCTGCAGAACAACGTCGCGCTCTGCTTCGACGAATACGACGCCGGCCGGCCCGACGTGATGTTCGTGATCCAGCGCGTGCTGGAGGCGTCCGGCCGCTTGACGTTGCTCGACCAGAGCAAGGTGATCAAGCCGCATCCGTGCTTCCGGCTGTTCGCCACCGCCAATACCGTCGGCCTCGGTGACACGTCCGGCCTCTATCACGGCACCCAGCAGATCAATCAGGGCCAGATGGACCGCTGGTCGATCGTCACCACGCTCAATTATCTGCCGCACGACAACGAGGTCGAAATTGTGCTGGCGAAAGCCAAGCATTATCAGAACGAGCAGGGCCGCGACGTCGTCAACAAGATGGTGCGGGTCGCCGACTTGACGCGCAACGCCTTCATGAACGGCGATATCTCGACCGTGATGAGCCCGCGCACGGTGATCACCTGGGCGGAGAATTCCGAGATCTTCAACGACATCGGGTTCGCCTTCCGGCTCACTTTCCTCAACAAGTGCGACGAGCTGGAACGGCCGATCGTGGCCGAGTTCTATCAGCGCTGCTTCGGGGTCGAGTTGCCGGAAAGTTCGGTGAACGTGGCGCTGTCATGAGGTCGTCCCCGCGTAGGCGGGGACCCATAATCCCGGTGATGAGATTGAGCCGAGAGGTTCGTGAGTATGGGTTCCGGGCTCGCGCCTTCGGCGCGCCCCGGAACGATGGATAAAAAATGGCCTCCAACATCAAGACCAAGCCGTCGGCGAAGGAGTCTCCGGCCGAACCGTTCAAGCGGGCGGTGACCGGCTGCCTGCGCGCGCTCGCGCGCAAGCCGGAATTGGAGGTGTCCTTCGCGGCGGAGCGTCCCGGCCTGATGGGCGGCAAAGTGCGGCTGCCGGAGCCGCCGCGCAAGCTCAGCAAGGCGGAGGCCGCGATCGTGCGCGGCAACGCCGACTCCATTGCGCTGCGGCTCGCCTGCCACGACACCGCCATGCATCGCAAGATTCAGCCGGCCGGCCAGCAGGCGCGCGCGGTATTCGAGGCGGTCGAGCAGGCCCGCGTCGAGGCTATCGGCGCGCGTCGCATGGACGGCGTCGCGCAAAATCTCACCGCCATGCTCGATGACCGATTTCACCGCGGCAAATTCGACCAGATCACTGAGCGCGCTGACGCCCCGATCGAGGAGGCGCTGTCCCTGATGGTGCGCGAGCGGCTGACCGGCATGGCGCCGCCCGCCGCCGCCAAGAAGCTGGTCGACCTGTGGCGCCCGCTGATCGAGGACCGCGCCGGGCGCGATCTCGACAAGCTTGAATATCTGGTCGAGGACCAGCGCCAGTTCGGCGACGCGGTGCACGACCTGCTCGACGCGCTCGAAATGGGCGACGACCGCAGCCACGATTCCGAGGAGGAAGAAGACGAAGGCGACGAGGATCGCCGCAAGCAGGATTCGGGCGAGGACGGCGAAGCCGCCGACTCGGACGAGATGCAGCGCATGAGCGTCGAGGACACGCAGGTGTCCGCCGAGGACATGCCCGACGCCGCAGCCGAGGCGGTCGATGCGCCGACCGCCAACATGGCCGACGATACCGACATGGGCGACGCCGAGACGCCGGGCGAGCCGCAGCGGCCGCGCCAATTCGGCGCCAACGAGCCGCGCGGTCCCGACTATCGCGCCTTTACCATGAAGTTTGACGAGACCATTGCGGCCGAGGAATTGTGCGAGCCCGAGGAACTGGATCGTCTCCGGGGCTATCTCGACAAGCAGCTCTCGCATCTGCAAGGCGTGGTGGCCCGCCTCGCCAACCGCCTGCAACGCCGGCTGATGGCGCAGCAGAACCGTTCCTGGGAGTTCGACCTGGAGGAGGGTCAGCTTGATCCGGCGCGGCTGTCGCGCATCGTCGTCGATCCTTTACATCCGCTCTCGTTCAAGGCCGAGAAGGACACCGAATTCCGCGATACCGTGGTGGCGCTGCTGCTGGACAATTCCGGCTCCATGCGCGGACGTCCGATCACCGTCGCCGCCACCTGCGCCGATATCCTGGCGCGCACGCTCGAGCGCTGCGGCGTCAAAGTCGAGATCCTCGGCTTCACCACCCGCGCCTGGAAGGGCGGCCAGTCGCGCGAGCAGTGGCTCACCGCCGGCAAGCCCGCCAATCCGGGCCGGCTCAACGATCTGCGCCACATCATCTACAAGGCGGCCGACGCGCCTTGGCGGCGCGCCCGCAAGAATCTCGGCCTGATGATGCGCGAGGGTCTGCTCAAGGAGAACATCGACGGCGAGGCGCTCGATTGGGCGCACAAGCGTTTGTTGGGGCGCTCCGAGCAGCGCAAGATCCTGATGATGATCTCTGACGGCGCGCCGGTCGACGATTCCACGTTGTCGGTCAATCCCGGCAACTATCTCGAGCGCCATCTGCGCTGGGTGATCGAGGAGATCGAGACCCGCTCGCCGGTCGAGTTGATCGCCATCGGCATCGGCCATGACGTGACGCGCTATTATCGCCGCGCCGTCACCATCGTTGATGCCGAGGAACTGGGCGGTGCCATGACCGACAAGCTGGCCGAACTGTTCGAGGAACACGCTGCTGCCGAGCAGCCGGTTGCAAGACGCGCGCGGAGGCGCGTGGCTTGAGGCGCGCCCGCCGCCGCTTGCTTGCGGCCGGCACGTTCATTGCCGCGCTGTTGCTTGTTGTCGGCTCATTGGCGATCGCTCAGACGCAGCGCAATGTCGGCAAGCCGACCGGCATCTCAATTCTCGCGTCGCCGATCAAGGCTTTCGACAACAGCGACCCGACGCAGATTCGTTTCGGTCAGCTCGAATTCCGCGGCGGGCTGGTGCTCGCCTCAAAATCTAGCGCCTTCGGCGGCCTTTCCGCCATTCGCGTCGAGCGCGACGGCGCGCATTTCCTTGGCGTGACCGACAGGGGCGCCTGGCTGCGCGGCCGCATTGTCTATCGCGCCGGCCGTCCCGCCGGCATCGCCGGTGCCGAGATGGCGCCACTGCTCGGGCACGACGGCAAGCCGCTGGCCGCACACGGCTGGTATGACGCCGAGTCGCTGGCCGAAAGCGGCGGACAATTCTATGTCGGCATCGAGCGTGTCGAAAAAATCGTCCGCTTCGACGTCGGCCGCGACGGCCTCGCGGCGCGCGGCGAGCCGATCACCGTGCCGGCCGATTTCACGACTCTCAGCCGCAACAAGAGCTTGGAATGCCTGACGATCCCGCCCAAGGGCGCGCCGCACGCCGGCACGCTGATCGTCATCACTGAGCGAAGCCTCGACGCCGCCGGCAATCATCGCGGCTTTTTGCTCAAGGGCACGCGGGCCGACCGCTTCAGCGTCAAGCGCAGCGGTGAATTTGACGTCACCGACTGCGCGATCCTGCCGCCGGCCGATCTGCTGCTGCTCGAGCGGCGCTATTCGCTCGCCCTCAGTCTCGGCATGCGCATCCGCCGGATTTCGCTCGCCGCCATTAAGGCCGGCGCGGTGGTCGACGGCCCTGCGCTGATCGAGGCCGACCTCGCCCATCAGATCGACAACATGGAAGGCATCGCCGTGCACCGCAATGCGCGCGGCGAAGCCATCATCACGCTGGTGTCGGACGACAATTTTTCGCCGATCCAGCGCAATCTGCTGCTGCAATTCGCGCTGGTGGGCGATTAAACGCAAATGCCCGGCGCAGGGCCGGGCATGATGTGCATCACTGCAGTACTGGAATTTTCAGCTTGCGGCGGCGGCTTTCTTCTTCACGATCGCCCGCTTGAGCTCGCGCATCTTCGGCGCCAGCTCGTCATCCTTGGCCTTGAGCAGGAAGGCATCGAGCCCGCCGCGGTGGTCGACGGTCTTGAGTGCGTTGGCTGAGACGCGCACGCGCACCTTGCGCTGCAGCGTATCGGAGATCAGCGTGACGTTGCGCAGGTTCGGCAGGAACCGCCGCTTGGTCTTGATATTGGAATGGCTCACTTTATGGCCGACCAGGGGCTTCTTGCCGGTCAGCTCGCAACGCCATGACATGGCTCGTTCCTCGAAAAGCGCCGGCGCGAAGCGGCGCCGGTCAGGTCATTCATCTCGGGTAAGACGGCCGGACGTATAGAGAGAGGGCCGCAGGGCGTCAAGCCGACGCCGGGTAGCGCCAATTTCCTGCGACATGGACTTGCTCCTCGTGTTCCTGGCGTTAACGCAGGGAGCGGCCGGTCCAATCCATCCGCCGCGGCGAACACAGATTCGACTTATTCCGCGCCGACCAAATTGCCAGCGCGGCCGATCGGCCCCGATTTCCGTGGGGCATTTACCCCGCCTGCCGAGCGGCCCTTGCCGGTGCGTTTGCGCCGGCCGCTATAGACCGGCGCCCGGCCGCGGAATGTCCACCGGTACCGGCGCGGGGAGGATGGAATCTCGTGCTGGCCTTGCGGCGAACCATAGGATGCATGTTGCTGGCGTGTGGCGCGCTCGCCGCCGCCGTGCCGGTTCCTGCCTGCGCGCAGGGCAAGCTGGAGGCGCGCTACCGGGTGACGCTTGCCGGTATTCAGATCGGCAAGGGCAACTGGGTCGTCGAGGTCAATGGGACCCACTACAGCGCGGCGACAAGCGGCACCACCACAGGTCTGATGCGCGTCTTGACCCGTGGCGAGGGCACCAGCGCCGTGCGTGGCACGCTCAGGGACGGCCAGCCGGTGCATTCGGTCTATGCCTCTACCATCATCAGCCGCAAGAAGACCGACAAGGTCCGGGTCACCATCAACGACGGCGAGGTCGAGGACTTCAGCGCCGATCCGCCGCCGGACAAGGTTCACGAGCGCGTGCCGATCACCGACGCGCAGCGTCACGGTGTAGTCGACCCGCTGACTGCGGTACTGATGCGCATGCCGGGCACCGAAAAGGCGCTTGTGCCGGAAGCCTGCCAGCGCACGCTGGCGATCTTCGACGGCCGGCTGCGCTATGATCTGCAACTCGCCTTCAAGCGCATGGACAAGGTGAAAGCGGAAAAGGGCTATGCCGGCCCGGTGGTGGTCTGCGCGGCCTATTTTTTGCCGATTGGCGGCCACATCCCGTCGGCGGTGACCATCAAATACATTTCTAAGTTGCGCGACATGGAGATCTGGCTGGCGCCGATCACCGGCACCCGCGTGTTGGTGCCGTTCCGCGCGCAGGGCCCGACGCCGATCGGGGATGCCGTGCTCCAAGCCACCCAGTTCGTCACGGTCGCCACCCCGACCCGGGCTTCGGCCGACGGCCCGAAGGTCCACTGAAGGCGTTTGGGGCTTGACTCTTCAGTCGAAGGCGACTCCGGCCGGGCGTTAACGTTTGCAGGGGTCTGAAAGCTCTTGAATCGCCGCACGGCCACTCGATCTTGTAGTCATGGAGCCAAAGCGCGCCAGATGTCGCCGTGAACGAAACCGTACAGGGCCGGAGTCAGTGATTCGGGCGCGGTTCGTTCCAGACTCGTTCTAAAGCTTAACTGCTGGCATGACCGTCGTCGCATTGTGATACAGAAAGCCCGGGGCGGGGCTCCCCGCCGCCAGTTTGGACGCGTAATGACCCTCACCTTCTCCCCGCAGCAAAGCCGAGCTTCGCGTGCCCGCGGCGCCGGCGTGACGGCGGTGCTCGGGCCGACCAATACCGGCAAGACCCACCTCGCCATCGAGCGCATGCTGGCGCATTCCTCCGGCATGATCGGGCTGCCGCTGCGGCTGTTGGCGCGCGAGGTCTACAACAAATGCGTCGACCGGGTCGGGCCGGAGGCGGTGGCGCTGATCACCGGCGAGGAGAAGATCAAGCCGGCCAAACCGCGTTTCTGGGTCTCGACCGTCGAAGCCATGCCGCGCGATCTCGACGTGGCGTTCCTGGCGATCGACGAAGTCCAGCTCGGCGCCGACTTCGACCGCGGCCACGTGTTCACCGACCGCATGCTCAACGCCCGCGCGCGCGAGGAAACGCTGGTGCTGGGCGCCGCCACCATGCGGCCGATGGTCGAGAAGCTGCTTCCCGGCGCGCACATTGTCAGCCGGCCGCGGCTGTCGACGCTCACTTTCGCCGGCGACAAGAAGCTGACGCGGTTGCCGCGCCGGTCAGCCATCGTCGCGTTTTCCGCGGAAGAAGTTTACGCCATCGCCGAATTGATCCGCCGCCAGCGCGGCGGCGCAGCCGTGGTGCTGGGCGCGCTCTCACCGCGCACAAGAAACGCGCAGGTCGCGCTCTACCAGTCGGGGGATGTCGAATATCTGGTGGCCACCGACGCCATCGGCATGGGGCTCAACCTCGACGTCGATCACGTCGCTTTCGCATCCGACCGCAAATTCGACGGCTATCAGTTCCGCAAGCTCAATCCCGCGGAGCTGGCGCAGATCGCCGGTCGTGCCGGCAGGGCGACGCGCGACGGCACCTTCGGCACGACCGGGCGTTGCGATCCGTTCGAGCCGGAATTGGTGCAGGCGCTGGAGAGCCACTCGTTTGAGCCGATCCGGATGCTGCAATGGCGCAATTCCACGCTCGATTTTTCATCGCTTGGCGCATTGCAGGCGTCTCTTGCGATGACTCCAACCGAGCAGGGCCTTACCCGCGCGCCGGTCGCCGAAGACATTCTCGTTTTGGAACATGCCGCGCGTGACGATGATGTGCGCGCACTGGCGCAAAAATCGGCAGCCATCGAGCGGTTATGGGATGCCTGCCAGGTACCCGATTATCGCAAGATTGCGCCGGCGACCCACGCCGAATTGGTGGTGACCCTCTATGGATTTCTTATGCGAGAGGGTAACATCCCCAACGACTGGTTTGCCCGTCAGGTTGCTCAGGCAGACCGGACCGACGGCGACATCGATACCCTTTCCAACCGGATCGCGCATGTCAGGACTTGGACGTTCGTTGCTAACCGCCCGGATTGGCTTGCCGATCCGGAGCATTGGCAGGGCGTTGCCCGCGCGGTCGAGGACAAGCTGTCCGATGCGCTTCATGAACGTCTGGCAGAACGCTTCGTGGACCGCCGCACCAGCGTCTTGATGCGGCGCCTGCGAGAGAACGTGATGCTGGAAACCGACATCGGAAAGACTGGCGAAGTCATCGTCGAGGGCCATGTGATCGGCCGGCTCGACGGATTCATGTTTGCGCCGGATTCCTCTACCGATGCCTCCGAGACCAAGGCGCTCAACGCCGCCGCGCAAAAAGCGCTCGCCGGCGAGATCGAGGCGCGCGCCACGCGGCTGTCGCAGGTCGCCAATGATCAGATCGTGCTCGCCAACGACGGCGCCATCCGTTGGCTGGGCGACGTGGTCGGCAAGCTTAACCCCGGCGACGATACGTTGCGGCCGCGCATTCGCATCATTGCCGACGAGCACTTGACCGGGCCGGCACGCGACATGGTGCAGACTCGGCTCGAGCTCTGGCTCAAGACCCAGATCGAGAAACAGCTCGCGCCGCTGTTCTCGCTATCCGCCGCCGATGACGTGACCGGCATGGCGCGCGGCGTCGCGTTCCAGCTGGTCGAAGCGCTCGGCGTGCTGGAACGGCAGAAGGTGGCGGAAGAGGTCAAGGGGCTCGATCAGCCGGCGCGCGCCAGTTTGCGCAAATACGGCGTGCGCTTCGGCGCTTATCACATCTATCTGCCCGTGCTGCTGAAGCCCGCGCCGCGCGCGCTCGCGACCCAGCTCTGGGCGCTGAAGAACGAAGCGCCCGACGCCAAGGGCGTTGCCGAATTGCTGCACCTCGCCGCCAGCGGGCGCACCTCGATTCCCGTGGACAAGGAAACGTCCAAGGCGCTCTACCGCACCGCCGGCTATCGTGTGTGTGGCGAGCGCGCGGTGCGCGTCGACATCCTGGAGCGGCTCGCCGACCTCATCCGCCCCGCCTTGTCTTGGCGTGAGGGCGCGACGACGCCAAAGCCGGATGGCGCCTTCGACGGCCGCTCGTTCACAGTTACTGGCGCCATGACCTCGCTCACCGGCGCGTCCGGCGAGGACTTCTCCTCCATCCTGCGCTCGCTCGGCTATCGCATGGACCGGCGGCCCAAACCGGCGGAGCCGGCAGAGGTTAAACCGCCGGAGCCCGCGGTAACGCCCCCAGTGGAGACTCCGGCGCCGGTAGAAGCGGAAGCGCAGGAGGAAGTGGCAGCGGTCGAGACACAGCCGCCTGAAACGCAAGCTGTGCCGTCCGAGCAATCGTCGATCGCCTTGCTGCCAAACACCGAGTTCCTCACGCAGGCGGGCGAGCAGCCGCCGGCCGACGCCGCAGCGGCTGGCGTGGAGACGCCGGCCGAACCCCCGGCCGAGGCGGCGCCGGAGCAAGCCGCTGCTGCGGATTCGGCCGTGGCGGAAGCTGCACCGACGACCGAAGCTGCGACCGAAGCCGCGACCGAACCGGCAGCCGAAGAGTCGGCTTTCATCGAGGTCTGGCGGCCCGCCGGGCGTTCCGAGCGGCGTCCGCATCGTCCGCGCCGTCCGCCTCGTCCGCAACAATCGGCGCCGGCAGCGCCGCCCGCCGAGGGCGGCGAGGCCGCCGCTGCCCCGGCCGCAGAAGCTGCGGCGCCGGCCGAAGGCGCCGAGCCGTCCGGCGCGCCGCGCGCTCAGCCGCATGGTCCTGACCGCCAGGCCCGCCGCGGCCGTCACGACCGCCAGCAGCGCGCCGATCGCCAACAGCAGCGCAGCGAGCGCCAAGGAGATCACCAAAATCGCGGTCCGCGCCGCGATCGCCCGCGCCGCAAGCGCGACGACGGGCCCGACCGCGCCGAGCGCGAGCAATATTACGCCAAGCCCTATGGCTCCGGCGGCAACCGCCGCGACAAGCAGCCGGATCCCAATTCGCCTTTCGCCAAGCTCGCCGCCCTCAAGCAGCAGCTGGAGCAGAACGGCAAAGAGCCCTCTTGAATCCGGCGCCACCGGTTTGCGCATGAACCCGAAAAGCGGGAACCGGCTTAATGACCGCCAGCGCGTCGACAAATGGCTATGGCATGCGCGCATTGTGCGCACTCGCAGCGACGCTGCGGCGCTCGCGCAGGCAGGCTATGTGCGCCTCAACGGTCAGCGTATCACCGCCCCCGGCCAGCCGGTGCGCATCGGCGACGTGCTGACGCTGGCGCTCGACCGCACCGTGCGGGTGTTGCGGGTGGAGGGCTTTTGCGACCGGCGCGGCTCGAGCCCCGACGCCCGCATCCTTTATCGCGATTTGGCCCGTGGCGATGCCGCAAGTGATTCGCCCGAGGCCATGCCCAAACGGGTGGCAGAGTAGCGCAAGAATCCATGGAATCGGCGCAGCTTGCGCCCTATTTATCGATACGATAGGCAGCGCTGCTGATTTTGGCCGGAGTTTTGGATGACCTACATCGTCAATGAGAGCTGCATTAAGTGCAAATACATGGACTGCGTTGAGGTCTGTCCGGTGGATTGCTTCTATGAAGGCGAAAATATGCTGGTGATCCACCCGGACGAGTGCATCGATTGCGGGGTCTGCGAGCCGGAATGTCCGGTGGACGCGATCAAGCCCGATACCGAGCCCGGCGCAGAGAAATGGCTGGAATTGAACGCCGAATACGCCAAGACTTGGCCGAATATCACGACCAAAAAGGACGCGCCGGCCGACGCCAAGGAATGGGAAGGCGTGGTGGACAAGTTCAAGAAGTTCTTCTCGTCCAATCCGGGCGAGGGCGATTAAACGCGGCTCGGTCAGGAACCCGCTACCGCCACGGGCGGTTCCAATAGGCCGGCTCATTAACCGATCGGCGAAATTACAGAATTTTTATTGCCAAATGGCGGTTTTGCGTCGCCATAAGGCTTTGATTTTGGCCAAAAATGTGCTATATAAGGAAAATCATGAAGGATATTGCTGCCAAAGCGCTCCCCCTTTCGGGAGCCTTATTTTTCGCGGCAATTTTCACCGGTTTGGATAAGAGGGCGTGCGACCCACGCGTGAGCAGTGGCAGGAAAATCGCGTCATAAGTCGAAG
>Ga0315540_10002246_pt1 | contig 10912 bp, 9 predicted proteins | sample SalMarSW160110MG_FD_203677 | JGI IMG/M metagenome (GOLD analysis project Ga0315540, IMG submission 203677) | Salt marsh sediment microbial communities from the Plum Island Ecosystem LTER, Massachusetts, United States - Salt Marsh Sediment SW1601-10 ... | reverse complement strand
ACCGCCAGCGGCACGGCGATGACCAGTGCGATCAAGGAAGTGACGAGCGTGCCCACGATGAAGGCGAGCGCCCCGTACTGCCCCGTGACCTCTGTGCGAGAGGTTCCCGGATCCCAGACGGAACTCGTGATGAACGACCACCCCTCATGCCGGAACACCGGCCACGCCTGAATCGTCGTCGATATCAGCATCGTGGCGAGGATGAGTAGCACGCTGGCGCCGGCGAGTCCGAGGATCAGCCGGAATGTCGCGTCGGCGCTCAGGCGACCTCGCCGTCGTCCGGACAAGCTGTCTGCCGCTGCCACTCCGCTTCCCTTCGCTCGAGGGGGGTCCCGGAGTGCCCGAGACCCCTCCGAGCTCGTCACCTCAACCTTCCGAGTTGATCAGGTCGACCTTTGCCAGCGCCTTCTCCTGCAATGAGTCGGGCAGTGGCGAGTAAAGCAGCTCACGAGCAAGGTCGTCGCCGTTCTGCAGATCCCAGGTGATCCAGGCCTTCAAAGCGTCGGCCTTCGCCTGGTCATACCCGCATGACCATGCCAGCAACCATGTTGCACCGGCGATCGGATATCCCTCACCGCCGACGTTCAGGATGTTGAAACGAAGGTCGTCGGGGATGGTGATGCCGTCGGCGGCCGCGGCCGTCGACTCGAGCGTGGGCTCGATGGCATTGCCATCATCATTGATCATCTTGGCGACAGGAACGTTGTTCTCCATCGCGTAGGACAGCTCGATGTAGCCCACCGCGCCAGGGTTCTGCTGAATCTGGGCGGTCACGCCGTCGTTCTTCTCGCCACCAACCGAGTTCGGTGCGGGCCACTCGACTTCCTTGCCTACACCAGGACCGTTCTTCCAGGCGTCCGAGACGCTGCTCAGGTACGTCGTGAAGATGCTGGTGGTTCCCGAACCGTCAGAACGGTGCGCCACGACGATGTCCTCGTCGGGCATCGTCACGCCCGAGTTCAGCGCGGCGATCGCGGGGTCGTTCCAGTTGGTGATGGTGCCGACGAAGATGTCGGCGAGGACAGGACCCGACAGCGTCAACGAGTCCAGTCCCTCGACGTTGTAGGCGATCGAAACGGCTCCGAACACCGTCGGGATGTGAATCGGATCACACCCGCGGGCCGCCTGTGCAGCGGCAATCTCGTCATCCTTCAGAAACGCGTCCGACGCGCCGAAATCCGTCTGCTGGCCGATGAACTGCTCGACACCGCCGCCCGAGCCAATCGACTGGTAATTGATGGACACACCCGGTTCGACGCTTTGGTACGCGCCGATCCACTCTTGGTAGATGGGTGCAGGAAACGACGCTCCCGCTCCCAGCAAGTCGGCCTGCATGGATCCTGTTGTGCCCGTGGAACCGGCAGTCGTCGTCGTACCGGACCCGCCACACGCGGTGGCAACCAACGCCAAAGCAATCATCAGAGGTATCAGCCTGGATGGCTTCATGTCACCCTTCCTTGTTCTCGCCCCTTGATCAGATCTCGTTCCCACAGAGCCTACGAAGGGGACATGACCCCCAACTTGCTGGCACGTGAACGGCAGGTGAACGTCACCGTTTTCGGCTGAGCGCCAGCGAAGCCCTCCTACCGAGAACCCACGACTCATGACCGAAAACGGCTCCCGAAGGGAGTCCTGCTCGCCTCAAGCCTTGGGTATCCAGAAGCGGAACGTGGAACCCACCCCCAGCTCACTCTCTACCTCGACGCCTCCCCCATGACGTTCGACAACATGCTTCACGATGGCGAGACCGAGCCCGGTTCCACCCGATCCACGCGAGCGTGCCGTGTCCACGCGATAGAAGCGCTCGAAGACCCTCGGCAGATCGCGTGCAGGGATGCCACTTCCATGGTCTGTCACCGTCACGACGGCACGATCATCTTCGCTCGAAACGACCACACTCACCGTTGAGCCGGCCTCCGAGTAGACCCTCGCGTTCTCGAGGAGGTTCCCCACCGCAAGGGCGATCTCCCTGGCGTTTGCGCGCACCTTCAACTCGGCGGTCCCCGACTCGAGACCGATCCCCCACTCGAGACCGATCTCCGATTCGTCGAAGCCTGCTCGTCGGTCCTCGAGTTCCGATTCGACGATCGGTATCAGCGAAACGCCTTCCATCGCAGGTGATGCCGCTTCGAGTCTCGACAGGTCGAGGAGGTCGCTGACGAGAGCGGCGAGTCGGAGCACCTCGGCATACACACGCTCCGCGAACATCGCAGCTGTTTCGGGCTCATCCGGCAGAGCGCTCAGGATCGTTTCACTCGCCGCCAGGAGAGCGGCGACCGGTGTCTTCAACTCATGGGACGCATCGGCGACGAAGTCCTTCATGATCTCTGCCGCCTGCCGGTTCTCCGTCACGTCGCGCAAGACGATCAGCGCGCGTTTGTCGGCCATGGGTTTCACGGTCGCGTGCAGCCATCTCGATGGGCGCCCGTGCTCGAACACTTCGGTCGCGAGCGCCACACCCGACGAGACGTGTTTGACCAGCCTCCGGATCGACCCCGGAGCCCGAATCATACCGGCACCGCCACCGTTCTCCAGCATTCGACGGGCAGCGTCGTTCACGAGGTACACGGTCCCAGCCGTGTCGGCAACCACGATCCCTTCCCCAAGGGTCGACAGAATCGCCTGCATGTCTCGGTCCGATGCGTCGCTCGCGAACCGCACTGCCTCGGTTGTCTTGATCAGCGAACCTACCGACGACGAGAGGCGCTCGAGACCACTCCCGGAGTGCCGCACCAGTGTCCCTCCCTGGGCAGAGACCGCTTCCTCCGCGCGCTCACGGATGGTTCGGACCGTCCGTGCCTCTCGACGGGGCAGCAAGATGAGCGCGGTCCCGACGACCGCGGCAGTGACTCCCACCCATGGCCGGACGATACCCACGCTGGAGAGCACGGCGGCGATCACGGCGACCACGAGTACCCCCAAGAGCCGCCAGATGAGAACGCTCCTAGACATCGGCGAGCTTGTAGCCGAAGCCCCGCACGGTGAGGATCAGCTTGGGACGGTGCGGATCATCCTCGATCTTTGCCCTGAGCCGTCGGATGTGCACGTCGAGTGTCTTGGGATCTCCGTAGAAGGACGGCCCCCACACAGTCTCGAGCAGCGTGTCGCGCGTCACCACGCGGCCCTGTTGAAGCAGTAGCATCTCCAGCAGAGCGAACTCCTTCGGCCGTAGCGCCACTTCCTTGCCCGCCAGTCGGACTTCATGGCGAACGGAATCCAGTGTCAGAGGTCCTGCACTCAACACCTCTTCCTGTCTCGTGGCCATGGGCCGCCGCAGGTTGGCTCTCACACGTGCGATCAGTTCACGCATCGAGAACGGCTTCGTCACGTAGTCATTGGCTCCGACCTCGAGCCCCGCAACGATGTCGGCCTCCGAATCCTTGGCCGTCAACATGATCACGGGCACGTCCGATGTCGTTCTGATGTGACGGCACACGTCCATGCCGGGCATGCCCGGCAGCATCAGGTCGAGCAGCACGACGTCCGGGTCGCGAACCCTGAACAGTTCGAGGCCCTGGATGCCGTCCAATGCAACGTCCACTTCGAACCCCTCCCGTTCTAGATGGAACCGAACGGACGCGGCGAGCGTCGACTCGTCCTCGACTACCAGGACCCTGTCACTGGCCATCGAACTGGGAGAACTCCACGAGTTCCCCGGTCAGGAGGAACGCGACCTGCTCGCCGATATCGACGGCCTGGTCGCCGACCCGCTCGAGCGCACGCGCCACCATGATCATCCGGACACCCCACTGCAGACCCTGATCACCGAAGTCGCATGCCAGCACCCGTTCGTAGATCTCGCCGTTCAACCGATCGACTGGATCGTCCAGCCTGGGAAGCGTCTGAGCCAGGTCGACGTCCCGCTGGAGAAACGCGTCGAGCGCGGTCCGAATCATTGGCCGCACCAGATCGCCCATCTCCTGAATGACTTCGAGCACTCCTTCGCTCATCGGCAGGTGGATGACAGATCGCGTCACCTTCGCGATATTGACGGCCTGGTCGCCCATCCGTTCGAGGGTGACCACCATGTGCAGGAGCGCGACCAGAAGGCGCAAGTCGCCGGCGACCGGCTGCTGCTCCGCCGACACCACAAGCCACTGCTTGTGCGCATCGAGGTACATCTGATCCAGCTCCAGATCGCGGGCGATGACGGCTTCCGCCTCGTCAGGGTTCGCGGTCACGAGTGCGGTGACCGCTCGACCAACCTGCACCTCGGCAACGCGTCCCATCTCGATCACGAGATGTTCCAGATCGTCGAGTTGCTCGTGGAATCTGCGTCGTGTTCCTGTCATCCGAATCGTCCGGTGATGTAGTCCTCGGTTGCCTTCCGGCTCGGGTTCGTGAAGATCTTGTCGGTCGAGTCGAACTCTACGAGCACCCCCGTCCTTGCGCCATCCTCTCGGACGTCGACGTTGAAGAAGGCCGCCCTGTCGCTCACTCTGGCTGCCTGTTGCATGTTGTGAGTAACGACCACGATCGAGTAGTCCCGTTTGAGGTCAAACATCAGCTCCTCGATCCGCTGCGTTGCGATCGGATCCAGCGCAGACGCCGGCTCGTCCATCAGGATCACGTCTGGCTTCGTGGCGATCGCCCGTGCGATACAGAGGCGCTGCTGTTGACCACCGGAGAGTGCCATCGCCGACTGATCGAGCTTGTCCCGAACCTCTTCCCACAATGCCGCCCTCCGGAGCGAGTCTTCCACGATGTCGTCCAAATCCGCGTCCGTTCCCGCGAGCTTCGGGCCGAATGTGACGTTGTCGTAGATCGATTTGGGAAACGGGTTCGGTTTCTGGAACACCATGCCGATTCGTCTGCGTACCTCGACCGGATCGACGTCCGTGCCGTACAGATCCTGGCCGTGGTACAAGACCTGCCCCTCGACGCGGGCACCGGGAATCAGATCGTTCATGCGGTTGAGCGTCCGTAGCACCGTCGACTTGCCACATCCCGACGGCCCGATGAACGCAGTGATTTCGTTCGTCCGTACCTGCAGGTCGATGTCGCGCACGGCCGGGAACTCCCCGTAGAACACGTGGAGTCCTTTCATGTCGAAAACGACACCCGGCCCGCCGGTCGATCCGTTCACTCGCTCAGCTCCTTGACCTGGACGGGCACGCTAGAAACGCTACATGGCCGGAACACCGCAGTCAGGTGAACGTAGAGTGAACGAGTCAGGAGGCCAGCACCGCTGCTGCCAGCCTCGGTGTGATCAGCCACCGAAGCTCCCCTGATCCGACGTGCAGTCCGGCCCAGGTCTCTGTGGGGAGGTCGATCCTGACGACGGCCCCGGTGGCGAACGGATGGCGGCCTCCGCCGACCAGCTCGGACAACAGGGTCGACCATGTGGGTTCGTGACCGACGATCATCAACCGGGTCGTCGTGTCCGGTTCGGTGAGGACCTCGTCCAGTACCGTCTCGATGCGAGTGTTGTAGAGATTGTCGGTGGCACGAATCGGACACGTCCATTCGCCCGAGTCGACCGCAAGCTCGACGGTGGACTTCGCCCTGACTGCACTCGACGTGACGACCGACTCCGGAACCTCCCCGGCGCGAGACAGAATCCGGCCCATCAATCTGGCCGACTCCTCGCCTCTCGCGTTCAGTGGACGCTCGTGATCATGATCGTATTTCGCCTTCCAATCGGACTTGGCGTGTCGCATGAGCAGCAGGGTCTTCACCCTGCCAGGGTACCGTTTTGGCCAGGAATCGGTATATTCGGTTACAGGTGCAGCCGATGAGAATCAGATGACGCCCGAACTGGCACGTTCGATACGCAACCTCGACGACCCGTCGTTGTACTTCAACCGCGAGCTGAGCTGGCTCGCCTTCAACGAACGGGTCCTCGAAGAAGCGCTCGACACGAGAAACCAACTTCTCGAACGGGTCAAATTCCTGTCGATCTTCGGATCGAACCTGGACGAGTTCTTCATGATTCGTGTCTCCGGGCTTCGACGCCAGCTCGAGTCAGGGGTTCTGGAAGCACCCCCTGACGGAATGACCCCGTCGGAACAGCTCGCCGAGATCCGCAAGTCGCTCGTACCCCAGCTCGAAACGATGATGTCGTGCTACCGCGACGACCTCATCCCCGCACTCGGAAAGGCCGGCATCGCGGTCGTGCCCTACGACGAGCTGAAGGGCAAGCAGCGGAAGCTTCTCCGACGCCACTTCAAACGACAGATCTTCCCGGCGCTCACCCCTCTCGCGTTCGATCCAGGCAGACCGTTCCCTCACATCGCCAACCTCAGCATGAACCTGGCGGTCTTGGTGAGGGACCCGGACCGCGGCGAGCTGTTCGCGCGTCTCAAGGTCCCGGCAGTGTTCCCACGGCTTCTCAGAGTCCCGTCCGAGGAGTCGGCAGACAGCTATGAAACCCTCGGGCTGGTCGAGTCGACCAACACATTCGTGTGGATCGAGCAAGTAGTTGCTGCCAATCTCGATCTGCTGTTTCCCGGAGTAGACGTGGTGGCCGCGTACCCATTCCGACTCACCCGCGACGCCGATGTCGAGATCGAAGAGGACGAAGCTGCAGACCTTTCGGCAGCGGTCGAACGGGGCGTGGGACTGCGACCGTTCGGCTCGGCAGTTCGTCTCGAGATCGACGAAGCCGTACCCGAATGGGTCAGGGCGATGCTCATCAAGAATCTCGGTTTGGCACCGTATCAGGTCTTCGAATTCGCTGGTCCCCTTGGTCTCGCCGACCTCACAGAGCTGATGGCTATCGACAGGGCCGACCTGAAAGACGAGACATTCAAACCGTCGATCCCTCCGGCACTCGCCGGGACCGACACCATCTTCGGGGCCATCAGGCAACAGAACATCATCCTCTATCACCCCTACGACTCGTTCGTACCCGTCGTCGACTTCCTGCGACAGGCGGCCTACGACCCGAAGGTGCTGGCCATCAAGCAGACCCTCTACCGGGTGGGGGCCAACTCGCCCATTGTCGACGCTCTTCTCGAGGCCCGTCAGAACGGCCGTCAAGTCAGTGTGCTCGTCGAGCTGAAGGCTCGTTTCGACGAAGAGAACAATCTCGGATGGGCGAGAGCACTGGAGAAGGCGGGGGTTCATGTCGTCTACGGGCTCGTCGGCCTCAAGACACACTCCAAGATGACCATGGTGGTCCGCAGAGAATCGTCGGAACTCCGTCGCTACGTCCACCTCGGAACGGGCAACTACAACCCTGTCACGGCGCGCATCTACACGGATCTGGGCTTGTTCACCGTCGACGAGGACATCGCCGAGGACGTTTCGGAGCTCTTCAATGTGCTGACCGGGTACGCGCACCAGACGGCCTACCGCAAGCTGCTCGTCGCCCCGACCGCCATGCGATCCCAGCTCCTGTCGAAGATCGAACGAGAGACGATCCGTCACCGTTCTCACGGCGACGGATACCTCGCGTTCAAGGCAAACGCGCTGGTCGACAAGCAGGTGATCCGGGCGCTCTATCAGGCATCACAGGCAGGAGTGAAGATCGACCTTCAGATCAGGGGTATCTGTTCACTGCGACCCGGCATCCCGGGAGTGAGCGACACCATCACCGACACGTCGGTGGTCGGACGATTCCTCGAGCACACGCGCATGTACTACTTCCACAACGGAGGCGACGAGGAGTTGTATGTCGGAAGCGCCGATCTGATGCCTCGCAACCTCGACCGCCGTGTCGAGTTGCTGTTCCCGGTCGAAGGGCCCGATCTCGCGCTCCTTCGCGACGCTGCACTCAACGTTCATCTCAAGGACACGGCACAGGCTCGTCTCCTTCGAAGTGACGGAACCTACGAGCGGCTCGACCGTTCAGGATTGGACAGTCAGAAGTGGCTGCTCGACAACTGGGGGTTCCGGGGAAGCGACCTCGAAGTCGCCCAGCTTCACCCGACGACCTGAGCCAGAAGGGCAGCGTCGATCGAGTAGCTGAGCCGGTCGGGCGCAGCGTCGGACTCCACCCACTCGGTCCGATCGACCTCGCTGGTGGGCTCGCGGTCTTCGATGCTTCCCGAGATGACGCGCATCTTCCAGAACCGGACAACCTTTCGGTCGCCACTCTCGAGGTGGTACTGCACCTCGCCGAGGAATTCGCCGAGTGCACAGGTGAGTCCGGTTTCTTCCTCGACTTCCCGAAGTGCTGCCTCCTCGAAGGTCTCGCCCTCATCGAGCTTGCCCTTCGGGAAGCTCCAATCGTCGTACTTGGGCCGGTGCACGATCACGACCTTCCCATCTGCGACGACGACGCCTCCGGCAGCGCGGATCACATCCATGCGCGCAGCTTCTTCCGATCCAGGCAGTCGAAGGCGTGCCCCCACTGGTCGAGCGCCTCGCAACGGCGCGCCCATTGCACTCCAGCGAGTTCACCGAGCACCACGGCGTGACGCGACGGGAGGCGAACTCCGATCTGCGTGAGGATTCCGTGAGCGATCGTTGCGTCACGATACTCGCCAAGAATGTCCTGAAGCCGCTCTGCGGCTCCGGCGAATCGAAGTGAGCGTTTCCCAGCCACCGGCGCTACCAGTTCGGCCCCATACCGCACTCTCTTGGCGAGGATGCGGATCCGATGGAGGGTCGGCGGATCCGGCTCCGGATTCCTGGCCAGCTCGGCCAAGCCGATCCAGCGTTGTCGCACGAGCGGGCCCATGACCTCGAGCGGAGGCCTCTCCCCGTCGTCGCGTACCGGCGTCGCACATGCCCACGCCACCAGTTCGAGGGCCAACCGTGCGAACGAATCACTCTGGACATACTGCAACAGCTCGTCCCACTCGGCGTCTCTGCGCCGAGACCAGGCCGACCGCAACGCCTCGATCGCCACGGCATCGCCGGTGAGTCGAAGCAGGAACACGTCGCGATCTCGGACCTTGCCGAGGAGCCGTCCCAGCTCTCGAAGGTCTCTGCGTAGAGGCTTTCCTTCACGCAGCAACGGTCCGAACGTCTGCAGGTTCGAACGAAGCCGACGAGTGGCGACACGAGCTTGATGTACCGAGTGGTGGTCGGAATGAGGCAGACATGAGAACAGGCGATCTACGGACGCCGCTATGGCGTTGGCGAGGAGATCACCGGCAGTCGGATCGTCAGGCAGATCCGGAACGGCGACGGCCGGCCACTTCATCGCTCTCCCCTCCTGGCGACACCGACAATCCATGGACGAGAAACTCCCTCAACGCACCTGTTGCCTCTTCCATTCGATCGGTCGGTCGGGGCTGGGTGATGAGGAATCTCGCCCCAGACATGATCAGATCCTGGAGAAGGCGGCCGACCAGGTCTACCGACATCGAACGCAGTTCGCCGGCCTCTACTCCGGCGGCATAGATACGTCCGAACGCCTCCACGAACTCTGAATGTGCCTCTCGCACTCGAAGCTGCGCGGCCCGAGACAGCTTGGGTATGTCTCTGTGGAGGATCACCCCGAGGGTCGGATCCGTGACGACGAATCGCACCATGCCGGTCGAGAGGTCGACGATCTGATCTATGTACGGTGCGGTCGGATCGACCGCCTCGACGAGGCGGTGGAGCAGCTTCGGGAGTTCACTCTCCACGAGCGACACCACGAGATCCTCTTTGTCAGTGAAGTACTCGTACAGCGTTGTTCGTCCGATGCCGACGACCGCTGCGATATCGCCGAGAGACGTGATCTGGTAGCCGAGGCCGTGGAACAGCCTCTGCGCCGCGTCGAGGATCTGTGCCCTGGTCAGCTCCTTGTGTTCGGCGATGTTCCCTGCGCGTATCCGCGGCACGACTGCTCTTCTCTCTCGTTCAGACCCTATGTTATCGACACCCTGTGGCTGTCCGGCCTGGCCTTTGAGACGGGTACCATCGGTAGCGGCATGCCGGCGACGATCATTCTGGGCACTCAGTGGGGTGACGAAGGAAAGGGCAAAGTCACCGACTTTTTCGCCGAGAAGGCAGACCTCGTCGTCCGCTACCAGGGCGGCAACAACGCTGGTCATACCGTCGTCGTCGGCGAAGAGCGTTTCGCCCTTTCGCTCGTCCCGTCCGGGGTGATGAACCCGAACTGCACGCCGGTGATCGCGTCCGGATGCGTGGTAGACCCTGGTGTGCTCCTCGACGAGATCGACATGCTCGCCTCCCGGGGCATCGACCCGTCGCGGCTACGGCTCTCCTCCAACGCTCACCTCATCATGCCCTACCACCGCAAGCTCGACGCCGTGAAGGAGCGATACCTGGGACGCCAGAAGATCGGCACGACCAAGCGAGGTATCGGACCGGCGTATGCGGACAAGTATGCCCGCCAGGGCATCCGCGTCCAGGACCTCTTCGACACCAAGATCTTCAACGACAAGCTCGACATCGCACTCGTCGAGAAGAACAAGATCCTCACCAGGGTCTACAACCAGCTCCCGATGGACGCACGGGAGATCGTCCGCGAGTACCAGGAGTACGCGGAGCGGCTGCGACCGTACGTGGACGACACGTCGTTGCTCGTCGCGTCTGCGATCGAGGGTGGCAAGCAGGTGCTGTTCGAGGGCGCTCAAGGCACCTTGCTCGATATCGACCACGGGACCTACCCGTTTGTGACATCGTCCAATCCGACCGCAGGTGGCGCGCTCACCGGGACCGGTATCGGTCCGAAGGCGATCGACAAGGTGATCGGAGTCACCAAGGCGTATATCTCTCGCGTAGGTACCGGCCCGTTTCCAACCGAGCTGGATGATGACGTGGGTGAGACCATGGTGCGTGTCGGCGGCGAGTATGGAACCGTCACGGGCAGACGCCGCCGGTGCGGATGGCTCGATCTGGTCGCACTTCGCTACTCGGCTCGAGTGAACTCCCTCACCGACTTGTTCGTGACCAAGCTCGACGTCCTCTCCGAGTTCGAGACACTGAACGTTGCGACCGCCTATAGCTCGCTCGGCTCCCACTACACGGAGTTTCCGCGACAGCAACGGGTGCTGTACAACTGCGCGCC
>Ga0315540_10002245_pt1 | contig 10913 bp, 11 predicted proteins | sample SalMarSW160110MG_FD_203677 | JGI IMG/M metagenome (GOLD analysis project Ga0315540, IMG submission 203677) | Salt marsh sediment microbial communities from the Plum Island Ecosystem LTER, Massachusetts, United States - Salt Marsh Sediment SW1601-10 ... | reverse complement strand
GAGATATTAAAATAACTGCTCCGGATGTCCTAAGAACTGCTCAAGCTCAGTCTCTTACTTCTCAGATTCAAGATATGCCAGCTTTATTGCACCCTAGTGGCATGTCAGTTTCTCCACTATTCAAAGATGTAACTACAACTACAACAAGAGAAGCTCCTAGAATTATTCAAGGTGAAATTGTTCAGCCTCCAGCTAAATTGTCTAAACTACGTGCTATTAAATTAGCTGTTATGCAGTCCCCAGAGCACACTATTAGTGGATTTAAAGTATCAGATATTTTACGTACGGCAAAGAATACTACAGATCCAAGTAAATTAAAAATGGTCCAGACTTTAATTAACCAGGAAGCAAAACGTATCTACAAGACAGGAGACTACAGTGGACTCGAACAAATCGGAGGAAAACCAGGATCTAAGCTTTACACAAAAGCTGGAGAAAAAGCTCAAGTCGGTCTTACTATCCATCAGATTACTAATTTACTGCACACTGGGGAAGTAGGCCCAACACTTCCTGCTTATAGTAAGGCTACTGACGCATTAACTAACCCATTCCCTATTTGGGGAAAGGAAGATTTACAGACTTTTCATGTACTGAATGATAAGGGTCAATTAGTTAATTTAGATAAGTACCTTACTGATCTAGGAATTACCCCTAAAGCAAGTGAAGCAGGATTTCCTACTGTTGAACCGTTTAAACTACCTAGCGAAAAAGCTGCCCCTAGCGTTGAAACTATTACGTCTACTAAGAGTAAAAGATTAAATCCTGCAGAAACAATCTCTTGGATGTCTCAACATGCCGGTATGCTCTCTCCTGCTGAGATGGCGTATCTTAGACGTGCAGGGTCGCGTGCATCCTTTGAGAAGCGGCTAGCAGAGCTTAAAACTAAGGTAGTAGCTGGTAACTTCAAGACACTAAATGATGTAATTAGTGCTGCTGAGCAAGGTCTTATCCCTAAAGAAGCTTTGCAGAAACTTCTAGATACTGCTGGTGCATCTTCACTTAAGGACCTTCGTAGTAAAGCTACAGATATCCTAAATAAAACTGGACCTCGCCCTGTAGCGGCAGAAAAACCACCTGTTGAGGTGCCTAAGCCTGGACCTAAACTAGAACGACTATCTGGAGATGCAGCTAAACAGGCTGATCCTTTTGCTATAACTCCAGCTGAAAAACTGATCGCTACAGGGGTGCCGGATAAAATTGTACCCCAGCTTGATGCTGCCCAAGTTAAAGATTTAGCACATGCACTTGGGTACGCAACAATGGAAAATATTGTTCGACCCCTGGATCCATTGAAGTATCCGTGGGTTACAGATATTAAGAAAGCGCTGCGTACACACAGAACTCCCGGTGTAGGTCGTGCTCGGAATCTGCATGGCTGGAATGCTTTTTCTCAGTCAGATGTATTTAGGACTCTTGTAAATAGAGCTAGCTCTGATTATAGATCAGCTATTGCAGCTGCTAAGAATAAACCTAAAGCTGTACAGCGTGCAGTGTGGAAAGCACGTGCAGGCTTTATGTACGACCGTATTGTTCCTGAATTAAGAGCTGTTGACATCTTGCTCCGCAATAAGGGAGTAAAGATGATCGCAGGAACAGATAATGCTGGGTTACTAGTTAGCTTAAGCGATGTTATTGATGCCCTACCTAGACCATTAGTTGAACGTTACTTATTTACTCCAGCTTCTTCTGTATATCCCACAGATTTCTTGAACGCTGCTGCTTCTATTGCTAAGTCTATTATTGATGGAACATCTTTAGATGTAGCTCGTGCCGACGCATACAACGCAATTTTAAATGGTCGGTACGTTACTAAAATGAAGAAACCGGAAGTATTTGCTAGTAACGTAGTTTCTGACTTGATGGACCATAGCGATGATATTATTAAACGAGTAGAAGAAAACTACGCTCGTGAATCTTTAAAGACCGGCACAGACGTAGTTTCTATGACAGACCCGGTTATCAAACAGCTTGCTACAGAATTTGCTGACCCGAATGTATCTATGGGTAGAGCTTTTGGTGACTTTGCAGGACGTGCTGCAGAAGTTGCTGCTAACGGGCGTACGATTGGAGCAGCTGCTGGTACAACTAGGCTAGCTAATGATCTAGTTGATGCTAAGCTAGCAGGAACAGTAACACCTAGTGATATGGCAGAGGCTCGTGCTGCTAGAGAATTTGCTAGTAAGCCTGGAGATGCCACAGTAGCTAGAAACCAGTTTGAAGCTAGAAAAGCTATTGCACCAAATGAAGTTGATCTCGGTGAGAAAATTGGCAATGAATTAGCTAGTGCATTATTTAAAGCTAATGTCCCAATGGACGAAAAGATTGTAGCCTTTAAAGATGCGATGGGTCAGGCTTTTCTAGCTCATTACGGTCATGCTGATTTACACGCTATGCTGCAACAAAGCAGAACTGTAACACAGGACTTCTCTCGTAGCTACAGCTACTTAATGAGTCAGATTTGGAAGACAGCAAATGGTATTGATGCAGTAGATACTCCTGCTAAGCTACAAGAAGCATTTAGAGCGTTACAGTCTGGGCTAGATACTACAGGAATGGATATCGCCCCTGTAGCGGCTAGTATGCAGCAAGCAGTAGATGTACTGTTCGGACATGCAGCTAAAAATGGTCTTGGTACGTTCTTCCAGCGTAATGGGTTTACAGTTGACCATCTTAATAAAACTCTAGAGTATTTTGGTGTTCCAGAAGCATATCACTTTAATCCTAATCTATCTATTATGGATCAGGCAGATATCTGGAAAACATGGCCAACTGAAGATATCTTAAACAATTTAGACAAGGTTCATGCAGCTGTTCAGCGAGCAGCAGTAGACACTACAGTAGGATCTAGTTTTAGTTCATATTTTGGTAGTAAAGTTAGTGGACCGGGCATGGTAAAAGTTGCTGACCCCATGGGTAAGAGTTATCTTGCTCCTTTTATCGATAAGAGCCTATATTACCCTAGAGAAATTGTAGATCAGTTAAAGTATCTAGATAAAACAATGCGTGGGTCGTTAACAGTTAACAGATTTCATAATGCTACAGTTAACGCAGTTGTGCATCATATTCTTGACCCTGTTATTCACATGTGGAAATCTGGGTTAACTATCTGGCGTCCTGGTCACCATGTGTCTAACTTAATTGGCGATGTGATGCTATCGTGGTTCCAGGGCGTAAATAATCCTGCTGTTTATAAAACAGCAGCTAGAATTATGACTGGTCGCCGGGCCGCCTATACTGAATCTTGGGATGGCTTAAAAGCACTAATGAACGGTAGTGCATTAGACCAGCAAGCTGCACGTGGAAAAGGTATTTATACTAAAATCAATGGCAAGAAGACATTTGTTAGTGATGACCAGCTGTGGAGGGCAGCTTGGTCTCATGGTAACTTGCCAGAGTTCAGAACTCTTGAAGACGTAGCTTTTAACCAAAGACAAGCTACAGGAATGAACGTTAGTAATAATCCTATTATGCAAGCTGGTAGGTTCGGTCAGCGTAAATTAGGTGGGCTATCCCAAGTTAGAGATCACTGGGTTCGTGTAGCGCACTTCGTTGATGTAATGCAAAAAGGTAATTTCAAAACACTAGATGAAGGTTTTGCTAAAGCTGCCGCTACAGTGCGTAAGTGGCACCCTGATGGTTCAGACCTTTCTAATTTCGAATCTAAATACATGCGTCGCTGGTTCATGTTCTATTCATGGCAGCGTAAAGCTATTCCGTTAGCACTTGAAACAGCTTTAATGCATCCTGGAAAAGCAATGGTTCTACCTAAAGCAATGTATAACTTTGCTATTACTATGGGGCTTAATCCTGAATCGTTAACTAATCCATTCCCTAATGATCAGATGTTCCCTGATTTCTTAACTGATAGTCCATTTGGTCCTCAATGGCAAGGATCTCTTCCTGGCGTTCCTGGAACTGGTCTACCTGGCGGTGTGCACTATAGAGGCATTAACCCTCCAGATCCAGTATCTCAGATTTTAAGCCAATACGGTGGCAATAATCCAGCTGGTCAGGTTTTAGGTGCCATGAATCCATTTGCTAGGATTCCGTATGAATTAGCAACTGGCGTTAACGTACGAACCAGCCGACCCATTAATTCTAAACTAGACTATGTAGACCAGCAGATTCCTGGGGTTAGCTACTTAGATAAGGTTACTGGTCGTACTCTAGGTGGGCTAGGACCGCCTGTTAGGAATGTGCAGAGAGCTAATATTCAGCCAGGATATAATTCTGAAGCATTCTTCAACTGGCTTACTGGGCTTGGACAGGTAGACTATTCCCAGCCTAACTACATCAAAACTGCTGAGTATAATCTACGTGATAAGTTAAGGGGGAATTAGGATGACTACTCAGTATGCCCCCTTCAATTACCACCAAGCTTTAATGAACAGACTAGGACTAATTACAGATTGGGCAGATCAAGGCTTAGCTAACACAAAACAGTATTATGCTAATAGACCTACACCTAATCCAGTTTATGGAAATACCAGTAATAGCAGTAGTGGAGGGACACACTATACTCCCCCGTCAGGGCAAGCTGGCAATACTTTTGATAACTTTATGAGAGCTATTGCCCAGCGTGAATCCGGTGGCAACTACAGAGCAGTTAACAGAGATTCTGGTGCACTGGGTAAGTATCAGATTATGCCCGGTAATATTGCATCTTGGTCTAAAGCTGCTCTAGGCCACTCTATTTCTACCAGTCAATTCTTGCATACTCCGTCGCTACAGGAACAAATTGCGCAATACCAGCTGCATAATTACTACAATAAATGGGGGCCTGGGGGTGCAGCTGTAGCATGGTATGCTGGCCCAGGTACTGCTTCTAAGTGGTACAAGAATAGCAATAGTGGATACTACAACACACCACAAGGTAAGTATTCTAGTATTAATGCATACGCCTTAGGTATCCTGAGAGCGATGGGAATTCGATAAATGACAGGCAACGAATCGGAACAGCAGTTAATGGGGGTAGTGCTTGGAGCGATAGAACAATTGAAAGAAGAAGTACGGGATGTTAGAAAACATGTAGATGATAAGATAGATAAACTAATAGATAGGTGGAATGAAAGATCAGCAGAATTTATGACTAAGGAACTGTTTGAAGCTGAGAAAGAAAAGCTTCTTCTACTAGTTAAAAATCAACAAGAACAGATCGATGGCTTAATGAAGGAACGTAATCGTTTACTTGGTGTTATCGTAACAGCTGTACTTTTAGCTCTACTATCATTGGTTATCGATGCATCTAAAACTAAAGATGCGATAGGGATTGGAATGCATTCATGGACGTACACAAGTTTTGGAGTATTGCACGCAAAGCAACTACTGCTGCCGCATTTGTAGGAGTCAGCGCTGTAGCGGCTCATTTAATTCCGTCACCTTGGGACACGTGGGTTGAAATTGTCATCGCTGCTGGAGCCTACATCGGCGTGTATGCAATGCCCAATGCTGAGCAGAAGCCCCCAACGGCCTCTTGACATGGATGCGGCCCCGAAGCTAGACTCGCACTATGACATACGAGTCGGGATGGCAGCTTCGGGGCCGCTGTTCGACTACTGACCCAACAGAGATCAGGAGGCTTGATCAGCTATTCTTTTCGTCTGCTAAAGGTAGAATGTCTAATTCTAATAAGCAGATGATTAATGAATTATGTGGAACGTGTCCTGTTAGACATATTTGTTTTATGGACGCATTAGTTCATGATGAAGATGGCGTGTGGGGAGGAACTACTAAAGAAGAACGATATTCTATCAATAGAGAGACTCTTATTAGTGCTATTGATGAGGCATTAATTCAAGGATGGTTCCAACCTCATCGACTATCTGAGAAATCTCCTATACATGAAATGCTTCGACTTCGTCGAATTGCAACTCGGGCTTCTTTGGTGGTTGTGGATCAGAATCTAGATTTTGATACTGTTCCTGATTTTGAATTGCCACAATATGTTGAGCCCATGGCAGTAGCTTTTTAAATACAGCTGGTGGCACAACTAGTGGAGGTTCTCCTCCCCATCTCTGCTCCGGAGATGACCGTTCATAGTTCCATTTAATTCCTGTTTGCTGCTCAAAAGCTGATGCTCTACAGCTATCGGAGCAGTAAGCCACTCCTCTATAGTTAGTTCCGAACATCTCGTTACATCTCTTACATTTCTTGTACGTGAATGCCGCGGGTTTTTCAATACATCTTAATACAGATTCAATATCCCAGTATGCTGGTGTTCTCAGTCTATCTGCTCTAATTTCTTCTACAGCAGTAGACACATCAGTTTGGGAAACTGATCCTCCAAGAAGGGCCGCTAGCTTAGCTACGGCCTTTTCTTGTGTTGTCTTCTTCCTGGGCGGCATTTGGCCTCATTCCATGCATTACTAGATCATGTCGATATATGTAAACAATTGCACAATTATGCGTAGGCCATGCTGTCCAATCACCACATATAAGGCAGGATGTAGTCCAGCGTGGCGCATTTTCTGTAAAGATATATTTACGTTTACGGATCTTAAATCTGGCCATGATTCTCTTCTAACCTTGTTCTCATCATACCTTCAGTGATATAAAAATATGATCCGTGCAGTAACGCTGCAATCTGATGTGACTGGCTATGGTCTGATGGCATATAGATACCAGTCCACATTTCTGCAGTTTTTAAAATACTAGAGGGCTGATCTCTCAGCACCTTTCCATGTCTAGAAGCATAGCTTTTAATCATACCAATCGCCTGCAGCGCCGGTACATCTGACCCTATGTGCGCTCCAGCTTTTTTCCTAAAGATTTTATAAGATTCGTAACCTACACTTGATGGAGTAGGATCTAACTTTTCTAAAAATTTTGTCAAATCATCAATATGTACTTGACCCATCGCTACAGCGCGTGCCATTCCATTTTCTATCTCAAATTTACACCATCCATTCATTACCCCTGGGTCGATCCAAATAGATGTCCTCATTTTTCTCTCATTCTTACACCTGGGAGTGGAATAACTCTTGCAATTCCGTCAGGAACAGTGTCTATAACTTCTACTGGAGTTCCTGAAAACGAATCAAGACTTGTATTGTACCAGCCGTATGGAGATCCCATTTCTTTTAATGAAGCTCTAATCATATCGCTATATGTGTCTTTATTTACTTGAATCAAGCCTCGCTTCGACATAGCCAAGTTAGTTAGATCAGTCACAAACTCTCTTGATTCCCAACCATTTTCTGGAACTACAACATCCATTATTCACTCCTGTGGCACTCGTGAGTGCAGTCTACTACCTCATCTAAATCGTAATCAAAAGCAGTGCCAGAACAAGCAACACACTTACCAACGGCACAGTCAGGATTAATCGTACTCATTATTGACCTCTCTTAGGGCAGTCTTTAATATGAGGGATAAGTACTTCTTCCAGGTATTCTTTTATTGTATAGTCAGCAGGTGGCCATAAGTAATTTGAACATTTAGTACAATATTGTTCTCCTTCTCTCATTATAACAGAAATAGGCCAATTTAGAGCTTCCTCTGTACTAACTTCCCCATTTGTGGAAGTCGACGGCGAATTTGACTCCGAAATCTGGTTCGACATTTTCCATTATCTCAACAATCTTTGGTCTATATAAATCTACTAGATCATCTCTAATTTCAAATACTACGGAGTCATGCACCTGCAATAGCATCATACACTTATCTTCTTCATCCACCTCCCTAAATAGTCTATCCATTGTACCTTCAACAATATCAGCAGCCCCACCTTGAATCACGCTATTAAAAGCTTTATGTGCTTCGTCTTTGGGCCACTGAAAGTGCCTGTAGCGCCCAGACCATAATCTAATTTTACCCTTTGCTTTTACCTGTGAAGCTGCCATAAGTGATAACTTACGGAAGTTAGGATAAGCTCTATAGTAGCTTTCAATTAACTGCTTAGCTCTAGCTTCTGACACCCCAAAAACATTGCTTACTCTACGTACGCCACCGCCATATTGAATTGTATATACTAGTGTTTTTTGATCATGCCTTACTAACCCGGTATTTGTTCTCATTTCATTGAAAATATCTCGACCTTCATTAAAAACATCCAGTAGTGATCGCTCTTTAGCATAAGCCGTTGCTAGTCTTAATTCTAGTTGTCCATAGTCAGCTTCCCATAGGCTATATCCTGGTCGACCTAGGAAAGCACTTTTCATGTGACCGTTCCATGGTTTTTCTGACACCTTAGGAATTTGCTGTAAGTTTGGTTTTTCACAGCTCATTCTACCAGTTTTAGTCCCATGTAGCTTATAGCTTGGCCTGAGTCTACCATCTGGTGATAGCAGTTTTACGTACGGCTCATAATTGGATGTTACTGCTTTCTGCCAACCCCTATACGTTAGTACCTGTTGTGCTCTTGGGTCGTCTCTACGTTCTAGGATTTGATCGTATTCTTCCATTGCAAATTTATCAAAACTTGGATTGCCGCCTGGTGTTACTTTTACTACTGGCAGTCCAAGTTCGTCAATTAGGAACTTACCTAATTGCTTTGGTGATCCTGGGTTGAAACCTAATAAATCAACTAGCTCATCCATTTGAGTATGGCCTATAGCAGCTTCTCTTTCGCAAAGAGGAACATCGATCTTGACCCCCCGACGTTCCATCTCAATCACAATGTTTGTAGTTCTAGCTTTTCTAGGCCAGTATTCAGACAGCTGTTCTTTATCCCATTTAGGCTTTAAAGCGTTGTAGAGTAGCAAGTGCAAATAAGCATCGTATCTAGCATAATCCCACATTTCTTCTGACGGGATTGCGTGCCATCCAATTTTATCTCTAAGAGTTGTAAACTCTTTAGATTCTTTCTTTCCTTCATCGTTTAAGTAATGCTTAGCACAAGCCGATAGTTTCTTACTATAAGGAACTACTTCATTAATAAGATGTGTCATCTCTAACGTACATACTAGCCCTGGCCCTCGAATATTAATTCCGAGCGAGTCGGCAAAGACAATGTCAGCCTTATTGCTATGAGTTGCGGTAACCCTTCCTTCTTTAGTGCGCTGTTCAAGAACGCTCTTAAGTTTTGGGAGCCAAATATCTCGAGCAAGGTTGTATCCATACTTATGGCGGAAGGGGAGATAGTGAGCGACAAACCCCTCTCCCTTGAGACAGTATGAAATCGAGCATCCGACGGTATATCCTGTGCCATCTCTACAATCCTGTCCATTTGATTCAAAATCTAGTCCAATAGCGTCCGCTGTGGCGGCACCTAAAAGAAAACTATCCAAATCTAAAATTGGCTTTGGATTCTCCTCCAGGGAGTACACCTTTAGAAAGTCCAATTGATTCGGGACTGTCACTCTTCCTCATCCTATCCAAATTAGGCTGTACACCACCTAATTCCTCAAATTGAAGATGCTCGATACGTTGGATTTTTATTGGAGGCCGCTCTACAGCCAATCTATTTTTCACTACTCTAAGCTCTAGACTACCGTCTTCTTCTTTCCATAGTGACATAGCTATATCTAGGTCAGTTGTGAGGTATTGGTTTCCGTATAGGTCATCAAGTCGTTTAGGCTTTTTATTTCCTTCTTGACCTTTTCTGTTGTGGTGAATTACCCATACGTAGCATCCAAATTCTTTACGTATACGGTTAATGTATACCATAGTTTTACGGATTTCTTCATCATCGTTTAGCCCTCCTGTGTGAACCTTCCCAAACGAGTCTACTACTATACCATCAGGAGCATGCTCAGCTAGTATAGACTCAAAGAATTGCCTAGCTTTAGCGTTACTTAATGGGATAGTCTCATTAATAGGGGCGAGTAGTAGTCTATTTTGCAGTACTTCAAGTTCTGCTTCAGAATATCCTTGGGACATTTGCGCTACAAAGTACTTGAATGTAGGAATGCCCATTTCAAGCTCTAGGAATAGAAGTTTTTGCCTTCCAATTGGCTTCCATCCTAAAAACTCCCGCGACAGGGCGGAGCGGATAGCTAAATTAAGCATGATTTGAGTTTTACCTACACCCGATGCTGCACCAATCATACCTAGTCCACCACGCGGCATTAAATCTTTGATAGCCCATTCGATGTTGACTTCATGTTTAAGCATGTCGCCAAAACCAAATACGTACTGGACATCGGTTTCTACTTTTTCACTATTTAGCTTCTCTTCAACAGCTTTAGGGTATTTCATCCTAGCTTTATTGATTAAATCAATAAGCCGTTTTGTTCGATCTGAGCGATTCTTAAATTTACCCCATTTATTGTCTGCCCAGTTTAGAATTGCGTATGCTTCAGCGTCTGTAGCGCCTAATTCTGCTAGGTGAAATGCAATTCGCATTAAAGCGCTAGAACGCATTCCGTGTACTACGTCATTAGCTTCTTTTAGAAGAAGTTCTAATGTGTCAGGATTCCAAGTATATTTGCCTATGATTACTTGTGTGTCTGGTAGGTCTGTTGTATCAATTTGAGTGCTGACTAGTTCTCGAAATGTCTTGATATTTCTAAATTGCTTAGGGTGATACGTATTATCGTTTTCTTCAAGCCATACTACGTCTAAGTTATGCTTATAGTTTACTGTATGCGGTGGCCTTAGAACCTGGTTGGCATCCCAGCCTGATGTATCCGCATGTGTTTGATATGCTATTGTACGGTTAGCTGCTTCAATAAAATCTACATCTTTACAGAACTCTTCTAATTTCCAGTATACGTGCTGATGCGTCTCGGTGCTGCTCTGTACCCTCAGGCTGGGAGGCCCTGGGGTGGCGCTGACGCCCTCAGAATCGGCCTCTGGCCACTCACTAGGGGCCTTTCCGTCGTACTCTACCCAGATTAGGCTGGAGCCTAGTACGTATTCTTTACCGGGATTTGGCTTTGAGAAAATAGCTGGAGAGAAGTAAACGTCCTTGCCTGCTGCACTGTTGGCAAGAACGTGCGAAATCACTGCATTTTTACGGACAGGCCATTCAT
>Ga0315540_10002244_pt1 | contig 10914 bp, 11 predicted proteins | sample SalMarSW160110MG_FD_203677 | JGI IMG/M metagenome (GOLD analysis project Ga0315540, IMG submission 203677) | Salt marsh sediment microbial communities from the Plum Island Ecosystem LTER, Massachusetts, United States - Salt Marsh Sediment SW1601-10 ... | reverse complement strand
TTCCCGGTCTCCCGTTTGGCTCTTCGGCGCTCCGCGCCTCGGGAACCAAACGTTCGACCTGCAGAACCCCCGCGACAACCGGTTTCCTTCGGGCCGTTATCACGGTGAACCTGCCGGTCAACTCGGCATTAGCGGGCAGCATGATGGCAGCTATAACAGAAAGGCTTGCATATGGAAAATAATCTGCCGTTTAACCGGGATTGGGTTAGGGTCGTCGTGGTTTATAGCCTGATCGTTTTTGCTGTCTCCAGTGCGATACTTATACCTTCCTTAAAATTGCTCAACTTACGGAAGCTCGGTCGTCTGCCGACTTGGCTGCGTTGGGTTCTGGTTCTTCCAATGGCTTTCCTTGTGGGGTACATCTCAGAGACAATCCCACGGATATTGTTTGCCACCATCGAAATCGCCATAAACCATCAACTCACATTCAAGCCCGGCGTTGACTGCCTGATATGGCAGGCGTACGCCTCAGTTTTCTTTGTTATCGGCGGCATGAAAATGGCTCCGTCACACAGGTTCAGCGTGTTTGTGGTTCTCGGGGGGCTAAAGATCGCTGTGGCAATTATTAATATGTACAATATCGTAAGCTTCACGTATGGCGGTGGAGAATGGGACAGGCTGGACCCGATCCTCAACTCGCCTCTTTGGTGGAACGCATCGGTATATATACTGTGCATTCTTCTTCTGGTAATTTTCTGTGTGTATTTGGCAGCAAAGTCACCTGGGAAGCAGGAGGTTATATCCTCCAAGTAAAAGTCGGTTATCACAGTTCTGTGAACAAAAGCCCGCTAACGCCCTTTAACTCCGACTGGCTTTCCCGTCACGCTCCAAAGCCATCGGGTTAAGGGCAACGTTCGCACCACCAATAAATATACCTTGACCATAACCACATATGGTAATATTATAACCAAATGCAGTATCAGGTCAAAATCAGAAAGAAAGCCCTCCGCGATCTAAAAAAGCTGCCGATGGATGTCCAGAAGTTGCTGTTTTTATTGATTTAAGATCTCAAAGCAGATGGCCCGATACAAAAAAGTTGGCACAATTTTTCACCCTTGAGTAAGGAAACATACCACTGCCATTTTAATTATCGCTATGTGGCATGCTGGACTTATCGGCAAGGGGAAATCGAAATCGAGGTGTATTATGTTGGCAGTCATGAAAAAGCCCCGTATTGAAATATCCCTCCAGGGTGAGCACGTTGATGAGCTCATTGAGTGGATTAGAAAGAAATTCGAGGTGAATATTCTCACATCCGAGAGCGCTGAGAGTATTGCAATTGAAGAGACTGATTTTTGGAAAGAAATGCAGTCAAACAGGGTCGGCAATCTTCTCTCAGGTGCCAGGCTTAAAGCAAACCTGTCGCAAGCACAGCTCGCCGAAAAGCTCGGTATTCGCCAGAATATGATTAGCGATTATGAGAGAGGGAAGCGAAGGCTTTCCCCGGCAATGGCCACACGCATTGCAAAGATTCTCAATATCAAAGTTGACAGAATTTCATAGCGCTAATCGGCTTTAAGGAGGACATGCGGGAAGGACGCCGCACATGCCAGTTAACCGGCCCGCTGGAGACATGAATAAGAAAATCATCGCAGCAACGCCGTTCGGATCAGTGGCCATCATCTGGGCCGTTATGGACGGTGCCCCAAAGATCCTCAGGGTCTTGCTCTCAAAGCCTGGGTTGCCCTCGGAACACCGGGTGTCCGGGCTCTACCCGCAAGTGCAAGCGTCTTCCTGCCCGAAGATCGATGATGTCGCTGCCGGGATCAGCAGGATGCTTGAAGGAGAAGCAGTTGATTTCCCGCTCAGTGTGGCGAACTTGAGCATGTGCGGCGGGTTTCAGCAGCATGTGCTGCGGGCGGAGCACGCGATTCCTCGGGGCCACGTCAGTACGTATCGCCTCATCGCACGGTACCTGGGAAAGGCAAACGGCGCGAGAGCGGTCGGCAATGCTCTGGCGAAGAACCCGTTTCCGCTGATCGTGCCCTGCCACCGGGCCATACGTTCGGACCGGTCCCTGGGCGGCTACCAAGGTGGTCTCGATATGAAGCGTGCCTTGCTCGAAGCAGAGGGAATACGCTTCGATGGCGCGGGAAAGGTGCAGTGTCTCAGGTTTCATTACGAGATATAGGGCCTAATCCATCGATTGGGACAGACATGACGAGGAGGGATTCACAGCGGGCATAAACATCGGTGATCCTATTGAGGAGTTCGGGCGCCTTGCTGGTGAGGAGACAACGTAGTTCGGCACTGGGCAACCGGTTTTCTCCGCACCCGCCGCCATATTCGTTTCGCTGAAGAAATCAAGGCAGAATTATACTGACTCATTGTGGGGCCGAAGAAAATCGCCTTAGCTCTCAGGTTGTAAAGTAGGCGTCTATACCGGAAGTTGCAGGGGATCTATGCCGGTCCGTGCCTTATAAATGTCCCGTTTCGGTACTCCTCAAAAGCCACCCGCAGTTCCTCTTCCGTATTCATCACGATCGGTCCGTACCAGGCGACCGGTTCATTGAGAGGCCGTCCGGATACGAGCAGAAACCTGACCCCGTCTTCTTCGGTCGAAACCTGGATCCCTGCGCCGTCATGAAAAAGGACCAGGGCTTCGTTGGTCATAAAGGAATTTTCGTCCCTGGAGAAGAAGCCCTTGCCCTCGATAACGTAGGCAAAAACCGTGTGTCCTCGCTGAGTCGAATGGATGAATCGTGTCTGAGGGGGCACCGTTATATCGAGGTATTCAGGTTCTATGATGATGTCGCGAACAGGCCCTATCGCGTCGTCCACCCTGCCGCATATGACCCTGACCCTGGTGCCCTCGGGCAGAACGACCTCAGGGATCTGTTCACGCTTCACGTCCCGATACCGGGGTTCCATCATTTTTTGGGAGCCGGGGAGATTGGCCCACAGTTGAAATCCGAGCATGACGCCGTTCGCATCCCCCTTGGGCATCTCCTCGTGGATAATCCCACTCCCTGCCGTCATCCACTGCACGTCTCCCGTGGAAATAATCCCACGGTTCCCCATGCTGTCGCCGTGTTCCACGTCTCCCCCGACAACATAAGTGATGGTTTCGATCCCGCGATGGGGGTGCCATGGAAACCCTTTCACAAAGTCCTCCGGGTTGTCCGACCGGAAATCGTCCAGGAGGAGAAAAGGGTCAAACAGGGGCACATGGTTGAATCCAAACACCCGCTTGAGGCGAACACCGGCTCCTTCGACGGTGGGTTGGCTTCTCAGAATCCTTCTTATTCTCCTGTTCTCGGTCATTGTGGTACACCCCTGTGGAGGTCTTTTTACGAAAAGGTGATTTCTATTATTATAATCATGGTTTCGTGGTTTTCAAAATGAGACGTTCCTTGCAGGCGGGTCGGACCAAGACAAACAAAGGCAACTGATTGAAATGCTAAGATAATTTTATTGAAAATGGCCTGGTTTAGAGCTTAGAACGCTATTTTTGCCGTGCAAATGGGCATTGTAAGAAAGGCGCTATGAATGCCACGGGCGAACCGACATTACATACCAGGGTATATCTGGCACACCCCAGTTAAATAATCTTCGAATTTAACGGGGTAAATTACGCATCGGTGTCATAAAAAGGAATTCCTTTTGAAATTCGCCAGAGATCGCCGCCGCTATATTCAATGGCAATTTGAAGCCAAAAAGCGATACGGTCTCAGGGTGCTCAGCTATGCGGTGACTTCCAACCATTTCCATCTCCTTGTCACGGATAACGGTGATAGAGACGTGATACCCAAGTCAATTCAATTGATAGCGGGGAGGACCGGGCAAGAATTCAATAAAAGGAAAAGTCGAAAAGGCGCCTACTGGGAAGACCGCTACCATGCGACGGCGATAGAAGCAGACAAACATTTGTTTCAGTGTCTTGTTTACATTGACCTTCACCGTAAAACATACCATGGTAAAATGTTTCTAAGAAGGAGGCTCAAATCTTATTTAGTGTCCATCCATAAATGGCTATTTTGCCCGATATCTTCGTTATGCTCAAATTTTAATCCTCGAAATACCTCAATGTATTCCTGCGGTTAAAATTTTCGCATGCCTTAATCTCGAACAAACTATCTCATTTATGGATGGACACTAACTAAATATCATCTGGTAGAACGGATCTTACAAATCAAAAAACAAGGAGGAGAACAATGAAAATCAGGAAACTTGGTTTATTTTGTTCATTTGTAATGGTTATTGCAGTGGCGGCCTTGATGATACCCGCCGTTTTTTCGACCGCATACGCCGCAGAGTACAATTGGAAGATCTGCTCTACCTGGGGACGTGGTGATTTATCCATGCAAACGCTGGCGTATTTTGCTCAACGAGTATCTGAGAGAAGCAAGGGGCGGATAAAGCTCGAGGTATTCGCCGAACCGGAGATATTAACGCTTCCGGAAGTGCTGCCTGCCTGCTCGAAAGGGGCGATTCAAATGGCGCAGGGCGGTGGTTGTGTCTGGTCAATGGTGGTTCCATTAGGGGATGTGGTTTTTGGAAGTCTGCCTGAAATATGGAATTTTCCTAATATGACCGTTACTGAGGGAGCCAACTTTCAGCGAAAGTGGCTCTTTGAAACCGGCGCCATTAATATAATCAGAAAAGCGTATGCCAAGCATAATCTGTACTGGCTTGATATGCACGATGTTGGGCGGGCTTGTATGCTTTCTACCAAGGAGGTACATACGCTGAAGGATATAAAGGGCATCAAACTTGCCGACATGGGAGGATGGATGGCGCAGTGGCATGCGGCTCTTGGCTGGGCCCCTATGGAAATGCTTCCCGCAAGTGAGATGGAGATGGCAATAAGACTGGGGACTATTGGAGCCCTTGACTATGATATGAGCGCCATTACCGGTTTCGCGTGGTATAAGGCAGCCAAATACTGGGTTGTTAACGAGGGTTTATGCACCCATAATATTCAGAGTATATTGGTAAATAAGGATGCGTGGAAATCGTTACCGAACGATTTGAAAAAAGCAGTAGCCGGAGCCGCAGTAGATTACTACCACAAGTGCAATGAAAAATATGATGAGCTCGGAGGAAAGGCCGAGACTATTGTAAAATCCGGAAAAATCATAAAGTGCGTTATGGACAAGGCGTATGAGAAGGCGGCCTATAATGAGGCACGTAAACTCTGGGTTGTGGCGGCAAAGAGTGACCCGGGGTCCGCCGCATTAATTGAATCAATAAAAAAGTTCAGGGGCATCAAGTAAATAGTTCAGGAAGAGGATAAACCTGTGAAACTTTTTTCAAAGATCATAGGCACGGTAACCGAAAAAACGGGCAGGGCTGTCAGCCTGTTAGCCCTGCCTATAATGTTAATTATCTCTTTTGAAGTGATATCAAGATATTTTTTCGACCACCCCACCCGCTGGGCATGGCTGACGGTAACACAACTCTTTGGAGTTCTGTCGCTTTTTGCCGGCCCATATGCCCTGTTGCATGGCCGGCATATAAGGGTTGAGATCTTTTATGAACGTTTTGGTTCAAGGATGAAAAGGCTTAGTGATGTGCTTACCATAATCTCTGGCCTTATATTCTTAGGCCTCTTGACCCTGCAGGGATATGGAATGGCGGTAATGTCTATTAATGGTAAAGAGTCAATAAGAACTTTTATCCAATTTCCTGTTTACCCTTTAAAGACGCTTGTACCAGTGGCCTCTTTGCTATTTTTAATACAAGGGCTTGCTATGATAGTGAAACATAAAAAGAAGTAAATTTACAATAATCGCAACATATTTAGATATTTGCCGTTAATAAGGGAGGGTTTCTTGTGCTCTGGGCCCTACCTCAGGCTGTTGACATATCACGAACTGATTTATATGAATTTTTTTTCAGCTAATTTTCTTAAATAATTCAAACCACAGAGGTTTTTGAGATTTTAAAGGATTCAGTTCCGTTTAAAAAAGATCCCCTGTTTCATGGAAACACTTTGCGCTTGATGCCCTTTTGTAAAAAAAAACACTTCGCAAGTATTTTTCTTAATTCACTAGCTGCTTTTAGTTAGGAATTTATCTATGAGTGTCGAGTTGATTACGGTTTTGTTGTTCGGTGGCATGATGGCGCTCATGTTTTTGGGAGTACCTGCACTCTTCGCTATTGGCGGCATCAGTGCTGGATTAGCGCTATGGCTGGAGGGATATACGGCTCTCTTTACTTTAGCGAGCACCGCCTTTGCGCAGGTAACTAGTATGGGTCTTTTGGCTATCCCGATGTTCGTTATGATGGCTAACCTGCTTATCTTTTCAGGAATAGCCGACCGTTTATTCCAGACATTGAGCTATTGGTTTACGAGGATAAGGGGAAGTCTGGCGGTAGCATCGGTGGCTGTGTCCACTGCGCTTGCCATGTGCGGCGGATTCGGTCCAGGCATTATCACCATGAGCATGGTTGCGATACCCGCAATGCGAAAACGCAACTATGATAAATCATTAGCCATTGGCAGTGTAATGGCTGGAGGAATCCTGGGTCCTATCATTCCCCCCAGCGTAATGATGATCGTCATGGCTTACATTACACGTTTACCCGTAGGTAAGCTTTTCATGGCAGGGATAATCCCCGGTTTCATTGCCTCATTCGGGTTCGTAATTTACATCCTGGTAAAGTGTTATTTAAATCCCGAACTTGCCCCCCCTTTAGTTGAAGAGGTGACATGGAAGATGAGGTGGATATCCCTGGGAGGTATAATTCTTCCGGTATTTCTGGTTGTTGGAATGCTTGTGGCCATTTTTGGTGGTATTGCCACTCCAACAGAGGCAGCCGGTGTGGGCGCTGCCGGTGCCTTGCTGTGTTGTGTATTAAATCGTACCATTAGTTGGGCAATGATAAAGGATTCATGTCTGGAAACAATCAAGGTCACAGGTATGGTTATATGGTTGATGATTGCGGCCAACTTTTTACGCGTGTTTTTTACCAGTGTAGGGGCCCGGTCATTAGTAATTAATCTTGTGACGGGAATGCACGTCGGCCCATGGGTCATTCTTATAGGGATGCAGATAATGCTTCTTGTGCTCGGTATGTTCATGGATGACTGGGCCATAATCGTGATCTGCGCTCCTATATTTTTCCCCATTGCCCTTAAACTGGGATTCAACCCCATATGGTTTGCCATGGTTTTTCTCCTCAACATGGTGATAGCCTATCTAACACCACCTTTTGGTTGGGCGTTAATCCTGACCAAGGCACTTTCTCCTCCGGATGTAAGTACCAGTGACGTCTGGCGTTCGGCGCCTCCTTATATGGCTATATTGGTCCTGGTTATGATCCTTGTTATGGTGTTTCCATCTCTTGCGTTATGGCTTCCCAGCTTGGTATATTAGGTCCGGTTATTCATTAATAACTTAATATAAACTAAAAATTATCAGAAGTCTGTCGGGCAAAGTTCGACAAACTCGTAGATGAAGAGAATTGATGGCGGAAATACAAATCATTGAAGATGCTTTATTTGGGTGATACAAATGACTGTAAAAAAGAAAAGAAAACCGATCGCGCCTTATCAGGCCATAGGCCTCTCAACGGTTGTCCATGGTGTGAGCGAAAGGAGCCAAATAAAAAGGAATCTTGATAACATAGAGGATTGCATGAGGGCAGCAGTAGAGATCTGCAATATCAATTTGCCAGTCAGAATTGTGGCACTATCTGAAGGGGCTCTCACAGGTTTTACCGATGAAGTTTTTGATATCCCTCATAAGGTCGCAACCAAAGAGATGTTTATTGATATTCCCGGAGAAGAATCCGAGAGGCTTGGCACTTTGGCCAAAGAATATGACACATATGTAATTGTACAGTGTAAGGCCCGTTGGCCGGAAGTTATCGAAGATCGCTACTTCAACACCATGTTCATAATCGATCCAAAAGGAAAGGTCATTCACAAGGCCGCAAAAAATCATATCTGGTGCAGGGAAAGATCATGTACGCCTCATGATGTTTATGACCGGTGGGTCGAGCTTTTCGGGGACGATATCGACGCTTTTTATCCTGTTCTCAGAACGGATGACATAGGAAATATTGGGACTATATGCTGTAGTGACGGTGAGTATCCTGAAGCTGTGCGTGCATTGGCATTCAACGGAGCTGAAGTTGTTTACAGACCTAGTGAAGCAATGCCTATGACAGGGTCCGGATATCCGGGAGGTGGTAGCTGGATGGTTCAGAATAGAGGGCACGCGGAGTTCAATTCCGTCTACATGCTTTGCCCTAATGTGGGTCCTGTATATGTTCATCCTAAAATACAGCACCCTTTTAATGTTGGAGGTGGAAACTCTCACATAGTTGACTACAGGGGTGAAATAATTTCATATCAGGCGTCATCAAATAATACAATGGTTGCCGCTGTGATTGATATTGAAGCCTTGAGGCAATTCCGGAGTATGAATCTGAACAGCAACTGGATAAAGGACCTGAGGACTGAACTGTTCAAGAGAATGTATGAAAAGACGATACATCCAAAGAATCTATGGCTGGAGCAGGAACCAAAGCATCATCAAGAGGTCGATGAGATCTACCGTTCCAATATCAGAAAATTACAGAAGAGGGGAACCTACACTCCACCCTATCATGATTTCAGGGGAGCCCACTGCCAATCACCTGCTACAAACGAAATGGAGTGGAAAAAGCTGAAGAAATTGTGGGATGATTTTCCCGAATAACTGAAAGGCGCTTTTGATCCAAAAACGACCAATCAGATGTTGTGGCTGGACAATGAGGTGGTTGACTACGGATTCACACAGAGTGTGTCTGGCTTTGGAACCTATTGAACACTCCTTTACCTTAACTGCTCCAAGAAATGGTTTTGACAATGGGGTCCACCTTATCTTGCAAGAGCCCAATCACCGAATCAATGGAGGTCTTGTCCAATAACCTCTAACCAAGAATGAATCGGGAATAATCATTCAGCAGCAGGATCAGGTACACCTTCAGCGTGTGGATGAAAAACTCCAGGATGTCCATCTGCAAAGTTCAAGAGGACGGCTCGCTTCAAAGCGCAGGAAATCCTTTCCCTTACGTTTCTTCCGTATCCCTTTATAGCCGCTGGCCTCCATGATCTTTTGCAATGAGCGCGTCGAGATCGTTATCCCCTGCCGTCTCAACTGCCCCTAATCTGACTTGGCCCAAACCCCGGATATCGTTCCCAGGTCTCAAGCACGCCTCTTTCTTGTTTTTCTGTTATCCTCTTGATGCCTCTGCCCGGTGAAGGTGGTCGATATGTCAGGAAACCTTCTTTCCCTCTTGCTTCAAGCTGCCTCTTCCAGTCGTAGACTGTTGTGTTTGGATTTGATTCATGCTTTCAAGTTCCTAAATATTCTTTCTACCCACAAATTCGTATGAGGAGCCGTTTCTGGCTGAATCGCTTCATTTCACCCGCCGTCTTTTTTACCCGCCAGTTGTGTGACGGGGTGGCGGATTCATCTACCAGTACTGCAGTAGGCTTTTCCATAACACTTCCTCCTTTCACTCCCTTGGGGAAAATGTTACCCTTTTTTTACCTGTTTTCTACGGATTCTTAGTAGCGGAAACATTAATCGACAGGACTTTTTCCAGAGGTTGAGAAAAGAGAACGCTCGTTTGGAACCGGTAAAAAGGGTCTTGATCATGTTTTTATTTAAACTGAACAGATTGATGAAAGAATTTTAGGAAGAATGGAAATAATATTATCCGAGAAAATTTAAACTGAGGAGGACTTATACTATGTCAGGATCAGAAATCCATGTAATTGAAAGTTCTTTATATGTGTATACAACACCCCTTGAGACGTTGAATTGGTCAAACCATGTCTTTTTCGAAACAGAAAAGACGGGTTTAGTTGTCTATGATGTACCAGTTCTTAATAGGGATGGGAGGGATTTTTGGGAAAAAATTAAAGAGTTGACTTCTGGGAACATAGCACTTTTTATTATTTCCCATGGTCATCCTGACCATTGGTTTTCTCTTGATTTTTTCCGGGAGGTTGCACCCAAGGCGCCTATTTTGGCGGCTAAGATGACGGCAGATTATATCAATCTTATGGGTGAAGCCAATATCAGGTGGAATAGAATGGCAGGTCTAGGTGAAGCAGGAGCAGACAGAAAGATTGTAGCGCCGACGGAGACCTTTGAAAAGAAAAAAGTAATAGATGCGGGGGATTTTACTTTAATCCTGTATGCAACCGGTCCTGCTGATGACATGGAACACACCGTTATTCATATACCCGAGTTAAAAGTCTTACTTGCCAATGACGTGATCTATAATAAGTACCATCCTTGGAATGATCTGGAACGCGATGGCCACTGGCTAAGGATAATTGACTGGATGAGGACGCTGGATGCCGAGACAATTGTTCCGGGCCATGGTCGAATATGCGGACCTGAGATATATGATGATATGGAGAAGTGGCTTACCACTTTTCAAGATTTGAGGCTCAAATATGGCGGAAAGTACAGTCTAAAAGACATGACGCCTGAAAACCGTAAAAAGATGATAGATGGGCTCAAGGCCGTTTTTCCGGATTGGTATGATTTCGAACTTGAGTTTAGTTGTTTTGAAACAATGGCAACACCTTGGCCATATTGCAAGAATGTGCATAGTGTTGCCACTCGGCTTTTTGAAAATGACTGATAGACCGGCCAATTAACCCTACAACGAGACTTGTGAATAATGAGCAAGGTTCTTTATACGTTTTCTCCTGTGGGACAGGTAGGCGCGATGGTTTCTCTCCTGGATCCAAAGGATCTGTTCGATCAGGCTTTCAACGGTATGCTTTTTCATTGGCAACAACACTCTATTGTACCATTGTGAGGTTTTACGTAAAAAAGCCAGAATGTCCCGTGCTTTGCTCAGGGATGAATGGTCATAGGGGTTTGGGGACGCCCTCCCAAAGCTTAGGATGGTTTTTTCTTTGACATTAGACGGGATCATATAGTATACGAAGATTGC
>Ga0315540_10002241_pt1:5000-10918 | contig 10918 bp, 4 predicted proteins | sample SalMarSW160110MG_FD_203677 | JGI IMG/M metagenome (GOLD analysis project Ga0315540, IMG submission 203677) | Salt marsh sediment microbial communities from the Plum Island Ecosystem LTER, Massachusetts, United States - Salt Marsh Sediment SW1601-10 ... | reverse complement strand
GGCGTTCTGGAACGCCGCCACCCGCTCGGCCACGTCGTCGGGCTCCTTGAAGCGCGCCAGGTGGAACAGGGCGTCGCCCTCGTTGACCAGGGGCAGGTTCAGGCGCGCGATGACGATGCCGTCGGCCGGGGCGGTCACGGCCGTTTCCCGGGCCCCGAACGGGTCGGCGATGATCCCCAGGCGCTCCCCCTTGTGTATCCGGGCCCCCAGGCGCGTCAAGCCCCGCAGGATGCCGCTCTCCTGGGCCCGGACCCAGGTGCTGGTGCGCGCCTGCACGGACTGGGCGCGGGCGTGGCGGTGGCGGGGCGGCAGCATCCCGAGGGCGCGCATCACCTCCACCACCCCCCGGATGCCGGCCCGGATCGCCACCTCGTTGAAGCGCAGGGCCTCGCCCCCCTCGTACACCAGCACCGGCACCCCATGCTCGGCCGCGGCCTGGCGCAGCGAGCCGTCGCGCACGTCGGAGTTGAGCAGCACGGGCACCCCGAAGCTGGCCGCCAGGCGGGCCGTCTCCGGGTCGTCCAGGTTGGCCCGCACGTGGGGCAGGTTGTCGCGGTGCAGGGCCCCGGTGTGCAGGTCGATCCCGTGGGTGCAGCGCCCGATCACCTCGTCCGTGAGCAGCCGCGCCAGGCGGGCCGTGAGGGAGCCGTGCTCGGAGCCCGGGAAGAAGCGGTTGAGGTCGCGCCGGTCCGGCAGGTAGCGGGAGTGGGTGACGACGCCGTACACGTTCACGATGGGGATCGCCACCAGGGCCCCGCGCATGCGCCGGAGGCCCTTGAGCGCCAGCAGGCGGCGGACGATTTCCACGCCGTTCAGCTCGTCCCCGTGGATGGCGGCGCAGACGAACAGGCGCGGGCCCGGGTGGCGGCCGTTGACCACCTGGATCGGCATGGCCATGGCGGTGCCGGTGTAGAGCCCGGCCACGGGCACCTCCACGGTGGCGCGGGTGCCCGGGGGCACCGTCACCCCCGCGACGGTGAAGGCCTCGTCCGGCGGGTGCACGCTCAGCCCTTGCCGCGGGTGCGGGTCTTGGCGGGGCCGGGGCGGGCCACGCCCCGCTCCACCAAGTCGATCATCATCCCGGCGATGTCCTTGCCGGTGGCGCGCTCGATCCCCTCCAGGCCCGGGGACGAGTTGACCTCCATGACCACGGGCCCGTGGTTGGAGCGCAGCAGGTCCACGCCGGCCACGTTGAGCCCCAAGGTCTGGGCGGCGCGCACGGCGGTGGCGCGTTCCTCCGGCGTGATGCGGATGAGCGTCGCGGAGCCGCCCCGGTGCAGGTTGGAGCGGAACTCGCCCGGCTTGCCCTGGCGCTGCATGGCCGCCACCACGCGCTCGCCGATGACGAAGCAGCGGATGTCGGCGCCGCCGGCCTCCCGGATGAACTCCTGCACCAGGATGTTGGCCTTCAGGCCCATGAACGCCTCGATCACGCTCTCGGCCGCCTTCTGGGTTTCGGCCAGGACCACGCCGATCCCCTGGGTGCCCTCCAGCAGCTTGACCACCAGGGGCGCGCCGCCCACGAGCCGGATCACGTCCTGCACGTCGTCGGGCTTGTTGGCGAAGCCGGTGACCGGCAGGCCGATGCCCTTGCGGGCCAGCAGCTGGAGGGAGCGCAGCTTGTCGCGCGCGCGGGCGATGGCCACCGACTCGTTCAGGGGATAGACCCCCATCACCTCGAACTGGCGCAGGACCGCCGTGCCGTAAAAGGTGACCGACGCCCCGATGCGCGGAATGACCGCGTCCATGAGGGGCAGGGACTCGCCGCCGTAGCGGATCGTGGGGCGGTGGGAGACGATGTCCATGTAGCAGCGCAGCACGTCCAGCACCCGCACCTCGTGGCCGCGCTTCTCGGCCGTCTCGATCAGGCGCCGGGTCGAGTAGAGCTTCTTGTTGCGGGACAGGATCGCGATGCGCATGGGGTCCGCCCGAGGTTCCGCCGTACCCGTCGATGATGCCCGATCGGGCCGCCCTCCCGCCAGCGGCGGGGGGCTTCAACGGGTCTTCAGCAGGTCTTTAGCGGGTTTTGGGCTTGCGCCGCCGGGCCGGACGGCCCGTCAGGAACGACGCCCCCGGGTCCACCAGGAGGCGGCCGTGCAGGGCCGAGCGGCCCAGGAGCATGCGGAAGCGCATGGGGTCGCGGTCGGTGAGGGTCACCTCGATGGGCCAGACGTGCCCCGCCACGGCCACGGGGGTCACGATCACCCAGCGCCGTTCCCGGTGGCCGCCGGAGTCGCTGACCATGCGCCGGTCGGCCACCGGGGCGGTGCAGGCGACCACCACGTCGGCGCGGCGCTGGAGGGGGTGGATGGAGAAGCGCACCATCCGCACGCCGCCCTCCTCGAACGCCTCCACCTGGAAGGCGTGCAGGGCCGAGGTGCGCGCGCCCGTGTCCACCTTGGCCTTGATGCGGGCGATGCCGAGGTCCGGCAGGGCGACCCACTCCCGCCACCCCACCCGCGCCAGGTGTTCCGACCGATGGACCTGCCCCGTCACCCGTGCCTCCCGCGTCCCGGGGCGGGAAAGGCGCCCCGATCCTCCCATCTACGCCGCGGGCGCAAAAAAAGGCGCCCCGGCTTGGGGCGCCTTTGTATCACAGTCGGGGCCGGCCCCGCCCGGGAGATGGGTCTAGGACGGGGACTCCAGGAAGGTGTCGCGCACCCACCCGGTCATGCCGCCGCCTTCGATCCGGTACCAGTCCAGGCCGCGGCCCTTTTCCTTCTCGTAACGGGTCACCTCGGTGCCGCTCTTGATCTGGCCCACCAGGGTGCAGCCGGCCATCTGCCCGCCGGGGCAGGACCAGACCGCGATCTCGGGGACGCGCAGCACCCCGAAGGACATGCCGGTCAGGATCATCTTCTTCGGGCTGACGTCCTTCTTGGCGTCCTTGCCGGCCTCTTGGGCCAGCGCCGTGCCGGCGCCCAGGGACAGGGCAAGCAGGCCCGCCAGGACAAAGGTCGAGAGCGTACGAAGGGTTCCCATGAGGTCTCCTCCCCTGAGCGCAAAGGACATACAAGCACCGTGGCCGAAAGCCGCTGAGATTTGATCATAACGGGTCGGCCCGGAGCCTGGCAAGACGGGGCCCCCAAGACGGCGAAAGGCCCCCGGACCGAAAAGGGCGGTCCGGGGGCCTTCCGGAAGAAATCCTGGCGGCGACCTACTCTCCCACGCGGCTTCCCACGCAGTACCATCGGCTCGTAAGGGCTTAACTGCCGTGTTCGGAATGGGAACGGGTGTTTCCCCTCAGACATGGCCACCAGGAAAGGCGGCGCAATCGGGCATTTCTTCAAGTGCCTGGCGAATTCCGTTGTTTCGAGGTCCTTGGGCCGTACAGCTCAAGGAGGGATATGGTCAAGCCGCACGGTCGATTAGTACCGGTTAGCTGAACGTGTTGCCACGCTTGCACACCCGGCCTATCCACGTCGTCGTCTACGACGGACCTTCAGGGGGATCAAGTCCCCGGGAGATCTGATCTCGAGGCTGGCTTCCCGCTTAGATGCTTTCAGCGGTTATCCATTCCCGACATAGCTACCCGGCGCTGCGGCTGGCGCCACAACCGGAACACCAGAGGTCGGTCCATCCCGGTCCTCTCGTACTAGGGACAGCTCCTCTCAAATCTCCAGCGCCCACGACAGATAGGGACCAAACTGTCTCACGACGTTCTGAACCCAGCTCGCGTACCGCTTTAATGGGCGAACAGCCCAACCCTTGGGACCGACTTCAGCCCCAGGATGCGATGAGCCGACATCGAGGTGCCAAACCTCCCCGTCGATATGAACTCTTGGGGGAGATTAGCCTGTTATCCCCGGAGTACCTTTTATCCGTTGAGCGATGGCCCTCCCACGAAGAACCACCGGATCACTAAGTCCGACTTTCGTCCCTGCTCGACATGTCCGTCTCGCAGTCAAGCTCCCTTATGCCTTTGCACTCTGCGGCTGATGTCCGACCAGCCTGAGGGAACCTTTGAGCGCCTCCGTTACGCTTTAGGAGGCGACCGCCCCAGTCAAACTACCCGCCAGACATTGTCCCCGACCCGGATCACGGGCCTAGGTTAGAGCGCCGAACACCCAAGGGTGGTATTTCAAGGTTGGCTCCACCGAGACTGGCGTCCCGGCTTCAAAGCCTCCCACCTATCCTACACATGGGAGTTCAACACCCAGTGTCAAGCTGTAGTAAAGGTTCACAGGGTCTTTCCGTCTAGTCGCGGGTACCCGGCATCTTCACCGGGACTACAATTTCACTGAGCCTCTGGCCGAGACAGTGGGGAAGTCGTTACGCGATTCATGCGGGTCGGAACTTACCCGACAAGGAATTTCGCTACCTTAGGACCGTTATAGTTACGGCCGCCGTTTACCGGGGCTTCGATTCGGGGCTTCGCCGAAGCTGACCCCTCCTGTTAACCTTCCGGCACCGGGCACGCGTCAGACCCTATACATCGACTTGCGTCTTTGCAGAGTCCTGTGTTTTTGCTAAACAGTCGCTACCCCCTATTCTCTGCGACCCCCTTCCGCTCCGCGGGCGAACCGCCTCACGGACGAGGGCACCCCTTATCCCGAAGTTACGGGGTCAATTGGCCGAGTTCCTTAGCCAGAGTTCTCTCAAGCGCCTTGGTATGCTCTACCCACCTACCTGTGTCGGGTTGCGGTACGGTCACGGAAATGGCTCGCTAGCGGATTTTCTAGGCAGTGCGGGATCAACCAGTTTGCGGCCTTGCGGCCTCCCCGTCGCCTCTCGGCGTTGAATGGTGCCCCGGATTTGCCAAAAGCACCCGCCTACAGACTTGGACCGGCTATTCCATCAGCCGGATGGCCTACCCTTCTGCGTCCCCGCGTCGCTCAAACGCCACTCCGTGGTACGGGAATGTTGACCCGTTTCCCATTACCTACGCCTTTCGGCCTCGGCTTAGGGGCCGACTAACCCTGGGATGACGAACATGGCCCAGGAAACCTTAGGTTTACGGCGAAGGGGTTTTTCACCCCTTTTATCGTTACTCATGCCGACATAATCACTTCCGTCTCGTCCAGCAGTCCTTCCGGTCTGCCTTCAACCTAGAACGGAACGCTCTCCTACCATCCCGCCGTCCCGAGGGACGACGGAATCCGCAGCTTCGGTGCGACGTTTGAGCCCCGCTGAATTTTCGGCGCGGGCCCGCTGAACCAGTGAGCTATTACGCACTCTTTAAAGGAATGGCTGCTTCTAAGCCAACCTCCTGGCTGTCTATGCGCTCCCACATCCTTCTCCACTTAACGTCGACTTAGGGACCTTAGCTGGCGGTCTGGGTTCTTTCCCTCTCGACCACGGATCTTAGCACCCGCAGTCTGACTCCCGGAGTACACGTTGGCGGCATTCGGAGTTTGATAGGGTTCGGTAAGCGGGTAAGCCCCCTAGCCCTGTCAGTGCTCTACCTCCGCCACGGATCCTCCGAGGCTAGCCCTAAAGCTATTTCGGAGAGAACCAGCTATCACCGAGTTTGATTGGCCTTTCACCCCTACCCACAGCTCATCCAAACTGTTTTCAACCAGTACTGGTGCGGACCTCTTCCCGGCTTTACCCGGGATTCATCCTGGCCATGGGTAGATCACTCGGCTTCGGGTTTGTTGAGTGCAACTGAACGCGCTATTCACACTCGCTTTCGCTTCGGCTCCGGCTCTTCACCTTAACCTCGCTGCAACCAACAACTCGCCGGCTCATTATGCAAAAGGCACGCGGTCACCCGGCCCTCCGAAGAGGACATCGGGCTCCCACCGCTTGTAGGCATACGGTTTCAGGTTCTATTTCACTCCCCTCACCGGGGTTCTTTTCGCCTTTCCCTCACGGTACTGGTTCACTATCGGTCATCAGGACGTATTTAGCCTTGGAGGGTGGTCCCCCCGGATTCCCACCGGATAACACGTGTCCTGTGGTACTCGGGTACCGGC
>Ga0315540_10002240_pt1 | contig 10921 bp, 7 predicted proteins | sample SalMarSW160110MG_FD_203677 | JGI IMG/M metagenome (GOLD analysis project Ga0315540, IMG submission 203677) | Salt marsh sediment microbial communities from the Plum Island Ecosystem LTER, Massachusetts, United States - Salt Marsh Sediment SW1601-10 ... | reverse complement strand
CGTGAGGTACTCCTCAACCCTGGAGATCGTGTCGCCGGAGCCGCCGATCGAGGTGATCATGCCCTGGGCCATCTCCTGGAGCTCGGCCTGGGCCTCCATCATCTCGGTCTCGGTCATCATCCGCTTCAACGACTCGATCTTGCTGTGGGCCTCCTGGATCGCCACGTCGCGGGTCTTGACCAGCTTCTGGTAGGTGGTCTCGGCGGCCTCGAGCTGCTGCCGATTCTCCTCGAGCTGCTCCTTGACCGTGCGCAGCTGGAGGGCGTACTGGCCGGCGGCGTCACGGTTGCCCGCCTTGAGGTGAGCCGCCGCCTTTGCCGCGAACTCACGTTCCTGCGCCTCCAGGTTCTTGACCTGGCGCATCAGCCGCTCGACGAAGCCCGCATGGTTGGCGAGGTTGTCGTTGAAGCGCCCGATCTGCTTGCGCAGGTTCTCCTTCTCGGCCTCGATCAGGGCGCGCGGGTTGGCCTTCTCGAGTCCGGAAATGAACAGGCTGAAGAACCCGCGCACCAAGTTGGTGAGTCGCTGCAACATGGTCCGCTCCTTCACATCGCTGGGGCTCGGCTGTCGGTCGTACTCGGAGCGGAGTTTACCACCTCGCCCAACCCGGTCTGAGAGCCCGGCACACTCGGACACAGAACCGACCGACCTCCCCGCTGGTGAGATAACGGAGACCGCGCCACCCCGGTTCAGGGCTCGCGGTCCGGCAACCGGGCGCCGCGCCCACCGACGGCGGCCGCTGCCACACCCTCGCCACGAGTTGCCCCGAGCCTGCCCGATCCTCGCCCCGCCGCCCCCGATCGCGGAACCGACCTTGGGAGAGGACGCCGAAAGGAGGCACACATGGATCGCAGCGACACTCTCTGGAGGATCGGAATCATCGCCGCGGCGGTGCTGACCGTCGCCGCCTACCTGGTCGTCTCGACCCCGTTGCAGTCGCCATCGCTTCCGGGCACGACCGCTGGCGACGCGTCGGGCGGCCGGCTCCCTCGCTCGACCACGGCCGCACCCGAGCCGCGGGGCGCGGCGCGCGCCGACGCCGATCTGGCCGCGCCGCATACCGTGCCGGAGGCCGTTCCCGCCCGCGTCACAATGCCCCCGACGACACCCGCCGCCCGCATCGATCTCGACGTCCTGCTCGACGTGCTCGAGGAGCTCACTGTCGCGGGCGGCACGCTACCGGATCCGGTTGACACGCTGGTGCGTCGGGACCGCGATGGGCGGCTGGTCGTCGCCGCGGGTACCCAGCGCCGATACAGCCCGCTGGTCGAAGCCCTGAACGCGGTCGATCCCGTCGCGGTGGTGACCGAGCTCGGCCGTCTCGAACCTTCGACCACCACTGCCGAGCACTCGGAGGGAGACCTGGAGTCCCGGCTGCACGACACGATCGCGGCGCTGCTCGCCTTCGACCTTCCTGACGTCGAACCGACCATGGTGGCGCACGGGCCGGGATGGGTCTTCGCCGAACCCGAGTACGAAGCGCTCTCGGGCGCCGAGCGCCACCTGCTGCTGATGGGGCGGCGCCAGGCCCGTGCGGTACGGTCGAAGCTCGAGGCGATCCGGCTCGCCTTCGCCTGGCCGGACCCGCCGGTGGACCGCGCACTCACGATGGCCGCCGCGCGGCCGGTTCCGGCGTCGGCGACAGCCGTATCGGGGAGCGATCCAGCGACCGCGATCATCCCGGCGCTGCCGGACCCCGAGCCGTAACCGCCGAGTCCAACTGCGTCACGCGAGGGCGGGGTCCGGCCCCGCCCTCGCATCTCGGCCGATCCGGGCACGACGCCCCCTGCGCTTTGGACACCACACGGTGCGATACTCGCGCCATGGCTGACGCAGTCCTTTGGCGGGCCCTGGTCTCGGCCACCGAGAGGTCGCTGGCGAGCGGCGCCCTCGCTCCCATTGCGACCGAGCTCGAGGTGGTGGAGGACGGCGAGGTCGCTTTCGCGGTCCGTCTCTTCGCCCGCCTCGACATCAAGGAGCGCGCGAACCGGGAGCAGCGCCGCGTCGGGACCAACCCGTTCCTGCCGCCCGACCCCGACCTCTTCGTCACCGAGCTGACCCCGACCCACGTGGCATTGCTCAACAAGTTCACCGTGTTCCCGCACCATCTGCTGATCGTCACTCGTCGCTTCGTGTCGCAGGACCGACTGCTCGACCTCGCCGATTTCGAGGCCCTCGCCATCGTCATGGCGGAGATCGACGGCCTCGGCTTCTACAACGCTGGCGTGGTGGCCGGCGCCAGTCAACCGCACCGTCATCTTCAGGTCGTACCGACGCCACTCGGGCCCGACGACCTCTCTACTCCGATGGACACCCTCATGAAGTCGGCCCCGGAGAGAGTGCCGGCGCCAGTTCCGGGACTCGACCTTCCCCACGTTGCACTGCGCCTGGACGGTCGACCGATCAACCGCAGCGACGGCCCGGCTCTCCACGAGTGCTACCACGCGCTGCTCGCCGCGATCGGGATCAGCGACCGGCGCCAGCCCTACAACCTGCTGCTCACGCGCCACTGGATGCTGCTCGTACCCCGGGCGCGGGAGTGCTGGGAGGGCACCTCGGTCAACGCGCTCGGTTTCGCCGGCTCGCTGCTCGTTCGCGACCGCGAACAGCTCGCCAGGCTCCGCGAGATCGGGCCGATGCGTGTCCTGTCCGCCGTGTCCGGCGCCCACCTCTCACCCTGATCAGGTGCTCCGTCAGGCTTGGGCGATCTCCGCCCCCGACGCTCCCGGCTGGCGCTGAATGGCGACCAGCGTGAGATCGTCGGAAGGTCGGGCTCCCTGCCGGAACCAGGCCGCCTCGTCGACACAGGCCTGGGCGATCTCGCGGGCGGACTGGTCCCGCCAGCCTGCGACCACCCTCTGCAGGGGGGGCACGCCGAGCTCCTCGCCACTGGGGGCGGCGCTCTCGGAAAGGCCGTCCGTGTACAGCACAAGGCCGTCCTCGGGACCCAGCGCCAGGGTCCTCGAGGTGTATCGAGCATCGGGCACCACTCCGAGCGGCAGTCCGTCGGGCGCCAGCGTTTCGACGCGGCCCCCGCGCGCGACCAGGGGCGGCGCCTGGCCGGCGGTCACCACCTCGACCTCGCCGCAGCACGCCAGCCGAGCCGCGGCGAGGGTGGCGAACGCGTTCTCCGGCGACACCGTGGAGAACAGCCGGTTGGCACGCTGGACCATCTCAACCAACCCCATCCCTGACCCGGCCATGCCCCGGAAGACCGCGTGCAGGTGCGACATCAGGAGCGCCGCAGCCACCCCCTTTCCGGACACGTCACCGACCAGGACCAGGAGCTCGTCGCCGGAGGTGCCGACCTTCAGCACGTCGGCATAGTCGCCGCTGACCGCGCCCAACGGCTGCCAGTGCAGATGGAAGGTCCATCCCCCCACGCTCAGGTCGCGGGCCGGGAGCAACCCCGACTGGATCTGCGCCGCGAGCTCGAGGTCGCGCTCGAGGGCGCGGCGTTCAGCCGGCGACATGCAGTCCAGGCAGATCCGCAGGCTCGTGTCGGAGCGCAGTCGCGCCGGCTCGACGAGGCCGTGGCAGACCTCGCAAAGGCCCATCTCACCACGATCGAATCGCTCCAGCGCGTCGTCCACCTCCCGGAGGAGGTCGGCGAAGACCGGGACCTGATGGTGCTCGACGAGGCGGGTGAGACGCCACCGCCGAGCTTCGAGTCCGTTTCGGATCATCGCCCGCTCGCTCGCGGTTCCGTGCAGTGCTGCGAGGTCGTGGTCCGGCATGGCTGCTCTCCCTTCACACCTCTAAAACTCATTAGACAGGTTAGAATATAGATCGGGCGCTCTAACCTGTCAAGTGCCCTGAATGAGTTACCATGGAGTCGGAGGTGCCATGAGCTCGACGGCCCCGGACGGCCCGATCTGCCTCGACTTCGCCAACACCTGTAGCGACCGGCCGGTCACGTCGAGCGAGGCGCTGCATGACTACGGCGACCTCCTCGCGTGGGCCGAGCGGTCGGGCCTACTCTCTTCCTCCCAGGCCGCCGTTCTCCGCGAGGCTGCACACGCCCGCCCGGCGGATGCCCAGGCCGCTTTCCGCAGAGCGCTCGAGCTGCGTGAGGTGGTGTATCGGCTGTTCTCGGCCACGGCGCGCGGCCGATCGCCCGATGATGAGGACCTCGGAGCGATCAACCGGCTTCTCGCCGCGACCCGCCTCCGGCTGCGCGCCCAGCCCGGTGACGAGGCGCCGTGCTGCGCGCTGGAGTGGACCGGATCCGGCGAGGAGCTCGACCGCCTGCTGTGGCCGGTGGTGCGCTCCGCAGCCGACCTCCTGACCTCCAGCGAGATCGGCCGCGTCCGCGAGTGTGCGTCCGAAACCTGCAGCTGGCTGTTCGTCGACCGCAGCAAGAACGGACGCCGGCGCTGGTGTGACATGCGCACGTGCGGCAATCGGGCCAAGGCCCGGCGCTACTACCGGCGGCACCGCGAGACCGGGTGAGCTGGACGCGACCCGCACCCTTCCCGGCCCTTCCACTGCTGCGCGACGATCCAGGGGCGGAAGGGCATGGGCGTCCGCGTCCCGCAGGGCGAGCGATCGAGCGGTGCGGAGACCGGGATGATGCGGGCGGCCCCACGACGTGAGATCCCCACGTCTCCGGAAAGACACGGGGGCCCGAAGGCCCCCCCGTGCAAGCGGGTGAGTGCTCGGCAGGCGCGGGCGCTTACCTCGCCGCAGCCGCCGCCGCAACCGGCTCGGCCGGCGCCGGCTTGAGGCCGCGCTTGATCAGCAACGGCTCGACTGACGGCTCGCGGCCGCGGAAGGCGAGCCACATTGCGCCAGCGTCCTCGGTGCCGCCCCGTTCGAGGATGTTCTTGCGGACTGAGGTCGCCGTGGCCTTGTCGAACAGGCCCTTCTCCTTGAAAGCCTGGAATGCGTCGGAGTCGAGCACCTCGCTCCAGAGGTACGAGTAGTAGCCTGCGGAGTAGCCGCCGCCGCCGCCGAAGATGTGCGCAAAGTAGGGGCTGCGGTAGCGTGAGACGATTTCCGGGATGAGTCCGATCTTGGCCAGAGCTGCGCTTTCGAAAGGGTTGGAGCTGATTCCCTTGGCTTGCTTGAGGGTGTGCCAGCTCATGTCGAGATAGGACGCCGCCAGGTACTCGACCGAGGCGAAGCCCTGGTTGAACGTCCCCGCCTGCTTGATCTTCTCGACCAACTCCACCGGCATCACCTCGCCGGACTTCCAGTTCTTGGCGTAGACCTTGAGCACCTCCGGCTCGAGCATCCAGTTCTCCATGATCTGGGAGGGCAGCTCGACGAAGTCGCGCGGCACGCCGGCGAGGCTGCGGTAGTGGATCCTGGAGAGCAGCGAGTGCAGGCCGTGGCCGAACTCGTGGAACAGGGTCTCCGCCTCGTCGAGGCTGAGCAGTGCCGGGGTGTCGCCGGTCGGACGAGTGAAGTTGCCGACGTTGACCACCACCGGTCGGATGTCCTTGCCGTCCGCGATCCACTGTCCGCGATAGCGGCTCGACCAGGCACCGCCCCGCTTTCCGGGCCGCGGGAAGTAGTCGAGCATCAGCACGCCCAGGTGGGACCCGTCGGCGTCCTTGACCTCGAAGGCGCGGACCTCGGGGTGGTACACGGGGATATCGGCGCGCTCCGTGAAGGTCAGACCATAGAGCCGGTTGGCGACGTAGAACGCGCCCTCGCGCACGTTGTCGAGCCGGAAGTAGGGACGAACCGCCTCCTCGTCGAAGTCGTAGCGCGCCTTCTTGATCTTCTCCGCATAGTAGCGCCAGTCCCACGGCTCGAGCTTGAACTCCGGCGAGCCGCCTGCACCCATCGCCTGAAGTGCCGCCGCTTCGGACTTGGCGACGTCAAGCGCTGGCTGCCACACCCGATCGAGGAGACCATAGACGCCGGCGGGGTTCTTCGCCATGTTGTCCGAAAGCACGAAGTCCGCCCAGGTGTCGTACCCCAGCAGCTTCGCCTTCTCGGCGCGCAGCTCGGCCTGGCGGACCAGGTTGGCGGTGTTGTCGAGCTCACCGCCGTCGCAGCGGTTGATGTAGGCGGTGAGGATCTGGCGCCGCAGCTCGCGGTTGTCGGCATACTGCAGGAACGGCCAGATCGACGGAGAGTGGAGGGTGAACACCCACTTGCCCTCGAGGCCGGCCTTCGTCGCCGCCTCCGCGGCCGCCGAGACGACACCGTCCGGGAGCCCGGCAAGGTCCCCGCGGTTCTCGATCACGAGCCTGTAGCTGTTGGTCGCCTTGAGCAGGTTCTCGCCGAACTGGAGACCGAGCAGCGACTGCTCGGTGTTGAGCTCCCGTAGGCGCGCCTTCTGCTCGTCGTTGAGGTTCGCGCCGCCGCGGACAAAGCCCTTGTAGGTCTCCTCGACCAGGCGGAGCTGCTCGGGAGTCAGATCGAGCCCGCCGCGTTTCTCCCACACCGCCTTGACCCGAGCGAACAGCACCGGATCCAGGTTGATGTCGTCGCGCAGCGCCGACAGCATCGGAGTGACCTTCTTGGCGATGGCCTGGAGCTGGTCGTTGGTCTCGGCCGAGGAGAGATTGAAGAACACCGATCCGACCCTCTGGAGCAGCATGCCGCTGGCATCGAGCGTCTCCAGAGTGTTGGCGAAGGTCGGTGGATCCTGGTTGGCGGTGATTGCCGCAACCTCGGCCCGCTGCTGGGCGATGCCTTTCTCGAACGCAGGCAGGAAGTGCTCCTCCCTGATCGCATCGAACGGCGGCACCCCGAAAGGTGTCGTCCACTCCACGAAGAACGGATTCGTTCCGGCCGACGGGGTGCCGGTCTCCTGGGCGAAGACCGGCAGCGCGACGGCGACCATGGCGAAGATCGCCAGCCACTTGCGCATGGTGCCCTCCTCTTTGTCATGCGACCCGCTCCTCGTCCAGACCGAGAGCGGTCACTCATTCTACGATGATATTTTGATCATGTTTTCTCAGCTCCTGGCCATCTTCCAGAGACAGTGTTTCAGTGCACCGCCAGCGCGGGTCTGCGGCATGCGTGCGTCTCGCACTCACAGGGCGCGAACTGCCCTGACGTCTCGGGACCCGCCGACCACCAGGCGACACGATGGAAGCGGCGTACAGGTCGCCGCAGAGGTGATAGACTAGTTCTGAGAACGCGGCGCATTTCCAGGGTCGACGCGCCGACCCTGCCGTCGGGTCCGAGTGTCGGGCCTCGGATGGCGTCGTCGAACGGCCGGTCGATCACAGGCAAGGCCGTGGCGCGACCGGAGGATCCCATGAGAGGCTTCGGCCCCCTGTCCGACCCCAAACACCATGCTCCCGCACGTGTCCGAGGGCGTCGGATCGTCTGGACCAACGTCGCCTTTCTGGTGTCGACACCGGTCGCTGCGGCGGTCGCGGTGCCCTGGTACGTGGCCACGCACGGCCTGTCGTGGGTGGATGTCGCGGCCTGCCTCGGCCTGTGGGTCGCGATCGGGCTCGGTGTCACCGCCGGCTACCACCGCCTCTTCACGCACCGCGCGTGGGACGCGCCGGTACTGGTGCGCGCCGCGCTCGCCGTCCTCGGAGCCGCGGCACTCGAAAACAGCGTCATCGCGTGGGCGGCCGCGCATCGGTACCACCATCGCAATGTCGACACCGACGACGACCCCTACAACCCACAGAAGGGCTTCTTCTACTCGCACATGGGCTGGATCCTCATCGAAGGCCCGAAGCACGACGACCTCGGCAACGTGCCGGACCTGTGGAAGGACCCGGTGTGCCGGTGGCAGCACGAGCATTACCTGGCGATCGCAGTGGTGACCAACCTGCTGATCACGGCCGGCCTTGCGCTCGCCACCGGCCGGATCCTCGGGATGGTCGTTTTCTCCCTGCTGCTGAGGATCGTGCTGACCCACCACCTGACGTTCCTGATCAACTCGGCCGCCCACATGTGGGGCCGTCAGCCGTGGTCGAGCGGGCACTCTGCCCGCGACAACTGGTTCCTGTCGTTCCTCACCTTTGGCGAGGGCTACCACAACTACCACCACACGTTTCAGTCCGACTACCGCAACGGGGCCCTGTGGTACAACTGGGACCCCACCAAGTGGTTGATCTGGATGCTGTCGCGCGTCGGCCTCGCGCGCCGGCTCCGGCGCCACCCTGTCGATGTCCGCCTGCGACGCCGTTTCGAGCACGCACGAGCGATGCTCGACGATCGTCTCGCGGCCGTCAGCTCGACACTCGACGACCTTCGCGCCCGGAGCAGGGCAACAGCAGAGGCGGCTCGACTCGCCGTGCAGCAGGCTCGGGACGACGCCAGCACCGCGCTTGCCGAGAGGCTGCTCGCGGCGGAACACGCCTGCGAGGATGCCCTCGCGGAGCTCGCCTCGGTTCGCGAGCACTGGCAACGCTCCGTCGCCGACGCCCGCCGGATGGTCGATAGTCGATACGTCCGTCGTCGGCTGCGCCGCGCCCGCCGCGGTGCGGAGAGAGCGCTGCGCGACTGGCGTCGTGTCGCCGAGGCCTATCTCGAGGAGTGCACGGCGCCCGCCTAGCCCGCACTGTTCACCGGACTTCTCCTGCGACCGGCGAGATCCGCCGCACCCAGCGGCACTTTCTCACCTCGGGGTGCTCAACGTACTGTCACGTACGCTTCAGCGCCCCTCGGCTCGAAAACCCCACTGCGCACGGCACCTCGCCGGTCTCGCGACGAACCCAGGTGAATCATGCGGGCTGGCAGTGCGTCGCTCATCGATGGATGGTGGATTTCGGAGCACCGTGAACCCCTGTTGAGGCGCACTTGAGGAGCAGTTCTTGGAGTACGGGCCGAGAATGCAACAAGAGAAGGGCTTCACGCTGCCCGAAAGTCGCCGTGCACGCTCATGGCGGTGCGCTCGGCAGACGGGCGACTGTCCCGCGGCCATGCTCCTTCGCCTGGTACAGAGCGGCGTCGGCCCGGGCGACGAGCTGGCGAGCCTCTTGAGCATCCTCGGGGAAGCAGGCCACCCCGGCCGACGCGCCGACAATCTCATCGGTGCCGGGCAGCGGCATCCCACCGGTCGCCTCACGGATGGCCTCGATCAGTCCTTCCGCTGCCGCAATGGCACCCCCTGAGCTCGTCCCTGGGACGAGCACGCAGAACTCGTCGCCGCCCCAGCGTACGACCAGATCGGTGGCGCGCGCCCGCGCCCTCAGCGCAGAGGCAACCGTGCGCAACAGGGTGTCCCCGGCGAGGTGGCCGGCACTGTCATTGTAGGCCTTGAAGTGGTCCAGATCTATCATGATGACGGCCAGCGGCTGCCCTGTCCTGCGGGCCAAGCCGAGATGCCGCTCGAGGTCGATCTCCAGCCGCCTGCGGTTGGCGAGACCGGTGAGCGCGTCCCGGTTGGCGAGGTCCATCAGCAGACGGTTGACCTGGTCCACCTCATGGGAACGTCGGCTGAGCTCGGTCTCGAGCTCTTGAATTCGTGCGTCCCGGCTCGCCGTGGTCGAGGCCAGCCTCGCGCCCGCCTCCTCGACGCGCTCGGCGAGGCGACGCAGCTCCTTCGCCCCCCCGATCGGCGCTCGAACGGGACCTTCTCCGCGGCCAAGCCGCTCGACCGCCTCTCCGATCTGCTGCAAACCACGCCAAAACCCGCCAGGAACGAGCAGCCCGACCAGGATGCCCACGGCGACCACCGCGAGCCAGACCTCGAGCACGGCCCTTCGCCGATGCTCCCGCTCAGCTGCCAGCGGCCTACGGTCGAAAGCGACCCAGACACCGCCGAGGGCCTCTTCGCCGAGAGGCAGCGGGCTGAAGAAGGCCTGGACGGGTACACCATCGACCGCACCGGAGGTCACCGCGTCCGGTCGCTCGGGCCGCACCGACATGAAGGGTACGGAGGCGGCGCTGGGCGGCTCGGCGGCGAGCACCTCACCGGCTGGGCTCAGAGCGACGATTGCCACCGCGCCCTGTGCCTCGGCAATCGCCGAAAGGGACCGTAACGGCCCGATCTGGCCGGCCGCCAGCCGCGGTGCGACGACCGCCGTGATCAGGTGGACAGTCGCTTCGGCTCGCTGCACCAGAAGCTGCTCGGCGCTCTCGCGGTACCAGCGATCCGCGAGCCAAGCCGACGCCACGGTCCCGGCCACCGCGACCGCGAGCCACGTCCAGACCAAGCGCCCCCGAAGAGAATCGCCGAACATCTTCTGTCGCTGTCTTCCTCTTCGTCAGTTTCCGAACATCCTCACCGCTGATGTCAGAGTGCCCCCGAAACGACCAATGGTCAAGGACTGGTGACGTACAATTCTCGCAGGTCAAACTGCGACGGACCATTCAAGTCGCCGCCTGAAGTGCAACGAGACTCGAACACCGAGGAATTGCCACGTGACCACTCCACTCCGCGACGCGGCCCCAATCCGCACATCGGCCTTGGTCGTCGCCCTCGCGCTCGTCGCAGGCTCGATCCTGATGGCAACCGTCGGCCTGCGCCCCACGCCCGTTGTCTCCGCGGACGCTGCGCCCACGGCCTTCTCCGCCGAGCGGGCCGTTGAGGCCCTCGCCGCGGCCGTGGCCGGCATCGGCCCCCACCCTGTCGGCAGCGATGCAGCCGCGGTCTTTCGCGAGCGCCTCGCGTTGCGTCTCGACGCGCTGGGACTACCCGTCCGGCGCGTCAGGGGGTGGGCCTGCGCAGCCCGCTTCGGCGTCTGCGCACCAGTGACCAACCTCGTCGCCACGCTGCCGGGGCGTGAGCACACCGCCGCCGTCGTCCTCATGGCACACACCGACTCGGTCACGGCGGGACCTGGCGTCGCCGACGACGGCGCAGGCGTCGCTGTCCTGCTCGAGGTCGCACGCGCCGTGGCGGCGTCGCCTCCCCCGATGCGACCGATCCGGCTGGTGTTGACCGATGGCGAGGAGGCGGGCCTGCTCGGGGCAACGGCCTTCGTCGACGCGGATCCGCAGGCCACCGACACCTTCGCGGTCGTAAACATCGACAACCGCGGCACCTGTG
>Ga0315540_10002239_pt1 | contig 10921 bp, 11 predicted proteins | sample SalMarSW160110MG_FD_203677 | JGI IMG/M metagenome (GOLD analysis project Ga0315540, IMG submission 203677) | Salt marsh sediment microbial communities from the Plum Island Ecosystem LTER, Massachusetts, United States - Salt Marsh Sediment SW1601-10 ... | reverse complement strand
TGGCCGCCTACCGTGAAATGCCGTTCTCGCCGCAGATCGTCGGCTGCTTTGCCTATGTCGACCAGAAGGCCACGGCGCTGTTTACGGTGCGCCCTTAGCGTTTCAAGCTGTTATTCCAGCAGGTCGGTGAGACGCTTCTTGAACTGCTTGACCTTGTAATCGGACAGTTCGTACTCCCATCCGGCGACGCGCTTGGTGATGGCATCGGCCTGCTTTTCGTCCTTGCCTTTGGCCAGCACCTTGACAGTGATCCACCCCTTGCCGTCCTCCTCGATGAGGCGGTAGCCGATCTTCAGGCCGTCGGCCATCTCGAGTTCCGCGCGCGAGACTTCCTTGGTCCCCGCCTTCACCGGCCTGACGTTGACGAAATCCACGTTGGCGAGATCGGTAGCGGTGTAGCGCACGCCGATATCGCTCTTGATCTTCTTGCCCGCCGGGATGGCGCCGACGATGTCGAACTTGGCCGTGCCGGCGCTGGTGGTGCCGTTGTGGTAGACTTCCAGCACGTCGCCGTCGGGATGGATGATGCGCGCCCGTTCCACATGGTCGACGCTGAGTTCCATGACCGTGGCATCGACCCAGCGGGTGATGTCGCTGGAGGCATCGACCCGCCCCATCGCCAGCCAGCTGCGCGCCTTGCCCTCGACCCGTACATATTCGGCATCCTTGCCCGCCCCGGCGCGGCCTGGCGCCTGCTTGCCGAGCACGATCGCCGCGATGGTCCTGCCGTTCTTGTCGAGGAGGCTGACGAGATGGGACTTGCTGGCGATCGACGTCGGGTCATCGACATTGAGCTGGCCATATTTGGCCGGTGCCGAGGTCTTGGGCTCCAGCTTCGTCAGTTCCACCAGTGATACCAGGACTTTTTGCACCTTGTCGGGATCGGCGGGATAGCCGCTGCCGGCCACCACCCAACCCTTGTCATGGTGCTCGATACGAATGGAGCCCTTGGCGTCCTTGGTAACGATGGTGGCCACATCGTTCACCTTGTTGACCAGACCCGGCAGCACCCGCTCGCCCTGCGTCACGTCGACGGTGAGGTGATGATTGGCCTGATAGCTCCACACCGCCGCGGCAGTCGAGACAATGGCCATGAGGAAAAGCGCAATGAGGGTGCGCGGCGTCATGACGGAGTCCTCGCTGCATCATCCCCGCGCTTGCCGCGCCCGAAACGCCGGATCAGCGCGAAAACCCCGAGGCCGATGATGATGAGAAGCGGGATTCCGGCGATGTTGACGAACTTCACTTGCGTTTTCAGCCGCTGGATATTGGCGCGCAGTGCCGCCTGCACGCCGCGCAACTGCTGGCGGATGCCGATCACGTCCTGACGGAATCCAAGGATCGCCTGCTTGTCGGCATCGCTCAGCACCACCATGCCGCCCTGGGCCTTGGAACGGATCTCCTTGATCTTCTTCTGGGTCTGGGCGAGCTTGTCGCTGAGGGCCTGCTCGCGCGACCGGTAACGTTCTTCGGCCTGCCGCTGCATGTTGTCGATGAGCATGAAGGGACGCGCCTCGACACCACGCCCACGAAGGCCCGCCAGCGCCTGCCCGCCCGACAGGTTTTCCAGCGCGTTGAGCAGGAAATCGGCATTGTTGGCGCGCGGCACCACCATGTTCCGACCCAGCACCTGGCGGGTCTGCGCCCAGAAGGTGTCGTAGAGCAGGTCGCTGTCAGCCACCAGCACCACGTTGATCTTGCCCGACTTGAGGCCCTTGGCCTTCGACATCTGGGCGGCGCTGTCGGCCACCGGCATGCCGTCCGGGAAGGCCGTTTGCGCCTCGCCCTGCAGCCGTGCGGCCAAGGTGAACGCCGTGCCGGCCGGCTTGTAGGTTTGCAGCAGCTTCAGCGGATCCGGGTGCACCAACTCTTTATCGTTGATGAGCATCGCCTGCTTGCTCGAGCGGATCAGCGGCGTGACGGTGGTCTTGGCGCCCTTGAGCGTGGTGATGGCGCCGGGGCTGGCGATTACCATGTGATCGACATTGGCGAAGATGGCGTCGGCGACATCGAAGCTCTGCTTGTCGAAGTTCATCCACGCCACATAGCTGGTGACGGTCGGCTGGCCCTGCACGCTATATTGCACCCGCCGGGCATGGGCGATATCGCCCACCACCTCGTTGGGCGCGATAGTGACGCCCCACGACTTGAACAGCCGCTCCAGCGCATCGCCCTTCTTGAGGGTGGACTGGCGCACCCGGCCGGTTTCCGAAAAGGCATCGGCAAAAATCATCACCGGTTTGCCGGACAGCGCGAACTGATCGATGGCGTAGGCCGCCTTTTCGGTGAGCTTTTGCGGCGAGACGACCAGCAGCACATCGACATCCGGCGGTACCGCCGACATGTCGGAACTCACCGCCTTGACGTCGAAGAATTCCTTCATCTGCTGGTAGACGAGCCAACCCGGGATCGGCTGGCCGGTCTGCGGGTTCATACTGCCGGCCAGCGGCAGGCTGGTCAAAAGCCCCACCACCTTGCGCTTGGGATCGGCCAGCTTGTAGATGAGCCGCGTCAGGTCGTATTCGAGGAAGTCGGCCCGGTCGAGACTGAGGAACGGGATCACTTCCTGGTTGTCGGTGAGGTTGGTGCCGACCACCCCGAGATAGGCCGAGGTCTGCCCGTCGCCCAGCGAGACGCCCTGCAACCCGGCAGCGACAGCGCGATCCTCGACATCGGTGAACGGCTTGGGATCGTAGTACTCGACCTGCAGCTTGCCGTGCGACAGGCCTTCATAGAGCGACAGGAGATTGCGGATGCGATCGGCGTATTGCGCGTAGGTCGGCACCTTGTCGCCGATCTCGCGGGAATAATAGACTTTCAGGGTGATCTGGTCCTGCAGTCCGGCGAGAACCCGCTTGGTGGCGGGCGAAACGGTATACAGCCCGCCCTCGGTGATGTCGGCGCGCCATTGCCGCAAGCCCTCGTGGGCGAACATGTTGACCGCCACCAGGGTGATCGCCGCCAGCACCAGGGCGATGGCCGCCCGGCTGGTGCGCGAAAGTGAATTGAGCCGGTCCATCATCCCTAGCCCGCCTTCTTCAATTCGATGGCCAGGCCAGTCGCGAACAGCCAGAACACGACCATGGCGACCGCGTAAACCACATCGGCGAGAACGATCACGCCGTGCATCGGCTGCTCGAAGTGGGCGATGACGCTGAGCGATGAAATGGCATCGCCAAGGACGTTACCGCCCACTGCGCGCACCGCATCGAGAACCAGCGGGGTGCCGCTGGTGATGATGAGGAACGACAGCGCCACCGCGATGACGAAGGCGATCACCTGGTTGTGGGTGAGCGCCGAGGCGCAACCGGCCACCGCCAGCAGGACGCCTGCCATGGCGAAGGCGCCGAGGTAGCTCACCAGGATCACCCCGTTGTCGGGAGACCCGAGAATGTTCACCGTCACCCACAGGCTGAAGGTCGCTATCAGCGCCACGCCGATGAACAGCCAGCCCGCCAGCCACTTGCCGATGACCGCCTCGGAGACGGTGATCGGCAGGGTCATCAGCAATTCGATGCTGCCGCTCTTTTTCTCCTCCGCCCACAGCCGCATGCCGACCGCCGGCACGAACACCAGCAAGACCCATGGCACGTAGGTGAAGAACGGCACGAGGTCGGCGGTGCCGCGGCCAAGAAGGTCGCCGACATAAAACGTCATGATGCCGCACAAGATGACGAATACCACCAGGAACACATAGGCGATCGGCGTGCCGAAATAGGCGCCGAGCTCGCGCCGGGCGATGGCGGCGATGTTATGCATCGGCCAACTCCCTGGTCGTCGTCACATGGTGGAAGACATCTTCGAGACTCGACTTGCGCTTGCCGGGAATGAGTTTCCTGAGTTCATCGGCAGTGCCGTCGGCGACAATGCGGCCGCGATCGATGATGATGGCGCGCGAGCACACCGCGTCGACTTCCTCCAGAATGTGGGTGGAAACGACGATGGCCCGCTCCGCCGCCATGTCGCGGATGAGTTGGCGCACATGGTGCTTCTGGTTGGGATCGAGCCCGTCGGTGGGCTCATCGAGAATCAGCACCCGCGGGTCGTGCAGGATCGCCTGGGCAAGGCCAACGCGGCGCTTGAAGCCCTTGGACAGCGTCTCGATGGCGCGGTCGATGACCGACTCGAGCCCGGTGCGCGCGACCGCCTGATCGATCGCGCGGCGGCCGTCGGCACCGGTGAGGCCGCGCACGCTGGCGCAGAACTTGAGAAAGCCCAGTGGAGTCATCTCGCCCCAGGCCGGGGCGCCTTCCGGCAGGTACCCGACCAGCTTCTTGGCGGCAATCGGCGAGGTCACCACATCGAAGTCGCAGATGCGTGCGGTACCGGCATCGGGCGCAAGGAACCCGGAGGCCATCTTCATGGTGGTCGACTTGCCCGCTCCGTTGGGGCCGAGAAAACCCAACACCTCGCCTGCCGGCACGCTGAGCGAGATGCCGTCGACAGCCACCACGGCGCCGAAGCGTTTTTCAAGGCCGTCGAGTTGCAAAAGTCCGGTCATGCACGATGTCCGACGGTCTGGCGTAGCCGCCGATCCTGGAAAGTGAGAATCATTCGCGGGTGGTCCTTAGCCACTGAAAGCCCGCCTGACCATGCGGCGCATTGGCCCACTGGCTGGCAGCAATCATCAAGTAAGGCTGCTAACTGCATGAAATTGCCCGTTAATCTCTGGTTCAGCCAGTTGACGCTATCATCGGCATCGTTAACATGGGAATCGACAGCGAGGACAGGAACACCGCACTTTTTGATTGGAGGAGTTTGGTTCATGCCATCGAAAGAGTTGGAACTGCTGCTGAAAGGTTGGAGTCTGACCACCGCGGAGATTCTCTACCGCATGCCCGATCATCACGACCTTCTGCAAAGCTACGTGTGGCAGGAATATGACCTTGCCCCGAAGTTTCCTCGCCTGATCAAGTTCCTGGATTTCTGGAGCCACAACCTGGAGGGTCCTTTAGCCTCGGTTCGGGTTGCGCACAATCCCCTGGTCGGACCCGCCGAAATGCGCCTGGTGGGCGCCGAGTGGCGGATGCACTGAGGGGCGCCGAAGTGTCACTCGTCTAAACCAGCACGCCCTTTTCGGTGACGATGACCTGCATGGGGATGTCGTGCGGCTGGGGATGGATGGTTTTCAATTCGGTGGCCGAATAGCCGATGCCGATGACCTTCGGCGCATGAACGCTCAGAGCCTCGAGGGTGCGGTCGAAGAAGCCGCCGCCATGGCCCAGCCGGTAGAATTGCCTGTCCCACCCGACCAGCGGCACGATGATGACGTCGGGGATCACATCTTCGCCTTCCGCCGGGGCCGGTATGTTCCAGATGCCGGGTTGCAGCTTGTCGCCGAGCTTCCAGGCACGGAATTTCAGCGGCAGGCCATGGTCGACGATCAGCGGCAGCGCCGTCTTGCCGCCATTGGCCACGACGCGCGCCGCCCACGGCCTGAGGTCCGGCTCACCGCGAAACGGCCAGTAGAAGCTGACCATGAGGCCCTCGACCTTGCCGATGACCGCATCGATGCCGGTGGCGATGCGGCCGGCAAACTCGGCGCGGGTTGCGGCTGGAATGTCCAGCCGCAGATGGATAAGCCGCTCGCGCTCGCCCTTGCGCCATTGATCGACGTCAGCCCAAGTCCACGCGTCCGACTCTGTCACTCTCGACCTCCAGTTGCTGGCGGTCACAATACCCGTAAAAGTTTAACAAAGCGCAGCCTATCCGTATGGATTGGCAGACACTGCAGTTTTCAGGTGGTGTCGGAGTTCCCTTAGCGCGAGTAGAACTCGACCACCAGATTGGGTTCCATGTGCACCGGATAGGGCACTTCCGCCAGACCAGGCTGGCGCACCAGCTTCGCCGTCATCTTGGAATGATTGGCCTCGACATACTCCGGCACGTCGCGTTCGGCCAGTTGCACGGCTTCGAGCACGATGCCGAGTTGCTTGGCCTTGTCCGCCACCTCCACCAAATCGCCCACCTTCAGCCGGTAGCTCGGGATGGTGACCCGGCGGCCGTTGACCTTGACATGGCCATGGTTGACGAACTGGCGGGCGGCAAACACCGTGGGGACGAACTTGGCCCGGTAAACCAGGGCATCGAGGCGCCGCTCGAGCAGGCCGATGAGATTCTCCGAGGTATCGCCGCGCACCCGTGAGGCCTCGTTGTAGATGGCCAGGAACTGCTTTTCCGAGATGTTGCCGTAATAGCCTTTGAGCTTCTGCTTGGCCTTGAGCTGGGTGCCGAAGTCCGACAGCTTGGACTTGCGCCGTTGGCCGTGCTGGCCGGGCCCGTATTCACGCTTGTTGACGGGGCTTTTCGGGCGGCCCCAGATATTCTCGCCCATGCGGCGATCAAGTTTGTACTTCGAGGATGCACGCTTGGTCATCGTTCGCTCACTCCAAAATCGTTCAATATGACTGACCGGCAGGACACCCCGCCGGCCCGGATATGAAGCCCGCTCTCCTAGTCACCGGTTTCCCGGCCGACAGAACCGTCAACCATGCCGAAATTGGCATCACTGACGCTCCGCAAACAGGCAATAGGTTAATCACAGCAAAACCCGTCGCCGGGCCCGCCGCGCGCGAGGGTCATTACACCAGCCACGCCACGCCGTCAAATGGGCACTTCGATGACTTGCACGCTGACAAAGCCCAGGCTGCGATAGCCGGCCAGCTGGTCGGGGGCGGTGCCGCGCCGCGCGGTAAAAATAGCCGTATCGGCAGCCACCTTGCCCGGCCGCGACGCGGCCTCACCCCGTCCGCCCATCAGCGATACCACCCGCCGGGCAATCGCTGGAGCCGGATCGACAAAACTGACCGGCCACGGCGCCGCCGCGGTGATCTCGTCGAGCAGCAGCGGGTAATGCGTGCATCCCAGCACCACGACATCAGTATGGTTGCCGCCGCGCCGCCGGAACACCGGGGCGATCTCGGCGGCGATGGCATCGGCCTCCACCGTCTCGCCCCTCAACTTGGCTTCAGCCATCGCCGCCAGGTGAGGTGCGCCGTGCAGCAACACCTTGCAGTGATAGGCGTAGGTATGGATGAGCGCACGGGTATATTCGCGCACCACCGTCGAGGGCGTCGCCAGCACTCCGATGACCGCTGTCTTCGTCATCTGCGCGGCCGGCTTGATGGCCGGCACGGTGCCGACGAACGGCAGGCGGAATTCCTCCCTCAGCACCGCCAGCGCCAGCGTCGAGGCGGTATTGCAGGCTACAACCACGCAGTCCGGCTCGACCTCGTCGATCAGTCGCCCCATCACCGTCACGATGCGCCGCACGAGCCTGGCCTCAGACCAGTCGCCATAGGGAAAGGCGGCATTGTCGGCGGCATAGACCAGATCGGCACCCGGCATCGCCTCGCGCACCGCCCGCGCCACGGTGAGCCCGCCCGAGCCCGAATCGAACATCAGGATGCGGGGGCCGCCGGTCACTCCCCGTCACCCTTCGTCCGGCGCGTCACATGGGCGCGGGTGAGCGAGGCCACCATGCCGCGCAGGGTCTGGACCTCCTGCTCGGTGAGGTCGGCGCGCTGGAACAGGTTGCGCATGTTACGCACCATGCCGGGCTTTTTCTCCACTGTCTTGTAGAACCCGGCGGCATCGAGCTCGCCTTCCAGGTGTTCGAAGAACCCCATCACCTCGGCCTGCGTGGCGGGGCGGGTGTCAGGGGTCCTGAGGCCGGGTCCTGAAAGGGCCGCCAGTTGCGCTGTCGCCTGCCCGAGCGATGGGGCGATCTCCTTGAACCACTCATAGCCCACCAGCAGCACGGCCTGGGCGATGTTCAAGGAGGCGAAGGCCGGATTGACTGGTGCGGAGATGATCTGGTGGGCAAGCGAAACCTCGTCGTTGTTGAGGCCCCAGCGCTCACGCCCGAACATGAGCCCGAGCCTTTCGCCACGCTCGATGCGCCGGTGCATGTCGGCGCCGGCGGCTTCGGGCGTCACCACCTCCTTGATCATGCCGCGCGGGCGGGCGGTGGTGGCATAGACGTGGTGGAGGTCGGCGAGCGCTGACTCGAGGTCGGCAAAGATCGCCGCTCCTTCGATGATCCAGTCGGCGCCCGATGCGGCACTTTTGGCCTTGGGGTTGGGCCAGCCGTCGCGCGGCTCGACGATGCGCAGATCGCTGAGGCCGAAATTGGCCATGGCCCGTGCCGCCGTGCCGATATTCTCGCCAAGCTGCGGGTTGACGAGGATGACGGCGGGATGCGGCCCAAAATCGGCTTTGAGGGTGGTATCGGTTCCGGCCATGATGAAGAGCGCATAACGCCTTGCGACCCCGAGGGGAAGATGGCTATTGGAATTGATCGCCACATCGCGACCGACAGGAAAATAACATGCAAGCCTCCGATAAGGGTTTTCGCGCCGACCTGGCCGCCATCCTTGGGCCCGAGGGGGTGCGCGATGAAACCCGCATGGACGAGATCGACCCCGGCCATCACCCGGAAAACCTCGCCGCCGGCCTCCTCGCCCTGCCCCGCACCACCGCCGAGGTGCAAGCCATCGTGCGATTGTGCGCCCGCCATGGCGTATCGATCGTCGCCCATGGCGGTCTGACCGGGCTCGCCGGAGGGGCGGCAAGTGCGCCCGGCCAGTTCATCGTCTCGCTGTTGCGGCTCGATGCCATAGAAACGGTCGATCCTCTGGAGGCGGTCGCGATCGTAGGCGCTGGCGCCCGACTGGAGAAGGTGGAGGAAGCCGCCAATGCCCACGGCCTTTGCGTCGGCATCGACCTGGCGGCGCGCGGCTCGGCCACCATCGGCGGCATGATCTCCACCAACGCCGGTGGCATCGAGGCCTTCAGGAACGGCATGATGCGCGCCCGCGTTCTCGGCCTCGAAGCCGTCACCGCCGACGGCACCCTCATCTCGGACCTGGCACGCGTCACCAAGGTCAACGAGGGCCTCGATGTAAAACACCTGTTCATCGGCGCCGAGGGGACCCTTGGCATCGTCACCCGCGCCGTGTTGCGCCTGGTGCCGATGCCGGGCGAGCGGGCAACCGCGCTGGTGGCCGTGAATGACGCCGCCACGGCAGTGCGCCTGTTTCGCCGCCTGCGCGGCGCCGCGAGTGACGGAGGACTGCTGGCCGCGGAGATCATGTTCGCGGACTATATTGAGACTGCCGCACGCGATCTGAAGCTGGAAAATCTTGCGGGCTTCTGCGCGGCCCCGGTCTATGTGCTCATCGAAATGACGGCCCTCGACGCCGATGCCGCTCGCAACGCTCTCGAAGGCGAGCTGGCCGCCGCCATGAAAGATGGCGATGGATTTCTCGATGCCCTCATCGCCCGAAGCGAAGCCGACCGGGCGAACTTCTGGCACCTCAGGGAGGAAACCTGGGCGGTGGAGCGCCAGAAGCCCGGCGGGCTGTGGTTCGACGTCTCGGTGCCGCTTCAGCGCATCGACGACTACATGAATGGCCTTCGTGCCCGCCTCGATAGCATCGATAAAGGCCTGGGGCTTTATGTCATGGGCCACCTTGGCGACGGCAACCTGCACGTTACAGTGGCGACAGGCAAACCGCTCGGCCACCTGAAGGATCCTGTTTCGCGCGCCGTCGAGCATGGCCTCAAGGCATGGGGCGGCGCTATCTCGGCCGAACACGGCATCGGCATAGACAAGCGGGGGAGCCTGCACCGCGAGGCGGACCCTGGCAAACTCGCCTTGATGCGCACCATCAAGGCGGCGCTCGATCCGCTGAATTTAATGAACCCGGGCAAGATTTATTAGAACATATTCGGAGAATAGCGAGCCCGCCTCACGTTGTGCCGTCGGCAGCGCCCTTGTTCATCAGCGACAGGCCCATGAGGGCGATGCGCCTGAGCGTTGCCGGGTCCTTGTCGTCAACGCGCTCCAGCACGTCCTCGGCCTCCTTCGTGCGTCCCCGCTCGATGAGAAAGTCGGCATAATCGATCAGTCCTTTTTCCGAAGGCCCTTCTCCCGAGCGCATCATCTTCGCGAACATGGCATCAGCCTCCGTGTGCCGGCCCTCACCTGCCAGCGCCACGGCAACCAGCCGGTAAGGCTCGGCTTGCGTGATGACGCGCCGCTTCGCATTCCACTGATCGATGACCTGGACCGCGCGCGTGGCACCCTTGGAGGCGATCACTGCGCACAACAGTACGTTCAGGAACCCGAAGGCATCGATCTTGCCGAGGTTGAGCCGCAGGCACTGACGGCTGATCGTTGCCGCCTCCTCGGGGTCGCCACTGGCCAGCTTCCATCTTGCCCGCAACAGCGCCACACGAACCGGGTTCCAGCCCTGGGGAAACTTGCGCACGACCTTGCCTGCCAGTTCCACCTTGCCCCGGTCGAGACAGGCCTCGCAATAAGCGGCCCGCAGCTCCGCGTTTTCATCGATCAGCGACGGTTGTGCACCCAGGAAGTCGATCACTTTCTGGGCCGGCACGCGCCCGTAGCTGATCGCCTCGATCAACGCTGGTTTGTCGCCGTCTGGGCTCGATGAATCTGTCTCCCCGTCAGCGTCCACATAGGCCGCGATCATCCGCTCGATATTGAGGTTCACCAGATCGCCGCTGACATGGATCTGATCGTCGAGCCAGGCGAGATCGCGCCGCGACAGCGTAACGCTTTCGAAACTGGGGTAGTATTCGACGAAGTCGTAACGCGCCGTGATCTCTTCGGCGGCTGCCCGCAGCACCGCCTTGGAATAGGTGTTGGCAATCAGAACGTCCATGTCACGATGCGTGGCGCCCATCGGCACCGGCGACACTGTTAGCAACACGTGGCGGTCGGCAAGACAATTCGAGGCCAGCAGGTCGAACGACTTCCGAAGAATTCTAGAGCGGATTCGGCTTAATCTGGATCGTATCCGGCGGCGGCGAAGTAGTTTGCGCATTCCTGCGGTGTGAAGAGGTCGATGAGGCCGCCGATGGTGCTCCACAGGCCATCGACGGTGCGCTCGGC
>Ga0315540_10002238_pt1 | contig 10924 bp, 14 predicted proteins | sample SalMarSW160110MG_FD_203677 | JGI IMG/M metagenome (GOLD analysis project Ga0315540, IMG submission 203677) | Salt marsh sediment microbial communities from the Plum Island Ecosystem LTER, Massachusetts, United States - Salt Marsh Sediment SW1601-10 ... | reverse complement strand
GATCGGCCGTCGCAACCTCGTCCGTCTCGACAGCACGATCACCCTGCTCGGCGACAAGCCGCGGAAACGCTAGCCTGAGTATTGCCGGCAATTACTTGACTCAGTCAATTATTTATATGACTTTGGCACGTTCATCTTGTTTGCCCCGGGGGAATGGCATGGACGCGCCCCAACCCAGCGCCGCGCAGGTCGACGCGGTGCGCCGCTTCAACCGCTTCTATACGCGCCAGATCGGCCTGTTGCGCGACGGCATGGTCGACACCCGGTTCTCATTGACCGAGGCGCGGGTGATCTACGAGATCGGCCGGGCGCAGGAAGCGACCGCGACGACGGTTGCCGCCGCGCTCGGCCTCGATCACGGCTATCTCAGCCGGCTCCTGCAGGGCTTGAGCACAGCCGGCCTGGTCACCAGGAAGACATCGCCGCATGACCGCCGGCAGACGCTGCTCGGGCTCAGTGCCAAGGGCAAAGCGGCTTTCACCAAGCTCGACCATGGCTCGCATGAGCTCGTCGCCGCGATGCTTGCCCGCGTGCCGGCGCCGCGCCAGCCGCATCTCATCGCAGCGATGCGGACGATCGAGACTGCGCTCGCGCCTGATGCGGCTCGCGCTCCGGCCGTGCTGCTGCGAGAGCATCGCACCGGCGATATGGGCTATGTGCTCGAAAGCCATGCGCGGCTCTATGCCGAGGAACGCGGCTGGGGAGCGCCCTTCGAAGTTCTGATCGCCGAGATCGTGCACACCTTCCTGCGTGACTATGACGCCGTGCGCGAGCGCTGCTGGATTGCGGAAATGGACGGCACACCGGTCGGCTGCGTGTTCGTGGTGAGGGGGGATGAGCAAAAGACCGCCAAGCTGCGGCTGCTGCTGGTCGAACCACAGGCGCGCGGCCTTGGTCTCGCGCGGCGGCTGGTCGAGGCATGCATCCGCTTTGCGCGCGAGGCGGGCTATCGCCGCTTGACGCTGTGGACGCAGAGCATTCTCACCGAAGCGCGGGCGCTCTACGAGTCCTGCGGCTTCTGCCTCGTGCACCAAGCGCCGCATTGCAGCTTCGGCTACGAGCTGATCGGCGAAACCTGGGAGCACGACCTCGCGGGGGGTTAAGGCTTACGCTATTTCTTTTTGCCTGATCGCATTATCTGCGGCGGGCCGGCGTCCATTTCGCCGGAAAAATCCTGTTGCGCTTTGCTCGTGACCACAAGCGCGATCGCCTGCTCAAGCCGTCGCGCCTTTGGCCTTCGGGCGGCGCAAATGCTCATCGAGACGCGGCATGATCTCCACGAAATTGCACGGCTGATAGCGGTAGTCGAGTTGATGCAAGAGAATACCGTCCCAGGCGTCCTTGCAGGCGCCGGGCGAGCCGGGCAGGCAGAAGATATAGGTTGAGCGCGCGACGCCGGCGGTCGCCCGCGTCTGGATCGCGGCGGTTCCGATCTTCTGAAAGCTGATCAGCAGAAACAGCGTCGCGAACCCATCCATCTTCTTCTCGAACAGCGGTTCGACCGCCTCGGGCGTGACATCACGACCGGTGAAGCCGGTGCCGCCAGTGGTGATCACGACGTCGATCTCCGCATCGGCGATCCAGGTCTCGACGCGGCGGCGGATCGCGGCAATGTCGTCGGGAACGATCGCCCGATCGGCAACGGCATGACCGGCGGCAACGATGCGCTCCGCCAACGTCGCGCCCGACGTATCGTCGGCAAGGCCACGGGAATCGGAGACGGTGAGCACCGCGATCTTCAGCGGCACGAATTGGCGGCTGTCATCTAGTCCCGGCATGAGGGTCGATCCTGCGTTTTGGAGAAGATCGACCCTCACAATATCAGAGATTGGCGGCGCGGAAGGTGTTGCAGGCGGAAATTGAGCCGCTCTTTAAGCCGGCCATGAACCAGCGCTGGCGCTGCTCCGAGCTGCCGTGGGTGAACGAGTCCGGCACGACATAGCCGCGCGACTGCTTCTGCAGCCGGTCGTCACCGATTGCCGCCGCGGTCTGCATCGCCGCCTCAATGTCCCCCGGCTCGATGACCTTCCATTTCTCATCGGCACCGCGGGCCCACACGCCGGCAAGGCAGTCGGCCTGCAGCTCGACCGCCACCTGAAGCTGGTTTGCCGCCGCGCGCGAAAGTTGGCGCTGGCGCTGCTGCACCTTCGGGAGAATGCCGAGCAGATTCTGCACGTGATGGCCGACTTCATGCGCAACGACATAGGCCTGGGCAAATTTGCAGGAGGGTGAGCCGACCTGACAGCCGCGGAAGCGCTGCTCGATATCGCGGAAGAACGAGGTGTCGAGATAAACCTTCTGGTCCGCCGGACAATAGAACGGCCCCATCGCGCTCTGCGCGACACCCCCGCAGGCCTGACGCGTGACGCCATTATAGAGTACGAGCCTCGGCCCACGATATTGCTTTCCGCCCTTGGCGAATATCTCCTTCCACTCGATATCGGCGCTGCCGAGCACGCCGGAGACGAACTTGCCCATCTGGTCGTCGGGCTGGCCGGTCTTCGTCGCGCCGCCCGACCGGTCGTAGGGCTGCGTTTGCTGCTGCTGGCCACCGGTCAACACTTCGGCGCCGCCGATCAGAAGCCGCGGGTCGATGCCAAGCGCCCAACCGATGAGGCCCAGCACGACAATGGTACCGATGCCAAGGCCTCCGCGCCTCATCGGCAGGCCAAAGCCGCCACCCCCACTCTGGCCTCGGCGATCCTCGACATTGTCGCTGCCCGGCAGGTTTTCCCAACGCATCGTCGTTGCTCCGTTTCGAGTGGCGGTTTGCGACATCCGATCAGCGCAAACAGGCTAATCGATTTCTGCACTCATGGTTCCGTGCGTCGGCCAATCATATGGTCGCGTGTAAAAATCATCACCAGTGGTCTGCCGCAATTAAGTCGATTTTTACCTTGGAACGGCATGATCCTCGATGTCGGTTGTAGGTTTTGCGTCGCCGATCGCGTCGCCTGAGTAAGAGTTGCGTAATGGGTGCTACGCGTCGCGGGGCGTCCTCTCGGGCGCCCCGCATAAATTCTGAAACCCCCTCGTCCCATCGGGTTGTGGTCGGCGATTGCGTCGCCGAGATCGCCAAGATGCCGGCGGCGAGCGTCGACCTCGTCTTCGCTGATCCGCCCTATAATCTGCAGCTGCAGGGCGACCTCAAACGGCCGGATGACTCGCGCGTTGACGCTGTCGACGATGCCTGGGACAAGTTCGACAGCTTTGCCGCTTATGACGATTTCACCCGTGCCTGGCTCACGGCCTGCCGCCGGGTGATGAAGCCGACGGCAACCCTATGGGTGATCGGCTCCTATCACAACATCTTTCGCGTCGGCGCGACGCTGCAAGACCTCGGCTTCTGGATTCTCAACGACGTCATCTGGCGCAAGTCGAACCCGATGCCGAACTTTCGCGGCCGGCGCTTCACCAATGCGCATGAGACACTGATCTGGGCGGCACGCCACCAGGGCGCCAAGGGCTATACGTTCAATTACGAGGCCCTGAAGGCCGGCAACGACGACATTCAGGCGCGCTCGGACTGGACGATCGCCTTGTGCACCGGCGACGAGCGCCTCAAGGGCGAAGACGGAAAAAAGCTCCACCCCACACAAAAACCTGAAGCGTTGCTCGCGCGCATCACCTTGGCGTCGTCGCGCCCCGGCGACCTCGTGCTCGACCCGTTCTGCGGGACCGGCACCACCGGGGCGGTGGCGAAGCGGCTGGGCCGGCGCTTCATCGGCTTCGAGCGGGTCAGCGAATATGCCAAGGCGGGACAGGCGCGGATCGCCGCAGTCGAACCGCTCGCCGTGCCGGCGCTGGCATCTTTCGCGACCGCGCGCGAGGCGCCCCGCGTTCCCTTCATCGCTTTGGTGGAGCGCGGACTGGTGACGCCGGGCGCGCGGCTCGTCGATGCGAAAGGCCGGGTGAAGGCGCTGGTTCGTCCCGACGGCGCGATCGCGCTGGGCGAAGCTGTGGGCTCGATCCATCGCATCGGCGCCCTCGCGCAGGGCATCGAGGCCTGCAACGGCTGGACCTATTGGCACGTCGAGACGCCGAAGGGCCTTACTTCGATCGACGCCCTGCGTGCCGAAGTGCGGGCCGCCACCGCTTAGAGCATTTTCAGGCGAAGTGGACACCGGTTCGCCGCCGGGAAAATGCGATCACGAAAAAAGAACAGAGCCTGAGGGCTTCAAGAACCGTCGGTGCGCCGCAGTCTCTGCATGATCTCGTCCGAGAAATCTGCAGCCTTCGGGATCATGCTCAGGCGTATAAAAATGCCGCCGGATGCCGGGGCGCCGGCGGCTGAAACATGCTTGTCATTTATTCAGTTCTTTTCCTTGCAGACCACCGGGACCTGCTTTTCCGCGTCCTCGCGGCTCTTGAATGCAACCGGACCGACTTGGATCCAAGCCTTGTCAGTCGGGCGCTTGTCCACCACCGTGCATTTCTTCGTCGATTTCTCCTGCACGATGTAATAGTCGGCCATCGCCGCAGAAACAAAAAACGTTGCACCCAAAACGCCGGCAATCAGCTTGGCAAGCATGGCAATCCTTCCTGTTGCGCTCAACGTCGGTGGCTCAAATTTCTATCGGCAGCTCTTCCTTCCGCAAGGAGAATATGGCGACACGGCGGCGGGCGTAACCCTCTTCGCCCGCCTTTTCTGCCAGAACTTTGTGTTACGAAAGACGTATGCCGGCATGCGCGAGCACTTTGCGCATCACGCCCGGCAGCGCTTCGCCCGCGAGATCGGCTCTTGCGACCCAGCGCATGCCCGCCGGCGGCGCGGTCGGCGCGGGTAACGCGGCCAAGTAAACGATCAGTTCCAACGGGAAATGGGTGAAGACATGGGTCACCGCGCCCGGGAGGCGGCGCCAGCCTGATGGCGAGACCGGTTCGGCGAACACCGGCGCCTGCGCAAGGGCCCGGGCCGCGTCGAAATCATGCGTCCAAACCGTCGTCGGCACTTCCGTCATGCCGCCGAGCAAACCCTTGGCCGGCCGCGTGCGCATGAGCAAGGCACCGTCCGCACGCCGAACGACGAAGGCGGCGCCGCGCCGCAGGCGCCCCTGCCGCTTTGCTTCCTTCACGGGAAAATTTTCCGGCGTGCCGCGTGCCTGGGCGAGGCAATGTCCCCGCAGGGGACAGTGCAGGCAGGCCGGGCTTTTGGGCGTGCAGATCGTCGCGCCGAGATCCATCAGCGCTTGGGCAAAGTCCCCTGCCCTCGCCTTGGGGAGGAGCCGTGCGGCCGCGTCACGTATCTCAGGCTTGGCCCGCGGCAGCGGCGCGTCGATCGCGAACAGCCGCGCCACCACGCGCGAGATATTGCCGTCGACCGGAACGACAGGCGCGTCATAGGCGATCGCGGCGATCGCCGCCGCGGTATAATCGCCGATGCCGGGCAGCGCCCGCAGCTCCGCCAATGTGCGCGGAAATTTTCCGCCACGCCGGTCGACGATGACGCGCGCGCAGGCATGCAGGTTGCGCCCGCGCGCATAATAGCCGAGGCCTGCCCATAGGCTCAGTACATCGTTGAGATCGGCTGCCGCCAGACTTTCCACCGTCGCAAATCGCTCGAGGAAGCGCAGATAGTAAGGGACCACGGCGCCGACCGTGGTCTGCTGCAGCATGATCTCGGAGACCCAGACACGGTAGGGATCGGGCGGCTCGCCCGGCTGCGCCCGCCACGGCAGGTCGCGGCGATGGCGATCGTACCAGGCGAGCAGCCGCGCACCCGAATTCTCGACACCGGAGGCCGCGCCGGCGCTTTCGGCGCGCGCCTTTCTCTTCTGCTCCGGCGCTGTTAAGGTCATGCGCCCTGATGACAGAGCCCGTCGCGATGAACAAGCCGCCCCGCGGAAATGCGCGTCCGCTTGCCGCTTTCGTTAGCCAAAGCTTCGCCGACGCTTTCAAGCGCCGGGGCTTTGCTGCGACCGAGATCGTGACGCGCTGGGAGGATGTCGTCGGCGCCGATATCGCCGCCCATTGCGAGCCGATGAAGATCGACTGGCCGCGCCAGCGCGAGCGCGACCCCTCGGCCTCCGCCACCCTTGTGCTGCGCGTCGAAGGACCGGCGGCGATCGAAATCCAGCATCAGGCCGCCATCATCATCGCACGCATCAATCAGTTCTTCGGCTGGCCCGCGATCGGCCGCGTCACGCTGCGGCAGGCGCCGTTGCGAAGGCGTACCCGAACGCCGCGCCCCGCGCTCTCCGCAGAGGCGGTGCAGGCGGAGGCGAAGCGCCTCGCGGGTGTCGTCGACGACGATTTGCGTCAATCCCTCGCCCGCCTCGGCGCCGCCGTAAAGCGGGGCTGAAACGCTGCCCGAGCATTCCGGGCAGCAATCAGCATGCCGCTGGCCCTTGCATATTTTCGATCGTGGCGGCGCACTTGCGACGCGCCCGCTGACGATGGCGCGATCGCTGCGCCGGATTCCTTCACTCCTACATTCGTCGTTCCCCGCGCAGGCGGGTGATGACGATGCAGGGCTACGTGAACCGCCTCGGCGCCATGCTTGACGATCGTTTACGAAAGCGTATACTTTGCATTGCAAAGTTGCGGGAGGGGCCATGACAGAGCTGGAAAAGGCGCTGGCCGACATCGAAGCGATCAAAGGCCAGATCGCGCGAAGTGCGGAGTTCCGCGGTTACGGACCGGCGACGATCGCGCTCACCGGTCTCCTCGTGATCCTTGCAGCTTCCATTCAATGGGTCTGGCTACCGAATCCAGCAAGAAATGTCGGAGCCTACATCGCGATCTGGACCGTGACGGCCGTGATCGCCGCTGCGCTTGTCGGCATCGAGACTGTTACCCGATCGCGGCGTCTGCATTCCGGGCTCGCCGATGAAATGATCGCGACGGCGATCGGGCAGTTCGTGCCAGCGATCGCCACTGGCGCATTGCTGACCTTCGTTCTGTTTCGCTTCGCCCCGCAAAGCCTGTGGATGCTTCCCGGCCTTTGGCAAATTCTGTTCAGCCTCGGGATTTTTGCGTCATGCAGCCTGCTGCCGAAAACGCTGTTCGCGGCGGGCATCTGGTACCTGTCCTGCGGGCTCATCGTGCTTGCCGTTTCCTCAGGCGAATGGGCTTTCTCGCCATGGGCCATGGCGGTGCCATTCGGCGCTGGCCAGTTGATCTTTGCCGCCCTGCTCTATCGGGCACTCGGAGGCATCGATGGGGAAGCTTAGACGCGCGCCAGACGCAAGCGATGCCGGCCTTCATCAAGCGATGCGCGGCGCGAAGGATGAATGGGCCGCACGGCCGGGGCGCTTCGCTTATGAAGGGCTCGACCGCACGATGCATGAAAAAGCGCGGCTCGGCGTTCTGACCTCGCTGGTCGCGCATCCCAAGGGACTGATCTTCGGCGACCTGAAGCGGCTTTGCGGGCTGACCGACGGCAATCTGAGCCGGCATCTGCAGGTATTACAGGAAGCGGGGCTCGTCGAAATCCTGAAGGGCTACGACAAGAACCGCCCGCAGACGATCTGCCGGATCACGCCTGCCGGCCGTCGCCGGTTCCTCGACTACCTCACCGTTCTCGAACGCGTCGTGCGCGATGCCGCCGACGCGGCCAAAGAACCAAGGGCGGCGCCTGATCCCTCCCCGGCCTGACCGGGCGCGCGCCTCACGAGAAACGGCAACGCCGCCCCACGCTTGCCCGCAATTCGCCGACCCGGATACCTCTCCCACCCTGCTCGTCTCGCATCTTCTTGTCGCCAGAGACTCTATAATGCAAAGCACTCTTGACCATAGTGAAGGCCTGCATGTCGCGATCATCATGGACGGCAATGGGCGCTGGGCAACCGCGCGCGGCCGCCCGCGCAGCGCCGGCCACCAGGCGGGGATCGAGTCCGTCCGACGGGTCGTGGAGGCCGCGCCAAAGCTCGGCATCGCCACGCTGACGCTGTTCGCCTTCTCGTCCGACAACTGGCGACGGCCGCGCGCCGAGGTCGCCGTCATCATGCGCCTGATGCGCCACTATCTGCGCACCGAGGTCGCACGTCTCGTCGACAACGGCATTCGCCTGACACTGATCGGACGGCGCGACCGGCTGCCGGACGGCCTCGCCGACTCGATCGGTGACGCCGAGCGCGCAACCGGCAAGGGCCGCCGCCTGCATCTCCGCATCGCGGTCGACTATTCGTCGCGCGAAGCGATTTTACGGGCCGCCGCAGCCATGCGTGCGGGCTCACTCCCCTCGCGCCGCGCTTTCGGGCGGCTTCTCAACGGCGAAACAGAGCCCGAAGCCCCGGATGTTGATCTTTTAATCCGCTCCGGCGGCGAGAAGCGCCTATCCGATTTCCTGCTGTGGGAATGCGCCTATGCCGAGCTCTATTTCACCGACCGCATGTGGCCGGATTTCACCGCCGACGACCTTGCCGCTGCGGTGAGCGAGTTTCGCCACCGCGATCGCCGTTTCGGCGCCGTAAGATCAAAGCCCGCGCCGGCATCCGAGCCTGTCCTCGCTCCGCCAATCGGCAGCGCGGCTTGACCTTACGGCAAAGCGCACAAGCGGCACGTCCGCCGCATCGCCGACGCATGTCGCTCGCGCAGCAACGGCAAGGGAACCTTACGGATCGAGCTCGGTATCCCAATAGAGATAGTCGAGCCAGCTATCGTGCAGATAGTTCGGCGGGAAGTGCCGCCCATTGCGGTGCAGGCGGTGTACGGTGGGCTGGAACGGCATCTGGCTCGGGAACATCCCGGCTTCCGCCGGAATCTTGTTGCCCTTGCGCAGATTGCAGTTCGCGCAGGCGGTCACGACATTCGACCACACGGTATGGCCGCCGCGCGAGCGCGGAATGAGATGGTCGAAAGTCAAATCCTCGCTGGAACCGCAATATTGGCAGGAAAACCGGTCGCGCAGGAAAACGTTGAATCGGGTGAAGGCCGGATTGGTCGTCGGCTTGACGAAGGTCTTCAGCGACACCACGCTCGGCAGCCGGATTTCCAGGCTGGGGCTGTGCACCGCCTTATCGTAATGCGCGACGATATTCACCCGATCGAGGAAGACCGCCTTGATCGCGTCCTGCCACGACCATAGCGAGAGCGGATAATAGCTCAGCGGACGGAAGTCCGCGTTGAGCACGAGGGCTGGCCACCCATTCGGCGAGACGTGAACGTTCACACGGCTTCCATCTGTGTTACCCGGGCCACTCCGCGCGCCCTGGTCCGCACCCCTTTCCCCGCCGGCAAGTTTATAGAAGGCCGTGACAGCATTGTGAAGCGGCGCAGTTAATTCGTCGTGTCAGGCTAAACCGATCGAGCAAGTTTTGCTCAGCTTCGCCGCGCCGCGAATCGCCGGGCAAGGAACTCGCCGCCATGGCGTAAGCCGTCGCGGTCGATGCCATGCCCCATGCCATATTCGACATGCCATTCGACCGGAATCTCGAGCGCGGCGAGCCCGCCAGCGGCGAGGAACAGCTCTTGCGCCGAGATCAGGTCATCCTGGGAACCGTGCAACAGCAGGATTGGCGGGCGGACGCGGATTTCTCCTTTGATCGCTTCCGGTCCCGCCCCCTCCGGCAGCACGAAAATCCCGGAATAGCCGACGATGGCGAGCGGTGCGACGGCACGGCGCAGGCCGACATGCAGCGCCATCATGGTGCCCTGGCTGAAGCCGACCAGTGCGAGAGCGGAAGGCGGCAGGTTGTGACGCGCGAGCTCGGCGTCGAGGAAGCGGTTGAGCACGGGCGCCGCGGCATTGACGCCGAGCCAGCGCTCGTTCGGATCACGAAAGGCGAGCGGAAACCATTCGCGGCCCATCGGCGCCTGCCCGCAGGGCCGCGGCGCGTGCGGCGAGACGAAGGCGGCATCCGGCAGCAGTTCCTGCCAAACTTTGCCGATCTCGATCAGGTCGTTGCCGTCGGCGCCATAGCCGTGCAGAAAAACCACGAGCTGGCGGGCGCCGCCGCGCGAGCGCGGCGCAATCCGGGGACCGTCAAGCTCTGCGGCCACGATTACCTCCTTGCGATGTTCGTCTGGTCACGTCGATGCGGGGATGAGAACGGGATCACGGCGTTTGACGGCGCGATAATAGGACCACAGGAGGAAGGCCGCCACCCCGCGCCACGGCCGCCACGGCTCGGCCAGCGCGCTCATCGTCTTGGCGTTCGGCCGTTCGGTCAGCGCGAAGGCAAGTCGCGCCGCCTCCTGCAGCGCGAGGTCGCCGGCCGGCCAGGCATCGGCATGGCCAAGGCAGAACAACAGATAGCTGTCCGCGGTCCACGGCCCGATCCCATGGACGGCGACAAGGGCGCGGTGCGCCTCATCGGCCTCCATGGTGGCGAGGGCGTCGAAATCGAGCTGGCCGGACACGACGGCGGCGGCGATCGCCCGCATCGCCCGAATTTTAGCGTCGGAGAGCCCTGCCCGCTTGAGCTTGACGGCGCGCGCCCGGCGCAGCGCCGCCGGCTCGAATGGATCGAAGGCCGCAGCGAGCCGGGTCCAGATCGCGTTCGCGCTCGCAGTCGAAAGCTGCTGGCCGACGACCGTCGCGGCTAGGCCGGGAAACCCGCCAGGGCGGCGGCGCAGCGGCAGGCGTCCGGCGACCGCCAGCACGTTGGCCAAGCGCGGATCGGCTTTGAGGAGGTAAGCAAGGCCGCGGTCGAGATCGGCTTCGCTGTCGAGGCGATGAGGCATGGGATGAGACATAAGCGAGGCTTGCGCAGCCTCATAGCGTCGCTATTTCCTCGCTGCGAAGAGAGGCGAGCAAACGGTCCACAGCACCGGCAGCGGGAACCCGCGCGCCCTTCCTGATTGAGAGCCATGGCAGAAGCCGAAGCGCTTCCCCCGATCACCACACTCGCGGCGTTGCGCGAGGCGGAAATCGCCTGCACGCGCTGCCCGCTCTATCGCGATGCGCGCGAGTACGATCGTTTCGTCGCCGACCTGCGTCTGTGCGCCGAACATCTGCGCGCCGCCGCGTAAAGACTTGCCA
>Ga0315540_10002237_pt1 | contig 10926 bp, 5 predicted proteins | sample SalMarSW160110MG_FD_203677 | JGI IMG/M metagenome (GOLD analysis project Ga0315540, IMG submission 203677) | Salt marsh sediment microbial communities from the Plum Island Ecosystem LTER, Massachusetts, United States - Salt Marsh Sediment SW1601-10 ... | reverse complement strand
GACTTCCGGGGCCTCTCCGAGCTCGGTCTCCTGACCGGTACGGGAATCCTCATCCTCGTGGGGACCGTCTTCCTGGTGCTGCCGGCACTGCTGACGTTGATGAAGTCGCGGCACGGAACCGGCGGCAGGCTCTACCTCCACTCCTTCGGATCCGATCTGGCCTGCCGCGCGAGCCTCTCGCACCGCCGCCTGGCGCTGATCATCATCCTCGGGCTGACGGTGGGTTTTGCGCTCGCCGCGACCCGGCTCGAGTTCGACGACGACATCCGCAACATGCGTTCGGCAGACAATCAGGCCGTGATCCTTCAGCAGGAGGTGATCGACTCCTTCGGACTGCGCTTCTCCCCCATGACGATTCGGATCGACGGGCGTACCGAGCCCGAGGTTCTGACCACCGCGCGCGAGATGCTGCCGCGCCTCGAAGGGCTCGTTGACGGCGAGAACCTGGCGGCGGTGGACACGATCGCCGGGCTGATCCCGTCATCCGAAGCACAGCAGGCGGTCATCGAGCGTCTGGCGGCGCACTCCTTCGACCCTGCGGACTTCAGGCGACGCTTCGATGCTGCGCTGCGCTCGGTGGGCCTCAATCCGGAAGCGTTCGCCACGGGAGTCAGTCACTTGGTGGCGGCGCTCAGCGTTCGCCAGCCTCTGTCTCTGGCCGACCTTGCGGGGACGCCTCTCGCGCACGTCACGGGCCGCTACCTGGTGCACGACGCCGAAGGCGTTTCGACCGCGGTGTTCGTATATCCGCCGGCAGGACGGTGGCGCCGTTCAGCCCCCCCGCCGCTCGCCGCTCTCGTGGACGAGTTCCCATCGGCGGTCCTGACCGGACCGAACGTGGTCTCAGCAGAGCTGCGGCAGATCGTGTGGGGGGACGCCACCCGGGCCGCCCTGCTCGGTCTGGTGCTGGTTTTCCTCCTGCTGTGGGCGGATCTCGGCACCCCGATGCGCTCGCTGCTTGTACTTGCTCCCCTTGCGATCGGTTTGATCTGGATGCTCGGCGGGATGGCGCTGCTCGGGGTGCGTGTGAACTACATGAACATCTTCGTGCTGACGATGATCATCGGGATCGGCGTCGACTACGGGTTGCACCTGCTGCACCGCTGGGACGAGTCCGGCGGAGGGATGGAAGCCCAGACCGAGACGGCCAAGGCGATCGCAGTGGCTGCGCTGACCACGGTGGTCGGGTTCGGGTCGCTGTCCCTGTCCCACTATCCTGGTTTGCGTTCTGTCGGCGTTGCTGCGATCCTTGGTGCCGTATCGACTGCGATCTTGAGCATCACGCTGCTTCCGGTGCTGCTCGAGGGGTTGCGGCGGGGTCGTGGAACGCCCGAATCGGGGGAGGGTGGCGCCTGACGCGACTCGGGAGGGAGGTCGACGATGGCGACGGAGCTGAAGGCGGGCCAGCTGGCGTGGCGCTGCCCCGACGACTGGCTCGAAACCGAGAGCCTCGAACAGGTCGAGCCGGCAGCCTCGATCGTCGGGCAGAAGCGCGCCGTGGAGGCGATCGCCTTCGGTCTGGCCATGCGCGGCGTCGGCTACAATGTCTTCGTCACCGGCCTCTCCGGGACCGGCCGACTGACCACGATCAAGCGCTTTCTCGACCGGCGCGCGGACCACCGTGAACCACCGGACGACGTCTGCTTCGTGCACAACTTCCGCTCACCAGATGAGCCTCGCGCCCTGTTTCTCAGGGCCGGACTCGGCCGCCGGCTGGCATCGGCAATGGCGGCCCTGGTTCGTGAGCTCGGCAAGAACCTGCCGGCGATCTTCGAGGACAAGGAGTTCAGGCTCAGGGTCGAGCGCGCGATCGCCAACCTCCAGCAGCAGGAGCGCGCGCTGGTCGAAAAGTTCGAGAGTGAGGTCCGCGAGGCCGGTTTCTCGCTGGTGCAGATTCAAGCGGGACCGGTGGCGCGGCCCGAAATTCTGCCGGTCGTGGGGGACAAACCGGTCCCGCTCGAGCAGCTTCCGGACCTGGTCAAGCAGGAGGCGCTCAGTGAGGAGCGGGCGCAGGAGCTGCGCACCCTGCATGACCAGTTCGCGGACCGCCTCCAGGAGGTCTTCCAGGGCGTCGCCTCGATCCGGCGCGAGATCCAAAAGCGTGTCGAGGAGGTCCGGCGGGACGCGATCAAACCGACCTTTGACGTGGCTGTGGCGCGGGTCGGCAGCGAGGTCCCCGACCCGAGGGTCGAGAGCTACCTCACAGAGCTCAGGCGTGACCTGGAGGAGAACCACGATATCTTCATCTCCGGGGATGACGACGGCAGCGACCGATTGCTCAGGTGGCAGGTCAATGTCGCGGTGGACAACGCCGACACCGAGGGCGCACCGGTCGTCATCGAGACCGAGCCGACCTATTCTCGCCTGTTCGGCACCATCGAGCGGACGGTCACCCCAGCCGGCGAGGCCGTGACCAACTTCACCCACATTCGCGCGGGCTCGCTGCTGCGGGCAAACGGGGGCTACCTCGTCCTGAGTGCGGAGGACGTCCTGCTCGAGCCGCGAGTCTGGCCCGGCCTCAAGCGCGCGCTCCGTTATGGAAGAGTCCAGATCCAGTCGATGGAGTCGATGATTCTCGGTGCTGCGACGCTGAAGCCGGAGCCGGTCCCGCTCCAGGTCAAGGTCGTCCTCATCGGCGATCGCCAGATGTACGACCTCCTGTACCGCTACGACCACGATTTTCCCAAGATCTTCAAGGTTCTCGCCGACTTCGACTCGATGATGCGTCCGACTGCGGCGAATGCCCGCGACATCCTCAGCGTGCTGCGCAAGGTCAGTGCGGACGAGGGCCTCATGAACCTCGACCGCGGCGGCATGGCGGCGATGCTCGAGGAGGCGGTGCGGATGGCGCACTGGCGGCGACGCTTCTCGAGCCGCTTCTCCGACCTCTCGGACCTGCTCCGCGAAGCCTCGTTCCAGGCGACGGCCGCCGGGGCCAGCGTGGTCGGACGCGAGCACGTCACCGCCGCTCAGGCCGCCTATTGCCGCCGCCATGGCCTCTCCGAGGATCGCGCGCACGAGGTCATCACCGAGGGGGTCGTGCGGATCGAGACCGAGGGCACCGCCGTTGGCCAGGTCAACGGGCTCGCCGTGTGGGACCTGGGGCACTACCGCTTCGGCCGTCCGACCCGGATCACGGCACGGGTCGGGATGGGGCGCGAGGGCGTGATCAACGTCGAACGTCAGGCCGGTCTCTCCGGACCGACCTACGACAAGGGCGTCGGCATCCTGACTGGGTTTCTCCGCGGGATGTTCGCGAGGACCTCGCCGTTGGCGATGGGATGCTCGATCACCTTCGAGCAGAGCTACGGCGGGATCGACGGCGACTCCGCCTCCTCGACCGAGGTCTATGCCATCCTGTCCGCAATATGCGAGGCGCCGCTGCGGCAGGATGTCGCGGTGACCGGCTCAGTCGATCAGTACGGCCGTGTACAGGCGATCGGAGGAGTGAACGAGAAGATCGAGGGCTTCTTCCGCGTGTGCGCGAGCCGCGGGCTGACCGGGAGCCAGGGAGTGATGGTACCCGCGTCCAACGTCGGAGATCTCCATCTCTCACAGGAGGTTGTCGAGGCGGTGTCCGCGGAGCATTTCCACGTCTGGTCCATCGCGACGGTCGACGAGGGCATCACCCTGCTCACGGGTGTTGCCGCCGGAGAGCGGAGCGAGGACGGCGAGTGGGACGAGGGGAGCGTGTACGGTCGCTGCCAGGAGCGACTCAACGAAATGGCCAGGCTGCTGCGCAAGAGCGCCAAGGATCCGGGCGTGGCGAATGGCGAGCCTGGGTCGCCGGGCGGCGGAGCGGCGCCGGTTCAGGGGTGAGACGGCCGTCCTGGTGGACGGTTCCGGGCGCGGTGCAGGGTCGAATGTGCGACCAAGTCTCCGTTCTGCCTCGAGATCGCCTTCATTGGCCCGAAGTTTGACACCGCGACGGACACAGTGTCACAATCCTTTCCGCCGTGGTCTCCGGACCACGCGGCTCAGTTCAATTCCGGAGGTCGGGGGAACATGCCGCGACGCTTGAACACGATCATCATCGTTCCCCACAACAAGGCCAAGTTTCTCAAGCTTTCGCTCTCGACCCGGACTCTGGTTCTTTCTGCAGTTGGTGTTGCGCTCGCGCTGGCACTCTCGATCGTCGCCATCCTCTACAGCGGAGCAGCGGTTAGCCGCAGCGCCCAGGTCAAGCGCTTGGCGGCAGAGAACCGTGAGCTCGCAGACGTCAACCTCCAGCTCGAACAGACGGTCTCCGAGGTCCAGGCGCGGCTCGACGAGTTCGAGCAGCGGACGGCGCGGCTGGCGCTGGCAGCGGGCATGGAAACCGGATTGGCCGAGGGCGCCGACGCTGACGACAACCGCACCGAGAGGGCGGGTCGCGGCGGACCCTATGACCGCGTGCCGGAGTCGCCCGACCGCTTGGACCTGCAGGGCCGTTGGATCGACGGGCAGCTGGACCGGGTTGAGCAGCATCTGGACGAGCAGGCGCGTCGTTTTGGATCGACCCCGACAATTGCACCGGTGATGGGAATCATCACGGACGGTTTTGGACGCCGCAGGGACCCGTTCACAGGTCGACAGGCTTTCCACCGAGGGCTTGACCTTGCCGCGCGGCGCGGCACGCCCGTCATCGCCACCGCGGACGGCGTGGTGGTGTTCTCGGGACGGGACGGCGGTTTCGGCAGAGTGGTGAAGCTGTCTCACGGCTTCGGCTACATAACGGTTTTCGGACACCTCGAGAAGATCCTGGTCCATCCGGGAGACGAGGTTCGGCGTGGCGACACCATCGGGCTGCTCGGCTCGAGCGGCCGTTCAACTGGGCCCCACCTTCACTACGAGGTCCACGTGGACGGGAGGGCGGTCAATCCGCTCTACTACATCCTCGACGCCTTCTAGCTCGCAGCGTCTCGTGTCCGCCGCGTCACGCCGGGGCTCGCCCCGGCATTCTTCCATAGGGGACGTTGCATGAACCTGGTTGAAAAGGCCATCGCCTTCGTCTTCGGGACGAAGCACGAGCGCGACTTCAAGCGAATGCGGCCGACCGTGGCCGCAATCAACGCCCTTGAACCGGAGCTGGAGAAGCTCGCGGACGACGAGATCAAAGCTCGCTTCGCAACAATTCGCGACCGCGTCCGCAGTTCACTCACTGACCTTCCAGAGGACATGACGCCCCGCAGGAACCGCGTTCAAGAGGTCCTCGATGCCGAGCTCGTGGAGGTCTTCGCGCTGGTTCGGGAGGCCTCGCGCAGGACACTCGGGATGCGCCACTTCGACGTGCAGCTCGTCGGTGGCGTCGTGCTCCACGAGGGTCGGATCGCAGAGATGAAGACCGGCGAGGGCAAGACCCTGGTCGCGACCCTGGCGGTCTCGCTCAACGCGCTGACCGGGCGTGGCGTGCACTTGATCACGGTCAACGACTACCTGGCGCGGCGAGACGCTGACTGGATGGGCCGCCTCTACCGGTTTCTCGGTCTCACCGTCGGCTGCATCCAGAATCCGATGAACGATGTGCAGCGCCAGGAAGCCTACGGCGCGGACATCACCTACGGCACGAACAACGAGTTCGGGTTCGACTATCTCCGCGACAACATGAAGTTCGACCTCGACCGGATGGTCCAACGCGGGCACATCTACGCGATCGTCGACGAGGTCGATTCCATCCTGGTCGACGAGGCCCGCACACCTCTGATCATCTCAGGCCCCTCGGAGCTCTCGGTCGATCTCTACTATCGTGTCGACGGCATCATCCCCAAGCTCGAGCGGGGCGAGGAGATCGAGGACAAGCACGGAAACAAGGAGGTCACCGGCGACTTCCTGGTCGACGAGAAGGCCCACACCGCCACACTCACCGATCAGGGCATGGCGCGGGCGGAGAAGCTGCTCGGGGTCGAGAACCTCTACGACCCGTCCCAGATCGACATCCTCCACGCCGTCAACCAGGCCTTGCGTGCCCACGCCCTCTTCCAGCTTGACCGCGACTACATCGTCAAGGACAACGAGGTCATCATCGTCGACGAGTTCACCGGTCGTCTGATGGCAGGACGGCGTTGGTCGGACGGCCTCCACCAGGCCGTGGAGGCGAAGGAGAAGGTCAAGATCCAGTCCGAGAACCAGACCCTCGCCACGATCACGCTGCAGAACTACTTCAGGATGTACGAGAAGCTCGCGGGAATGACGGGTACCGCCGAGACCGAGGAGGAGGAGTTCAACAAGATCTACGGTCTCAACGTCGCGGTCGTGCCGACCAACCGGCCGATGATCCGGGCGGACAACCCCGATGTGGTCTACAAGACCGAGGTCGAGAAGTTCAAGGCGGTGATCGACGAGATCACGGACTGCCACGACCGCGGACAGCCGGTGCTGGTCGGCACGGTCTCGATCGAGAAGTCCGAGCGGCTGGCGAAGATGCTGCAGCGACGCAAGGTCAAGCACGTGGTCCTGAATGCCAAGTACCACGAGCGTGAGGCGGAGATTGTCGCCCAGGCGGGGCGCGCCGGAGCGGTCACCATCGCCACCAACATGGCGGGCCGGGGCACCGACATCGTGCTCGGAGGAAACCCCGAGGCCCTGGCGAAGGTGGAGGCCGACTCGGGCGCCGATCCGGAGGCCTACGCAGCGGCGCTCGAGCGGTACACCCGGACGTGTAGCGAGGAGAAGCAGACGGTGCTCGCGGCGGGGGGGCTGCACATCATCGGGACCGAGCGTCACGAGTCTCGCCGGATCGACAATCAGCTGCGTGGGCGGTCGGGCCGCCAGGGGGATCCAGGCAGCTCACGTTTCTTCCTCTGCCTCGAGGACGACCTGATGCGCATCTTCGCCTCCGACTGGGTGCGGAAGATGATGGATCGGCTCGGAATGGAAGAGGACGTGCCGATCGAGTCGCGGCTCGTCAGCAAGTCGATCGAGCGGGCCCAGAAGCAGGTCGAGGGTCGCAACTTCGAGACCAGGAAGCACCTCCTCGAGTACGACGACGTGATGAACAAGCAACGTGAGGCGGTCTACCGCCTCCGCCGCGAGATCCTCGACGGCACCGAGGGTCGCGACTACATCCTGCGGGTGGTGGACGACATCATCGGCAGCCTCGTCGATCGCCACTGCCCCGAGGAAGCGGATCCCGGAGACTGGGCGACCGCGGTCTTCGAAACCGAGTTCGGCCGCTACTTCGGGATCTCGGTCGCTGAGCTCGGCGTCGATTGGAGCACGATCTCGCGAGTCGAGCTCGAGGAGCGCCTGATCGAGGGCGTGAAAGCACACTACGTCACGCGCGTCGAGAGCTTCGGCGACGACCAGTTCTCCCGGCTCGAGAAGTTCCTCATGCTCGACACGGTGGACCGCCAGTGGAAGGACCACTTGCTCGCGCTCGACCACCTGCGTGAGGGCATCGGCCTGCGCGCCTACGGCCAACGTGATCCGCTGGTCGAGTACAAGCGGGAGTCCTACTCACTCTTCGAAGGCATGTGGGAGCGGGTTGAAGACCATGTGGTCACCTTCCTCTACCACGCTGAGCCGGTGGAGGACCTCCAGTTCCGTCGGCGCGGCGTGACGGCGACGCTCTCCCATCCCGAGGCAAGGGGTCTGGCGGAGTCCCACGCCCAACAGGAGCGCGTTGCCAACGCACCGGTCGGCGGACCGGCCAAACCGACAACGGTGCGACGGACCAAGCCCAAGGTCGGGCGCAACGACCCGTGTCCATGCGGGTCCGGCAAGAAGTACAAGCACTGCCACGGAGCTCAGCAAAGCGCGGGAGGGTAGGGCGAGATGAACCGCGAGATTCAGGTCGGTCTGACCTTCGACGACGTGCTGCTGGTCCCGAGCCGCTCCGAGGTGCATCCCAACCTCGTGGACGTTTCGACCGTGCTGATCCCGGGGCGGGTCAAGCTGACGCTGCCGATCGTGTCGGCGGCGATGGACACGGTGACCGAGTCGGGGGTGGCCATTGCCATGGCCCAGCACGGCGGACTCGGGGTGATCCACAAGAACATGGCGATCGAGCGGCAGGCCGAGGAGGTCGATCGGGTCAAGCGGTCCGAGTCCGGGATGATCGTCGACCCGGTCACGATCCACCCTGAACGCCCGGTCGAGGACGCCCTCGACGTCATGGCTCGCTTTCGGATCTCCGGCCTGCCGGTGGTCAATCGGCAGGGACAGCTGGTCGGTATCCTGACCAACCGCGACCTCCGCTTCTGCACGGAGTTCCACCGCCCGATCGCCGACTTCATGACTAAGGACAACCTCGTCACGGCACCGGTCGGGACCACCCTCGAGGAGGCCAAGGCCCTGCTCCATCGCCACCGGATCGAGAAGCTTCTCGTGGTCGATGACGAGGGCAATCTCAAGGGTCTCATCACGGTCAAGGACATCAAGAAGGCCCAGGAGTATCCCGACGCGTGCAAGGACCGCTACGGACGGCTGCGGGTTGCTGCGGCGATCGGGGTCTCGGCGGATCTCGCAGAGCGCTGCGCGGCGCTGATCGAACGCCACGTCGACGTTCTCTGCCTGGACAGCTCGCATGCGCACTCGCGCGGGGTCATGGAGGCCATCGAGCGGGTCAAGAGGGACTTCGCGGGCGTGCCGTTGATCGTCGGGAACATTGCCACCGCGGAAGCGGCGCGCGATCTCATCTCGATCGGTGTCGACTGCCTCAAGGTCGGCATCGGTCCCGGCTCGATCTGCACCACCCGCGTGGTAACCGGGGGCGGTATGCCTCAGATCACTGCGGTCAGCGCGTGTGCCGAGGAGGCGCACGCCCATGGCGTGCCGATCATCGCCGACGGCGGCATCCGCTATTCCGGCGACCTCGCGAAGGCCCTGGCGGCAGGTGCTGACGTGGTCATGGTCGGCTCGCTCTTCGCCGGCGTCGAGGAGTCGCCGGGCGAGCAGATCCTCTACCAGGGCCGGACCTTCAAGGCCTATCGCGGGATGGGCTCTATCGGCGCCATGAGAGAGGGTTCCGGCGATCGCTACTTCCAGGAGGGAGAGGCCCAGGCCAAGCTCGTTCCGGAAGGTATCGAGGGCATGGTGCCGTTCAAGGGTCCGCTGGCCGACCAGATCGTCCAGTTGGTCGGCGGCCTGCGTGCTGGCATGGGGCTCTCCGGGTGCGCCAGCATCGCCGAGCTCCACGAGAAGGCACGGTTTGTACGCGTCACCGCAGCCGGACTGCGCGAGTCCCATGCCCACGACGTGGTCATCACCAAGGAAGCACCGAACTACCGCACGGACCGCTAGCAGCGCGCACCGCGGAGCCCAACAAGGCGACTCCCGAGGGTAGCGGCAGCTCAGGGGCTCTGTGGCACGCGCCGCTCAGGATGAGCTGTGCTCATCGTCATGGCCGGCTGCTCGATCGGCCGCGAAAGGAGTGCCCCGCGCATGGTATTCTCCGGCCGATGGCGACGAAACGGGCTCTCATCACCGGGATCACTGGCCAGGATGGTTCGTACCTCGCGGAGTTCCTGCTCGGGCTCGACTACCACGTGCACGGTCTCGTCCGGCGAGCCTCGACCCTCAACCGGCAGCGGATCGATCACCTGCGGGCGGATCCAGAGCTTCGGCCGCGCCTGACGCTGCACTACGGCGACCTCGGCGACACCGAGTCGCTCACGACCGTGATGCGCACGGTGCAGCCGCACGAGGTCTTCCATCTTGCCGCGCAGTCGCATGTCGGAATCTCATTCAGGATGCCGACCTATACCGGGGACACAAGCGGCCTGGGGACGGTGCGCTTGCTCGAGGCGGTGCGCCAGATCGACCCCACGGCGCGCTTCTACCAAGCGTCGTCTTCGGAGCTCTTCGGCCTGGCGGCCGAGACGCCGCAACGCGAGACGACCCCCTTCCATCCACGCTCGCCCTACGCGGTCGCAAAGCTCTACGCCTTCTGGGCAACCGTCAACTACCGTGAGGCCTATGGACTGTTCGCGGTCAACGGCATTCTCTTCAATCACGAATCCCCGCGCCGAGGTGAGAACTTCGTCACCCGCAAGATCACCCGAGCGGTGGCCGAGATCGTCGCCGGACGTCGAGGATCGGTGGCCCTCGGCAACCTGGAGGCGCAGCGCGACTGGGGCTTTGCCGGCGACTACGTCGAGGCGATGTGGCGGATGCTCCAGGCTGAGCGGCCGGTCGACTACGTGATCGGCAGCGGCGTTGCGCACTCGGTCCGCGAGTTTGCGACCTGTGCCTTTGCCGCGGCCGGGATCGAGCTCGAGTGGGAAGGGAAGGGCGTCGAGGAGGTTGGTCGCGACCGAGCGACGGGCGAGGCGCGCGTCACGGTCGAGCCGCGCTACTTCCGGCCATCCGAGGTGGACGCTCTGGTCGCTGACTCGACGCGGGCGAGGACGGAGCTGGGTTGGCGGCCCAAGGTCGGCTTCGACGAGCTGGTGCGGATGATGGTGGAGTCTGATCTGGCCGAGGCGGGAGTGCGCTGAATGGCCGAGAGCTTCCTGTGCGGTCCCCTCATGGTATTGTGAATATTTACACGAGATATTTGCTAGTGTGATTTTGAGGTCGTTTGGTCGTAGCATTGAATCCCGATCGCGGAGCGTTCGGGATCACTGCGCGCGATCGAAGGAGACGTCATGGCACCGAGCGACGCATCTGCAGAGGTCTTCCGTCGCGAGTTGGCTGCCAATGGCGGGTTCGTGCATGGGCGGCGCGAGGACTGGCTACGCGAGGCTGAACGCTCCCTGAAGGGAACGTCCCTCTCGGCACTCACTGTCCGCACCCAGGAGGGCTTGAGCCTGAACCCGCTGTACGCGGCCGACGACGCCGGTTGGGACTCTGGGTTCCCCGGACTGGCACCTTTCACGCGGGGAGGCCGTCCCGTCACATCGGGAGGATGGGAGGTCTGCCAGCTCATTGCGGAGGCGGACCCGGTCCAGGCGGCGCGGGCGGTCGCGAACGACACCGAGCGAGGCGCCGGGGCCGTCTGGGTCGCTT
>Ga0315540_10002236_pt1 | contig 10935 bp, 6 predicted proteins | sample SalMarSW160110MG_FD_203677 | JGI IMG/M metagenome (GOLD analysis project Ga0315540, IMG submission 203677) | Salt marsh sediment microbial communities from the Plum Island Ecosystem LTER, Massachusetts, United States - Salt Marsh Sediment SW1601-10 ... | reverse complement strand
CCGTTTCCGCCCGCCTGTCCCCGCTTCAAAACCGCTCCGCACGCAGCGCCCTGCCGAAAAACCTCTCACGAAGTTCTTCGCATGGAATGGCCGCGCCCGACTCCAACGGAGGTTCAAATGGGGCTGCCTGCATGAATCCTGATTTCCTCCATTTTCTCCGCCGGCTGCGATTTGGGCAGATCGATGATAAATTCCGAGCCTTTGGAGGGAGAGGACTCCACCTGGATATGGCCGCCGTGCCCATGCACGATCTGATAAACAATGGCCAGCCCCAGTCCCGTTCCTTGTGAAAAAGCGGGCTGGAAAGGTTCGAACAGCTTGTCAAGCTGCGATGGCTCCATCCCCATGCCGGTGTCGCGAAAAGCAATGCGTACACCACCACGTCGCCCGCCACGGACGTCGACGGTGAGCGTCCCGCCATCTTTCATGGCTTTCAGGGCATTGTCACAGACGTTCCAGAACACCTGGCGCAGCTTGTCGGCGTCCGCCGGAACCTTGACGGAATGTCGGGGCAGATTGCGTTCTATGCTGACGCCTTGCGGAAAGTCAGCACGGTGCTGCAGCAGGAGCAGCGTCTCCTCGATCAGGACCACGACGTCCACTTCTCTGAATTCAAAGGGCTGCTCCCGCGAATAGAGGAGGAAGTCGGAAACCAGCTTGTTCAAACGCTCCGATTCCCGGCTGACAATGGCGATCAGTTTGCGTTCGTCCTCATCGATGTCTCCCATGGTCTCCAGCACTTTGGCCGATCCGGAAATGGAAGCTAGCGGGTTGCGGATTTCGTGCGCGATGCCGGCGGCCAGACGCCCCAGCGTTGCCATGCGATCGCGCAGCCGGAATTGTGCCTCCAAGCGCTTTTGAACCGTGAGGTCCTGCACGCTGTAAATGTAGCCTGCCGCCCCACTCTCAGGAATCACCAGGTGCGAAACCGAGACGCCAAGAATGCGCCTTTCTCCCGCCTGGCGATCGAACTCCACTTCCTTCCGTCCATGACCGGAAACCAGGCTGCGAAACTCCTCGGATCTCGGGCCGAGGCCTCCCAGGATGTTGTCAATGGGTTCGGCCAGCGCAGAATCCCGTCCGCACCCCAAAATCTCCGCTCCCGCAGGATTCAGTTCCGTCACAACGCCCTCCAGGTCTGTTGTGATCAAACCGTCTCTCATGCTGCGAATCACGTTTTCGTTCACCGCCTGAAGGCTGGCCACCTGTCCCCTTCGGTCGCGAAGCTCCGCGCCGGTCTTGCGCAGAGTTTCCGCCAGAAAACCAGCCAGGTAGGCAACCGCGAAGAACCCGAAAAGGCTGGCCAGTATTTTGACCTGGAGCGTCCCCAGATCCACGGGCGTGCTGGAAGGATCTGGCAGAGCGGCCAACGCGGGATGCCGCGCGGCGAATCCCGGGAAGAGCGCCGGCAGGTGGGCAAGTTCCAACAGGCCGCCCATCAGGATAAAACTCACTCCGGCCACCATAAAAACCCGCGCCCTCGGCAGCAGAATGGCGGCCAGTATGATAGCCACGAGATAGAGAGAAAAATAGTTGCTCTCCAGGTCGCCCGTGACATGGACGATGGCCGTGATGATGAAAATGTCGGCGAACAGCTGCAGATGGGCCTGCAAGGAGTAATCCAGGCTGATCTGGTTGTAGATCAGGAAAAACAGGTTCAGGGTGTACCAGAGGATGACAAATCCGCCCAGATATTCAATCGAATAGGCGCCACTAGGGCTGGGTGAGATCTGCTCGATGGCGTAATCGATGGCAAAAACAAAGGTGATGATGACAAACCGGATCTTAATGACCCAGGGAAGCCAGCTTTGGAGTTCCCCGGTGAATTTCATAGGGGAACTAAAAAGCATTACAGAGATTGAGTTCCTTTTGGACAGTAACCCTTGCCGCACAGAAGCCCAACCTCCCTATGTTCCTTGTTCCCTGCTAACCCCTCCTGTGTTCAGGAAGGTCATTCGACAGGACCCTTTGAGATCATCCCGCTAGTTTGCCAATCAGGGAGAACAACGGCAGGTACATCGAGATCACCACGCCTCCCACGACGATTCCCAGAAAGAGGATGATCATCGGTTCCAGCGCGGTCAGCAGGTCTGCCACCGCGGCATCCACCTCGTCCTCGTAAAAGTCAGCCACTTTCTGCAGCATGTTGTCGAGCGCGCCGGTATGCTCGCCCACGCCAATCATCTGGACCACCATGTTGGGGAAAACGCCGGTCTCGCGCAGCGGATCAACGATGGTCCGGCCACCTTCGATGGCTTTGCGAACCCGGGAAATCGCCCTTTCGACCACCGCATTCCCGGAGGTGCGGGCGGTGATGTCCATCGATTCCAGCATGGGTACGCCGCTGGTAATCAGCGTTCCCAGCGTCCGGGAAAACCGGGCCACCGCAATCTTGCGCATGAGCGGACCCAGCACCGGGATTTTCAGGATGAGGGCGTCGATGACCATCCGCCCGGGCGGCGTTTTGTAATACCACCGCAAGCCCACGCCCAGGAGAATCACCAAGACGATGAGGATGAGGCCAAAACTTGCTACAAAGTGGCTCAGACTAATGACGATCCGGGTGGGAAGCGGCAGGGAGGCTCCCAGACCGGCAAACAACGTGGTGAAAATCGGCACCACCTTCCACAGCAGCAACGTGACCACACCACCTGCAATCACCACAACCGCCGCGGGATAGATCATGGCCGACTGCACGGAGCGCTTCAGCTTGACGGCCTTTTCAATGTAGGTGGACAAACGCTGAAGGATGGTGTCCAGGATTCCGCCGCTCTCTCCGGCTTCCACCATATTGGTGTAAAGATCATCAAAGGCCTTGGGATACTTGCGCAGAGCGTCGGCCAGCGAGGAACCGCCCTCCACCGCACCGCGGACGCCGGACAGAATCCGGGCAAAGGCCTTGTTTTCCTGCTGAGACGAGAGGATTTCAAGACATTGCACCAGGGGGAGGCCCGCGTCAATCATCACGGAAAACTGGCGGGTGAAGACGGCCAGTTCCTTGGACTTCACCTTTTCTCCCCACTTGAATTTGGGAATGGCAATTTCGCGCCCCTTCTCGACAATCCTGAGGGGCGTAATCGACTCTCTGCGCAAAATGGAATCCAGCGCCTCACGGGTGGCCGCGGCACGAACTCCCGTCACGGTCTCTCCCGTACGCGACGTTCCTCGGAATTCAAATTGGGACATTTCCGGCTACCTCCATTCAGGACACAGCGTCCATCACGGCCTTTTCTATCGCTTGCTTTGGAGCTTTGCCATCCACCTTCGCGTTACCTCCGCACATGAACGCCCGGGGCGGAACCACGTGCCTGCTCGGCCGGAGCCCCACGGTTGATCATGTCCTGCAGTTCATCCTTGTTGCTGGACCGGGCCAGAGCGGTTTCCAGGGCGATCAGCTTGTGCTGATAGAGCTTGTGGAGCGACTGGTTCAACGTCTGCATCCCGTAGCGCTCCTGGCCGGTCTGCATCGTCGAATAAATCTGGTGAACCTTGTCTTCGCGAATGAGGTTGCGGATAGCGGGATTGGGAATCAGGATTTCCATGGCCATCACCCGACCTTTGCCGTCTTTGCGCGGCAGTAGAGACTGGCAGAGAATGCCCTCGATCACCATGGAGAGCTGCGCACGAATCTGCGACTGCTGGTGCGCCGGGAAAACGTCAATGATGCGGTTGATGGTGGAAGCGGAGGAATTGGTGTGCAGCGTACCGAACGTCAGGTGGCCGGTTTCAGCAATCCGGAGGGCAGCCTCAATGGTTTCCAGGTCGCGCATTTCGCCGATGAGCACAACGTCGGGATCCTCGCGCAGGGCGGCGCGCAACGAATTGGCAAAGGAGTGAGTATCGGAATTCACTTCGCGCTGGTTCACCAGGCACATTTTGTGGGGATGGACGAACTCGATCGGGTCCTCAATGGTAATCATGTGTTCGTTCCGGGTGGAGTTAATCAGGTCAAGCATCGTCGCCAAGGTGGTCGACTTGCCGCTGCCCGTGGGCCCCGTCACCAGGACCAGCCCGCGCGGTTTCTCGCACATTTTCCGCAGGATAGGGGGCAGGCCCAACTGCTCGAACGTCTTGATTTCAAACGGAACCGCGCGAAACACTCCCGCCACCGCTCCGCGCTGGTGGAACAGGTTGCCCCGGAAGCGCGCAATGTTCTTGATGCCGAAGGAAAAATCGAGTTCGAGATCTTCCTCAAAGCGGTGCTTTTGGGCATCAGTCAGAATGCTGTAACAGAGCTGTTTGCTGTCGGCCGCCCCCAGCGCGGACAGGTCCGCACACGGCCTCAGCTCGCCATCAACTCGGATTCGTGGCGGCGAATTCGTTGTGATGTGCAGATCGGAACCTCCGGAATCCACCATCATGCGGAGCAGATCACTGAGCTGTGGTATTGCCATCGGTCTTCAGCCTCCCTGGTAACTCCATCGTTTGGAGTATCAAAACATTTTCTCCGGGTCAGAGCATGGTTTCGCGAATAACTTCTTCCAGCGTGGTAACCCCCGCGGCAACCTTCAGCAGCCCGCTTCGCCGCAACGAAATCATTCCCTGTTCAATCGCCTTCTTTCTCAATTCAAGCGCCGAAGCTCCCACCAGAATCAGCTCCCGCAACTCGTCGTTGATTTCGAGAACTTCATAGAGACCCACCCGGCCCTTGTAGCCTTTGTTGCCGCACGCCGCGCAACCCTCCCCGTGGCACGGCCTGGCGGTTCTCGCCTCTTCGGGGCTGAAACCGGCATCGGCCAGGAACTGGGGACGAATCTTATCCTCAGCTTTGCAATGCTCGCAGATGCGGCGGGTCAGGCGCTGCGCGCAGATCAGGTGAACCGAGGTCGCCACCAAAAAAGGTTCAATGCCCATATTCATCAGCCGGGAAATGGTGGACGGCGCATCGTTGGTGTGCAGGGTGGAGAGCACCAGGTGACCCGTCAGAGCCGCCTTGATCGCGATTTCGGCAGTCTCAAAGTCCCGGATCTCGCCCACCATGATGATGTTCGGGTCCTGCCGAAGGAACGCACGCAAAGCCGTGGCAAAATTGAGACCGATCTGTTCTTTCATCTGGACCTGGTTGATTCCCCGCAGCTGAAACTCCACCGGGTCCTCGGCGGTGATGATGTTGATGTCGGGCTTATTCAGTTGGACGATGGATGAATAGAGGGTGTTGGTCTTTCCGCTGCCGGTGGGTCCCGTTACCAGAACCATCCCATAGGGCTTGAAAATGGCCCGCTGAAACTTTGCCAGCGCCTCCGGTTCAAAGCCGAGACTCGTCATATCCAGGCGGAGGTTCTCCTTGTCCAGCAGCCGCATGACGATTTTTTCGCCAAAAAGGGTTGGCAGCACCGAAACCCGGAAGTCGAGCTGCTTCTTCTTGTTCCTGTGTACCATCCGGATCATGATGCGGCCATCCTGGGGCAGCCGTTTTTCAGAGATGTCGAGTTTAGCCATGATTTTGATCCGGCTGATCATGGCATCCCGCAGCTTGACGGGAGGCTCCATGACGTTCTGCAGAACACCGTCAACCCGGTAGCGAACCCGGTACTCCTTCTCATAGGGCTCAAGGTGGATGTCACTGGCTCCCCGCTCGACGGCATCCGTCAGGATGTAATTCACCAGCCTGATGACCGGCACCTCTTCAGCCGCTCTTTCCAGCGCGGCCAGATTCAGGGCCGATTCGTCCTCGGCCTCCAGCTCCACGCTGTCGGTCGGCCCGTCGTCGATAAAACTGACCAGCTCTTCAATTTCTTTCTTCCGGTCATGTTCCTCGATGGAGCCGTAATTCTTCTTGATGGCTTCCGCAATGGACATTTCCGAAGCCACGACGGGCTCGATATTGAAGCCGGTCATAAACTTGATATCATCCATGGCGTAGACGTTGGCCGGGTCCGCCATGGCAAGAGTCAGAGATGAGCCCACACGGCTGAGAGGCATCACCTGGTACTTGAGCGCGGTCTCCATCGGAATCAGCCGGATCACACTGGGATCGGATTCAAAATATTCAAGGTTGATGGAGGGAATGCCATACTGCCGCGAAAGAACGGCGGTGATTTGATCGGGGGCCAGAAAGCCCAAGTCCACGACGCTGGTGCCCAGCCGGCCGCCGTGCTGCTTCTGGTGTTCCAGGGCCTGCTCAAGCTGGGCCTGGGTAATCAGGTTTTCCCTGATTAAGAGTTCGCCTAACTTCCCGGACATCCCGTATCCGCGCAGGCTTTCCGAAGTGTCTGTTGTCGGTTGAATTCCCATGGCCACTGGTTCCGTAATCGTCTGGATTGTTAAAGATTCAGGCCACCGTGTCCCGTTCGACATGGAAGGACCCGTTCCTCACCCCTCTTGGGGCCAGTTTATTCCAGGCGAAACTTCCTGGCTCGCCTTAAAACCGCAGTACCCCCGGCATCGACGGAGCCTCTTAACTTTCATCGGAAATCTGCGGCTGAACTTGACTTTCCTGATACGGCCGTATTAACTTCAAACCTATGCAACGCGCGGCTCAGCCGCTTGGAGTTGAGCCGGGTGAAGTGCTGGAAACGTACTACGAAGAGCTCCTTCGGCAATTCGGCCCCCAGCGTTGGTGGCCGGCACGCACTCGCCTGGAGGTCATCCTCGGCGCCATCCTCACCCAGAACACGACCTGGCGGAATGCTGCCCGGGCCATTTCCAGGCTTCGCGACGCCGGCTTGCTGCGGTGGGCACCATTGCGGCAGGCCTCTCTTTCGCAGCTTGAATCGTGTGTCCGGCCGGCCGGATATTTCCGTCAGAAGGCGCGCGCCATCCGCACGTTCGTTGAATGGCTCGACCGAACCCACCAGGGTTCGCTGGATACCCTGTTTCGCCAGTCTCCGGACCAGGCCCGGACCCAGTTGCTGGCCCTCCGCGGGGTGGGACCTGAAACAGCAGACGCCATTCTGCTCTATGCCGGCAAGCTGCCTTTCTTTGTGGCCGATACCTATACTCGCCGTGTCCTGGCCCGGCACAACCTGATTTCCCCGGAGGCCGGGTATCCGGCCGCGCAGCAGTTTCTCCATCGTCATCTGCCGGCCGATGAAGGGCTTTATAATGAATTCCACGCGCTGTTGGTCGAAGCAGGGAAGATTCACTGCAAACGGCAGGCAGCCGAATGCCGGGGTTGCCCGCTTGAACCCTATCTGCCCGGCACCCGGAATGGACAGCGAGCCCGGCTACGCGCTGCTCGCTCGTCCCGGAGCAAGAGATGGGATTTTCTGGAAAGGCAGGTTCGTGTAAAATCTCATGGCCCTGAATAACAGTCCGAACCGTCCCCGGCGGGCCTATCTGATCTTTCTGCTCATCGTGGTTCCGGTCTTGCTGTTCATCGGCTGGAGCCAGGCTTCTCTCAACCTTTCCTTTATCCACCCCAGAAGCGCTTCCCAGACCATCCTTCTGGTGGTGGTTTCCGCCCTCATCTTCCTGGCCTTCCTCATTTTTGCCCTCATCCTGCTGCGCATCCTACTGAAGCTTTACGTGGAAAGACGCAGCCACAAGCTCGGTTCGCGCTTTAAGACAAAGATGGTGGTGGCCTTTCTGGCCTTGACCCTGGTCCCTGCATGCTTCCTGTTTGCTTTCTCTTACGGTCTGCTCAACCGAAGCATTGACAAGTGGTTCGGAGTTCCATTTGACGTGGTTCACCGGGATGCCACGGAGGTGGTCCGGCAGCTTGCAATTCAGGCGGAAAACCGCTCGCGGCACCTGGCCGTCCACCTCACCACCAGCCCGCAGCTTGCTGGGGCCGCCTCGCTGGGCGACCACGCGGCCCTCAACCGCATTCTGCAGCGCGAAGTGGCCGATTTAACTTCAGAATCCGCTATGTTTTTTGATCCGGATGGAACCCTGCTGGCCGCAGCGGGTCCGGTGAAGTTGAGTGGACCAACCGTCCGCGAACTGCTGCCCCGCCACAGTTTCAGGGGTTTGCCCTCCCAGGGTCTCTCGCTCCGCAAAAGGTTCAGTGATGAGGACATTTTCCTTTCCGTGAGGCCGCTGAATTTTGCCAGCGGCGGCACATCGGCCGTCGTGGTGGCCATGACCCGCCTGCCCATGAACATTGCGCGTATTGCCACCCAGATTCAAAGCGAAGCGGTTAAATATGACCAGCTCAGCCACCAGCGCAAGGCCGTCCGTCGCGTCTACCTGTTGTCGTTGTCTTTGCTGACCGTTCTGATCCTCTTCGTTGCTTCCTGGTTTGCGCTCTTCTTTTCAAAGCAGGTCACCGTCCCCATCCAGGCGCTGGCCGATGCCACACACGAGGTTTCAAGCGGAAACCTGGACTATCGCATCCCCGCCCGCGCAAACGATGAACTGGGCAGCCTCATCCAGTCGTTCAATGAGATGACCCTGCAGTTGAAGGAGAACCGGCTGGCACTGGAACGTGCCGCGCAGGAAATCCAGAAAGCCAACCAGGAGCTGGAAGAGCGTGGCAACATCATGGAGGCCATTCTTGAAAACATTCCGACGGGCGTGGTCTCTTTCGATCCCCAGGGGCGCATTATGCGGACGAATTCCACGGCCGAACGGATGTTCGGGCAGGACGCCATCCGGAACGCCCATCGGATTGTCGACCTTTTCGCGCCCGATGAAGCCCGCGAAGTGGCCAGGCTGTTTCGCCGCGCCCAGCGCCAGGGAGTCGTGACCCGTCAGATGGAAATCACCCTGGCAGGCCGGCGCGCCTTCGTCGCCCTCACGCTTTCCTCCATTCGCGCCCGCCACGGCGCCGTGGGATCGCTGCTGGTGCTGGAAGACCTTACGGAGCTCCTTCAGGCCCAGAAAGCCCTGGCCTGGCAGGAAGTGGCCCAGCGCATCGCCCACGAAATCAAGAATCCACTCACGCCCATTCAACTTTCCGCCGAACGCATTCGCCGGTGGCTTGCCCGGGCTGACCCCAAAGCGGCGGACAGTGATCTGCTGACGGCGGTGGGACAGAGCTCGGCACTGATTGAACGTGAAGTAGCAACCTTGAAGACGCTGGTGGACGAGTTCTCGCATTTCGCGCGCTTCCCCGCCTCCCGGCCGGTGCTTGCAGACCTGAACAGCATCGTGGGAAAAGCCGTGCAGGTTTTTCACGGCCGGCTGGATGGAATCACACTGAGGTGTGAGCTGGCGGAAAGCCTGCCCGCCATCCAGGCTGATCCGGACCAGATGAAGCGTGTACTGGTGAACCTGATTGACAACGCCGCGGAAGCTCTGGAGCACTCACCCGCCAAAGAAATCTGGGTCCGCACGCAGCTCGATCCAGACCGGGACGTGGCGGTTCTCCTGGTGGCGGACAGCGGTCCCGGGATTCCGCTGGAGGCCAAGGAGCGTTTGTTCCTGCCGTTTTTCTCCACCAAGCGTCGCGGCACGGGGCTGGGCCTGGCCATCGTCAGCCGCATCGTTTCCGAACATAACGGAACCATCCGGGTGGAAGAAAATCGCCCGCTGGGCACAAAGTTTACCATTGAGTTGCCCGTGGAGCATGCATCGGCAGCGGCCCCCTCCCACGCGCGGGAAGTTCAAAAGAATTTGGCGCGGCGGGATACTGTTTGAGCGAAACCACGGAACGGCTGGCGAATCATCACGAGAGATGGAGAGGATTTTGAAAAATTATTCGGTGCTGGTTGTCGATGATGAAGCCGGCATCCGCCAATCATTAACGGACGTTCTGCAGGACGAGGGCTATCGGGTCACCGCCGTTGAAAGCGGTGAGGTTTGCCTCGACTTTCTCGGCAAGCGAAAGGCCGACGTCGTCCTGCTTGACGTCTGGCTGCCGGGCATCGACGGGCTCGAAACACTGGCCCGAATTCGCGAGGGTGAAAACCCGCCGGTCGTGGTGATGATTTCCGGACACGGCAACATCGAGACCGCCGTCCGGGCCACCAAGAAGGGCGCCTTCGACTTTATTGAAAAGCCGCTCTCCATTGAAAAAACGCTGCTGACTCTGAAGCACGCCACTGAGGAACTCTCACTCGCGGACCAGAACCGCCAGCTACGCCGCAAACTGGAGGGCGACTACCGCATTATCGGAAAGAGCGTCCCCATGAAGGCCCTGCGGCAGCAACTCGGTCTTGCCGCCCCCACGAATGGCCGCGTCCTGGTCTACGGAGAAAGCGGGACAGGCAAAGAACTAGTGGCCCATGCCCTGCACCGCCTGAGCCTGCGCCGTGACAATCCTTTCGTCGAGGTCAACTGCGCCGCTATCCCCGAGGAACTAATCGAAAGCGAGCTGTTCGGCCACGTAAAAGGCTCCTTCACCGGGGCCGTGGAAGACAAGGTGGGAAAGTTTGAACAGGCCGACGAAGGAACTCTGTTTCTCGATGAAATCGGTGACATGAGTCTGCGAACTCAATCCAAGGTACTGCGGGTGATTGAGCAGCAGCGGTTCTCTCCGCTCGGCTCCAAAAAGGAAATGGCGGTGGATGTCCGCGTGGTGGCCGCCACCAACAAGAACCTGGAAGAAGAAATTCAGAAGGGGAATTTCCGCGAAGACCTGTTTTTCCGCCTCAATGTGATTCCCTTCTTCGTTCCGCCGCTGCGCGAACATGCGGAAGATATTCCGGAACTGCTGAATTTCTTCCTGGAAACTTTTGCCGGCGCCTACGGGCGCAGGCCCAAGCATTTTTCCGAGCCGGCGCTGGAGATCCTTCTCCATTACCGCTGGCCGGGCAATGTGCGCGAGCTTCGGAACCTGGTGGAGCGCATGGTCATCATGGTTTCAGGCGATCGCATCGAGCGCCGCCACCTGCCCCAGGCTCTCACCAACCACCGCGGGCATGCCGCTCATTCGCGCGGCACGACCGGCGGGTTTTCAACCCTGCACGAAGCGCGCGCCGCCTACGAACGTGACTACATACTTCGCAAGCTCGATGAGAACCACGGCAACGTCAGCCGCACAGCTGAGGTCCTGGGGCTCGAGCGCAGCCATCTTTATCGCAAGATGAAATCGCTGGGAATCAGCGCCAC
>Ga0315540_10002235_pt1 | contig 10936 bp, 8 predicted proteins | sample SalMarSW160110MG_FD_203677 | JGI IMG/M metagenome (GOLD analysis project Ga0315540, IMG submission 203677) | Salt marsh sediment microbial communities from the Plum Island Ecosystem LTER, Massachusetts, United States - Salt Marsh Sediment SW1601-10 ... | reverse complement strand
CCCTGTCCGGACCCCCGTGCGCCATGCGGGGCATGCGACTCAGCGCTGTGCCCGGACCCCGGGCGCCCGTCGCGCGCCGGGTTTCCGCAGGCCCCGGCTCCCGCAAAGAACTCCAGAAAGCCCTTGCGCCCCCCGGCCGATAGGTGTTTTTATGCACCACTCGGAATAGTTATGCACACGCCCCAGGAGGCGACCCTGTCCCGGACCCGCCGGCTCACGCTCATCACCCGGCTCCTCGAGGAGCGCCGCTTCTCCAGCCAGGAGGAGCTTGCCGGCGCCCTGTCGCGCAGCGGCGTCGAGGTCACGCAGGCCACGCTGTCGCGCGACCTGCGCAGCCTGGGCGTCGCCAAGCGGGCCGCCAGCGGCGAGGCCTGGTACGAGCTGCCCTCGCCCGCCGGCGAGACCCTCGACTACAACCGCCAGATGCTCGACCTGCGGCTGTTCGTGAACGAGATCCGGCTCGCCCAGAACCTCGCCGTCGTCCGCACGCCGCCCGGCCACGCCAGCGCCGTCGCCCGCGCCATCGACCTGCTCGCGTTCCGGACGCTCGTCGGCTCCGTCGCCGGCGACGACACCGTTCTCTGCGTTCTCACCGATTCGCGCGCCGCACGCAGCTTCAAGCGTCATCTCGAGGAACTCGCCCGCTCCACCGGAGGTGCCCAGTGACCGCTCCCGCCCTTCCTTCCGTCGCGCCCGCCACCACCGGCGACACGGGGAAGCGCACCGCGCGCGTCGCCGTGCTCGGCGCCAGCGGCTACTCCGGCCAGGAGTTCGTGCGGCTCTCGCTCGCGCACGACGGCGTCTCGATCGGCGCGCTCGTCTCGCGCGCGCACGCCGGCCGGCCCGCCGCCGAGCTCATGCCCGGCATCGACTCGCGGCTCTCGAAGCTGCCGGTGCCCGTCGGGCCCCAGGTGCTGCCGGCGCTGTTCGAGGAGGGCGCATTCGACACGCTCGTCGCCTGCCTGCCGCACGGCGCGTTCCGCGCGTTCGCCGCCGAGCACGCCGACTGGCTCGCGCGCGTGCCGCGGGTCATCGACCTCTCGCAGGATCACCGCGACGGCGTCGACGGCTACGTCTACGGCCTGCCCGAGGCGTTCCGCGGCTCGCTCGCCGGTGCCACGCGCATCGCGAACCCCGGCTGCTACCCGACCGCCGCCACGCTTGCGCTCATGCCGGCGCTCGAGAAGGGCTGGTTGTCGGGCACCGCTTCCATCACCGCGCTCTCCGGCGTGAGCGGGGCCGGGCGCAAGGCCGTGCTCGGCACCTCGTTCGTCGAGCTCGACGGCGGCGCCGCCATCTACCGGGCCGGCGAGGTGCACGCGCACGTCCCGGAGATGACCCGCAACTTCGGGCGCCTTGCGCCGAAGGCCACCGCCGTCTCGTTCGTGCCGCAGCTCGCGCCCATGGCGCGGGGCATCCTGCTCACCGCCACCGCACCGCTCGCGCGCCCGACCTCGCCCGAGGACGCGCAGGCCGCGTACGCCCACCGCTACAAGGACGAGACCTTCGTGCGCGTTCTCGATTCCGGCGAGTGGCCCGAGACGCGCGTGGTCAAGAACTCGAACCGCTGCGACCTCGCCGTCACCACGGTGCACGGCGGCCGCACGCTGCTCGCCACGGCCGCGATCGACAACCTCGTGAAGGGCGCCGCCGGCCAGGCGCTGCAGAACCTCAACGTGATGCTCGGCTGGCCCGAGCACTGGGCGCTGCCCGTCCACGGAAGCCCCTGGTGAGCCTGCGCCCGGTCGTCTTCAAGCTCGGCGGCCGTGCGCTCGAGGCGCCGGGCGCGGCCGGCGAGTTCGCCGCCGCGCTCGCCGCGCTCGGGCGGCCTGCCGTGCTCGTGCACGGCGGCGGCGCCGAGGTCTCGCAGTGGTGCCTCGCGCTCGGCCTCGAGACGCGCTTCACCGACGGCCTGCGCGTGACCGACGCGCGCACGCTCGAGGTCGTGGCCGCCGTGCTCGCCGGCCTCGCGAACAAGCGCCTCGTCGCGGCGCTGCGGGCGTGCGGCGTGGATGCGGTCGGCCTTGCGGCGCTCGACGGCGGTGTGCTTCGCGTGCGCCCGCACGCGCGTGCCTCGGCGCTCGGCGCCGTGGGCGAGGTCGCCGGCGCCGATCCCGCGCTGCTCCGGACGCTGCTCGCGCAGGGCCGCACGCCCGTGCTCGCGAGCCTCGGCGCCCACGAGGGCGCGCTGCTCAACGTGAACGCCGACGACGCGGCCGCGGCCGTCGCCGCCGCCCTCGGCGCGTCCGAGCTCGTGCTGCTCTCCGACGCGCCCGGCCTCAAGCTCGGCGGCGAGGTCGTGCCCGTGCTCGCGAACGGCGACATCGCCGCCGCCCTCGCGCGGCCCGAGGTCGAGGGCGGCATGCGCCCCAAGCTCCGCGCCGCCGCCGCCGCGCTCGACGCGGGCGTCGCCCGCGCGCACATCGCCTGCTGGAACGGACCCGCCACGCTCGCGTCGCTCCTCGAGGGAGCGGGGCCGGGCACCACCCTCCTCGCCCCGACGGAGGCCTCCCATGCCTGAGACCGTCCTCGCCGGCGCGCCCGCCGTGGCGCCCGGCTTCGCCGCCGAAGAGATCGAGCTGCACGCGCCCGTCTACCCGCTGCCCCGGCTCGAGCTGACGGTCGGCCGCGGCGCGCGCGTGACCGACGTCACCGGCCGCGAGTACCTCGACTTCACGAGTGGCATCGCCGTGAACGCCTTCGGGCACGCGCCCGAGGGCCTCGCCGAAGTCGTGGCCGAGCAGGCGCGCGCCCTCGGGCACGTCTCGAACCTGTTCGCGAACCGGCCCGCCGTCGCGCTGGCGCGCGAGCTGGCCGAGGCCACCGGCTACGAGCGCGTCTTCTTCTGCAACTCCGGCACCGAGGGCGTCGAGGCGGCGCTCAAGTTCGCGCGCGCCCGGGCGAAGGCGAAGGGCCTGCCCGGCCGCGACGTGCTGGCGTTCCAGGGCGGCTTCCACGGCCGCACCGGCTTCGCGCTCTCGGCCACGCACCATCCGGCCTACCGCGAGCCGTTCCAGCCGCTCGTGCCCGGCGTGCGGTTCGCGCCGTTCAACGACGTCGCCGCGCTCGACGGCGTGCTCGATCCGAACGTGTGCGCGGTGATCGTCGAGTGCGTGCAGGGGGAGGCCGGGGCCGTGCCCGCGACCCGCGAGTTCCTGCACGCCCTGCGCGTGCGGACGCTTGATCAGCGCGCGGCGCTGGTCTTCGACGAGGTGCAGACCGGCCTGGGCCGCACGGGGCGGCTGCTCGCGCAGGAGCACTACGGCGTGCGCGGCGACTACACCGTGCTCAGCAAGGCGCTCGGCGCGGGATTCCCGATCGGCGCCGTGCTCATGAGCGGCGACGCCGCCGCGGCGCTCGCGCCCGGCATGCACGGCTGCACGTTCGGGGGCAACCCCGTGTGCGCCGCGGCGGCCCGCTGGTCGCTCGCGAAGGTCCACGACCCCGCCTTCCTGGCGCGCGTGCGCCAGGCCGGGGCGAAGCTCGAGGAGGGCCTCGCGGCCCTCGCGGCGAAGCATGCGCCGGTGCGCGAGGCGCGCGGCCTCGGGCTGCTGCGGGCGATCGACCTCGATCCCGCGGCGCCGTTCGGCGCGCCGCAGGTGATCGCGGCCGCGCGCGAACAGGGACTTCTGCTGGTGCGGGGCGGCGAGCGCGCGGTGCGCCTGCTGCCGCCGCTCACGGTGACGGACGACGAGATCACGGAGGCTCTCGCCGCGCTCGAGCGGGCGCTGGCGGGCCTCGCCCGAACGGGGGAGAAGAAGTGAGCCACACGAACGGCAAGCCCGGCGTGAAGCGGGCGGTCCTGGCGTATTCCGGCGGCCTCGACACGAGCATCATCGTGCCGTGGCTCAAGGAGCACTACGGTTGCGAGGTCGTCTGCTACTGCTCGAACGTCGGGCAGGGCGGACTGGAGCTGGACGGGCTCGAGGCCAAAGCGCGCGCCATCGGCGCCAGCGCCGTCGTGGTCGAGGACCTGCGCGGCACGTTCCTCACCGACTACGTGTTCCCGATGCTGCGCGCCGGCGCGGTCTACGAGGGCCGCTACCTGCTCGGCACCTCGATCGCGCGGCCGCTCATCGCCGCGCGCCAGGTGGCGTGCGCGAAGGCCGTGGGCGCCGACGCGCTCGCGCACGGCTGCACCGGCAAGGGCAACGACCAGGTGCGCTTCGAGCTGACCTACATGGCGCTCGCGCCCGAGATGCACATCATCGCGCCGTGGCGCGAGTGGGACATCGTCTCGCGCGAGGACGCGATCGACTACGCGGCCGCGCACGGGATCCCGATCGCGCAGAAGAAGGGCGACCTGTTCTCGCGCGACGCGAACCTCTGGCACCTCTCGCACGAGGGCGGCCCGCTGGAGGACCCGGCGGTTCCGGGGCCCGAGAGCATGCACCGCCTGACCGAGGCCCCCTCGCGCCGGCCCGCGACGCCGGAGACCATGACGATCGGCTTCGAGCACGGCGTGCCCGTGTCGCTGAACGGCCGCGTCCTCCCGCCGGTCGAGCTGGTCGAGTCGCTCAACACGATCGCCGGCCGGCACGGCGTCGGCCGCGTGGACCTGGTCGAGAGCCGGCTCGTCGGCATGAAGTCGCGCGGCGTCTACGAGACGCCCGCCGGCACCGTGCTGCTCGAGGCGCTCGAGGACCTCTGCCGGCTCACGTTGACGCACGACGTGCTGCGGACGCGCGCCGAGCTGGCGCCCCGCTACGCCGACCTCGTCTACAACGGCCAGTGGTTCTCGCCGCTGCGGATCGCGCTGCAGTCGTTCGTGGACACGGCGACCGCCGTCGCGACCGGCGAGGTGACGGTCGAGCTGTTCCAGGGCCGCGCCGCCGTCATCGGCCGCACGAGCCCGAACACGCTCTACCGGCCGGACCTCGCCTCGTTCGACATGACCGGCTACCGCGCCGCGCACGCGGAGGGCTTCATCCGCCTGTTCGGCCTGCCGCTGGCGACCGGCGCGCACCGGGGCGAGACGCCGGCGCCGACGCCGGCCGGCGAACCTGTGGAGCTGATGGCGAATGACTGACGCCCGTCCCGCCGTGTGGGCCGGCCGCCTCGCCGCCGGCCTCGACCTGCGCGCGCAGCGGCTCAACGACTCGCTGCCCGTGGACGGCGTGCTGTGGCCGGAGGAGCTGGTCCTCACGCGTGCCTACGCGGAGACGCTGGCGGAGTGCGGCGTGCTCTCGGGCCCCGAGCGCGACGCGCTCGTGGCCGCCGCCGACGATCTCGGAGCCGGCCTCGCCTCCGGCGCGGTGCGGCTGGCGGGCGAGGACGTGCACTCGGCCGTCGAGGCGGCGCTCGAGGCCCGTTGCGGCGGCCCCGCGCGGCGCCTGCACACGGGCCGCAGCCGCAACGACCAGGTCGCGACATTGTTCCGCATGCGTGTGATGGCGTTCTGCGAGCAGGCGCTCGAGGACGTGCGCCTGCTCGAGCGCGCGCTCGTCGCGCAGGCGCGCGCCGCCGGCGACCTCGCCTGCGCGGCGTACACGCACCTGCAGCCGGCGCAGCCGATCCTGCTCGCGCACTTCTGGCTCGCCCACGTCGCCGCCTTCGAGCGCGACGAGGAGCGCTTTGCCGCCGCCCGCGAGGCCGCCGACCGGCTGCCGCTCGGCGCCGGCGCGGTGGCGGGGACACCGCTTCGCTACGACCGCTTCGCGCTCGCGCAGCGGCTCGGCTTCACCCGCCTCGCCGCGAACAGCCTGGACGCCGTCGGCGACCGCGACTTCGCGCTCGAGTACCTGAACGCGGCCGCGATGCTGGGCGTGCACGTCTCGCGGCTCGCCGAGGACCTCGTGCTCGCCTGCTCGCCGGGCTTCGGCTTCTTTCGGGCCCCGGACGGGTTCAGCACCGGCTCGAGCCTGCTGCCGCAGAAGCGCAACCCCGACCTGTTCGAGCTCGCGCGCGGCAAGTCGGCGCGGCTGCTCGCGAACGCGCAGCGGCTCGCGACGCTGCTGAAGGGCCTGCCGAGCGCGTACCAGAAGGACCTCCAGGAGGACAAGGAGGCGGTCTTCGACTCGGCCGCGACCGTGGACGCGCTGTTCGACGCGCTGGCGCCGGCGATCGAGGCGCTCAGGCCCGTCCCGGAGAAGCTGGCTGCGACGCTCACGCCCGACCTGCTCGCCGTCGAGCTGGCGGACGCGCTCGTCGAGGACGGCGTGCCGTTCCGCGACGCGCACCAGGCGGTCGGCCGGCTGTGGGCTGCCGCCGAGGCCGCGGGGGCCGCGCCCGCGGAGCTGCCGCTCGAGGAACGGCTGGCCCTGTACGAGGGCTTCACCGACGCGCGGCTGGCCGCGCTGTCGGTCGAGGCCGCGCTCGCGCGTCGCTCGCACGCGCCCGGCGCCGGCCCCGGCTCGGTGGCCGCGCAGCTCGCGCACGCCGAGGCGCGCCTCGGGCTCGGGCCCGGCGAGGCCGCGATCGTGACCGCCGACGAGGTGCCGGCCGCGCCGTACGTCCCGGCCGGTGACGCGCCGCGCCGCGCGGGGCAGGCGACGATCCGCCGCGCCCGCATCGAGGACGTGCCCGCGATCGCCGCGATCATGGCGGACTACGTCGCACAGGGGGTGCTGCTGCCGCGCCCGGTGAGCGAGCTGTTCCAGTGCATCCGCGAGTTCTGGGTGGCCGAGGAGAACGGCGCCGTGATCGCGACCGCCGCGCTGCGGCTGCTGTGGCGCGACCTCGGCGAGGTGCGCTCGCTCGCGGTGCGGCCCGACTCCCACGGCAAGGGTCTCGGCGCGGCCCTCGTCGCCGCCGTGGTCTCCGACGCCCGCGCGCTCGGGCTGCCGCGCGTCATCGCGCTCACGCGCGAGGTCGAGTTCTTCGAGCGTTCGAACTTCGTCGTCGTGCCGCGCGAAACGCTGCCGCGCAAGGTCTGGACCGACTGCATGAAGTGCCCGCGCCGCCACGCGTGCGACGAGGTCGCCGTGACGCTCGACCTCGTGCCCGGCGCGTCCGAGACGGCCGCGAAGGGCGCGCGCGCCTACACCATCCCCATGCCGCAGGCGGCTCCCGACGAGTCCGGCCTGCCGATCGTTTCCTGAGTCTCCCGAAGCCGGAGGTGAGCGAAGTGAACGCCGTCCCGCAGCACCTCGTGGATCTCGTCGGCCTCGACCGCGGCTGGGTCCTCGAGCTGTTCTCCGAGGCCGAGCGGCTGCGCGAAGTGCGCAAGACGCCGCAGGCCCCGCGGCCGCTCGCCGGGAAGACGGCGGCGCTGGTCTTCCACAAGCCGTCGCTGCGCACGCGCGTCTCGTTCACCGTCGGCATGCACGAGCTGGGCGGCGATGCCGTGGACCTCGGCGCCGTCGAGGTCTCCGAGACCGGCCGCGAGAGCGTGCCCGACGTGGCGCACGTCCTCTCGGGCATGGTGGACCTCGTGGTCGTGCGGACGTTCACGCACTCGCTGGTCCAGAAGCTCGCCGCGCACGCCACGGTGCCCGTGATCAACGCGCTCACCGACCACTCGCACCCCTGCCAGATCCTCTCGGACCTCTACACGCTGTGGCGCCGGGGCCGCGACCTCGACGCGCTCGAGGTCGCGTGGGTCGGCGACGGCAACAACGTGCTGCACTCCTGGCTCGAGGCAGCCACGGTCCTCGGCTTCGGCCTGCGGGTCGCCGTGCCGGATGGCTTCGAGCCCGACGCCGGACTGTTCCTCGAGGCCGAGCGCACGAGCGGCGGGCGCGTGCGCCGCGCGCGCGAGCCGCGCGAGGCCGTGCGCGGCGCCGACGTGGTCTACACCGACACGTGGACGAGCATGGGCCGCGAGGAGGAGGCGAAGTGGCGCACGGTCGCGTTCGCGGGCTACACGGTGGACGACGCGCTGATGGCCCTCGCGAAGGACGACGCCGTCTTCATGCACTGCCTGCCCGCGCACCGCGGCGAGGAGGTGACCGACTCGGTCCTCGACGGCCCGCAGAGCCTCGTCGTCGAGGAGGCCGAGAACCGGCTGCACCTGCAGAAGGCGCTCATGGTGTCGCTGCTCGAGGGTGCGAAGGCCGGCGGACGACGCCGCAGCACGGCGCCCGCGGCGGCGGCGATCGCGTAGGCTCCGGCCGCGACGGCGGACCGGACGCCGCCGGGCGAAGACCGCGCTCAGGCGGGCCGGGCCTCCAGGGCGCGATCGAACCCGGCGGGGTCGTCCGGCTCGATCCCGATGGCCCGGACGCGGCGGCGGAACCCGTAGGGCCCCTCCGCGCCCACCGGCTCGGAGAAGGTCAGCCAGCGCGTCGGCGTGCCGAGGAACGTGAGGTTGACGCTCTCGCGGCCGAACTCCGGCTTCTCGCGGGCAACGGCGACGACCTGCGCGAGCGGCACCTCCAGGCTGTACCGGAAGCCCGCACGGACCCGGAGGGACCGATCCCCGACCAGGATCGGCCTCAGCACCGTCGCGCGGTAATCCGCCACGAGCCACAACGCCCCGTAGACGGAACTGGCCGTGAAGATCCAGGCGGCCAGGACGTTCCACTGGAGGAGCAGGAAGTGCACGGCGAAGCCCTCGCAGGCCAACAGGATGAGGAAGGCGAGGACGATCCCGCCGTACCCGCTGCGCTGGTGATGCGTGAAGGCCCTGGTGCCCGCGGGCGCGTGGGCCCCGGACCGCCACGATCCGAGCGCGTAGGAGAAGACCGCGATCTCCGTGGCGAACAGGACGGCCATCCAGTCGTTCCTCGTCACTTCGAACGCCGCGTGCCGAAGCCGGTCGATCGGGTCCGCGGTCGCGTCGCGACGGGCCTCGCGAATCGCCCGCACCGCGCGCCAGCCGATCCAGGCGAGCAGGCCAAGCTCGAGCGGCGCCGCCAGGGCCTCGAGCATCCTCAGCGCCCCGTGCCGATCCGAGGGGAGGAGCCAGGAGGCGGCCGCCACGCTGAGCAGGAGGATCGGGAGCAGCGTCACGACGGGGAGCCGGCCGCGACGAAGCACCAGGAGCCAGTAGGCGAGCGGAACGACGACGACGAGGTCGACCGTCAGGCCGGCGGCCAGCAGGCCCGCGTGCGCTCCCACCCGCGACAACTGGCCGACCACGGCCAGGGCGGCCACGTAGACCATCGCCACGAAGGCCACGAACCACGTGAGCCCTCCACGGCGTCTTTCCACGGCTGCGTTCATCGAGGCCTGCCTCCCGTCGGGCACCAGAGTCGCAAGGTCACGCGTCTCCGCGGACGGGTCAAGCGGGAGGGGCCGCGGCCGGAGCCACTCGTCCCGCCGAGCGACCGCCCCCCGGCCGGGCATCGAGTCGGCGGACCGCGCCTCCGTGCCGCGCCGGGGAGGACCCCACGGGCCGGGCCGGGCGCCGGTCGCCCTGTGCTAACCTCCCTCGCCATGCTCCACCGCGCGTTCCCGCTCCTCCTCGCCTTCGCCGCCCTCCCCGCCGCCGCCCTGGTCGCGCCGATCCCGCGGACCTCCGTCAGTGCTCCGCTCGCCCCGCGCGACACGCTGCCGCGCCTCTCGCCCGCGCAGTTGATGGCCGACAGCGCCCGCCGGCCCGTCACGCTGCCGCCGCGGCCCTCGGTGCCGCTGCCCCGGCCGGCGGCCGTGGACACCTCCGCCGGCCCGCCGCCGGCCGACATCCCGGGTTTCTGGCGCACGCGGGCCGAGCGGACCGCCTGGCACCAGACCGCGGACTACGACGAGACGATGCGCTTCTGCCGCCAGATCGAGGGCGGCACGCGCTGGGTGAAGCTGCTCTCCTACGGCACGAGCGGACAGGGCCGGGACCTGCCCCTGCTCGTCGTCTCGAAGGATCGCGCCTTCACGCCCGCCGCGGCGCGCGCAACCGGCAAGCCGGTCGTGCTGATCGTCAACGGCATCCACGCAGGCGAGATCGAGGGCAAGGACGCCTCGCTCATGCTCGTGCGGGACCTGGCGGTGCTGCGCACCCGGGAGTCGCTGCTCGACTCCTGCATCGTGCTCGTGCTGCCCATCCTCTCGGTGGACGCGCACGAGCGGCGCTCGCCGTACAACCGGATCAACCAGAACGGCCCGGACGAGATGGGTTGGCGGTTCACGCCCGTCGGACTGAACCTCAACCGCGACTGGATGAAGCTCGAAGCCGTCGAGATGCGCTCGCTCGTCGCCAACGTCTACACGCAGTGGTGGCCGGACCTGCTGATCGACGACCACACGACCGACGGCGCCGACTACCGGCACGACGTGACCTACGGATTCCAGCACGGCGGCGGGCTCGCGCCGTCGCTCGCGGCCTGGTATCGCGACGCGTTCGTGGGCCGCGTCGTGCCGCGCCTCGCGGCGATGGGCCACCTGCCCGCGCCCTACCTCGACTTCCGCCGCCACGCCGATCCCGCGAGCGGCATCGACTTCGGCTGGATGCCGCCGCGCTTCTCGACCGGCTACGCGCCGCTGCAGGACCGCGCGTCCATCCTCGTCGAGACGCACATGCTCAAGCCGTACGGCGGCCGGGTGATCGCGACGTACGACCTGCTGGTCGCCGTGCTCGAGGAGCTGCACGCGCACCCCCGGGCCCTGAAGCAGGCGGTCCGCGACGCGGAGGACTCCTTCGTGGCGCTCGCCCGGCGCGGCGGGCCGCTCGTGCTCACGTCGCACACGACGAACCGCTCCGTGCCCTTCGCGTTCAAGGGCGTCGTCACGCGCTGGGAGACGAGCGACATCACGGGCGCCCCGCTGCCGCACTACACGGGCGCGCCGTGGGACACGATCATCCCGCTCTACCAGGAGACGGCGCCGGACCTCTCGGTGCTTCTTCCGGCCGGCTGGCTCGTGCCCCGGGAGTGGGACCGGGCGATCGACGTCCTGAAGGAGCAGGGCCTCGTGATGCGGCCGCTCGCCCGCGCATGGCGCGACAGCGTGGACATGGTCCGCGCGCTCGACTGGTCGGCGCAGGAGGACGGCTTCGAGGGTCACCACCCGGTGACCGTGAAGCGGATCGCGGTCGAACGGCAGCTCCGATCGTTCCGGCCCG
>Ga0315540_10002234_pt1 | contig 10942 bp, 12 predicted proteins | sample SalMarSW160110MG_FD_203677 | JGI IMG/M metagenome (GOLD analysis project Ga0315540, IMG submission 203677) | Salt marsh sediment microbial communities from the Plum Island Ecosystem LTER, Massachusetts, United States - Salt Marsh Sediment SW1601-10 ... | reverse complement strand
TATTACCTGCGGACCGGCCGCCTGTCGGCCAATGACAACGCGCCGCTTCAAGACGGCTCTCAAACCGCTTACAGATAATTCCACCCGAACCCCTTACCCGTGTAATGAGACTATGGACCGCCCCGGTGCCGATTCCGGCGCGCATGCCGTAATCGCGCACATTTTTCCCCATGACCGCAGCAGGCCACGGGATGGATAAATCCACGTTCTCCCGAAGGTGGACTGTTCACCGGATCCATGGAAGAATGTCACGTTTATCAGCGCCATGGACCTGACACCGCGTCTTTTTGAAAATTCCCCCGTGTTTACGATGATGAGAAACTGGACAGCCCGCGCATGCATGCCGGGGCTGGCGGCCGTGGCCGCCGCCCTGCTCCCGGTCCGGGCCATGGCCGCGCAAGGCGGCAACGGCGTGATACTGAACCTGACCCATCACTGGGTGGGCATATTGTGCCTGGCACTGTTCATCGCGGCGTACCTGTTGGTCATCCTGGAAGAGTTCATCGACCTGCGCAAATCAAAACCCGTAGTGGTGGCCGCTGGGCTGATATGGATTTTGATCGCCGCCGTGTATGCCGCCCGCGGCGATACCGGCACCGTAGCTGGCGCCATACGCGACACTCTCACCGAGTACGCCGAATTGCTGCTGTTTCTGTTTGCGGCCATGACTTACATCAATACCATGGAAGAGCGCAACGTGTTTCATTCCCTGCGCGGCTGGCTGGTGTCCTCGGGGTTCTCCCTGCGCACGGTGTTCTGGCTGACGGGATTGCTGGCCTTCCTGATTTCACCCATGGCCGACAACCTCACCACAGCCCTGGTCATGGCCGCCGTGGTGATGGCGGTGGGCGCCGGGAACACGGCCTTTATTTCGCTGTCATGCATCAATATCGTGATAGCCGCCAACGCCGGCGGGGCATTCAGCCCCTTCGGCGACATCACCACCTTGATGGTATGGCAGAAGGGGGTGGTGAAATTCAGCGAATTCTTCCACCTGTTCATTCCGTCCCTGGTGAATTGGGCGGTACCGGCCATGTGCATGGCCCTGGCGGTTCCAAAGGGCAGACCCGAGCCGCTGCGCGAGACTGCTCACGTCAAACAGGGCGGTTATGTGGTGGTGGCCTTGTTCCTGGCGACTATCGCCCTCACCGTGGGCATGCACAACTTCCTCCACATGCCCCCGTTTCTAGGCATGATGACCGGGCTCGGCATCCTGAAGGTGTACGGCTATTACATCAGAAAACAGGACTTGAAGCGCCACGAAAGCTACTCCCCGTACCAGGAGCCGGCGTTGTCAGAGACGGACGACGAGTTCAAGTCGCGTATAGATAAACACTTCAAACCCCGTTATAAGCCGTTCGATATCTTTGTGAGCGTCAAGCGGGTGGAGTGGGACACGCTGATGTTTTTCTACGGCGTCATGCTGTGCGTAGGCGGACTGGGCATACTGGGCTATCTCGCCATGCTGTCCAACGCTTTTTATACCGGGTTGGGACCCACCGTCGCCAATACCCTGGTGGGCATCATCTCATCCCTGGTGGACAACATTCCGGTGATGTATGCCGTACTGACCATGAATCCGGACATGGCACACGGGGAGTGGCTGCTGGTAACGCTGACCGCCGGTGTTGGCGGTTCGCTGCTGTCCATCGGATCGGCGGCGGGGGTGGCGTTGATGGGCCAGGCGCGCGGTGTCTACACCTTCTTTACCCACCTCAAGTGGGTTTGGGCCATCGCACTGGGCTACGCCCTCAGCATCTGGGTGCATCTGGTCTTAAACAGCGCGCTGTTCTGAATCGGTCTTGACCCTACGTCGCGCGGGATCAGGACAGATTCCGCTTGCGATCCTCCTCGACCAGATGGCGGGCGCGAATAAAATCTCCGTGGGAGACGTGCAGCAGGTCGGCTATCTTGCGAACCAGGTATTCCTCGTTCATGTCCTTGTCATTGTCTGCGTAGGCGACCCGCCACAGCATTTCGACAATGCGGATCTTTTCCTCACGTGAAAAATTCTTGTCCACGAGACTGGTGAACTGGAACAAGGAAGTGGATTCGCTGGCCTCCTGCTCAGCCAGTGCGATCAGCTCTTCGGTCTCCGCCTCGGACAAGTCGTCGAACAGCTGCCTTACCGCATCCATCACGGCCGCGCGCTCTTCCGGTTTGACCTCGTAGTCCGCGCGGGTGATCTCTATCAGCAGCGCGGCCGTGGCCAGGCGCAGGCCGCGTTCACCGCCGGATGAGTCCTCGGCGCCGGGGCGCAGATGATTGTCGAAGAACTGGCGTATGGATTTCAGCATATGGCCACCATGTCCTGCTTTACCCGCCGCGGACGATCAGTTGCCGAGCCGCGGATTGATGTAAGTCCCATCTTTAAACTCGCTGAAATAGACCGGAATGAACGGGTGACTCACCGGGTCACCGCTGGCGTCCGGCTCCAGATTGCGTTCCGCGACATAACTCGCCCCTTGCGTCCCGTGCACCAGCACGCGGTACCACGGCTTGTTCTTGGGCGGGCGGCTCAGCGCCATCTCCTCATACCATTCCTCCGAACCCTGGAACTCCCCGTCCACATCCACGATAACACCGCGATAATCAAACAGCTTGTGATGGATCACCTGACCCACGGCAAAATCGGCATAGATTTTTATCGGTTCACTCATGACCAACCTTCATACCGGTTTTAAAAATTCGACACCCATATTGTAGTGCTCATGTTCGTCCCGTATCCACTTTACCCTGCCCGAGATAATGTCGGGACCGCCGCGCACGCCCTGCAGCCATAGCTGCTCGTCCTCGGCATGGGAGTGTTCCACGACCAGGCGCACGCCACCCAGACTCAGGTCGGTCACCGTCCCGAAGTAGTGAATCCGTTCCACGCCCTCATCCGGTGCGTCTTGCGTATAGTAGAGTATGTCCATGGATGTCGTCACCCGCGGGTATTTGCGCTTGTCCAAAGCCATCTTCCCCCTCCTCTGTATTTTCGTAGTCCTGCCACCCACAGCGCGCCGGCGTACCCTCTATATGACACTGTCCGGCGTCAATTGTTTAATCGCTGCAGCTCCTGTTTTACCAGGAAATTCACCACCATGACCAGCTCTTCGGGACTCTTGACGCGGGTCGGATCGGTATAGAACCGGCCGTCGACAATGATGGCGGGCACCCCATGTATGCCGTAGCGTGCGCTCAGATTGCGCACGTGAAACATCTTGTCCGCCACGCGGGGACTGTTGAAGGCGCGCAGAAAATCGTCATCGTCGACGCCGAATTCGCGAAAAAACGCCGCCAGGGACTTTTCGTCATCGAGCTTGCGGTGCTCTTCATGAATGGCGCGGAACAGCGGCTCATGGATCTTGTCCTGCAAGCCCAGCACCTGCGCCGCGAAAAAGGTGCGTGCATGAACTTCCATCGCCGGATTGAGCACCGCGGGCAGACGTTTGTAGTGCACCTGTTTGGGCTGAGTCTGAAGCCAGTTGCGCATGTAGGGTTGAATGGCGTAGCACGTCTCACACCCGTACCAGAACATCTCCACCACCTCGACACCGCCCTTGATATCCGTCGGCACGGGCGGATCAATGTCCGCGTATTCGACACCCTCGCGGTACACCTGATCAAACGTGGCCGCCATCGCAGGGTTGGGATGCAAGGCAATGATGCCGCAGCACATCAGCAGCATCACCAAAAACCGGCGTGTTGCCGCGAAGCGGCTCATTGCGCCGCCTCCGCTTGTCTCCACAGGCACCGTCCACCGCTTTCCTTGTCGATGACCGCGATACGCTCATCGTGCGCACTCACCTCGGCCGCGCTGGCGCGAATCACTCGCAGCGGCGGGCGCGCCCCATCCAACCGTATAACAGCCTCGACCGGCCCCTCAACCCCCTGCTGATGGGTCTCCAACGACAATGTCGCCTGTCCGCCCGTCATGGCGAGATAGACATCCGCCAGGATCTCGGCATCCAGGAGCGCGCCGTGAAGCTCGCGCTGGGAATTATCTATGTCGTAGCGTTTGCACAGGGCATCGAGGTTATTCTTCTGTCCCGGATGCAGCTGGCGTGCCAGCGCCAGGGTGTCGCAGACAGTTGCATGATCCTCGATCCGGCCGTGGCGCTTGCCCAGGCGTCCGAGTTCAGTATTGATAAACCCGACATCGAACGGTGCATTGTGGATGATCAGCTCGGCGCCTTTGACGAAGGCGAGAAAGTCCTCCACCACGTCTTCGAAGCGCGGCTTGTCGGACAGGAACTCGACAGTGAGTCCGTGCACTTCCTGGGCGCCTTCGTCGATATCGCGGTCGGGGTTGAGATAATAGTGAAAGTGATTGCCGGTGATGCGGCGTCCGATGAGCTCCACGCAACCGATCTCGATGATGCGGTGACCCTGGGCCGGTTCAAGGCCGGTGGTCTCGGTGTCCAAAACGACTTGTCGAATATGCGCCATTGCTCCGCCTTTGCTTGGGTAGGTAGCGGTCCGGTCACGCCCGCCGGGAACCGTTAGAGTGCATCTCGTCGATGCCCTGATTGGCCAGGGCGTCGACGCGCTCGTTTTCCACGTGGCCGTTGTGGCCCTTGACCCAGTGCCACTGCACCTGGTGACGTGCGGCGGCGACATCCAGGCGCTGCCACAGATCGGCGTTCTTTACCGGTTTGTTGCCCGCCGTCTTCCACCCCTTGCGCTTCCAGGCGGCGAGCCATTCGGTGATGCCTTTTTGTACGTAGGTGGAGTCTGTGGTCAGACGCACCTTGCACGGCCGCTTCAGCGCCTCCAGGCCCATGATCGCGGCGGTCAGCTCCATGCGGTTGTTAGTGGTATGGGGTTCACCGCCGTGCAGGGTCTTTTCGTGCCCGTCATAGCACAGCAGTACGCCCCATCCGCCCGGTCCCGGATTGCCGCGGCATGCGCCGTCGGTAAATACGTCTACAACCTTCACTCAATAGACCTGTTTGCTGTGGGACCGGCCAAGTCCGGCGCCAGTTGACGGCTGCGCCGCGGCCGCCAGCGCGGCTTGATGGGGGTCAGCGTCGCGACACGCTTCTTGGCCACGATCAAATAGGACCCGGGCAATACAGGCCACCACCGCTCGCCCAGTCTATCCAAAAACTGCAGCTTTTGCATAATTCGCTCGCTGTGCAGCGGCGGTCGAAAAAAATACGGTTTGGCAACCACAATATCGAAGCCCAACAACGCAAGCCAGTCCTTGAGGCGCGTGTGGCTCAGGAACTGGCCGCACCACGGGGCCCTCCCCTTGCGCTTGAGGACCAGGCGCCACAGGCCCCACAGGCTCCACGGATTGAAACAGAGAATAACCACATGTCCTTCGGGTATTAGTGTACGATCGGCCTCACGCAGCGCTTGGTGGGGATCCGGTTCGAACTCCAGTGTATGATGTAACAGTAATACGTCGATGCTGTCTGACTCGACGGGCAGGGCATCCGCGCAGCCGTAGAAGCTCGGGGTCAGTGGGTTGGCCCCGTAGTCAGGGTCCATCACCACCCGGTGCAGCACCCGGCTGGCGCTGATCAAGTCACGGTCGGTAAACCTGCCCACCTGCACCAGGTGATAGCCAAACAAATAGGGCAGGACTTCTTCCAGGTGCCGGCATTCCTGATCAAGCAGGCGCTGGCCGAGACGCTGGGTAAACCAGTTGCGCACATCGCAGCGCTTGTCTGTCCCTTCATGGTAGCTGGGCGGTGATTTCATAATCCTGGCTAATTATTGTAGGATATCATCTCAACATCGCATAGCTGTTCATCAGGATGATGCCACATCGCCCCAATACAAAGGACCACCGCACCGATCACCGCGAAACCGCAGACTGCCGCCCAGCACACCTGCCCGTGGGAATTGTCGGACGCTCATCTCAAAGACCAGCTGTTTAAGCAAAGGCGGTTGCATGTCCTTCAACAGCCATGTCATACCTGTTCCCGCATTCAAAGACAACTATATCTGGCTGATCGAGCTCGCCCGGGACCATGCAGATAAGGCGCCCGCGCGTCAACGCGCCACAGTGCCGGTTCCGGTGGCCATCGTCGACCCCGGCGCGGCAGAACCGGTGATCCAGGCCATGGAACAACACTCCCTGACCCCCGTTGCCATCCTCGTCACCCATCATCACCCGGACCACGTGGGCGGCGTCGCCAGGCTGGCTGAGCGCTATCAGGTGCCGGTGTATGGCCCGGCCGCCGAGCCTATCCCGGCCCTGTCGTACCCCTTGCGTGAAAATGACCGGATCACCCTGGGCGATGAGGACATGGCCTATACCATCCTGGACGTGCCCGGACATACCGCCGGCCATATCGCCTATTACGGCCACGGCGCCCTGTTCTGTGGCGACACCCTGTTCGCCGGGGGCTGCGGGCGGCTGTTTGAGGGGACCCCGGCGCAGATGCACCGCTCCCTGACCAAGCTGTCCGCCCTGCCGGATGCCACCCAGGTATACTGCGCCCATGAATATACCTTGAATAATCTGACATTTGCGGTTCAAGTCGAGCCGCAAAATGCCGATCTAAATAAGCGTCTGGACGAGGTAAAGAGCAGGCGCGCCCAGGGACTGCCCACGGTACCGGCCCCGCTAGGCGTCGAAAAGCGGACAAACCCCTTTTTACGGTGTAGTGCACCAACTGTGATCGCTGCAGCAGAAAGATTCTCTGGAAAGCGTTTAAATCCCGGTGAGGAGACCTTCGCCGTGGTTCGCCATTGGAAAGATACCGCCGGCTGACAACAAAGGAATGGCCATTGATGAACAATAACAACCGAGTCCGGATTGCCCTTTTTGCATCGATACTGATGTTTTCCATGGGCGGATGCTCGTCCATGATGCAGAAATCGGCGATGAATACACCCAGTAATGCATATTCGGGGGCTGCACCGCGGACGACGTTTATGGATGCGGCCAGCGGCGACGATGTCAATCAGGATCCTCTGTTCTCGGTGCCCGACCCTGACCATCCCATCGATGGCGCCAGCGACATGCCCCCCCTGCAAAACGGTAAACTGTTTCCCCTCGCGACAGACAGCGATGGGACTCCCGAGTCCCATACTCTGAACACAATCCTTGCGAACTACTCGCCACCGGCATCCATGGCCGGGAATCACACCGCCACGGCCACGGATGACACCGCCGATAACACCGCTGCCTCAGCGGATACGTCGGACAATGCCGACGCCACCCCCAACCTGTGGGACCGCATCCGCGCCGGCATGAGCATGGACGACGATTCGCACAAGCGTATTGAGCTGGAGACCCAGTGGTTCGTGGAGCACCAGGGCTACCTGGATCGCGTGGCTGAGCGCGCCAAATACTATTTACACTACATCGTCGATGAAGCGCAGAAGCGCCACCTGCCCATGGAGATCACCCTGCTGCCCATCGTGGAGAGTGCGTACCAACCCTTCGCCTACTCCCGCGGGCGCGCCGCCGGTATCTGGCAATTCATCCCCTCAACGGCGAAACTTTACGGACTAAAACGCAACTGGTGGTACGACGGACGCCGTGACGTCATCGCCTCCACCGACGCTGCACTGGACTACCTGGAGCAACTTCGCAATCACTTCAACGGCGACTGGATGCTGGCATTGGCGGCCTACAACTCCGGTGAAGGCACCGTGCAGCATGCCATCCGACGCAATCAACGCCGCGGCCGTCCCACGGACTTCTGGTCCCTGAATCTGCCCGCAGAGACCCGGGGCTATGTGCCACGACTGCTGGCCATCGCCAAAATCGTCGCCGACCCGGAACACTACGGCGTGACCCTGCCCCCCATCCCCGACAAACCTTATTTCACCGCCGTGAACGTGGGCTCACAGATCGACCTGGCCCTGGTGGCGAAACTCACTGATCAACCCCTCAATGAGGTGTACAGACTCAATCCCGGCTTTAATCGCTGGGCGACCTCGCCCAAGGGTCCACACCGCGTCCTGGTCCCCATCGACAAGGCGGATGAGTTCCGCCAGCAGCTCGCCGAGCTTGACCCGGGTGATCGCGTGCACTGGATCAGGCACCGCATCCGCGGCGGCGAGACCCTGGGAGATATCTCGCTGCACTACCACACCACCATCTCCGTCATCAGGCAGATCAACGGCCTGCATGGCAACATCATCCGTGCGGGTCACTACCTCATGGTCCCGGTGGCGTCCAAGCGATTGAGCAGCTACACCTTGAGTGTGGAGCAGCGCCGGAATGCCATACAGAGCACGCCGCGCGCCAGTCACAAGATCGAACACGACGTCGTTGCGGGAGACACGCTGTGGGATCTGTCCATGCATTACAGGGTCAGCGTAAGCCGGCTTGCGGCATGGAACGGCATGGCCCCCGGCGACACCCTGCATCCCGGCCAGCGTCTGGTGATCTGGACCGACAACAGCGACGTGGCGGGGTCACTGAAAAAGACCATGCTCGCCGGACCCAGCAGCGAGGTGGCGACACGGCGCATCACCTACCGGGTGCGACGCGGCGATTCCCTGGCACGCATCTCCCAACGCTTCAATGTCAGCGTATCCAGCCTGCTGCAGTGGAACGACCTGGATAACCAGCAGTACCTGCAACCGGGCCAGAAGCTGAAGCTGTACGTGGACGTAACGCAGCTCGGGGACAATATTTAATAAATCACGCACACCGGGTGGCAAGTCTCACGACCAACACGGGTTGTGTCTTGGGCCGGCAATGACCTGCGACTCGTTATCGACGCACATTCCCGCTTGAAAAGCATCCCCAGCGCCCGCCGTATTGCCGGCCGTGCGCACTGTCGTTCTAGCCTAACATCACCGTCTTGACGTAGGCATATACTTGCTGTCCCGGCTGCAGCCCCAGGGCATCCAGGGACTTGCGTGTGATCTTGGCCAGCAGCGGGCCGCCGGCATGGAGTTTGACCAGTACCGCATGGGGATGGCCCGACTCATGGATGCTCTCCACCCGGGCCCGCAGCACATTCAATGCACTGGTGTTGCCTTCGGGTGGCGTCGTGGCCAGCGTGATATCCCGGGAGTGAATATGAACACGCAGCCGCTCCCCCACCGCCGCCGCCTGTCTTGGGACGTATAGGCGCTGCGCATCGACCGTGACCAGCGTCAGGTCATAATCGGAATCGTGGGATTCAACACGCCCCTCCAGGACACCTCCGATCTCCTCACCCATGTAGCGAGCCAGCGCCGGACGTGAACAAACATCACCGAAGGCGCCGGCGGCGACCACCACGCCCTTATCCATGACCACCAGCGTATCGGCCACCTGCAGGACTTCATCCACGGAGTGGCTGACATAAACCATGGGGATACGGAGTTCCCGGTTGAGGCGCAGGATGAAAGGGACGATGCCCTGTTTGCGCTCGAGATCCAATGCCGCCAGGGGTTCGTCCATTAGCAACAGCCGCGGCGAACCCAACAGGGCACGGGCGATGGCCACCCGCTGCGCCTCACCCCCCGACAGGTCTTGCGGGTGGCGGTCGAGCAGCGTCCCGATGCCGAGCATCGTTATGACCTGATCCCATGCCATGAGCCGCTGTGAAGATGGGGTTCGTTTCAGACCATAGTTCAGATTGGCGCGCACACTCATGTGATGGAACAAGCGCGGTTCCTGAAACACATACCCGATGCCGCGGCGATGAACCGGCTCGGAAACACCGATAGCGTCGTCCCGCCACAGCGCGTCACCCACCCGGAAATAGCCGCTGCCGCCGCGCTGCAGACCGGCCATGCAGCGCAGCAGCGTGGTCTTGCCGCTGCCGGAAGGCCCCACCAGGGCGATCACGCCAGCCGCCGGGACCTTCAAGTCCGCGCGCAGCGCGAAGCCGGGAAAATCCAATTCAAAACGGGCGGTCAATTCAGCCCCAACTCCGCGCTCCTCACCGGCGATTTTCATGGCCTGGCCCCGGGCGCGAATCCGCGTCTGTTGAGTGTATAGACCAGCATGAGCACGGCGAAGGAAAATAACAGCAGTCCGCCGGACAGATAATGGGCCGTGGTGTAATCGAGATTCTCCACCCGCTCATAGATGGCGATGGAAAGCACTTTGGTCCTGCCTGGTATGCTGCCGCCCACCATGAGCACCACGCCGAATTCTCCCAGTGTATGGGCAAAACCCAGCACCGCCGCGGTGATGTAGGACCGTGCGGCCATGGGCACGGTAATGGTCAGAAATGCGTCCAACGGCGCGGCACGCAGACACCAGGCCGCCTCCAGGTGCTTGCCGCCGATGGATTCGAAGGTATTCTGCAGCGGCTGTACGACAAACGGCAGGGAATAAAACAGCGACGCGACGACAAGACCGGTGAAAGTGAATGACAGAACACTGCCGGTCACTGCCTGCCATGGCGCGCCGATCCACCCGTGGGGCCCGAGCGCCAGCAGAAAATAAAATCCCAGCACCGTCGGCGGCAACACCAGGGGCAGCGCCACAACAGACTCCACCAATGGGCGCAGTCGCGACCGCGTATTGGCAAGCCACCACGCCAGCGGCGTGGTCAGTACCAGCAGGATGACCGTGGTGACAGCCGCCAGCCTCAGGCTGATCCAGACGGGGGTTAGATCGATATGTGACAATGGATGTCTATATGATTACAGCCCATAGCCGTAGCGGCTGATTGTAGCACGCGTACGCGGGGCCTTCATGAAGGCCATGAAGGCCGTGGCGGCAGCATTGCCTTTGCTCCGTGACAGCAGCACCGCCTGCTGCTCAAGCGGGGAGTAATCGTTGATCGGAATCAGGTAGTAGGAAGCATCTCCATTAGCGGCCTGATAGGACAAAACCTCGGACAGAGCCACCAATCCCACGTCGGCATTGCCCGAGGCGACAAAATGAAACGCCTGGCTGATGTTCTCGCCACGAACCACCTTGGATTGCAGACTCTTCCATATGCCGGCCTTACGCAGCGCCTCATAGGCGGCATGGCCGTAAGGCGCCACCTCGGGTTCGGCAATGGCGATGCGATGGATGTCATCGCTGCCAAGGCCC
>Ga0315540_10002233_pt1 | contig 10942 bp, 8 predicted proteins | sample SalMarSW160110MG_FD_203677 | JGI IMG/M metagenome (GOLD analysis project Ga0315540, IMG submission 203677) | Salt marsh sediment microbial communities from the Plum Island Ecosystem LTER, Massachusetts, United States - Salt Marsh Sediment SW1601-10 ... | reverse complement strand
CGACCGTGATTTGCGGCAACTTGAGACCCAATCGGCGCGAACCGAAAGGGGCGCTAATGGCCTTGTAGCTTCTTTCGGAAAACTCAGCGCAGTTATGGGGGCGCTTGGAATTGCCGTTGTTATTCGTGAATTTGTCCAGCTTGAACGTATCGTTATCTCTCTTGGGTCTAATTTTGAATTTCAAATGAGTCGCGTCGGCGCGGTTATGCGCGCCACACAACAAGAAATGATGGCCCTTACCGATGTTGCAAGACAGTTGGGGGCCACAACTGAATATACTGCGTCACAAGCCGCTGGAGCGCTAACGTTCTTGGGTATGGCAGGATTTCAGGCCAACCAAGCGATAGCCGTACTTCCTGCTACCCTGGATTTAGCTACTGCCGCAAGTACCGATCTTGCCCGTTCAGCCGATATTGTATCTAATGTCATGACCGCTATGGGGCTGGCGACCACGGAATTAAGTGGCGCGGGCGATGTGCTGGTCGCTACCATGACAAGATCGAATACCGACATGGAAATGCTGGCGGAATCATTTAAATATGCCGCCCCGTTGGCCCATGCGTTAGGGTATTCGGTTGAAGATCTGGCGGCGCTGATTGGCAAACTTGGCGATGCTGGCATACAAGGGAGTATGGCGGGCACCCAGCTAAGCTTTGCTATGCAGCGTGTCGATAAGGTTTTTAAAGAACTTGGGCAAAACGGAAGCGGAAAAAATCTTTACGATGCGCTTGAGGCTATTCGAGATGCGGGGTGGGATGCGGCGCAAATAATGGATGTGTTCGGAGAGCGCGGCGGAAGAGCTGTGCTTGCTCTTGTTGGGCGTACTGGAGATTTAAGAAAATTCCGTGAAGAACTCAGCAACGTTGATGGAGAAATGAAGCGGGTTGCCACCACCATGCGCGATAATCTGCAAGGCGATACAAAAAATCTTGCATCCGCATTGGAAGAGCTCGCCTTACAGGCATATGAGACACAAAAAAGCGGGCTTAGAGATTTAACACAATCTCTGACCAACCTTGTGCGCGCCTTTGGTGAGTCGGGAACAACTGCCAAGTTTGGTGAAGATATTGGTAGTGCTTTTACAAATATAGCGCGTGGCATTAATGCGCTTGCGTCGGTTGTCGATAAATTCCCGTACGATACTATTAAGAAAGTCATCGAAACCATATGGGCGCTTCATCCGGCTAACGCCTCGATGCAAATTGTCGAAGGATGGGTGGCGCTAGGAAAAGCGCTTGCGGGCATTGGTGAAGAGGCAAGCGGCGCTATCGATCCATTGGGCGCTATAAGGGCGCAGATCGTCGCTATGAACGAAGGAATGGAAACGGGCGCAATTGACGCCGAAGCGCTTGCCGGAGCTGTTGAGGGTATCGTTAAAAGTATTCGTGGCGGATCGTCCGGGGGCGGCGGGGGAATACCGAAAGCCACAAAAGAAATTGAGAATCTCAGAAAAGAATACGCCGATACCGTAAAGGAATTAGAGCGCGCCATCAAACTCCAGGGCCTTTCCGATTCCGAAAAAGCGGCGATGGAACTCGCGTTTGCCATTGAGGACGCGAACGATAAATTTGCAGAACTCGGCAAGCAAGCTCCCGCCCACATGGAAATGCTACTGCGTACCCTGAACGCCGTCAAAAACTCGACACAAAACCTTGACGATGAGATCGCCGGGGCCATGATCGCGTTTGAAGAATCTTTTGGGACCGGCGAACAGGCGGCGCGGGATTACGATAATTATATGAAGAGCCCGGAGCGTTCCGCCTGGCTTAAAGAATATCAACATCGTAACGATGAAACCACCGAGGCCATGAACAAGGCATGGCTTGACCTTGCTCAGAATATCCAACAGAGCATGGCCGATGTTTTTTATGACATCCTTGATGGCAATAAGAATTTAATGGACGGTCTTTTGTCGGCCTTTAAGCGCATGTTGGCCGAAATGATTGCGACCGCCGCCACAAACAAGGTTATTATTCCCATTTTTCAGCAAGTGGGGGTTTCGCCCGCCGGCGGGAATAATTTTGGTGGTATCAACACAGGATCATTATTTAATTTTTCTGAGGGATCGCCACTTGGGTTTTTAAACACACCGATGTGGGGTGCCGGCGATGGTAGTTATGTCGATCAGGCCCCTACCGCTGAAGCCGCTGGGGTTGGTCCGTCTTGGGCTGAGGGTATTTTAGGTTATGGGGCCGCCGCATATACCGCCTTTAGTAATTTATTAGATGTACTGGATAATCCAACCGGAGAGAGCTGGGGCGGGTTGGCTGGTTCAGTATCGCTCGGAGCGGTTGGCGGGTTCTTTGGCGGACCGTTGGGGGCGGCGCTCGGCGCTACTATTGGCGATTGGATAGGCAGCGCCATCGGTGGACTATTTGACGACAACGAATTCAGGATGAAGACATACGCCGCCATCCCAAAATCATTTCAGGAATTTCAAGCGCTCTCACCCGAACAACTGTTCGGAACCGTGGACGTGGGATATTCTCCGGGCTCGGTATCATCTGAACAACGAGCGCAGATTGATGAAGTTTTGGCCGGGATCGCCGGTTCAACCCAAACCTTCCTGGATACCCTCTACAGCGCCATGCCTGACACCATCAAGCAGGCGTGGGACGACGCGACGTGGGAAGCTACCTCAGCGTTAGAAACATTTTCGAGTTATGAAGGTGAAGACCTTAAGACCATCATCGGCTATTCCATAAGAGATTGGTTGGACCGGATTAATAATACGGTTCTTTCGTCGCTAGTAGACGCTACAGCGCAAGGATTCGGACAAATTGTTGACGCCAACGCGCCGGAAATTGAAGCCTTGTCCCAAAAATGGCAAGGCATGATTGGCGATGTTTTTAAATCACTTTTTGAGGGCTTGACCGATCCCGATGAAATCGCGCAGGCGACAACCGATTATCAAACATTTATTGCTACCCTACTTGGCGGAGTGGCGGGTATCTCTAACTACACGTTAGGAAACCCCGGCCAAACGGCGCGTGATAATTTTGGTATTACCCAAAGTCAGCAACTGGCGAATGCTTTTTCCAAGGTCGACGCTCAAATCAATTTCCTGACTGAATCGTTAAACGACCTTGACGCGCAAGAATACGCCAATGCGCTCAACAATATCGCCACATTAACTCAACAGCGTTACGAGATGGAAGTTGAGTACGTCTCTCAACTCCTGGCGCTTCAGAAGCAGATTAGCGACTCGCTAAATTCGCAAAGTCAAGGCTTTTTGTGGGATACCCTGGATCAACAGGGACAGTTTGATTACGCCTCGCAACAGCGTCAGCAATCGTGGAACGACGCTCAACGCGCAGTACGGTCTGGCGATTGGGAGGCTTTCTCGCAAGCGGTTACTGATTTCCAAAATTGGAGCCAGCAGACGTGGCAACTTGGCGGACAAATTAACGGTCAGGAATGGCAACAGGCTAATTTATCAGCGTTCCAAGATCCCAATACCTGGCTGTCGGACCAAAGTGAGGGTGTGTTTGACCGCTCAATTCTTGATATAACAGATGCGCATGATTCAGTAGCGGAAAAAATCAATAACGCCCTCATACCGGCCATCGATTCACTCACCACTGGAGGTGGACGGCGCGGCTCGGGGGCCCTTCCTGAAATGGAGGGCGCGGTTAACGAGGCTACTGGCGCGGTAGAATATTTCGGTAGGCGTCTTACCGCTATAGCGGATGGTCTGGCGGAAATTTACGGTGTCCCGGTCGATACGGACACGAGCTTACAGGGTTAGGATATGACGCGAACCATCACAGCGGCGGCAGAGACGGAACGAACGGCGACATTCAACACGGAGGCTCATCTTTTGAACTTCTATTTTGCCGCCGGAACCATATACGTCAATACGGGCGGGTATGATTTGGAGTATGGTGGAAACACCTATACTGATCATGGAGTTGACGTCAGCACTATTTATTTGACGCCTAACGCCGGGATTGAACAGGTGACCATAACTGCGCCCATGGGTGATAATTCCCCGATAGCCAACTACATCGCGCAGGGTTTGCATTTTCGCCGCGAGTGCTGGATTTATCAGACCTACGTAGACCCCACAACGCAAGTGGTTATTGACCCTGTTTTAATTGTCAAGGGGCGTATGTCTGGAGGATCGGTGGATCAAAACGTCGCCACCTGTCAGGTAATCCCCGGCACCGTGCCGAAATACGGATATGCGCCGCACCGCGCCATCTCGCCGGAAAATGGATTTAACCATGTCCCGGCCGATGGCTACAGTTTTGTCTGGCTTGGTGAGAAAATAACTCTTAAATCGATAGGTCAGTTGTAAATGTGTAGCTGCCAAAACGTTAAGTTTGGAACATATTCCGCTTCAATTCCGATTAGGACACCGTGGGGGCAATTGAGGGATATTGACTTCTGTGTTTGTCGAGAGGTGATAGGACTTTGGGATCTTGGAATTGAAACAATTGAAAGTTGCTGCGGCCACAACCACAAAACCGGATACATAGCGGTTAGCCCAAGATATGAGGCAAAAATGGAACAGCTGGGATATTTGCGTGATCCGCTCGCGCCCCATGTGTTTTTAACTAAACGAAAGTAGAACGCCGATGGCCATTAACATATTTCCAGACGTGCCGATTCAATACGATCAAGTCACATGTGACTCAACAGACTATATCGTTGAAAATGAGTCTGGATCGGGAAAGGTCTACAAAACCAATTATGGTCCGACGCAAGAAAAACTATATTGGACATTTGACACCCGTGATTGGACGGTGGCCCAGGAACAAACCTTAAGGGAGTTTAGACAAATAAATCGTTTTCTGGCCTATTTCGTGTTCTTTGATCCCGACCCCCGCATGGCCTACTCTGATATATCTTGCGCCGTCAATACTACCTATGGTGGTGGAACCGTCGAAATGACCTTTGTGGACGGCTCTACTATGACCTTCGCGGACGGAACGTCCATGACCTTCGCCGATGGCGGCACCCTGGGGGCCTATACCATCCCCGCCAAAAGCACGGCTGGTCATGTTGTGTACGTCGATGATGTGGAGATTTCCAGTTCTGAATATACGATAGTGGCGGATAAGGGCCCGTACGGAGAAGACCTGATAGTCTTTGATGAGTCGCCGTCGGGTGCGGTGACCTGTGATTTTACCGGGCGTTATCGTTATTACGCCGATTTTCCCAAGGGCGCGAGCCGAACCTATAGTTTTTATCAGGGTAAAAGATTTGTAGTGCGACAGGTGTTTGTATAATGGCGACTGAATACCGCACACGGCGATTGCCAGGATTAACGGACGTTCCCCCCTCATCTGGTGGATTAATTTCTGCCATGAAGGCAGCAATATCGAGCCCGCAGGTCAGCACGGTCACGCCGCGACAAACGCTTGAAAACGCCGCTACGACACAGGTACAGCGCGAGACGATGGTGGGCGGAGCGCGTACTTATCTGCCGATCAATTATGGATACACTCAGGTTGGCGCGATTATTGTTGCCAAGCCGGTTATTGTTGGGCAAACCCTACACCTGATAGCCGCGTGGAGCGAAGGTGAGATCCAGGGTATTTATAAGTTGTATTTTGACGATACCGAGATCACTGCGTCAACCGCCGGCGTGACTTACACTCATTATACGGGGACTGCCGGACAAACTTGTCCAGCGGGGATGACTGCCGCATGGAGCTCCTATACCGACGCGCTGCCCAACGTAGCCTATACTTATATCACGATTAGCAGTAGCGCCAACTTTAAGGGGCTTCCTAATATCAAAGGGTTGGGATACTGGCTTAAAATATACGATCCTCGCACAGAAACCACCGTCTATTCCAACAATCCAGCCCTTGAGCTGGCGGATCTGATCACCGATACCACCTATGGGCGTGGAATGACGGTAAACTGGGATTCGGTTGGTGACGCCGCCGACCGATGGGATGAATATATCGGGACTCGCAAGCGTCGGACCTGTAACATAAGCCTTCGCAATCGTCAGCTAATTAGTCAATATATCGATGTTTTACGCGCGTATGCGGGCGTGATGCTCTATCCCGATGGAGACGAAATATTTTTTGCGCTCAATAATTCTCCGCGAGACATTGACCATACATTGACCGCTGATCATCTCAAAGATTTTCGCGTACAGCTCAAGGGTGAAAATGAGCGCCCGGATAATGTGACAGTCTGGTATGACGATCCCGACAACAAATTCGCGCGAACGCCAGTTTACTCACAGGCTGACAGCTACATTATGCCGCCATTTGAATACAGCATGGAGGGGCTGGGAAATGCTGATGGGGCGCAGAGATACGCAGTAGAGATGTTGAATCGTGGAACCCTGATAGGCCGAACCGCCAACGCCACGCTAGCCGACCATAGCGGGCTCATCATAACCCCCGGAGACCGCGTGAATGTAACCTGGGGGAACGTTTCAACAGGAGACGACTGGCGTGTTACGGGCGTTAATCGCGGACAAGACCACGTATGGACGTTTACGTGCGAGGACTACAACGCGCTGACGGCTTCCGACGATATCGCCGATCCGGTCACATACGAAGATCCGAGTATACCGAACCCACTAGACCCGCCGACGCCGACGGGATTGACGACCAGCGAAAGTACAAAGCTTTTGGCAAGCGACGTTTATGCGACTGCTCTTGTCATTTCCTGGGATGACGTTAACGAGACATGGCCTTATGTTGGCGGTTACATTATATCGGTCACGGGCGGGGGGCGTACCTGGACACGCTCAGACATACCGGCAACCAACACGAGCGTAACGACTGAAACACTCATTGAGGAAACAACCTATCTCGTAAGTGTGCGGGTTACCTCTGATGTCAAATCATCTATTGTTTCGGACGCCGTGACAACCACTGTAACCATTCAGGGGAATAATAAATATCCTGCGAACGTGACTGGATTTACGAGAGCCCAGGAAATGGGGGGTACAGTCTACTTGTGGTGGCCGAAGGCTAACGGTGCGACACGCGGCTATCATATTAAATACGGAACCACATCCGACACATGGGCGACGGCGACCAACCTTGAGACCACCATCCAGGCAACGTCATACAAGGACAATGGCTTTCCAGAGGGCACCTATAAGTTTTTCATAAAGGGAATTGGACCGACAGGGTTAGAAAGCCCCGTAGCCGCTTATGCCACGGTTGAGGTAAAATCCGACACTCAATATTTATTTTTGGGCGATAAACTATGGGATTCGACCGAATTAACCTTGACCAAATTTGCGCCATACTGGCAAGGGGCTGATTATTATGTTTGGACCGACAACGGAGAAACCTGGAACACTGGATATACTGGCACTGAGTGGGATTCCGATAGCCTTGGTAACGTTGAGTTGGGATTGCCACGAAACACCTACGGAGGCTCGGACGGTTTAAACGACACGATCACGATTGAGACTGATTCATGGCAGTTTGCGACTACACCCGTGAGTGGACAATTCAGCGTGTCTGGTATCGAGGCTACGTTGTTAGAAAACGGCGACACGGCCAACTATAAAATAGAGATCGGCCTGAGCGACAATGACTCAGATTGGACCTGGAACGAGGGCGTCAATATCACGGGTGGAGGAGCATACGCCAAGGTAAGAATAACTGATTTGTCAGACGGCGTGAACGCGGGACTGATATTCAGACTCGCCATATCAATGACCGTGGTCGCTACGACACGCATTGAAAAGCATTTAGTAGAACTAGACGCAACCCAGCCATATGCTTTCAGTTATGATTATACCTATTCAGCCATTAAATCGGTTACTGCCAATGCTATCAATTGTGGCGCGCGAGCTTTTGCCGACGCGGACAATGTAACAACTTCCGGTTGTGATTTGTACATTACTCAATATTCAGACGGCGCAGCGATTGCCGGAACCGTGAGTCTTATTGTGGAGGGCATATAAATGCCGGATATTTACGACAGCACATTGGACACTATACGATCACTCAAGCAAACGCTCGAAAATATGCGTTCGGTAATAATCAAGCGCCGACAGACGCAGACCAAAATAGGCGCACAGGTAATTGAAACAAGCGCCGAAGTCAAGACCAAATGCGTTGACGAATATTGCCGCTTAAGATCGCAACTAATCGAGGACTTTAAAAACCTTCCAGACATGGGAGTCAAATAAATGGCATATACAAAAATAGATATAACCATTCCAACCGCAGGCGGGACACGCGCGACCGACATACCGGGGATCAACACCAATTTGCGCGCGCTGGTTGACGCAGTGAATATGGGTATGGTTGTAGACTGGAATTTTTCGATATCTGGAACGACCGGCGGATATTCGGAATATAACCCTAACTATTATTTGTGGACCTATGCGACCGACTCAAATTATATCTTGCGCGCTACCTGTACATGGAGTTCGGGAATTATTCAAACCATGCTTTGGGAGTTGTCAACCGATGGGGGAAGCGACTACACCTCCAATGAAATAGGAACTCAAACATTTACATACGGTACGACCGGCGCATGTACCGCCGTGGACTGGAGTTAATATGATCGGATTAATCGGGTCGGTTCTCGGAAAACTGATTACCCATATGGCGTCTTACACCTCGGCGCTTGCTACAGCCCTGGGTACAGCCTGTACCAATATTACGACATTGGTAACCAACTATACAAGCACCCGCGCTGGATATATTGACACCATAAACAGCAACGCGGCTACACTCATAAGCCGCCTGACATCCGGCAGGGCCACGGCGCTTGACCATCTTGATGCAGACATATCGAGTATTAGTGGCGGAGAAACCACAACCATTTATAGGGGTGTGGCTTATCTGGCCGATACAACCACAACAACGACAGTGACTATTCCGGCGGTGACGATGAATAAAACTTCCGTTCACATTGTGGGGGTTTTCTGTAACGCAAACGCCGCCAGTCAGGGGCTTAGTCATACAATGGTCGCGGGGTATCTCAATTCTACCACTCAAATTATTTTTATTCGTGGCGCTGGACAGGTAAGCGATTCAGTGACCATCAGATATGAATATTGGGTGAGGTCGTAATGGGGTTACACGAGCTTATACATGTCCTGGGTGCGGTAAATCGTACCCGGTAGGACTTAATTGCGTGGTGTCAAAATGCCCGCATTGTCAGCAAATGGTGCATCTAAAAATCAGTACAAAACGCCAAGGAGGCGCAAAAGATGAAAAAAAATAGCTACTGGATTTTACTTTTAATAATTGCCTTGCTTGTGCCGTCTTTGGCGTGTGCAGAGAGGCCGTACAGTAAACTAACGGAACTATCCAGCCCAACTGGAAGCTACTACGTAATGCTTATGAACGCCAGCGAGGATCGCAAAACCTCACTTGACGATATCGCTACTTGGCTGGCCTACGCCCCTAATAATATTCCGTTTGTGACCACGACCGCCTCAAGCGATTTGTCAGCAGAGGTTAGCCTGGGACTGCTGACTGATGGCGTTTTGTATATAACCGTTTCTGGTGGGATTGCCACTATTTCAAGCAAAGCCATAGGAACCGGATCGGGAGAGGTCGCGGCAGGAGACCACGACCACTCGTCAATAACGGGAACTGCGGCTGGACTAACTAATCAGTACATTGATTGGGATTCCGAGTCTGGAGGATCGAGCATTGCCAATAAACCAACTATTCCATCTGGTGATTTGGTTGATGACACAACCCCGCAACTTGGCGGTGACCTTGACCTTGACGGGAACAAACTCGTCCAAAGCGGGGCTAGTGATTTTGAGATAGAAAGCCCGCAGGATGTTTCTAATAAACTTGGTGATGATGGCGGAACATATGTTTGGGCGGTTAGAAATTCAAGCGACGATATTGTGGCCTATATAGACTCGCTCGGAAATGTTTACGGCCTATCCTTCAACTCAACAACCCCCGACGGTGGGCGATTCGTAAGCGCCAACAATACCTCAGAAATTACCGAAACTCCCACCGCTGGAAGGTTGGGTTATGTTGCGTCAGACGATAAATGGTATTTAGCTGATGGAGTGGATTGGGATAATGCAATTCTTTCGGCAGAAAGCCCGCTTTCTGATTTTCCTATAGCGCTAAGAACCAAAGTCATTACAGTGGGCGTTGGCAACGGCTCGGACGCCATATCAACAGGGATAAATTGGACGCGGGCCTACACGGTCCCAGGTAAATGCGACCTGACCAAAATCGAAATTACCACAAACGAAGTGTCTGGTTCGATTACACTCGATTTTTGGGTTGATGAGCCGGGCGCTGCCGACGGCTTGGCGGCTATCACGGACGCGGATAGTTTATTTGATACTGCAACAGAACCAGCGATAGCTGATGCTAGCTCAGATAATACGCCGCCCGCGACAACCACTTTCGACACAGGTGAAGCGGTTGATATACCGGCGGGAAGCCGAATTGTGCCGAACGTCGACGCCGCCGCGACGCTCACCTATGTCCAAGTCACGTACACTTTTGTACTGAAGGATTAAGGATTAACAATGAAATATATTTTTACAATAATACTGTTGATTTTGTTGGTGATTCCATGTCACGCTCAACAGCTCGTACCGATTCATGACCCAACTTCAGCCAGCGAAGGTGGAGGCGCAACATACCTCATATCTGATGGCTTTGAAGAATCAGACACCGGGGGGGCGCTTGGAAGCTCTACGGATGGATATGACGATGCGAACGTTTCCGCCGAAGAGAATACCGTAAACCCCGACTATAGTTCCGCCGGTCTGGGGATGGACGGCTCGCAGGTGTTGGAAATTGACGGTTCAACTGGTTCATCCGGGGTTACCTGGACACTGGACGCTATTGGAGATGTCGATATTTATTGTAAGTTCCGAATCGCTTCAAGTCTTCCAGGGGCCGATATCCCGATAACCAACGCCCCCCTCATTAAATTACGCACCGGCGGCACCCTCAGAATATACCAGGGTTCGGCGTATGCTACAACATCTTCATCAATAGCCCCTGAT